>Ga0111538_10011516_pt1 | contig 11720 bp, 11 predicted proteins | sample SoiMethybrSBSTD1_FD_79669 | JGI IMG/M metagenome (GOLD analysis project Ga0111538, IMG submission 79669) | Bulk soil microbial communities from a Populus tree surrounding site in Tennessee, USA - Soil MetaG P. TD hybrid SBSTD1 (version 2)... | ecosystem: Environmental > Terrestrial > Soil >...
CTCGGCGCCCGCCTGCGGCTCGCGTCCACCGACCCGGCACGCCGTGTCACGGTCGTGGGCGTCGCTCGCCCGCGGCATGCCGACCCGGACCCGGCGGCGATCTTCGTGACCGACGCCGAGGCGGAGCGGCTGGCCGGACACCCGGGGCGCGTCGACGCGATCGGCGTGCTCGCAGGCCCGGGCTTCGATAGCGCACGCCTCGAGGCCGCGGCCGGCGGCGCGGACGTGCTCACGGGCGACGACCGCGGTCGCGCCGAGCATCCCGAGCTCCACCAGGCGCGGACCACCTTGATCCCGGTCACGGCCGCGTTCGGCGGGCTCGCGATGTTCATCGCGATGTTCGTCGTGGCGAGCACGATGGGGCTGTCGATCCAGCAGCGCGAGCGCGAGATCGCGCTCCTGCGGGCGATCGCCGCGACGCCGCGCCAGGTCCGCCGCATGATCGGGTGGGAAGCCGTGATCGTCGGCCTGCTCGGGTCGGCGGCCGGGATCTGGCCCGGCGCCCTGCTCGGCCAGGAGCTCGGCGAGGCGCTCATCCGCCACGGCATCGTGCCGGCGAACTTCACCGTCGAGGCCGGCTGGATGCCGGCGGCGGCGGCGATCGCCGGAGGCGTCACGGTGGCGCTGCTCGCGGTCCTCGCCGCCGGGCGACGCGCCTCACGGGTGCGGCCGACGGTCGCGCTCACCAACGCGGCGGTCGAGCCCGGTCTGGTTGGGCCGGGACGCGTGATCGGCGGCCTGCTCGCCCTCGCCGGCGCGGTCCCGCTGTTCCTCGTGTCCACGACCAGCAGCGTTCCGGACACCGCCGCCGCGACGTCGGTCATGACCGCGCTGATGCTCGTCCTGGCGGCCGGCTTCCTGGGCCCGATCGCGGCCCGCGTGGCCGCTCGGCTGCTGGGCCCACCGCTCGCGGCGTTCGCGCCGGTCGGCGGGTTCCTCGCGTCCGCGAACGTGGGCGCCGCCACGCGCCTCTTCTCGTCGGCCAGCACGCCGCTCGTGCTCTCAGTCGCCGTCAGCTGCACGATGCTGTTCAGCAGCACGACGATCGACCATGCGGTCAGCCAGGAGCGGCACGCCGCGATGACCGGCGAGCTCGCGCTGACCAGCAGCGGAGCGGGCCTGCCGGCCGCCGCGCTGGCCGACGTGCGCGCCACGCCCGGCGTGGGCTCGGCGGTCGCCCTGACGCCGACGACGCTCGGCCCGAGCCTCGGCGCCTCCGACGACGTCATCCCCGCGCAGGTGCTCGACGGCGGGCAGGGCGGCGGCCTCGACGTCGGCGTGACCGCCGGCTCGCTGACGGCGCTGCACGGCGACGCGATCGCGCTCGGCCGCCACCGCGCCGACGCTGCCGATGCCGAGGTCGGCGACCGCGTCGCCGTGACGCTGGGCGACGGAACGCGGACCCACGCCACCGTCGCGGCGATCTACTCACGCCAGCTGGCGTTCGGTGATGCGCTGCTCGCGCCCGAGCTGGCCGCCGGCCACCTGACCGACGACCTGCGCGGGACGATCCTCGTGCAGGCCGACCGCCCGGCGGCCGTCGCCCGGCGCCTGCGTGCGCTCGACCGGAGCTATCCCGGGCTGCACGTGAGCGACCGCGCGACGCTGGCGAGCGCCACCGACGCCGATCGTGAGCTCAACCGCTGGCTCGGGCCGATCTTCGTCGCGATGCTGTTCGGCTTCACGTCGATCGCCGTCGTCAACACGCTCGCGATGATCGCCCTCAAGCGCGGGCGCGAGCTCGGGCTCCTGCGCCTCGTCGGCGCGACCCATCGCCAGGTGCGGTCGATGGCGCGCTGGGAGGCCGGGCTGATCATCGCGATCGGCCTCGGGCTCGGCCTGGCGATCACCGCCACGGCACTCCTGCCGCTCAGCCACGCGCTGACGGGCAATCTGCGCCCGTACATCCCGACCGACTGGTTCGTCGGCATCCTCGGCGGCTCGGCGCTGCTCGCGCTCGTGGCCTTGGCGCTGCCGACGCGGCGTGCCCTGCGCTCGCGCCCTGTGGAGGCGATCGGTCTCGGCGAGTAGGATCGCGTGATGCTGCTCAGGCCGCTGAGACGGGCGCCGATGATGCTCGGTGGCGTCGGCTTCCAAGCCGGCTTGGACGAGGTGCGGCGCAAGCAGCTCGCGGCCCAGCGGCAGGCGGCGGAGAAGCCCGCTCCCGACGTCGTCACGCAGCTCAAGGCGCTCAAGGCACTCGTGGACGACGGTGCTCTCACACCGGACGAGTTCGAGACGGCGAAACGCAAGGTGCTGGGCGGGTGAGCGGCGGACCCGTCCAGCTCCTCGTCGTCGGCCTCGACCGGCCCGACTCCAGCGGCGAGGTGCTCGCCGAGTTCGCGCGCCTGCGCGACAGCGACGCCGTCCGGATCGTCGACGTGCTGGTCGTGTACAAGGACGCCGACGGCGCCATCGAGCGATCCGACGATCCCGAGGGCGCCGTTGTCGTCGCGCTGATCGGACTCGGAAGCGACGACGCCGCCGCCCTCCCGGCCGAGGAGGAGCTCTGGTCGCTCGACGACGTCATACCGAACGACTCCGCCGCCGTCATCGCGCTCGTCGAGCACCGCTGGGCGATCGGTGTGCGCGATGGGATTCGCGCTGTGGGAGGCGTTCCGGTCGCGGACGCGTGGGTCCATCCCGCCGACCTTGTCGCCGCCGGGCTCACCGATAGCCCGCACGCCTGAATCACCTCGTCCGGGTGATGCCCCACTAGCCGCCGAGCGCGATCTTGCTTCGCGTTCGATGGCCTCAAGACGGACGACGTGATCAAGAGCTGATGGCTGATCAGAGGGCTCCGGGCGGCGTCCTTGCCGCGGCGTGCGTGTCTGCGCTCGTCGTCAATGCGAACACTTCGGCGGTCACGATCCTGCTGCCGTCGATCAGCAAGGACGTCGACACGCCGGTCGCGCAGCTGCAGTGGGCCGTCACGGGCTACTCGCTCGTCGGCGCCGCGGTGATCGTCACCGCCGGCGCGCTCGGCGACGTGCTCGGCCGCCGCAAGATCTTCCTGGCCGGCCTGGCTCTGTTCGTCGCCTCGTGCGCGTTCATCGCGCTGTCGACGACCGGCGCGGGCGTCGTCATCGGGCGGATGATCCAGGGCGCCTCGGGCGCGACGATCCTCGCCTGCGGCATGAGCCTGCTGTCGGTCGCCTCGTCGGGATCGGGCCAGATGAAAGCGGTCACGCTATGGGGCGCGGCCTCGGCCGCCGGCGGGGCGCTCGGCCCGCTGCTGGGCGGCGTGCTCGTCGAGACCACCGGCTGGCAGGGCCTGTTCTGGATCGACGCCGCGATCGCCGCTGCCTGCGTCCCGCTGACGCTGGCCACGGTGGAGGAGTCGCGGGACCCGAACCGCTCGCGTTCGATCGACTTCGCGGGGACCGTGCTGATCGCGCTGCTGCTCGCGCCGGTCGTGCTCGCGCTCAGCAAGGGCAACGACTGGGGCTGGGCCTCGGCGGCGACGCTCGGCTGCTTTGCGGTCTCGATCGTCGCCGGGGTGCTGTTCGTGATCGTCGAGAAGCGCGTCGAGGCGCCGATCGTGCACCTGAGCCTGCTGCGCAACCGCGTGCTCGTCGGCGCGACGCTGGCGATCCTGATCGTCGCCGGGACGATCAACGCGCTGATGTACGTCCTCAGCCTGTACTTCCAGGACCCGTCAGCGCTGGGGATGAGCGCGTTCGAGGCCGGGCTGGCGACGCTGCCGGCGGCGGCCGGGATGATCGCGATCACGCCGCTCATCACGCCGCTCGCCGTCAAGGTCGGGGCTGCCCGGGCGGTGGTCGTGGGCTTCCTGCTCGCTGCGGTGGGCTTCGCGGCGCTGGCCTTCGTGGAGGCGTCGTGGACCTACGCGGCGTTCGTCGCCCCGCTGGTGGCGCTCGCGGTCGGCCTCGGCATCTCCAATGGCCCCGCGTCGTCGGGCTCGACAGCGTCGGTCGAGGCCGACCAGGTCGGCGAGGCCTCGGGCATCTCGAACATGGCCCGCTACATCGGCGGCTCCGTCGCCGTGGCCGCGGTGGCGATGATCTACAACGCGGTGATCAACAACCATCGCGAGGCCGGCGACTCGGCCGGCGAGGCGCTCGCGGCCGGCCTCTCGAGCGCCTCGCTCACGATGGCGATCTGGTGCGCCTGCGGCGTCGCGCTGATCGCGTCCATGCGTCGTGTCCACGCCCGGCGTCCGCAGGCGGTCGACCTCGCGGCGGCCGCCGCGGCGAGCGTGCACACGATCCCGACCCGGCCCACCCCGACACCCGAGACGCGACCCTCGGTGGTCGCGTGAGACACGGTCGGGCACCACGCCTCGGGTCCTCCGATCGTGCGACACGCCGCTCATCCCGCTGATCGTTCGATCGCCCGATTGCCGCGTGCGCCGGCGACGAGGATCGTGGTGCGGCACGAAAGGAGCCTCACCATGCAGCTCTACGTCATCGTCCGGCGCAACGGCTGGACGACTCCCGAGGACCTGGGCGCCGCCGCCGAGCGCTCGACCGCCGAGGGCGACAAGCACGCCTCCGGCGTCCGCTGGATCCGTAGCTACGTCGTCGCCGAGGACGGCGGTGAGCTCGGCACGTTCTGCATCTACGAGGCCGAGAGCCCGGAGGCGATCCGCGCGCACGCGGACGCCGCCGACCTCCCGGTCGACGAGATCGTGCCGGTCGCCGACACGGTGATGGTGCGGCCCGACCCGGTTCCCGCGATCGGCTAGTACGCGATACACATGGGCGGTGCCGCGCGTACTCATCGTCGCCGAGGCCGTCACGCTCGCCCACGTCGCGCGTCCCGTCGCGCTTGCCGGCGGGCTCGACGAGCGATTCGAGGTCCACCTCGCGTGCTCGTCGCGGTTCGACGCGCTGCTCGGCGAGCTGCCGTACGTTCGCCACGAGCTCGACTCGATCGCCGGCGCGCGCTTCCTCGACGCGCTCGACCGCGGCGCGCCCGTGTACAGCGCGGCGGACCTGAGCCGCTACGTGCGGGCGGACCTCGAGCTGCTCGGGCGCGTCGCGCCGGACGTGGTGGTCGGCGACTTCCGGCTCTCGCTGTCGGCCAGCGCCCGCCTCGCCGGGATCCCGTACGTGACGATCACGAACGTCTACTGGAGCCCGATCGCCGAGGTGCGCTTCCCGCTGCCCGAGCTTCCGCTCACACGCGCGCTCGGCGTGCGGCCGGTGGTGCGCCGCGTGTTCGGGAGGGTGCAGCCGCTGGCGTTCGCGCTCCACACGCGCCCGCTGAACCGGGTGCGACGTGAGTACGGGCTGCCCTCGCTCGGCGACGACCTGCGCCGCACGTACACCGACGCCGACCAGGTGCTGTACGCGGACGCGCCCGAGCTCGCGCCGCCGCACTCGCTCGCGCGCGGCCACCGGTTCCTCGGTCCGGTGCTGTGGTCGCCGGCGGTCGCCGCGCCCGACTGGTGGGAGCGGCTCGGCGACGACCGGCCGGTCGTGTACGTCTCGCTCGGCAGCTCCGGCAGGCGGGCGCTCCTCGCCGCGGCGTTGAACGGACTGGCGGAGCTGCCGGTCACGGTCGTCGCCGCGGCGGCCGGCGGGTCGGGCTCCGCGCCGCGGAACGCGTTCGTGGCCGAGTACCTGCCGGGCGAAGATGCCTGCCGGCGCGCGTCTGTCGTCGTCTGCAACGGCGGCAGTCCGGCCGTGCAGCAGGCGCTGGCGGCCGGGCGGCCGGTCGTCGGCATCGCGGCGAACATGGACCAGCATCTGAGCATGGGCTCGGTGGTGACGGCGGGAGCCGGTGTGCTCGTGCGCTCGGAGCAGGCGACGCCGCGGACGGTCGCGCGCGCCGTCCGGCGGCTGCTCGAGGAGGACGCGTTCCGGCTGCGCGCGGAGGCGATCGGGCGACAGCTCGCCGCGCACGACGCGCCGGCGGCGTTCGCACGCGCCGTGGAGGAGCTGGTCAGCCGGTCATGAGCTGCTCGAGCGGGCGGCGGGTCGAGCGCGCAGTCGCGGCCGGGCCGCGGCCGAGCCGCCCGTAGAACACCGCGCGCTCGAGCGCCTCGGCGCCGACGAGGTCGATGAGCCGCGCGTCCACCGCGCGGGCAGCCGCGAGCGAGCGCTCGTCGCGCGTGAACGGCACGCCGTCGCGCAGGTACTCGTGGAACACCAGGGGCGTGTACTCGGGTTGCAGCTGCAGCCCGTGGTAGGTCGCGGTGAGCCAGAGCCGCTGCACGGCGCGGCCGGCGGCGACGAAGTCGTGCGGCGGGCGGTTCGCGAGCAGGACGAAGTGCGCCCCGCAGGCGAGGCCGGGGACGAGCGACATCTGCACGGCGGGACCGACCGAGCCGCCGAGCCGGTGCAGGCGCTCGGCGCGCGAGCGGCGCGCGAGCGCCCAGCGCATGACGCGCGCGGTCAGCGGGTCGACGCCGAGCGCGCGGTCCGGCATTCGCTCCGCGCTGCGATCGGTGCCCCACTCGATCGCGGCCGCGTGCGTCGCGAACGCCTCCGGCAGCCCGAGCCGCAACAGCGCGTTCGCGAAGTTCAGCCGCGCCGCGCGCCGGCGTTCGACGAAGCGCAGCTCGTACGGCGCCGCGGCCGCCAGCAGCGCGGCGCGTTGGCGCGTGGTCAGCGGCGCCCGCGACAGCGGCCGGCGTTGCACGCTGCGCGTCCGGATCACCGTGGCGAGCGGGTCCGGTTCGGCGCTGCCGGAGAGCTCGACGATGAAGGCCTCGCCGCGCCGTTCGATCTCGGCGCGCAGGCCGAGGCCGGTCGCGGCGATCGCGGCGGTCTCGAGCAACGCGCCGAGCGCGAGCGCGCCGGCATGACCCTGCAGGTCGTAGATGTCGTCGCCGCCCGGGACGCCGTGGACCGCGAACGCGCGCCCAGCCAGGCGCTCGAACCGCCATGGCTGCGCGTTGTCGCCGCTCGGCGCCCAGCGCGCCAGGTCGAGCACCGCGTCGACCGGATCCGGCTCGGCGCGCGCGGGCGGCCGCTCCACCGCCAGCGCGCGCCGCGCGCGGGCGAGCGCGTAGCGCTGCACGGGGTGCCGGTTCCCGCCAGGGCGCCACGTCCGGCCGAGCCGGTTGACGTAGGCGTCGTACTGCAGCCCGCGCGGCGCGGCGACCACGTCGCCGCGGTTGAGCAGGAGCTTGAGCGCTTGGCTGGCCGCGACGCCCGCGCACAGCTCGCAGCCCATCGCGGTCGACGGGCCGCGGTGGTTGGCCAGGTCGATGCTCGACGGGTCGACGAGGTAGCGCTGCTGCAGGCCGGCGGGGGCGAGGCCGACGAAGAACCGCAGCAGCTGCTCGAACTCGTCGGCGCCCTCCATCCCGAAGTACTGCTCGAACGTCATGCCGCCGGGCAGGAAGCAGAGCAACGCCGCGCCCATGCCGAGCGGCGCGGCGGTGATCGCCGGGATGCCCTTCTCCGCGCACGCGGCGAACACGGCGCGGCGGACGGCGACGGCGAAGAAGTCCAGGCCGTCGACGTAGACGTCGGCGTCGGCGAGGAAGTCGTCGACGTTGTCGGCGCTGACGCCGTCGCCGAACACGCGCAGGTCGAGCGTCGGGTTGATGTCGAGCGCCGTCTCGGCGAGGACCTCGGTCTTCGGCCGGCCGAGCGTCGACATCCGGGCCCCGAGCTGGCGGTTGAGGTTCTCGATCCCGAAGGCGTCCAGGTCGGCGATGCTGAAGCGCCCGATACCGAGTCGCGTGAGCGTCACCAGGTGCGCGCCGCCGACACCGCCGAGCCCCGCGACCGCGACGCGGCGGCTGCGCAGGAGCGCCTGCTCGTCGGGCGTGACCCAGCCGACGTTACGGGTGAAGGCCTGCTGGAAGTCGAACGCCTCGATGGCCTCGGAGCGTACCGGCGTATGCTCGCGGCCATGGAGGAGCGCCCGCCGATCGCGTTCATGAGCTGGCGGGACCTCGTCATCACGCCGCTCGTGTGGTTCGGCCTGCTCGCGCTCGCCGTCGTCGCGACCATCCTGATCGGTCCGGACGGCTGGCTGATCCCGCTCGTGTTCTACGCCGTGCTCGCGGCGCTCACGTTCGCCGCGCTGAAGCTCATGCGGACGGTGTGGCCGCTGCCCGAGGGGACCTATCGCGCCAGCACCCACGTGCGCGAGCTCTACCGCTACAACCTCTACTCGTTCCTGATCATCACGTTCCTGTTCCCGGTCTTCCTCAACCCGCTGATCCCACCGCCGTTCCGCAAGCTCTTCTACCGGCTCACCGGGACACGCTTCGGCAAGGGGATCATCAGCATCGGGGGCCGGATCGCCGATCCACACCACCTCGTGACGGTCGAGGAAGGGGCGATCATCGGAGACGACGCGTTGATCCTCCCGCACGCGATCGTGCTGCATCCCGAGCACACGGTCATCCTGCGGCGCGTGCACATCGCCGCCGGCGCTGTGGTCGGCGCGAAGTCGGTCCTCATGCCGGGTGTCCATGTCGGCGAGCGCGCGACGATCAAGGCGATGTCGCTGGTTCCGACCAACACGGTCATCCCGCCGGGCGAGGTGTGGGGTGGCGTCCCGGCGACCCCGCAGCCGTCAGCGGCCGATCTGCGCGCGGAGCGCGCGGAGCACGCCCTGTAGCTCGGGGTCGACCTCGCGGCAGGTGACGAGCGGGGTCATCCCGAACAGCGCGCGCCGGCCGCGATGCGTGGTCTCGGCGGTGAGCTGCGTGAAGTCGATCCCGTAGGTGCGCAGCTGGGCCGCGAGCCGCGGCTTCATCATGCAGACCGCGGTGCCGAGCCCGATCCCGGCCGTTGCCGCCACGGCGGTCAGCGAGAGCCCGAGCACGGCGTGGGGGTGATCCGGCACCCCGCTCGCGGCTTGGCGGAACCCGCGCGCCACCGTGAGGCGCGAGATCTCGCCCACGGCGCCGAACGACCGTGCCGCCGGGACCTCGCCGAACACCGCCTCGTACGGCAGGCCGGCGGTGGCGTCGTCGAGCACGACCCGCACGCAGCCGGCCCATGCGCCGCTCGGCACGTGCGCGAGCAGGTAGTGGCGGGCGCGGTCGTCGTAGGCGTCGCGCTCGAGGCCGTCGGCCCGGATCGGCTCGAAGCCGAGCTCGCGGCAGTAGACCTCGTGCCGGAGGGCGAAGGTCGCATTGCGCAGCGGCTCGGTGTCGGCGACGACGAGCCGGAACGTCGCGTCGAACTCGCGGACGCGGTGGTCCGTCGCCTCGCTCGTCCGGGTGGTCGTTCTCACGGAGCGATAGCTTGCCGATATGGGAGGTGATCGCAACACCGCCATGTGGGGGGAGTTGAGCGCGCTGCCCGTCGTCGTCGAGTCGTACGAGTTCGAGCGCCTGGCCGCGACGCTCGCCTACGGTCACGAGCGTGTGACAACGGTCGTCCACCTGCACGGCGCCGGCGCCGAAGGACTGGGCGAGGACGTCTCGCCGTTCGAGACCGAGGACGACACGCTGCACGTGCTCGTGCCGGACCTGCCGCTGACGGGGGAGTGGACGCTCGGCGCGCTGTGCGACCAGCTGCGTTCGGTCGACCAGTGGCCGGTGGCGCCGCGCTTCGAGATGGCGCGGCGCTGGCGGAACTGGGCGTTCGAGTCGGCGGCGCTCGACCTCGCGCTGTCGCAGGCGGGGCGCGCGCTGCACGAGGTGCTCGGGCGTTCGCCGCGGCCGCTGCGGTTCGTCAACTCGCTCGGGCTCGGCGACCCGCCGACGTTCGACCCGATCCGGCGGCGGCTCGAGGTTCACGCGGACCTGCGCTTCAAGCTCGACGTGACGGCCGCGTGGCCGCTCGAGCTGATCGACGAGGTCGCGGGCACGGGGGCGGTCGAGATCGTCGACTTCAAGGGCCAGTACGGGCTCGAGCTTCCCGAGCAGGCGGCGCTGCTGCGCATGTACGAGCGTGCCATCGAGGCATTCCCTGACGCACTGCTCGAGGACGGCCACGATCTGCCGGAGGTCACGCAGCTGCTCGGGGCCGCGGGCGACCGCATCTCCTACGACGCCCCGATCACGACGGTCGAGTCACTGGACGCCGTGGCGCTCGCGCCACGGGCGGTCAACATCAAGCCGTGCCGCGTCGGCGGCCTGCGGTCGCTGCTCGCCGTCTACGCGACGTGCGATGCGCGCGGCCTGACCATGTACGGCGGCGGGATGGGGGAGCTCGGCATCGGCCGCGGCCAGATCCAGCTGCTCGCGTCGCTGTTCCATCCGGACGGCCCCAACGACGTCGCACCCGGCGGCTACAACCTCGACACGCCGGCCGCCGACCTCCCGCCGAGCCCGCTGGCCGCCGAGCCCGCCCCGACGGGCTTTCGCTTGGCCTAGGCTCGCCGGCGGCGGCGAGGTCGGGTCACGGGCAGCTCCCAGTTGCCGTGGCGTGCTTCGCACGGCGGACCCAGACCGCCCGCCTCCTTGGGCCGGTCGAGGTTCAGAATTGGTCGGTTCGACGGCGGGCTTGCAGCACGAGTCCGACCGTCAGGCCGTAGGCGACGTGATCGGCCCACTGGCGGCCCTGTGGAAGCGCGCGAATGGCACAGATGTGCCGCCCGATCACGACCAGATCGAGCGTGGCGATGCCCAGCCCGGCGAGGACGCCCCAGGCCGGCTCGGCGCGGCGCGGCAGCACTGCAGCCATGACGCCTGCCCATCCGAGAGAGAGCGCCAGGTGAACGGGCACGGCGGCCGCGAGGAGCACAGGCGTGCGCCGCTCGTGCGGTAGCACCATGGCGCCGGCGGCGCGGGCGCCGTCGAGCACGTCATCGCCACGGGCGAGCGACCATGCCGTGGAGGGGATCGCCGCCAAGGCCGCCCCGGCCGCGCCGGCGGCGATCGCGTCATCGCGAAGCGTCCGGTCCAGCCGGGCAACCATGCGCCCATCCTGGCACTAGGAGCCCCGGCTGCATCGGCTCACGGGTCGCCGGTGCAGTTCATGCCGGGCGTGACGCCCGGCGCGTGCGCGGGCGGCGCACCGGGTAGCCCCCGAACCGGCCCTACGGGACGCTCTGGGGAAGAATTTCGGAGGAAAGGAGCACCCGATGGTGTGGGTGATCGTCGCCGTGTTGGCGGTCGCGCTCGTGATCGCCGGCGTCGTGATCGCGCGTCAGCGCCGATCCCAGCGGCTACAGGAAGGATTCGGGCCGGAGTACGACCGTACTTTGGCTGAGAAGGGAGATCGGCGCGCCGCGGAGTCCGAGCTGCGCGACCGGCGCGCTCGTCGCGAGCAGTTCGCGATCCGCGAGTTGGAGCCCGAGTCGCGTGAGCGGTACGCCGAGCGCTGGCGGGACGCACAGCGCACGTTCGTGGATCAGCCGAGCGTCGCGGTCGCGGAGGCGGACCGCCTCGTCTCGGAGGTCATGCACGAGCGCGGCTATCCGGTCGACGATGACTTCGAGCGCCGGGCGGCCGACGTGTCGGTCGACCATCCGGTGGTCGTGGAGAACTATCGCGCGGCGCACGGGATCTCCGTCCGGGCTGCGCGCAACGAGGCGGACACGGAGGACCTCCGGCAGGCGCTCGTCCACTTCCGCGCGCTGTTCGAGGATCTGCTGGGAGCGGACGAGCGACCCCGTGACACGGACGAAGCGAAGGAGATGCATCGATGAGTCATCGAGAGGAATCGCTGTCCACCCGCGACCTCGCGTCGACGCCCGCGGACGTGTCGGACCCCGAGCACGCGGACGAGCGTGACCGCGACGGAGACGGCGCTGCCGATCGCGACCAAGACGGCGCGGCTGAGCGCGACCAAGACGTCGCGGCTGAGCGCGAACGAGCGACCGGCTCCGCGGAC
>Ga0111538_10011517_pt1 | contig 11720 bp, 7 predicted proteins | sample SoiMethybrSBSTD1_FD_79669 | JGI IMG/M metagenome (GOLD analysis project Ga0111538, IMG submission 79669) | Bulk soil microbial communities from a Populus tree surrounding site in Tennessee, USA - Soil MetaG P. TD hybrid SBSTD1 (version 2)... | ecosystem: Environmental > Terrestrial > Soil > Tree...
TCGGGCACGGCACCTTCCTGCGCGACGCCATCATCCTCGGCACCGCGGCGATCATCGGGGTGCGTCCACCGGCGCCCAACCCGGAGGGGCCGTCCGCCGATCGCATCGCGCCCCTGGTCCAGCTGCAGGAGGGCTGCGCGATGATCGGGCTGGTCCTGGTCGCCGCCTTCTGGCGGCCGAGCGGGCACGAGGTCGGCTGGCAGCTGCCGGCCTTCGCCTGGATCTTCGTGACGCTCGGGATGGGCACGGCGCTCGGGGCGGTCATCTACGCGGTGCTGAACGCCTTCCGCGGCCGCGCGGAGATCACCGTGCTCATGCTGGGATCGATCGCGCTGGCGGCCGGGATGGCGAGCTTCCTCCGCCTCTCGCCGGTGGCGGTCTGCTTCATCGCCGGCGCCCTCATCTTCAACTTCCCCGGGACCTGGAAGGAGCAGGTGCGGGTGGCGCTGGTCAAGCTCGAGCGGCCGATCTACCTCGTCTTCCTGGTGGTGGCCGGCGCCATGTGGGAGGTGACCGCCTGGCAGGGCTGGGTCCTCCTGCTCCTCTTCGTCGCCGGCCGTCTGGTCGGCAAGGTGCTCGGGGTCTTCCTGGCCCGCGAGAGCCGGCTGAGCGAGCAGCTCCACATCGAGCTCGGCGGCCTCAACCACGAGGAGCGGGTGCGCATCGCCCTGGCCCCGATGGGCGCGCTCGCCATCGCCATCGTGGTGAGCGCGCAGGACCTGTACGTGGGGTCGACCGTGTCGTGGATGGTGACCACCGTGATCGGCGGTGCGGTCGCCACCGAGATCGTCACCCAGCTCATCCTGCGCAAGCTCTACCCGGACGCCTACGCGGTGCCGCTGGCCACCGAGTCGCCCAGCGGCCTGGCGCCGCAGCCGCGCGAAGCGACCGGCACCTTCGCGCGGATCGCCGAGACCATCGACACCAGCCGGCCGCCGCCGCCGCCGCCGCCGATGCCGCCGCCGCGTCTGCCCGGCGTCGACCGCGACCCGGACGAGGGCTGGAGCTAGAGCATGCGCATCCTCCTCCTCGTCGTTCTCGGGCTCCTGATGCAGGCCGCCCGCCAGTTCGCGCCGGTCGATCTGGTGGGGAGCGGTCCGGCCGGCATCACGCTGTCGTGCGGCTTCCTCCTGCTCACCGCCGTCCTCGCCGGCTCGCTGGTCGCACAGATCGGCGTGCCGCGCATCACCGCCTACCTCCTGGCCGGCGCGATCGTCGGTCCCGAGGTGCTCGACCTGGTGTCGCCCGAGATGGTCGAAGGGCTCAACCTGTTCCGCGGCCTGGCGGCGCCGTTCATCGCGCTCTTGGCCGGTGCCGAGCTGCACTTTCCCTCGCTGGCACCCAGACTGCGCGGCTCCATCGCCATCACCGTCGTGACGGTGGTGACCTCGATCGCCGTCATCAGTGGCGTCGCCTTCGCCGCGCGCGGCGCCCTCCCCTTCCTCGCCGGGCTCGACACGGTGGGCGCACTCGTCCTCTGCGTCCTCATCGCCCTGCCGCTCACCGCGTCGTCGCCCGCCGTCACCATCGCGCTTCGCGACGACGCCGAGGCGGAGGGTCCGCTCATCCGCTCGGTCATGGCGATCGTCGTCCTGACCTCGCTCCTGCTCATCGCGCTCACCGCCGTCGCAGTGCCGGTCGCCGCCGCGCTGCGCGCCACGCCGGGCGACGCCCTGCGAGTGGCCGGCAAGCTGGCCTGGACCCTGTTCGGGTCGCTCGCCTTCGGCGTGGGCGCGGGGTTCGGGTTCGCCGCCTTCCTGCGCAAGTGGCGGGCCGGCGGCACCCTGTTCGCCGTCGGGCTCGCCTTCGCCGCCGCCGAGCTCGGGCCGCGCATCGGGCTCGATCCGCTCGCGCTCGCGCTGGCCGCCGGCATCTTCCTGCGCAACGGCACCGACCTGGGCCCCCGCGTCCTGACCGACATGCAGCCGATCACGCTGCCGGTCTATGTCGCCTTCTTCTCGGTCGCCGGCGCCACCATCCCGCTCGGCTCCTTCTCGGCCGTCGGCCTCGGGGCCCTGCTGCTGGTCACCGCGCGGGCGGTCGGTCTCGTCCTCGGCTGGCGCGCCGGCGCGCGCATGGCAGGCGCCCCCGACCCGGTGCGACGGCTCGGCGGCCTCGGTCTCCTGCCCCAGGCCGACCTCGCCCTCGCCCTCGCCGCCCTCGTCGCCGCCTCCTTCCCCGACACCTCGGCACTCTCCCTCATCGCCGCCGTCGTCGCGTTCGACGCCCTGGTCGGCCCCATCCTCTTCCGCATCGCCCTCGTCAAGTGCGGCGAGGCCGGCCGCCGCCCCGCGCGATACCGCTCAGCGGAGGAGGGGACCGAGGGAGCTGACGTTGAGCAGGCGCCGACGTGACGGGTCGAACTGGACGTGGGAGACCGGGATGGCGCCGAGACGGCGGATGGCGGAGGTGGCCAGGTCGGACCAGCTGCCGGAGAGATCGGTGCCGGGAGGCAGGAGGTAGAGCTGGTAGTGCTCGCTGTAGTCGGAGTCGGCGTCGGAGAAGGCCGACTCGAGGAGCACGAGGCGGTCCTCGAGCGAGAGGACGATGGAGCGAGGGACATCGAAGAAGTCGCGATATTCGAAGCCAACCCAGTGCGGCATGAACGCTTCTCGCGTGTGTCCCGGTGGGCGGCGCGGGTTGCAACCGGGATGCCCACGCGCTGGCGAGTCATTCCCCGGTCCTGCGCCGGTCGCGCGCCGGATCGGCAACTCGGCTGACCGGCCACTGTCGCGGTCACGAGAAGCAGTTCGCGCAGGCGCGCATACGGATGCGGCGCCCGGAGTCGGTGGCCTGGCCGCCGTTGCGGGGTGGCGCCATCGGCGTGACGCCGTCGCAGCCGGCCTGCTCCGCGCTAATCCTCGAGCTTGGTGACGTTGGGGACGATGATGGCGACGGCGACGTGCTCGTTGGCGAGCAGGCGCTCGCTGTTGTAGCCGAAGAACAGGCGGTGGCGGATCGCGCGGTTCTCGGCCCCGATGATGACGAGATCGTATCGGCCGCTCGACGCTTCGTCGTTGATCGCGCTCGAGGTCGGGTCGTAGGCCAGGCGCATCACGGTCGGGCGCAGGTCAGTGGCGCGGAAGATGCGCGAGACCCGATCGAGGTCGGCCTCGGGAGCCGGGCGCTCGGCGTCGACGCCGACGGACGTCTCCTCCACGGCCAGCCGCGCCGCCTGGGGCATGCGCTCGATCATGAGCGCGATGGTGAGGTTGGCGCCGGTCGCCTCGGCGTAGCGCACCCCGAACTCGACCGCGACCCGCGCGAACACGCCGCCGTCGAACGGGACCAGGATGTCCTTGTACGGCGCCACGCTGGGACCTGCCTTGACCACCGCCAGGTGGCAGGGGGCGTGCCGCACGATCTCCTCGAGGACCGGGCCGCCGAGCGAGTTGGCCCGGCGCGACGCGCCCATGAACAGGAGGTCGAAGTCCTTGCGCGCCTCGTCCAGGATCGCCTCCGCCGCGCTGCGGCTCTCCACCTGGCGTACGGTGGGAGGCAGTCCCGCCGCCAGCATCATCTCGCGCACGATCACGATCTGCTGCTGGACCTGCTTGACGTCGTCGGTCACGTAGGCCGGGCGGCCGAAGAGGATCTTGAGGCGGTCGAGCCAGGGCACCGGCGCCTTGACGCTCAGCACCTCGACCGGGTGCGCGCTGCGCCGCGCGATGCCCTGCGCCAGGACCGCCGCGCACGCCGCGTTGGGACCACCGGCCGACGGCAAGAGGACCCGGACGCGCTCCGGGTCGAACGCGCCCTTGCTCTCCTGCGCCAGGATGCGGCGCGACTCCTCGTCGGTCATCCGCACCTTCTTCATGGTCATGCGCAGCCCGAGCGGAGCGGCGAACGAGGTGAGGATGGCCACCATGACGATGATCGAGAACATCTGCGGGTTGAGGATGCCGAGCGACAGCCCGATGGTCGCGACCACCAGCTCCATGGCGCCGCGCGCGTTCATCGCCACCGCGATCGAGAACCCCTCCCAGAAGCGCAGGCCGCCCCAGATGCTGCCGAGCGTGCAGCCGACCAGCTTGCCGAGGCAGGCCACCGCCAGCACGATGGCCAGCCAGCCGCCGCCGCCCAGCTGCCAGAGGTCGACCTTGAGCCCGACGATGCCGAAGAAGATCGGCGCCAGCACGGCGAAGACGAACGACTCCAGCTTGTGGACCGTCTCGTCCTTCAGGTGCGGCACCTGGCGGAACATGGTCCCGCAGATGAAGGCGCCGAACACCGCGTGCACCCCGATGTGCTCGGTGGCGGCCGCGCAGGCCAGCGTCATGAGCAGGATGAGGACCAGGTCGGCGTCGGGCGTCCGGAAGCGCCGGTTGACGAACGACATCAACCAGCGCGAGAGCGGATAGAGGACGAAACCGACCGCCACCAGGAAGCCGATCAAGAGGCCGATCGTCTCGAGGAGCCCGCCGATGCGGACCTCGCCGTGCGAAGCGACGCCGGCGATGACCGAGAGGATGAGCCAGCCGGCCGTGTCGTCGACCACGCCGGCCGACAGGATGACCAGCCCGATGTTCCGCTTGGTCAGGTCGAGGTCCATCAAGATCTTGGCGATGACCGGCATCGCCGAGATGGACATCGCGGTGGCGACGAAGAAGGCGAACAGGACTCGCCGGTCGGGGTCGTTCAGGTAGTCGATCGGCATGATGAGGCCGAGCCCGAGCCCGAAGGCGAACGGGATGACCATCCCCATGCCCGACGCAATAAATGCGGCGCGCCCCAGGTTGCGCAGCAGGCGGAGATCGGTCTCCAGCCCGGTCAAGAGCAGGAGCAACACCATCCCGAGCGTTCCCACCACGTCGAGCAGATAGAACTGGGCTTGATCGCGCGGAAATACCGCGGCGAAGGCGCCGGGGAAGTAGTGGCCGAAGATGCTGGGACCGACCACGATGCCGGCGGCGAGCTCACCGACGACGGCCGGCAGGCCGGAGCGCTTGGCCAGCTCGGCGCCGAGGCGCGCCGCCAGGAGCAGCACGGCGACCTGCACGAGGAGCATGAAGACCGCCGGCCCCGGCAGGCCCTTCAGCACCTGGGGCGCTTTCTGGGCGGCCTCCACGATCATCGGCGCCATGATACCAGCTGCGATCCGCCAGCAGGTCTGCGATAGCATGACGAGCATGGGTCGTTTCGCTTGGTTCTGGCACCGTCCTCTCCTCGCCGCCCCGCTGGCCGCCCTCGTCGCGTGCGGCGGAGGCGGCGGGGGCGATCGCGCCGACGGCGGTCCCCACATCGACGCACGCCCGCGCTACGACGCCGATCCGAACGCCGGCTTCGACCACTTCACCATCGAGGTCGAGCCCGCCCTCCCGCTCGCCACCCGCGACATGACCGTCCACGTCATCGCGTACAGCTCCAGCGACGAGGGGAGCGTGCTCGGCTACGACAGCAGCGTGTCCATCACCGCCTCGACCGGGACCCTGTCGGGCGCGGTCAACGAGCAGCCGCTCGAGCGCGGCCAGGCCGACCTGGTCGTACAGCTCGACACGCCGGCCGACGCCGTCACCTTCACCGTCACCGACGACATGAACCCGAACATCACCGGGACGTCCGCGCCGATCCGGGTGGCGCCCCCCGGCGATCAGGCAGCGCTGCGCGCGGTGGTCATCAACGAGGTCAACTGGTTCGGCAGCGGCGACGACACCGGCGACGAGTGGATCGAGCTCCGCAACCTGTCGGGCGCAGCCCTCCAGCTGTCGGAGTGGACGATCGACGCGGCCGGCGGCTCCAGCGGCGGCGGCGCGATCCGCATCGACAACGGCACCGAGCTGGCCGCCGGCGGCTATCTCATTCTGGCGGCCAAGCAGGGAGCCGACCAGCCGGGCTCCCGCACCTCGCTGACCGGCGTGAGCGGCGTGCAGCTGCAGCCGATCTCGCTCGGCAACAGCGGCGAACAGCTGGTGCTCCGCGATCCGGACGGCACCGTCATCGACTCGACGCCGCCCGGCGCCTGGCCGGCCGGCACCAACGTGCGCGACTTCTCGATGGAGCGGCGCGACGACCTCACCGGCGGCGGTTACGGCGACGGCGCGCTGTCCGGCGCCTGGTACACCTGGAGCCTGCTCGACGGCGACGACACCACCAGCGCCGAGACGGTCGACCGCGGCACGCCGGGCGCCGGCAACAGCGACCCCGACCTGTTCGACCACTTCACCATCGAGCTGACACCCGACCCGCCGCGCGCCGGCGTCGACTTCACCATGACCGTGACCGCCTACAGCTCGAGCGACGACTCGCAGGTCATCGACACCTACGACAGCACCATCTCGGTGACCGCCAGCGCCGGCACCATGAGCGGCGAGAACTCGTTCGAGCCGATCATCGACGGCACCGCCAGCCTCACCATGCAGAACAACACGCCCAACCCCGACGTCACCCTCACGGTGCGCGACGATGTCTATCCGGCGATCACCGGGAGCATCGTGGTCGAGATCCGTCCGGTCGGCGACACCGCCGGACCGCGCGACGTCGTGATAAGCGAGGTCAACTGGTACGGCAACGGCGTCACCTCGGAGGACGAGTGGATCGAGATCCGCAACACCTCCGGCGCCGAGCTCAACCTGTCCGGCTGGACCATCGAGGGTGCCGGCACCGGCGCGGCGTCCTACACCATCGACACCCCCACGCTGCTCGAGGCGGGCGCCTACCTGGTCATCGGCCAGCTGCAGGGGCCGGACGTCGACGGCCAGCGCACCTCGCTCACCGGGGTGTCGCCGGTCCAGCTCGGCAACCTGTCGCTGACCAACACCGGTGAGCAGCTCACGCTGCGCGACATCGACGGCAACCTGGTCGACCAGACGCCGCCGGCGAACTGGCCGGCCGGCGACAGCGGCGACCTCCTGTCGATGGAGCGGCGCGACGACGTCACCGGCGGCGGCTACAGCGACGGCACGGCGCCGGGGGCCTGGTACACCTGGAACTCGGCCGACAACCGCGACACCACCCACCCGGACAGCGCGGATCGCGGCACTCCGGGCGCGCGCAACTCCGACCCGGCTGCCTTCATCCCGCCGCTCTCCCTGCCCTACGCCTACGGCTTCGAGAACGACAACCGGCCGTGGGAGAACCGGCTGACCGGCGGCTTCTCCAACACGCCGCCGGCCGGCACCAGCGCGCGCACCGGCACGCGGGTCGTCACCACCGATTCGATCACCACCGTCTACGCGGCACGCCAGATCCAGACGGTCAACTGCATCACGCTCGACAACGACACCGCCCCGTTGAACCTGTCGATCTGGGCCACCGCCAGCACCCTGAACGGCGGCAACGCGCTGCGCGGCCGATTGCGTGTCCTCTGGTTCACCGAGCAGACCTGCACGACCGCGCATGCCACCGCCGAGGGCGGGGCGACGATCGGCACCGCCCTGCCGCAGGGTTCGTACGTCGAGCTGACCTCCAGCCCGACGCCGCCGTCCGGCGCCACCCACTTCAAGATCCGGTTCGAGCTGGTCGACGACAATGGGCTGCCCAACGACGGCGACGACTGGGCGGCCGACGATGTGAGCGCGTCGCAGTGACGCGCAGCCGAGAGCCTGCGCTGGAGGCTGGCCGAGCCGGCTAGTCGCCTTGCCAGGGCTCCCGGAGCGCGCGCGATCCCGGCGACTTGCGCCCCGGCCCGGCTCGGCCTGCGGCTTGCCTCTTCTCCCGGCATGCGGTCTCGTTCCGTGCTGGTCCTCCTGTCCCTTCTCCTCTTCGCCGCGGCGCCGGCCGAGGCCGGCAGCAAGGGGAGCAAGAACGCGAGACAGAAGAAGGCCACCGCCCAGAAGAAAGCGGCCGCCAGGACCAAGGGCCCCACGCCGAGCGGCGAGACCCACGCGACCGGCACCATCGGCGGCACCCGGAAGAGCGCCAAGGCCTCGGGCAAGCTGCCCCGCCACGAGACGGTGGTCGCGAGCGGAAGCGGAAGCGCAAGCGCGCCGGTCCTGAAGCAGAAGGCGCCGCAGCGGGTCCGCACCACCCAGTCGCGCGCGAGCACCTCGCAGTCCCGCCGCGAGAGCACGGTCGTCACGGCGAACGCCGCCAGCACGCGCTCGTTCGACTCGAGCGCCGCCGTCGCGCCGCGCAAGAAGGGCGGCCGGATCAAGCGCTTCTTCGCCGGCATCGCGATCGTCGCGACGCTCTCGCTCGGAGCGGTCGGCTGGCAGTCGGCCGACATGAACAGCAAGGTGGGCGACGCCTGGAACTACGTCCAGACCCACGTCACGCAGATCTTCGACGGCGGCCACAACAACCCGACCGGCGGCCAGGGGCACAAGACCGATCCCAAGCCCTTCCCGCCGTTCCCCGATCCGGGCCCGCCGGCACCGGTTCCCAGCCCCGACCCGGGTCCGAGCTCACAGTCGCCCAGCGGCGGCCACGGCCACCAGACGCCGCACGGCCCCGACACCGATCACCGCTGAGCTGAGCTGAGCTGAGCGGGATCGTCAGAGGCGGTTCCACACCGCGGTCTGGTCTCCCTGGTAGACCGGCAGGCCGGCCTGCTCGAAGACGAACGCGTAGCGGGCCACCACCCGGGCGCTGCCGCGCTTGACGTGGGTGGCGCGCCCCTCGAGCTCGAGCGGCTCGCCGATGCGCGCCAGGTGCGGATAGCGGACCTTGTGAATGATGGCGCCATAGCCGACCCAGCCGTCGGCGTGGCGCAGGTCGAGCAAATAGAAGCCGTGCGCGAAGCCGACCATCGCGCTCAGGTGGACCATCAGGCCGCCGGAGACGTGGCGGGGATGGCGCAGCGGATCCACCCGCTGCGAGCGGGTGAGCGGCAGGTCATCGCGGGTGGGCATGCGCACGCGGATCGCGCTCCGCTCGCGATCGATCGCCAGCACCTCGTCGAAGAACAGCGCGCTCTCGTCGTACAGACAGTCGCGCACCAGCTCGGGGTCGAGCGGCATGGCTCGGCAGTATGCCGCACGGCGCGCCTGAAGTATGGTCAGCCGCCATGCGACGGCTGCCGGCCATCCTCCTCGTCCTTCTCGTCTCGCGCGCGGCGGTGGCCCAGCCGGCCGGGGCGGAGCGGGGCGAGCCGACGGCGGCAGCGGCCGGGAAGCTCATGGTCGGGACCGCGCCGGTGCCGCCCTTCATCATCAAGGGGGCGGACGGGTCGTGGAGCGGGATCAGCATCGACCTCTGGCGCATGCTGGCCGAGAAGCTCGGGCTCACCTACGAGATCCGCGAGTACTCGGTCCCCGATCTGCTCGAGGCGTCGAAGCAGAACGCGCTCGACGTCATCATCTCGGTCAACATCACGGCCGAGCGCGAGAAGCTGAACGACGTCACCCACGCCTTCTACTCGACCGGGCTGTCCATCGCGGTGGTGCCGCACGCGCAGACCGGGTTTTTCACCACGGTGCGGCGCATCTTCTCCAGCCAGTTCCTCCAGATCGTGCTGGCGCTGATCGCCATCCTCCTCGTCATCGGCCTGCTCATCTGGCTGGCCGAGCGGCGCAAGAACCCGGCCCAGTTCGGCGGCAGTCCGATGCGCGGCATCGGCGCCGGCTTCTGGTGGTCGGCGGTGACGATGACCACCGTCGGCTACGGCGACAAGTCGCCGGTCACGGTGGGCGGCCGCGCGCTCGCGCTCCTCTGGATGTTCGGCGGGGTCATCATGATCTCCAGCTTCACGGCGGCCATCTCGTCGGCGCTGACCGTGAGCCAGCTCGAGTCGCCGGTGGCGGGCCCCGACGACCTGCCGGGTGTGCGGGTCGCCACCGTCGCGCCGTCGGCCGGGGCGCGCTACCTCGATCGCCGCGGGGTCGTGCACCGCGACTTCAAGGAGGCGGCCGCCGCGCTCGACGCCCTGGCGGCCGGCGAGGTCGATGCGGTGGTGTACGAGTCGCCCATCCTCCGCTACCTGGCGCGCACCAGGCACGGCGGCGTGGTGACGGTGCTGTCGGGCACCTTCGACAACCACGGCTACGGCTTCGCGCTCAAGTCCGGCAGCCCGCTCCGCGAGCAGCTGAACGTGGCGCTGCTCGAGGTGATCGCCGGCGACGCCTGGGGGCAGACGCTGCGCACCTACCTCGGCCCCGACGGCGAATAGCTCGTCGCGCTACTCGTCCCGCCGGGTCGGCAAGGTGACCCGGACCGGCCGGGTCGAGGGGACCGTCACGGTGACGTAGGTGCTGCGGTTCTGCACCGGGTTGACCAGGCGGAGGCGCTGCTTGCCGACCGGCAGCTTGACGCCGCGCTGCGGAGCGGTCCCCACCTTCTTCTTCCCGAGATAGATGTCCGCCCACGGGTCGCAGAAGATGTCGATGGTGCCGTAGCGGGCGCGCGATGTGCCGGAGTCGGAACCGGGGTGGCGGTCCGGGTCGCTGCCCGCCGGCGGGTCGTCGGGTGCCGGTGCGGCGTCGGGGGCGGCTGCCGGCGGCGCGGCGTCGGGGTGCGCGGGATCGCGCGCCGGGACCGGGGGCGGCACCGGCGCCGGCACCTGCGGCGGCGGCGTCTCGGCCGCACCGGCGTCGGCGGCGCCCGCCGTCGTCACCACCTCGACCGGCTCGCTCGCCTCGGTCTGCCGGGCGCGCTTGATCGCCACCGTGGCGATGAGGACGACGACCACGGTGATGCCGACGCCGACCGCCAGGTAGCGGCCGCGACTCGGCGTGGCGATCGGCGGGATGGTGCCGGGCGGCGCGGTCGTCGGCACGTCGTACGGCAATGGCGTCGTCCCCTCGTAGGGCACCGGCGTCGCCCCGCTCGGCATGCGCACGACGACCATGTCGTTGCCGCGCGCGCTCGGCGGGCGCTGCGGCCGGCCGGACACCGTCCGCGCCGCGTCCTCGACGACCCAGTGGCGCATCCCGTCGGTATCGACCAGGCTGCGGATCATCGTGATGCCGTCCGCCTCGCCACGCCCGGTCGGAAAGGCGGGCGGCAGCGAGCCGCTACTGCGCTCCTCCGGCGGCATGTCGTCCGGGTGCATCGGCGGCGGCGACAGCGCCATCGCGGTGCGCCGCCCGGGCGCGCTGCGCGGCCGCCGCGGTGCCCCGCCGATCTCCGACACGATGATCTCGTCGAGCAGCCCGGGAGAGACCGAGCGCTCCCGGCCGGTCTCCCCGTCGGTCGCCTGCTCGATGAACCGGGCCAGGCTGGTCGGCAGGGCCGGGATCGACATCGTGTAGCAGACCTCGAGGATGGCCTCGAGCAGACCGCCGGCGGTCATCGTCCGGTCCTCGCGCTCGCGCTCCAGCGCCGCGAGGATCGCCCGGTCGATCTCCGGCGGCAGGTCCCCGCGCACGTCGGAGACGTTGGGCAGGTCCATCGTCTCGAGGTTGTAGACGATCTCCTCGGCGCTCGAACCGGGGAACAGCCGCTGGCCGGTGAACAGCTCGTAGAGCACCACGCCGGCCGAGAAGACGTCCGAGCGAGTGTCGAGCTCCTCGCCGCGCGCCTGCTCGGGCGACATGTAGCGCCACTTGCCCATGATCTTCACGGTGCGGGTGGCCTCGCCCCCGCCCACCTGCGCGATGCCGAAGTCGGCGATCTTCACCTCGCCGGCGCGCGACAAGAGGATGTTGGACGGCGACAGATCGCGGTGGACGATGCCCTGCTTGTGGGCGTACTCGAGCCCCTTCAAGAGCTCGACCGCGACGTGCATCGCCGCCTCGAGCGGCACCAGCGTCCCCTGATCGCGCGTGGTCTGCAGCGCCTTCGACAGGTCGCAGCCGTCGACCAGCTCCATGACGATGTAGAGCGACTGACCGAGACGGCTGAAA
>Ga0111538_10011519_pt1 | contig 11719 bp, 10 predicted proteins | sample SoiMethybrSBSTD1_FD_79669 | JGI IMG/M metagenome (GOLD analysis project Ga0111538, IMG submission 79669) | Bulk soil microbial communities from a Populus tree surrounding site in Tennessee, USA - Soil MetaG P. TD hybrid SBSTD1 (version 2)... | ecosystem: Environmental > Terrestrial > Soil >...
CAACGCCGGAAAGCCGCGCCGCACGAATATACTTCCATGTTTGCCGTACGCGCCGTGCGCCAGGCAATCGAAAGAGCGCGTCTCGATCCGTCAGATATCGATCTCCTGATCTGTGCCACGGTTTCTCCGGACCAAATACTTCCCTCGACAGGTTGCATCATCCAGGCCGAAATCGGTGCTCATAACGCTGCGGCAATGGACGTGGTCGCCGCCTGTTCGGGTTTCTTGTACGGAGTCTCACTTGCTGATTCGATGATCCGAACGGGCCAGGTGCGATATGCGGTCGTGGTGGGCGCGGAGGTTCTTACGCAATACGTCGATTACACGGACCGTCAAACGTGCGTGTTGTTCGGCGACGGCGCCGGCGCAGCAGTTTTAGGACCAGTTGACGGAAACCACGGCATTCTCGCGTCGAAGATCAAGTCAGACGGACGTTACGAAGAGCAGCTTTATTCACCGGGCGGCGGTACACGGCGCAAGCCAAGCGCCGAGACGCTCGCAGCCGGCGATCACTTCTTCAAGATGAAGGGCAACGAGCTGTTCAAAGTCGCCGTACGTTCGATGACTGAAATCTCCCGCGACGTTTTGGAGCAGGGAGGGCAGAAGGCGGACGACGTCGACCTCTTCATTCCGCACCAGGCGAACCAGCGCATTACGGAAGCGGTGGCGGATCGCTTGAACGTGGATATGTCGAAGGTCTACTCGAACATCGCGGTGCACGGCAACACTTCGGCGGCATCGATTCCGATCGCGCTCGACGAATGCGTCCAGGCAGGGCGAGTGAAGGAAGGCGACCTGGTGTTGATGGCTTCGTTTGGCGGCGGCGTGACGTGGGGCTCCGTGTTGATGCGATGGTGAACGCGATGGCGATTGCTTATGTTTTTCCTGGGCAGGGATCGCAAAGCCCGGGAATGGGAAAAGACTTAGCTGAGAAGTTTCCCGTTGCGCGACAGGTCTTTGAAGAAGCGGACGAGGCGTTGGGATTCTCGCTGTCGCGGCTATGTTTTGAAGGCCCGGCTGAGGACCTTCAGCTAACCGAGAATACACAGCCTGCGATTCTCGCGACTTCCGTGGCGGCGTTTCGCGCGCTCGAAAGCACGGGCGCACCGGCTCCGGCATTTGTCGCCGGGCACAGTTTGGGTGAATACTCTGCGCTTGTCGCTGCCAATGTTTTGGAATTGTCAGCCGCGCTGCGAATCGTGCGCGCCCGTGGGCGCTACATGCAGGAAGCAGTGCCTGTCGGCACTGGTGCGATGGCTGCGGTTATCGGCGGCGAATTGAGCGACATCGAGCGCGTTTGCGCGGAGGCCAGGGGAAGTGAGGTTTGCTCGGTTGCAAACATCAACTCGCCGGGCCAAGTGGTGATCGCGGGAAATACGGCGGCCGTCGATCGCGCGATTGAGTTGCTAAAAGACGTCGCGCGACGAGTGATCAAGTTGAACGTGAGTGCGCCTTTTCATTGCGCGCTGATGAAGCCGGCCCAGGACCGGCTCGCGTCGGATCTCGAGCGGCTAACATTCGCCGAACCGAAGTTCCCGGTGGTTACGAACGTCGATGCGCGTGTCACGACCGCACCCGGTGAACTGCGTGACGCGTTGTTTCGCCAGGTATCGGCGCCGGTGCGCTGGGTGGAGTCGATGCAGTTGCTGATCGAGAACGGCGTCGACAAAGTTGTCGAGGTTGGACCAGGAAAAGTTTTGTCAGGGCTCATGCGGCAAACGAGTCGCGACATAAAGTGTCTTAACGTGGAAGACGCAGCGAGTCTGGAAGCGACCAGTGCCGCACTTGCTGCCCGGGATGTATTAGTTTAATTAACTCACAGAGGAGCAAACACGATGCCCGATCAAGAGATCGAGAATAAGGTAAAGCAGATTATCGTCGATGAGCTTGGTGTCGATGAGAATGAGGTGACGCCGAATGCGCGTTTTATCGACGACCTCGGCGCCGATTCGCTGGATACAGTCGAACTCGTGATGCGTTTTGAAGAAGAGTTTGGGATCGAGATCCCGGACGAAGACGCTGAGAAGATTCAAAGCGTTCGCGACGCCTATAACTATATCGACCAGCACAAGAAGTAAGTAAATTGCCGATTTTCGATTTCCAATTGCCAATTGTTTTTTCAAATCGGCAATCGGAAATTGGCAATCGGCAATGACCCGAAGGAGTTTAATTTTGACACGTCGTGTCGTGATCACGGGCCTCGGCCTCGTCACTCCTGTTGGCAACACTGTCGAAGACACGTGGACTGCGCTGATGAATGGTCGCAGCGGTGCTGACTACATCAAGAAATTCGACGCTGAGAAGTTTTCAGTCAAGTTTGCCTGCGAAGTAAAAAACTTCGACCCACTAACATTCATCGCAAAGAAAGAGGCGCGCAAGATGGGCGCCTTTATTCATTACGCGATTGCCGCGTCGATCGAAGCAATGGCCGACAGCGGCCTCCGGCTTACGGAAGCCGGGAAGCTGCCGGACGATATCGCCGAAAACGTCGGCACGTACATCAGCAGCGGCATCGGCGACTTCTGGGCGATCGAGCGCGAGCATTCGAAGTTACTCGACGATGGACCTGATCGTGTTTCGCCGTTCTTTATCGTGTCCGCGATCGTCAATCTCGCCGCCGGGCAGGTTTCGATTCGCTTCGGCGCGAAAGGACCCAACTCCGCGACCGCAACGGCCTGCGCCGCGGGTGCGCACGCGATTGGCGACAGTTTCAAGATCATTCAACGCGGCGACGCAGACATCATGATCTGCGGCGGTGCTGAGTCGGCGATAACGCCGATGAGCGTGGCAGGTTTCTCGGCGATGCGCGCGTTGTCGACCAACAACGACGATCCGATTCATGCTTCGCGGCCGTTCGAGCGCGATCGCGATGGATTTGTGATCGGCGAAGGCGCGGGGATCATGATCCTCGAAGAGTTGGAGTCGGCCAAACGCCGAGGCGCGAAGATCTACGGCGAGATCGTCGGCTATGGCGCTGCCGCCGACGCTTTCCACCTCACGATGCCTGACGAGACTGGTTCGGGCGCGCGTCGCGTCATGCAGAAAACGCTAAAAGATGCCGGTATCAAGCCCGAACAGGTCGGCTACATCAACGCGCATGGCACGTCGACGCCGTACAACGACAAGTTCGAAACGCTGGCGATCAAAGATACATTCGGCGAGCACGCTTACAAGCTGGCGGTCAGCTCGACGAAGTCCATGACCGGTCACTTGCTCGGCGCTGCGGGTGGAATCGAAGGTATCTTCTGCGTGTTAACGCTGCATCACAACGTCATCCCGCCCACGATCAACTACGTCAATCCGGATCCTGAATGCGATCTCGACTACGTTCCCAACGAACCGCGCGAGGCCAGAGTCGATTACGTGCTCTCGAACAGTTTCGGGTTTGGCGGGACGAACGCGGCGTTGTTGTTTAAGAGGTACGAAGAATAGTGAAGATCATAGTGATGATGAAGCAGGTCGCGAACAAGGACGCGATCCTGCGAATTAATAAAGACGCGACGTGGATCGAAGAAGGCGATCTGTCGTTTGAAGTCAGCGAGTCGGATGGGTATGCCCTCGAGGAAGCGTTGCGCGTGCGCGAGAAGCTGGGCGGGGAAGTGGTTGTTTGTTCGATGGGCCCGCAGCGCGTCAAGAGCGTGATCAAGGATGCTTTGGCGCGTGGCGCCGATCGGGCGATTCACATCGTTGGTGACAACCTGACGCATCTTTCGCCGTTTGCAGCCGCGACTGTGTTAGCGGATGCGATTCGCGACGAAAAGCCGGACTTGGTGATGACGGGTTTGCAGTCAGACGATCACGGTTACGGACAGACCGGCGTGATCATGGCTGAACTGCTCGGACTGCCGCATGCGACGATCGTGATTGAAGTCGACGCGGCGGCAGACAAGTTTCGCGTCAAACGCGAGCTCGAAAGCGGCTGGTATCAGTGGTACACAATGCCGCTGCCGGCGTTGCTGACGATCCAATCCGGCATCAGTCAGATTCGTTATGCGACGTTGAAGGGCATCATGGCGGCGAAGAAGAAAGAGATCAAAGAAGTGACCGCGCCAGCGGAGATCGGGGAGCGGCCTTCGCATCAGCGCATCGAGAAGATCTACTTGCCGCAGAAGACGAAACAGACGCAGATGCTCGGCAACGGCGACGCGAAAGCGGGAGCGGCGGAGTTGGCGCAGAAGCTGCACACCGAGGCGAGGGTTTATTAGTTAATGAGTAACGGAATTCTTGTTTTTATCGAGAACAAAGGTGGAACGGCTAATCGCAGTTCGTTCGAGGCGATCGCGGCGGCGCAATCGTTTGGATCTCAACTGCAACAGCCTGTGAGCGCTGTCGTGCTGGGTGCCGATGCATCGGCGTTGGCCCAGGAGATCGCCGCCTACGACGTCGCGCGCGTGATTAGCGTCAGTGATCCGAAGTTGGCCGAATACACACCCGACGCTTACGCCGACGCGCTCGAACAAGTCGTTAAGCAGGTCGATCCGAGTCTCGTGTTCTTGACGCACACTTACCAGGTGCGTGACTTCGCTCCGAAGCTCGCCGCGCGCTTCAAGAAGTCGCTGATCAGCGACTGCATTCGAGCGAAAGCCGACAACGGAAAAATCGGTTTCACTCGTCGCATCTTCCTCGGCAAGCTCGACGCCGACGTCTCGTCCGACGGCGAGGCGCCGGTATTTGCGACGTTCCAAACGGGCGCTTACCGTCCGGACCAGGCCACGAAAGGCGGCTCGGCAACAGTCGAGACCATGACGGTCCAGATCGGCGACGTGCGCATGGTGCCCGAAGCGCCGTTCCAGGAAGCGAAACAGGCTGTCGATCTCACGAAAGCCGAAGTGATCGTCGCCGTGGGCCGCGGCATCAAGAGCAAAGACAATCTAGTGTTGGCGGAAAAGCTGGCGGAAGTTTTGGGTGGCGACCTCGCAGCATCGCGTCCGATCTGCGACGCCGAGTGGCTCCCGATCGATCGTCAGATCGGATCGTCCGGTCAGACCGTCGCGCCGAAGCTTTACGTTGCGTTAGGTATCTCCGGCGCCATTCAGCACCTGGTCGGTATGAAGAACTCGGGAACGATCGTAGCGATCAACAAAGATCCGGAAGCGCCGATTTTCGACATCGCCGATTACGCGATCGTCGGCGACCTGTTTGAAGCCGTGCCCGTGCTCACCGAGGAGATCAAGAAGATCAAGGGGTTGGGCTAGCGTTTTCAAAGGCCACGGATTTTTTTAATTCGCGAACGATCTCGTCTGTCTTCCATTCATTTCCGGTGTAGATCTTCGCAACCTTCCCATCCGGACCCACGATCACAGTTCGCAACGAGTGCTGAATCCGGTTATTTTCCGGGAAGTATGTAAGCCCGAAATAACCCGCGATGTCCTTCACTTGCTCATTTGTTCCGGTCGCAAACTCCCAATGCGCGAATGTCTCGTTCTCGTAACGCTCCGTGTGCGCGGCGCCGTAGCTGCGCAGGACCTTCGGCTCGTCGTGCGCCGGATCAATCGTGATACTCAGCAGGTGCGTTTTTGAGTACAGCTCCGGGTCCTGGCCCAACTGCCGCTCGATCTGCGCGAAGTTGTCGCTCATCAGGTTGCAAAACTCGGGATCGGGACAACGCGTGTAGATGAACGTCAGCAGCAGCGCCTTACCGCGGTAGTTATTGATGCGGATCGGCTTCGCATCCTGGTTAACGAGCGTGTAGTTCGGAACTGCGTCGCCTTCTTTTGCCATAACGGCCACCGACGCAACCGGCGTACTCGCCTCCTGCTTGACGACCACGAACAGGTTCTCGAGCCACGAGTGCTTGCCATCGACAACCAGCGTCGCCGTGACCTCCGCATTCGGCACGAGCATTTGCATGTCCGACTCATTGCGAACGGTGAACGGCATCGTCATCCCCGGCATGTAGCCCGCGACGTCTTCATGCGCAATCGTCACGCGATGCTTGTCTGGTTCGACGGCTACCACCTTGCCCTTTAGATCGTAGCGTTTCTCGTTGCCTGAGCGGCGGTTGCACGAAACGACGCCGCCGCCCACGACGGCGACCAGTATCAATAAAAGAATGTTCTTCATTTCTGAGTTATGTGAATGAGTCTGTCGGTATAAAGTCGCTGGTAATTCCAGTAGTTCGATAACACTTTGTAAACGTAATCCTTGGTTTGCGAGAAGCCGATCTCCGGGACGTAACGGTCCGCCTCCGTAGAACGGGAACGCGCGATCCAACGCGCGAGATTGTCTTCGCCGCCGTTGTACGCACCGGCCACAGCCTGCGGTTGATTGGGGAACAGTTTGAACAGGTTCGCCAGGTATTGCGATCCGAAGAGGATCGCAGTGTCGGCGTTGTAGAGATCGTCCTGCTCGAAATTCGTGAACTTGAGTTCGCCGGCAATCTGGCTTGCGGTAGAGGGGATGAACTGCATCATTCCGCGCGCCGCTGACACCGACTTCGCGTCGACTAGGAAACGCGATTCCTGTCGCGCGATCGCCAACACCAACTTCGGATCGACATTTCGCGAACTTGCATGTTTGAAAAGCGAGTCGTTGAAGGGAACGGGATAGAGCATTTCGATGAATTGCCGTGGCGCGACTTCGAGCACGTAATCCGCCGGCATTGCTTTCCAGATCGGCTCGGCAAAGCGAATAGCACGATTCGCCAGGTTGACGCGCGAGGCAAGCACTGCGGCTGTGTAAGCCTCGTCTATTTTAGGATCCTGGAGTTTCGCCAGATACTCAGGTACGGCTTCCTCGTAGAGTTGCAGTTCAAACAGCGCATAGGCAATCGACTCAGGATCCTTCTTCTCGACCGGCAACATCTCAAACTTCGGCAACCGGTACGCTGTCAGCGAGTCGTACGCCGCTCGCAAACGCTCCAGTATTTTCTCACGCGTCTTCGGATCGTTCGTCAGTCGCAACGCCGACTGCGCCGCGACCCGCGCGGGTTCGTGTTGCTCGGACTTCATCTGATTTAGCAATGAATTCAACTGCATCTGAACGATCGAGCGCGACTTGTCCTGGCCGGCGAGCGCGAGCAGGCGTTGCGTCGCGCGCATGCCGTAGTACTCGTTGCGCCCGTCGGGGATCGACAAATAGGCAGCAATGGCTTCTTCCGTTCGGCCCATCTGTTCGAGCGCATAAGCGCGCAGGAAACTGATCTCCGCCGGGTTTGTTCCGCCGGGCACCCGCGTCCCGCCGAGGTCTGAAATTTTCGACAACTCTTCCGCATCGCGTACGGCTGCGGGCCAGTTCGACTGCGCCAGATGAATTCGCAGTTGCGCGAAGAGAGCGAGCGTGCCGCCGATGTCGTTCTTGAACCGCGCGCGCGTTTGCTGCACCCAATCGAGAGCTTCGTTGTGACGGCCTGCTTCGTGCAGAGTGTCGATCAGGTTTAGATACGGACGCTCGGGATTCGGCGCGTCGGGGAAACGCGCGATGAAGTTTTTGTACGCGGCGACGGCGTCGTCGTAGCGCTTCATGCGCAGGTAAGTCGAACCGACAAAACTCAACGCCTCGCGTGCGCTCGACGAGTCGGGGTAAGTGTCAGCGACTTTCTGAAACGTTTTCAACGCATCGTCATACTTCGCTTCGAGATAGTAACCGCGAGCGAGTTGAAACAGAGCGTTAGGGATGGTGGTGCTTTGCGGATAGCGATCGATCAGCGTTTGGTAATGACGGCGAGCGCCGGCGAAGTCTCGATTGAACTGGTAGACGGATGCGCGCAGCAAGTGTTCTGCTTCCGGAAGCGTTGCGTTGTTGTCGAATGAGTCGAGTTTGCGAACAGCGGCGAGTGCGAAGTCGTCCGGACGCGAGGCATCGGGCATTTGCATCACGAGCCGTGTGAATACTTCGCGCGCTTCGGGGTTCTTTCCGGCGCGGGCGAGTGATTCAGCCGTCAACAGCAAAGCCTCGCGCGCGAGCGTTGCATTTTTCGACACACTGAGCGAGCGCGCGCTGTCGTCGGCCGCTTGAAAATCTCCGCTCTCGAAAAAACTCCGCGCCAGCCTCAGCGCAGCCGTTTCCGCGAACAGGCTCGACGGCGCGGTCACAAGCAGTTGTCGCAATCGTTCTCGTTCGAGTGGCAGATCGCCCGTTGCTCGTGCGATTCGCGCGAGATGCCACAGCGCATACTCTTTCAGAACGGAGTTACCCGTGACGACTGCCTGATAACTCGCGGTGGCTTTGGCGATGTCGCCGGAGGCTTCGGCCTCGCGCCCGCGCCGGTAGTCAGCGTTCGTTTGCGCGACGACAGGCACCACCCACAAGACTGATAGTAGAATGAGTCTCAGAAACAACATGGCTCGAATTATAATCGGAGCAATCTGTGTATACTATTGGTCAACAAATGGAAACTAGCGCGAGCTTGCTTGAAGGTGGGCCACTGGCCGCGAAGATCAAGCAGGAAGTAAAGACCGAAATCGAAGAGATGGTTCGGGCGCATGGCGTGCGACCCGGCCTCGCGGCCGTGCGTGTCGGCGACGATCCTGCGTCCGCTGTGTACGTCGCCAACAAGATCAAGGCCTGCGAAGAGGTGGGCATCCGATCGGAGCACCATGCGCTGCCGGAGTCGACGACGACGGCCGAACTGCTCGATCTAATCGCCTCTTTGAATTCGCGTGACGACGTAGACGGGATTCTGACTCAGCTTCCGTTGCCCGCGGGAATCGAAGAGCGCGCGATCATCGAAGCGCTCGATCCGGCGAAGGACGTCGACGGGTTTCATCCGGTGAACGTCGGGAATCTGGCGCTTGGCAGACCGTCGCTCGTGCCGTGCACGCCGGCGGGAATTATCGAGTTGCTGGTTCAAAACGACGTCGAGATTCGTGGCGCGCGCGCTTGTGTCGTAGGTCGCAGTCAGATCGTCGGCCGCCCCATGGCCCAACTGCTCTTGCAACGCGATGCGACAGTGACGATCTGTCACTCGCGCACGCGCGATCTGCCTTCCGTGACACGCGAAGCTGACTTGCTGATCGTCGCGATCGGCAGGACCGGAATGATCCGCGGCGAACACATCAAGCCGGGCGCGACGGTAATTGACGTCGGCATGAACAAAGTGACTGACGCCGACCAGATCCGCGAACTGTTCGGCTCGGGAGCCGGCAAACGACTCGACGTGTTGTCGAAACGCGGGTTCACGCTTGTCGGCGACGTGCATCCTGCCGAAGCCGCGGAAGTTGCAGGACGATTGACGCCGGTCCCTGGCGGGGTTGGTTTGCTGACTGTTGCGATGTTGATGAAGAACACTTTGTTGGCCGCGAAACTGCGGCGAAAAATATCGTCGTAAAATGCTTCGAGTTGGCCTGACCGGATCGATTGCTGTCGGTAAGTCATTCGTGACATCCGTGTTTGCTGAACTCGGTTGTCATGTGCTGGACGCGGATCAAACGGCGCGCGAAGTGGTAATGCCGGGGGCGGCTGGACTGTCCGCCATAGTTGACGCTTTCGGACACGACATCTTAGCGCCTGACGGCACACTCGATCGCGCGCGCATGGCCACGATCGTGTTCGCGGATGAAGCGAAGCGCCAGCGGCTTAACTTCATCCTGCATCCGTTCATCATCGCGCGGCAGGACGAGATCCTGCGCGACTGGGAACGTGAAGACCCGAATGGGATCGGCATCGTCGACGCGGCGCTAATGATCGAGTCGGGTGGTTATAAGCGGTTCGACAAGTTGATCGTGGTCCACTGCCAGCCCGAGGTCCAACTCGAGCGGTTAATGTTGCGCAGCAAATTGACGCTTGCCGAAGCACAGCAACGCATCGCTTCGCAGATGCCGCAGGAAGAGAAACAACGGTACGCCGATTATTTGATCGACACGTCAGATGGGTTCGAACCCACCAAACAACGGACGGCTGAAGTTTACAAAGAATTACGTAAACACGGATGAAACGAATTTCACCCATTTGTTCCTTGCTCCTGATACTGTGCCTGACGCACAGCGGATGCTTCAGTGGCGAGGAGCCGACGCCGTACTACGGAGGCAACGTTGTCGTTCCGCATACTCAGGAATTTCGCTGGAGCGACGGCGGACTGCCGCAGACGTTCGATCCCGCATTCGCCGCCGCGCCACCGGATACCGATGCCGTCCGGGCTTTGTTTGAGGGTCTGACTGATTACGATCCGAAAACCCTGGCGCCAATTCCCGCCGTTGCCACGCGCTGGGAGTCGTCAGCCGACGGACGCGTATGGACGTTTTATCTTCGCGATAACGCGCGCTGGTCCAACGGCGAACGAGTCACGGCGGTCGACTTTGTTCGTTCCTGGGAACGGACGCTGAAGATCGGTCCACTCGCGCCGCACACCGAGTTGCTCTCGAACATCGAGGGGGCAACCGCAACAGCAACGCCGGCGAGCACTCCGCAGCCCCAATCAAACCCTCAGCCAAACGGACAGCCATCGCCGCCCCCGCAGCCCGCGCCGCCCCCGTTTGGCGCTCGCGCAGTGAACGACCACGTTCTGCAAGTCACACTGCAACAGGCCGATCACACGTTTCCCGCGCTTGTCGCCCATCCCGTGTTTCGTCCGGTGAAAGTGGACGGTCCCGAGCAAACACAACGTCTGAACTCGCACGAGTTGGTTTCAAACGGCGCGTTTCAATTGTCGGCGACCGAATCCGATCGCGTCAGTCTGGAACGAGCGAAGACTTACTGGGACGACGCTTCAGTCGGACTCGACCGCGTCACGTTCGTCAACACCGGCGATGCGGAAGACGCCCTGGCAGCTTACCGTTCCGGGCAAATCGACGCCGTCACAAACGCTCCCTTCGAGCCACTCGCGCTGAAGCTACTCGCGCCGTACAAAGATTTCCGCCGATCGACTTACGGCGCGCTCACGTTCTACGCCTTCAACACCGCGCGCGCGCCGTTTGACGACGTGCGAGTACGCGAAGCGCTCGCGCTGGCGATCGATCGCGAACGCGTCAGCCGCGACGATCTCGGTGGCTCGACGGAACCCGCCGGAAAGTTTTTGCCGGAAGCGATGTCCGGTGAAAAGCCGGTAGTCGACGAAGCCGAGCTGCTCGAGCATGACGGCAATCGTGCGAAAGAACTGCTCGCACAGGCGGGCTATCCCGACGGCGAAGGCTTTCCGCTCATCCGGCTGCTGATCAATCGCAACGAGCAACAGCGAGTCGTGGCCCAATCGATCGCAAACATGTGGCGCTCCACTCTCAATATCGAAACGCAGATCGTGATGAAGATCTGGGACGAGTACGAAGCTTCGATTCAAGCCGGCGATTACGACATCGTGCGTCGCGGCATGGTGATGCAAACGACCAGCGAACTGACGAATCTCCGCCTGTTGTTCGACGGCGACTCCCCGGAATCGGAAGCGCAGGCGTTGAAAGATTTAAAAGCGATGCCGATCTATTTTGCGTCGTCGTACGCAGTCGTCAAACCGTACGTGTCGGGATTCGAACCGAACGTCCTCGACGCGCCCAGCCTCAAGAACACACGCATCAACACGAATTGGCGGTGAAGCATCCGGAAAACATCGTCAAGCAAGGCGGCGTGATCGCGTTTCGCACCGACACGTTCTACGGACTTGGCGCCGATCCGTTCAAGGCAGATCCTGTGGCGCGCATCCGGGAGTTGAAGGGCAGGGACGACGATAAACCGATCCTGTTGCTGATTTCGGATTTCGATCAGATCGATCGTTTGATAACAGAGCTCTCGCCGGATTTTATGAAACTTGGCGCGAAGTTCTGGCCTGGTCCATTGACGATCGTCGGCAAAG
>Ga0111538_10011520_pt1 | contig 11719 bp, 9 predicted proteins | sample SoiMethybrSBSTD1_FD_79669 | JGI IMG/M metagenome (GOLD analysis project Ga0111538, IMG submission 79669) | Bulk soil microbial communities from a Populus tree surrounding site in Tennessee, USA - Soil MetaG P. TD hybrid SBSTD1 (version 2)... | ecosystem: Environmental > Terrestrial > Soil > Tree...
AGTGGGCTACTGGACCGATGCGATCTACGCCAATCCGGGACTCATCCCCGGATATGACGGCTCGATCCAGAAGACCAAGGTCTGGGGCGTCAACGCGGCCTGGGATCACCTGTGGACCCCGAACCTGAAGACCTCGCTCTACGGCGCGTGGATCAAGGTAGACTACAACGCCGTGGCAACCGCGCTGATCAACGTCGCCACCTGCGGCAACGCCATCGGCTTCGCCGGCACCGGCGGACAGCCGGCTCCTGGCAACGCCACCGTAGGCCCGACCGGTCGTGCTCCCAACACACTGACGAACATGACCAACTGCGATCCCGACTTCTCGTTCTTGCAGGTCGGCTCGCGCACCCAGTGGAACATCACGCCGTCCTTCTATGTCGGCTTCGACGTGCGGTATTGGAACATCGAGACGGCCTTTGCCGGTACGGCGCAGTTCACCGCCGCCACCGGTCTGCCCCGGCCGTCCGGCGCCTACGAGATCAAGGACCAGAATGGGGTCGAGGTTACGGCCCGTGCCCACTGGGACATTCTGCCCTGATCGCCTAGGCGAGCACGCTCTGAACAACCCCCGGCGGCCTCCGCCGGGGGTTTTTTCTTGATCGGCACCGGCGACGCTACTTTGCTGCACCTGCAGCGTCCTTGTAGCTCTTCTCCTCGACGATTTCGGAATCCAACAGAATATTGATTTCCCGCTTGATTGCGAAACGCTCGTCGTTGCGCTTGTAGACCGACCGCGCGAGCTCGATGAAATCGGTATCGAATTCGATCCGCATCTCCTTTGTTCGGATCAGATCCTCAATTTCCCACAAAGCCTCGTTCACCTCGGCTAACTTTGTCTTCAGAACATGAATATCAGCTCGTTTGGAAATATCGGGATGCACTTTCGCTTGCAGCAGCATCAATTCCTTGGAGACGTTTGCGCGCGCAATTTCGTTCTTCACGCGAGCGCGTTTGATTTCGAGGATGGTGATCTTGTCGATCAATTCCCCCCATGAAACCGGAACCTCTGGAGCTTTCATTCGCAAATATTCCGAACTATTTGCCCCTTGATGCGATTTCTTCGACCACGGCTTCTTCGATGCACCTGAAAACGCCCTCCCAGTCGCCGCGGACCTTCTGCCGGAACAGTCGCATGGTCGGATACCATGGGCTGTCCGACCGATCCAACATCCAGCGCCAATCCGGCACCTGCTTCAGCGCGACCCACGTCGGAACCCCCAAAGCCCCTGCCAAGTGAGCGATCGACGTCTCGATTGTGATGACGAGGTCCAAATTCGTCATGACCGCCGCCGTATCGAGGAAGGCGTCCCCCCCGGCATCGAAGGTGTCGCCCAGTGTTTCGACGTTCATGCCCGCGGGCCGGCTGTCGATCTGTTCGGATCCTTTGTTTTTTTGCAGAGATATCAGGCGGACACCCGGCAGCTTGGCGAGGCGCTCGAACTGAGACAGGGGGGCGTATCTTCCCATCCAACTCTGCGTTGGGTTACCCTGCCAAGCGATCCCGATCTTGAAACCAGAGTCGCCAATGATATGTCCCCACTTTTCTACTCGGCCGGGTTCGGCGGAAAGGTAAGGCACGTTTTTCGGAATGGACTCAAACGTCGTCTTGAATGCCAAGGGCAAGCTCAACAGCGGGCAATGGTAATCGAACTTGGGGAGTGCCGCGCCATCCTCGATGAGCTGCACGTCGCCGCCGAGAGTCGAGAGCAAGCCACGGAGCGATCGTTGCGGCATAAAAAGGACGTCGGCACCGAGTTCACGGAAGAGAGGAAGGAAGCGAGAGAATTGAATCGTGTCCCCTAGTCCTTGCTCCCAGTGCACAAGAACTGTCCTTTTCGCAATGGCTGCATCGCCGAGCCAAAGAGGCTCATCAAATCGAAAGTTGCCGGCAGCGCTCCTGTTCTTTCGCCACTCCATCTCCGGCCAGCCGCGACCGAAGTCGCCGCGAAGCAGGAACAATATGGCCCGGTTGCAATGTGCATCCACATAATCGGGCTTGAGGGCAATCGCCGTATCGTAGCTGGAAAGCGCCTCCTCCAGTCTGTTCATTTCATACAAAGCAACAGCGCGACTGAAATGGGCTTCGGCGTATCTCGGGTGAAGAGCTATCGCTTGCCGGGCGCTTTCGAGCGCCTCGTCGACACGTTCGAGCTCGGTCAGCAATATGCTGAGATTGTAATGACTTTCTGCGCGATCCGGTTTGGCTGCAATGAGCTGGCGGTATTGCTCGATGGCATCCTGAAACCGGCCGAGCTTCGCCAGCGTGCTCGCGCAATTGTTGATGGCATCGATATGCCTCGCATCGAGCTTGAGGACGCGCTGGTACTGCTTCAGCGCTCCGTCGTGATCTCCAATTAGGTTCATGGCGAATGCAAGATTGTACCGGGCGTCGACGAAATGCGGCTTGAGCCGGGCCGCGCGTCGAAACATCTCAACCGCCACAGTGAAAGCCCCTTGCTGCGCGTGGAGCACGGCAAGGAGATAGATGGCATCGAAATCGTTCGGATGTGACGACAGGATTTCGTTGCAAGTCTTCACCGCGTCGGCCAAGTGGCCGGCACGCTGGTACGTGATGGCTGATTCAAGCTGGCTGCCGACCCGTGTCCGCGTCATCTCGCTGCTTGTTATGCAAAGTGGCGATCGGAAAGGAAGCTTTAGGTTCCTCGACTATACACATCGCGGATACCCGGTTCGAGGGGCACGTAAGCGGTTGCCTTCTTCGGTGCCGCCATTGGCGGCAGCGCGCGACGTCAACGTGGCGGCGCAGGCCGACGCGCGCGACCAGGACGCGGCGGTCAGCCGCTAGCCGCGGTCTGGTCGGCCGCGCGCCGACGGACGGCGTCGTCCTACAGCAAGACCAGGCCGTCTCTGACCCGGCGGTCATCCGCCTCGGCCATCATCGCGACAAGCTCGTCAAACTTGACCCGGCATTGCCATCCGAGCTGCTGCGCTGCCTTTTGCGGCTGACCGACCAACGTGCTGACCTCGGCCGGGCGGAAATGTCGCCTGTCGATGCGGATGAGGACCTGCCCAGTCTTGCGATCGACCGCGGTCTCCCCCTCGTCCTTTCTTTCCCATGCGAGAGCGAAGCCGAGGGCCGCCCCCGCCAGTTCGACCAATTGCCTGACTGTGTGGGTGTCTCCGGTCGCGAGCACATAATCATCGGCAGCGGGAGCCTGGAGTATGCGCCACATTCCCTCGACGTAATCGCCGGCGAATCCCCAATCGCGCATCGCGTCCAGATTGCCCATCGTGAGGACATCGAGCTTCCCATGCTTGATCAGGGCAAAACCGGACGTGATCTTGCGGCTGACGAATTCCCTGCCGCGCAACGGAGATTCATGATTGAACAGAATGCCGGAACTCGCGTGTATTCCGTAGCTCTCGCGGTAATTGACGGTGAACCAATGCGCGTGAAGCTTGCTGATGCCGTACGGACTGCGCGGATAAAACGGAGTGCGTTCGGTTTGCGGCGTTTCCTGCACCTTTCCGAACATTTCCGACGTCGAGGCCTGATAGAATCGGATACGCGGGTCGACCCTTCGGATGGATTCTAGGATCCTTACGGGGCCGAGCGTATTGGTCTCGACCGTATAGATCGGATATTCGAAGGACGAGCGAACGAAACTCTGCGCCCCGAGATTGTAGATCTCGTCTGGGCGGATACGGTCGATCTCGCGGTCCACGTTGCCCATCTCCGTGAGCTCGAAATCGATCAACTCCACATCGCGTTCGACGCCCAGTTCGGCCAGACGCCAGGTATTCGATGACGAGCTGCGTCGCGCGCCGCCGTAAACCTTGTAACCTTTTGCGAGGAGCAGTTTCGCGAGATAGGCGCCGTCCTGGCCAGTGATGCCGGTGATCAACGCAGTCTTACTCATGCTCGTTCCCGTTTGATGTCAGTGCAGTATTGACCGCCGCAGGCAAGGCCCCTTGCTGCGCGTGGAGCATGGCAAGGAGATAGATGGCATCGAACTCGTTCGGATGTGACGACAGGATTTCGTTGCAAGTCTTCACCGCGTCAGCCAAGTGGGCCGGCACGCGATGGCTGATTCAAGCTGGCTGCCGACCTGTGCCCGGGTCATCTCGCGTCATGCAAGTGGCGATCGGAAAAGACGCTTTCGGTTCCTCGATTATATACATCGCGGCTACCCGGATCGAGGCCCCGCCAGCGGCCGCCTTCTTCGCCGCCGCCGTGGGCCTGCCGCGGCCGCCCGGCAACGGCGGTCGCCGTCACGGCCCGCGCCCACTGGGACATCCCTGATCGCCTAGGCGAGCACGCTCTGAACAACCCCCGGCGGCCTCCGCCGGGGGTTGTTTCTTGCTCGTCGGGCCCTACAACCCTTCGCATGGTGCCCGACGGGCTCGTTCGCCGGTGGCTGACAGCGTGGCGCGTCGCCACGCCCTCGTGATCATCAGAATCGTTTCGACCAAAGCAGTCGGTGATAACGAGCGCGGCCGCCTCAATGGCGGACGGACACTTCGCAGAACACGATGAAATTGGCGATGCGATGGAGGAGATCGCGGCCGGCCAGGACCGGCGCGTGGCCCTGATCGGGCACCTCGATGACGTCGATGTCGTGGCGGCGCTCGCGCATTGCCGTGACGGTGGCGCCGGTCAGGATGTCGGAATTGGCGCCGTGGATGACCATCACGGGCACGCGCGCCAACGCCTCGAACTGGTGCCACAGCGGCGGCAGCGGCCGCTCGAAATCGGCGCCGGCAAGCGTGATGGCGAGCTTGACGTCGTAGTCGGGCACCAGCGTGCCGCCCTTGTCCTTAAAGGTGCGGTGGGCGAATTCCAGCCAGTCAGACGATTCCAAGCGCGGAAATTGCGCGCCGAACAGGCGGCGCAGGATGTCGGCGCCCTCGTCGTAGCTGCGCGGCGTCGGCAGTTTGCCGACATAGCTCTTGATGCGCATGAGCCCCTTGGGATCGATCACCGGGCCGATGTCGTTGAGGATGACGCCGGCGAGCGCAGTCGGCCGCGCCGCCGCCAGCATCATGGCCAACAAGCCGCCGCGCGACGTGCCGACGAACACGGCGGGCGGAATTTCCAGCGCCGTGAGCACGGCCATGAGGTCGGCCAGCTCGACCGGCAGGATGTAATTGTCGGGATTGCGGTCGTATTCGGAGTCGCCGCGGCCGCGATAGTCGAGGGCCAGCACCCGCCGCGGCTCGGTCGGATCAGCCGCGAGGGCGGTCGCCAGCGCGTGGAAATCGGCGGCCGTGCGGGCGAGGCCCGGCAGGCACACGACCGGAAGCGTCGATGCCAGGCGTGGCCCATAGGAGCGCACGCTGAGCTTGAGACCATCGGGAGCGGTCACCTCGATGCGCTCGAAGCCCGGCGCCGCCGCCGTCGTCGCGCTCGCCTCGGCAAAAGTGTGGGCCATGCTCATGAGCCGAGCATAGCGGGGTCGGGTAGGGTGGGCAAAGCATGGGCAAAGCATGCCCCGGCGAAAGAAGCGATGCAGGATGCGCGAAGGCGGTGCAGAACGTAGGGGCAGCCCTTGTGGCTGCCCTTGTGCTCATCAACGAAGAGGGCGCCCACAAGGGGCGCCCCTACGTCGCTAGGCCGTGTTTACGCGCGGCGAAAGTCAGTTCGCGGCGCCGGCGCCGCCGCGGCGCAAGTCGGCTTCGATCGTCAGCCGATTGCTGCCGCCCAGGCGCACGCGATAGACCGCCATGTTCTCCATCACCCGCTGCACGTAGTTGCGGGTCTCGGAGAACGGAATGAGCTCGACCCAGTCGATCGGATCGATCTGCGGGTCGCGCGGATCGCCGTAGCGCTTCACCCATTCCTGGATACGGCCGCGGCCGGCGTTGTAGCCGGCGAACGTGAGAATGTAGGAGCCGCGGTAATCCTGCAGCAGTCCATGGAGCTCGGCCGAGCCCATCTGCACGTTGTAGATGGAGTCGGTCAGCAGGCGTTTGCCGTCGTACTTGGCGCCGTAGCGCTTGGCGGTGTCGCGGCCGGCCGCCGGCGTCACCTGCATCAGCCCCAAGGCATTGGCGCTCGAGACGATCTTCGGATTGAACGCGCTCTCCTGCCGGGTGATGGCGTAGACGATGGCGCGGTCGATGTCGGGTGCGATCGGCGTGTAGTGCGGAATGCCGACGTCCGGGAAGGCAAAATAGTCGAGCGGGAAGCCGCGCCCCATGGCGGTGCGGCCGAGATACAGCATGGAGCGGGCATCGCGATTCTGCGCCGCCAGCTCGCCGATCATCACCAGTGGGCCGGCTTCGATCGGGCGATCGCCGAGATCGGCCGCCATGGTGGTGACCAGGTCGCGCTCGTTGAGGGCGTAAAGAATCTCGACGGCGCGCACGATGTCGACGTTGCGCAAGGCCGCGCGTTCGGTTGCGGAGAATTGCGGTGGCCGGCGGATGGCCATCTCGGCGTAGCCGAGACGACCGCGGGCGATCTGCCCGTAATAGGCGGCGGAGAACTGCGCGGCCGCCTGGTACTGCGTGCGCGCCTCCTGCTGGCGGCCGAGCGCCTCCAGGGCGCGGCCCTGCCAATAATAGGCGCGGGCCAGGCTGGTGGGATGGACCGTGCTCTCGGGGATGCGCGCAAAGTGCTGCAGCGCCGACTTCGCATCGTTGAGGAAGCGCAGCGCGATCCAGCCGGCGGTGAACTCCTGCTCGACCCGGTTGTTCTCCTTCTCAGGCTGCGCGGCGCCGGCGGCCACACGATAGGCCGTGCGCGCATCGCCGGTATCGAGGAGCTTGCGCGCCAGCAGGCGGCGCTCGACCCACCACTCGTCGCAGTCGTGCAGCTGGTCGGGCTGGTTGGGCATGGACAGCATGAGCTCGCCGGCCTCGGCGATCTTGTCCTTGCGGCGCAGCCACTGGATGCGGCCGAAAATGTAATTGGGATCCTGGCGGGCTTCCGCCGGCACGGCCTCGAGCAGCGCCCCGGCGTTGTCGGCTTTCTCGGACAAGGCGATACGGGCCTTGGCCACCGCCTGGTCGTTGGCGCCGAGGCGCTTGGCGGCGCGCATGGCGCCGGCTTCATCGCCGGCGAACAGGAGCCGATGCATGCGCGCGCGGTGGTCTTCAGCGGTCAGCAGGCCGGCGAAGGCTTCGAGCGCCTGCTGCTCGATCTCGACCGCAAACGTGTCACGGCGCCAAGCCTCGCGCGCGTAGCGGCGCGCGCCCACCATGTCGCCCTGGGCGAGCAGAGCGCGGGCGAGAGCCAGACGTCCCTTGCCACTCCTGGGTTCGGAGCCGGCAAAGTAGCCGCGCACCATGGCGGCGTCGCGCTTGTCATCCCACAGGGCGCCTTCGGCACGCTTCTGGATCATCCCGACGCTGGGCCAGGACGGATTGGCGCGCGCGAACGCCGCGTAGCGCTCCAAGCCGGCGAGGCTGGCGGAGCTGCGCAGATAGGCCCACTCGACCAGCTTGATGGCAGCCGGGTCGGTGATCGTCTGCTTGACGTCGGAGAGGGCGGAAATCTTGCCCTGGCGGATCAGGTCGAGCGCTTGCCGCACGGCCGCGAGATCGCTCTCGGATGTGGTTGTGGTGATCGGCGCCGACAGCGACGGCTGCGGAATCACCTGCTGCGAATCGGCGCTCGCCAGCGTCATGACGGCCGATGTCTCGGCAGCGGCCGGCGTGTCGGCGGTGGCCCGCTGGGCGGCGGCGGGAGCCGCCGGCGGCATCATGAGCGACCGCACGGTCGTGGTCGATCCGGGACGCGGGCGCGGCATCGGCAGGCCGAGCACGGGAGCGGCCGAAGCGACCTGCACGGCCCGCGCGCCCTTCTTGGCGACGGCTTTTTTCGTCTCCGCCTTGGCGGCCGCCTTGCCCGACTTCGCGGCGGCGGCCTTGTGCGGCTGTGCCTTGGCGGCAGCGCTTGCGGCGGGCTTCTTCGTCGGCTTTGCCGCCAGCTTCTTCGCCGGCTCATGCTTGGCCGGCGTGGCGGCCGGCTTCTTCGCTTGGGTTTCGGTTGCGGCTGAAAGAGGTCCGCTGAGCGCCATCAGTGACGCGAACGTGATGGCGAGGGGTAATTTGATCCGTGGCATCGTGCCTTGTTCCCTTGGCGCAAAAAGCCGCGCACAGGTTTCGGCGCCGTCTGGCTGCCGAGATCCAGAGGATGGCTGGGAGTTTGCCCCCGTCCCCGTTTGCGCAACGTTAACTCATCGTGCGATGCATGCAACCATCCGATGCAAGCAAGGCAAAAGCTTGGCAAACGACGCACGCGTTTTCCCGTATGCGCCTGAGAAACCTGTCATTTCATTCATATTGAAAGTCGTGATGCAGACCATTCGGATTTGGCGCTTTCATCGCGTCGGCAGGCCCGGTATCGTGCGGAAGCCGCTGTTGGATGCGGCCAAAAATCTCAATCGAGGATGCCGCAATGACCGCCAGGACGAGCTTTCGAGGCTCATTCACCGCCCTCGTCACGCCGTTCACCAATGGGTCGCTCGACGAGAAAGCCTATCGCGGCCTGATCGAGTGGCAGATCGCGGAGGGCACGAAAGGCCTGGTCCCGGTCGGCACGACCGGCGAAAGCCCGACGCTGAGCCATGACGAGCACGACCAGGCGGTGGCTTGGTGCGTCGATCAGGCCAAGGGGCGGGTGCCGGTGATCGCCGGCGCCGGGTCGAACTCGACCGCGGAAGCGATTCGGCTGTCCCAGCACGCGGAAGCGGCCGGGGCCGATGCCGTGCTGATCGTGACGCCGTACTACAACAAGCCCACCCAGGAGGGCCTCTATCGCCACTTCAAGGCGATCAACGATGCCATCGGCATTCCGATTTTCATCTACAACATTCCGGGGCGGTCGGTGATCGACATGTCGGTCGAGACCATGGCGCGGCTGTTCGAGCTGCAAAACATCGCCGGCGTGAAGGACGCGACCGCCAACGTGGTGCGCGTCTCGCAGCAGCGCGCCGCCATGGGGCCGGGGTTCAACCAGCTCTCGGGCGAGGATGCGACCGCGCTCGGCTTCATGGCGCATGGCGGCCATGGCTGCATCTCGGTGACGTCGAACGTGGCGCCGCGCCTGTGCGCCGAGTTCCAGGCGGCCTGCCTGCGCGGTGACTATGACGCGGCGCTGAAGCTGCAGGACAAGCTCATGCCGCTGCACATCGCGCTGTTCGTCGAGACCAATCCGGCGCCGGCGAAATATGCGCTGTCGGTGCTGGGCAAGTGCGCCGAAACGGTGCGGCTGCCGATGGTGCCGGTGTGGGACAAGACGCGCGCCACCGTGCGCGACGCCATGGTGCATGCCGGCCTGATCAACTAGGGCACATCAAATTCCCAACCATCGGGGCGCGCAGGGATCGGCGACGGTCCGAGCGACCCAGCCAGGTGTATGGGTCCATTTCGCCAGGCTCCCCGCGTCGGTAAGCGCTTTCTCTTCGCGCCTCGGGGTCGCGACCCCGCGCCTCGGGGTCCGACGCGCCTGGCTGGCTTCCTCGGCTTTAAACATTCATTGCGCACCCCGCCTCATGGCGGCGATAATGCGACGCGGACGAGAGACAGCGATGGACCCGGACCCGGAGGAGATCGGGCAAGAACCGCAGACAGGTGCGGGGACCTGGACTCCGCGGGTCGAAAGCCTGCTCAAGGACTGGCGCAACCGCGTCTACGCGGCACAATCGGCACATTACCGCGCCGCGGACGTGTTCCGAATGCTCAACTACATCGTCGGCGTGCCCGCGGTTGTCTTCGCCAGCCTCGTCGGCACCGCGCTCTTCTCAGGCCTCGAGCAGGACTCGCCGAAGACCCTTATGGTCGCGTCAGCGAGCATCCTCGCGGCGGTCCTAGCCGGCTTGCAGACCTTTCTGCGCTTCGCCGAGCGCGCCGCCCATCATGGGACCGCCGGCGATTGGTACTCCGCCATCCGGCGCGACATCGAGCAGACGCTCCATCTTCCCGTCGAGGTCAGGGGTACGCCGAAGGAATGCCTCGACAGAATCCGCAAGGAGATGAACCGCGTGGCCCAGGACTCGCCTGAGTTGAGCGTCCGCCGCTGGCGGCGGGAGGCGACGCGCTTTGCGGTCAAGGAACCAATGACGCCGCTCTGACGGATGTCGCAGCAGCGCGCCGCCATGGGCCCGGGTTTCAACCAGCTTTCGGGCGGACACGACCCGCGCTCGACTTCATGGCGGTCACACGCTGCGGCCGCCGACGAAGGTCATGTAGGTGCGGCGCACCGCCGGGCTAAACAGCACGACGTCATAGCGCTCGGGCGTACCGCCTTCCATGCCGGGCGAGCCGGCCGGCCCGAGGTCGTTTCGCCGGCAACCAGCTATTTGATGCTCGCCAGCACGGCTTCGCGCATCACGCGGATCGGCGGTATCCCTTGATCCGGCGCCACGTAGTTCCCGGCGGTGACGACTACGACAAGATCGAGGTCGGGCATCACGAACAGTCGTTGTCCGCCATTCCCGAAGCAGCCGACCCATCGATCGAGACGTGGGTGCGCGCGCGAGCCATAGGCAAAATCGCCGATGTACCATTGGTAGCCATAGCGACGCTGCTCGTCGACGCTCACGCGCGGCGTCAAGCATTCGGTGAGCCATTTTTCAGGCAAGACCTGCCGGCCGCCGGCAACGCCATTGTCGAGCACCAACTGGCCGATGCGCGCCAGGTCCCGCGGCGTCATGCGCAGTCCTGAGGCGGCGACAGGCTCACCGTCGCCCGAGCCGGAGCTTGTGGCAACCCAGGTGTCTTTGTTGTTGACCCACTCGGTCGGCCCGAGGCCGAGGGGATCGAACAGCGCGGTGCGCGCGTAGTCCGGCAATGGCTGGCCGGTGCCCTTGGCGATGATGCGCCCGAGCAGAGCCGTGGCGCCACCGGAATAGAGCCACCGTTTCCCCGGTGGGCCAATGACCGGCCGCTCGAGGATGAATAGATAGCGATCCTTTGCCATCTCCATGCCGATTTCGTCGTTCCTTGGATCGCTGTAAGGGATCAGAAGCTCATCCCACTGAAGGCCGAGCGTCATGGTGAGTGCGTGCGCAATCGTGCGCTCCTTGCGCCGCGGATCGGCCTGCACCAGTTCCTTGGATTCGGGAAATTGCTCGTAAAGCGGTGCATCCGGTGGCGGCACCTTTCCCTCGGCCAGCGCAACGCCATAGACGAGCGCAACGACGCTCTTGGTCACCGAATAAAGATTGTTCAATGTGCCGGGACCGAACTGCGTCCGGCCGAGTAGTTTGCCCCAGGAATTCTGCTCGCCTTCGAAATAGCGCTCGAGCACGAGCCGGCCGGCGCGGGCGACGATGACGCCGTGCAGATTCCAGACACGCTTGTCGGCAACGATTTTGTCGAATCGCGCTTCGAGACCGACAAAGTCGGCATCGCTCGGCGCAACGGTTTGCCAGTTGAACGGTGGAGCAGGAGCGGCCCCCGTGACGCCGCTGACGAGCGTTGCACCGGCGCCGACTAAAACCGAGCGCCGGTCGAGCGGAGGAACCTGGACAACCATTTGCGGAGCCCCCTGCACGGGTCGCATGTTTCCCCGATGCACCGATGCATCTGCAAGTCCATTTAGCACCCTGGAAGGACGCGATGTCCCCGCTCTAAGGCCAAGCGGACGAAAAATTTATGCGTACGGCCAAGGTCGTCCTGCCTGGCAGCCGCCCGCAGAAATTTGCGATTCGATTCAGTGGCATCCAGATCCGCTCATATTTTGATTGGGTTCGGTGCCGAGGGGCGGCTGGCCATTCCATTCCCCAGGGTGGTAGGCTGCGCCCAT
>Ga0111538_10011521_pt1 | contig 11718 bp, 4 predicted proteins | sample SoiMethybrSBSTD1_FD_79669 | JGI IMG/M metagenome (GOLD analysis project Ga0111538, IMG submission 79669) | Bulk soil microbial communities from a Populus tree surrounding site in Tennessee, USA - Soil MetaG P. TD hybrid SBSTD1 (version 2)... | ecosystem: Environmental > Terrestrial > Soil > Tree...
AAATCGTCGAATTCGGGCCTGGCAGCGGATCCATCCACAAGGCCGACGAGAGCGTCGGCCTCGACGAGATCGGAGTGCTGTCGCGGATCTACGAGGCAGCAATCAGGTGCTGGCTCGCCGAATTTCAGTGACGCAATCCGTCTACAATTGACGTGTGGCTGCACGCCGTTTCACTCGCTCGCACGCCGATGCCGTTCGGTTGGTGTGCCTGGCGGCCGTCACCCTCGCCATCGCGCTCGTCGCGGTCAAGGCCTCGCACCTCGGCGCTCCGGTGGGGATCGGCCCGCGGGCGCTCTTCGAGCACGTGCGATCGCTGGCAGCCATCTCGTACGCCGATGTGCTCTTCACGCTCGTCTTCTGGGGTGTCGCGCGCCTCGCGCTCGCATCCGTCAAGAGGACCCGCCTGGCGTGGCTGGTGTCGACAGCCTTTGTTGCAGTTGCCGCTGGCGCCACGTTTGCGGCCGTCGTCAACGTCGGCGTGTTCGGCGTCCTGGGAGGCTTCCTCACCTACTCGCTCGTTCAGATGATCGGAAGCGTCCGGATGGTGCAGTCCTCGGTCGGGGCACATCTCACGCCGCTCGTCATGACGGCGCTCGTGGGTGTTCCTCTGACGTATGTGTTCGTCCTCTGCGTGACGTATCGATGGGTTCGACCGCGAGTCGACGGCAAACGGGCGCGCGCGGTGCTCGTGGGGACGGCCCTGGTTTGGGTCGTCGGCGGCCATCTGGCGTACAGCTCGCATTGGGCGACTCGGCGGGATCGGCGAATTGCCCAGAACGCGCACTGGGTGTTCGTCTCGTCATGGTGGCAGCGCGACGCCCAACATGACGTCCACCTGTCGGATCAATTTGCTGAGACGGACCTGGCTGACTTCGAGCCGATCGGCATCCGTCCGACGGTGCCGCAGGACGTCCGCCGTGCGGCGGCGCGGACGCGGACGCCGCGGCTGACGCCACGTCGTCCGCCAAACGTCGTGCTGATTGTGCTCGAGTCTGTAGCCGCGCGCTGGACGAGTCTGTACGGCACCCGGTACGAGACCACACCGACGCTGCGGAAGGAGGCGGCGCACGGCATCGTCTTCGACAACTTCTACGCGCACATCGGCCGAAGCTCCAACTCGCTGTCCGCGATGCTGTTGTCGGCGTATCCGAAGCTGGGCTTCCGGGATATGACCGACGAGTACCCCGATCTGCCAGGCACGTCTTTGGCGACGGTGTTTCAAGATCAGGGATACCGCACGCGATTCGTCACGCCCAGCGCGTTGGCCTGGGCGGGCTGGGATCGCTTCCTCGATCGGCGCGGGTTCGATGAGGTGGCTGACGAACGCGGGCTTGCCTGTGACGAGCGGATTTCATCGTGGGGCGTTGAAGACCGGTGCATGGTCGACGACGTAGTGCGATGGATCGGGCACGACGCAAAGCGGCCGTTCTTCCTCATGGCGTGGACACAGCAGACGCATCATCCGTACGAGCCATCCCCCGGTGTGCCGATGCTGCCGCTGTCCCGCGATCCGGTCATCGACGACTACGCCTTCGATCGCTACCTGAACGTTCTGCACGAGACTGATAGGCAGGTCGACCGGGTGTTCGAAGCGATTCGCAGCGCGGGGCTTGAACGCGACACGCTGATCGTGCTCACCGGCGATCACGGGCAGGCCTTCGGCTATCCGCACGAAAGCTTCATGCAGGGCCGGACAATCTACGAAGAAGATGTCCGTGTGCCGCTGCTCATCTGGTTCCCGCGAAACTACCCGGTTCCCGCGACGTCCAGCGTCGTCGGCAGTCACGTGGATCTGGCGCCGACGCTGACCGATCTCGCGGGCCTGGTGCCGGCCCCGGACTGGCAGGGTCGCAGCCTGTTCGAGACGAAGCGACGCTCGCGCGCGTACTTCTACGTGGCCGAAGACGAGTTCATGCTGGGCGTGCGGGAGGAACACTGGAAGTATATCCTCGACGTCCGCGACGGCCGCGACCAGCTCTTCGACTTGAGCGTGGATCCTGGTGAACAGAAGAATGTCGCCGGGCTCAATCCCGATGTGTGCGCGCGGTTGCGGAGCCGGCTCGCCGCCTGGACCGAGGCCAACCGGCGGCAGTACTCGCGAATCAAGCCAGGTCCGGCGATCGGGCGAGCTCAGGCACCGGGCGTCTGACTCGCGTACCACGTCCGCCACGCGTGTGCGTCGTGCGACAGCGTCTGACCGGTGATGTCCCGCAGCGCCTGAAACACCCACTCCCGCGTCTGATCGTCCAGCGCCCCGTCCTGCGCGAAGTCGAGGAGCGTCGGCACGGCCGTGCGGCGCTGCTCGGCGCTGAACATTCCTGACTGCGCCAGCCCGCACGCCGCTCTCTCTCGAATCGTTGCCGATGGATCGTCGTGAAAGATATCGAGCAGCGGACGGATCGTGTCGTCAGTGGCGAGATAGGCCAGGCCCTCGACTGCCCAGTAGCGGATGTTTTCATTGTCATCGTGAATGCCGGCGAGCAGGATTTCACGAATCCTGGCCTGCTCGACACCGCGATTGCCGATGAGCGCGAGATCCCACATGGCGTTGACTCGGCGGCCCTGGTCAGCGCTCCGCGCGGTTGGTTCAAGGGTGTCGACGGTTGCCGACGCCTTCGTCAGGTTCCTCGCCGCAATGTCGATCTCGATGCCGGCGACGCGAACGGTCAGATCGTTCGAATTGATCGCCGTGACGAACAGGCCGTTCAGACGCTCGTTCAGTTCGATGCGGCCGCGCCAGCCATTTACCCGCTGCGCGATCTGCTGATTGGCTCCGGCGTAGTGATTGATCGAACGTTCGAGCAGCAGCTCCGCGGCGGCCTGAGGTGGCATGCCGTCCAGGATTTCGATCTCATGCTCTGAGAGGACATTCGCCGACGCGGGCGTCGGCGGCTGGTGCAGGCCGATCAGGCGGGCAATTGGTTCCCACGTTGCCTGAAGCGAACCCGAGCCGGCAGCGATGGTCCCCAGAACGAACGCCGCGACGGCAAGGGTCGTCGTCCGCCACGTCGTCGACGTCATTTCCGCAGAGGCTGCGCAAGAGCAGTGCCCGTGCGGAACGGTGCCGTGATGCGCATGCCGGTGTCACCGGTATGGGCCGATGAGCGAGGGCGGACCTTTCGATTACGTGTTTGCCGCTTCCCAGTCAGCGCGTCGCGCCGGCCAAGCCTGCGGCTCCAGGCCCAGAAGCGGCGAGGCGAGCGACCATCCCGTGTACACGAGCATCACGCCGCCGAGGCATCCGATGCCTGCGATAAGCTGTCCGGACAGTCCACCGAGCTCGCCCGTGGACTGAAAAGGTCGGTCAAGAAGCGACCGCGAAAATCGGCCGTCCGAATGAGGGCGCTGCTCAGAAAGCCAGACGGAGGCCGAGCTGCATCTCCCGGGGCGACTTGGCGCTGAAGATACGTCCGAAATTGGCGGTGCCGAACGTCCGGTTCGGGATGTCGAAGTTGGCGCGGTTCAACGTGTTGAACATCTCCCATCGGAATTCCAGATTCGCCCGACCGACCTCCCACGTTTTCGCGACGACCAGGTCGAGGCTGGCGAACCCAGGTCCGATCACGCTATTGCGTGGGGCGTTGCCGAAGGAGAAAGGCGCCTGCAGGACGAACGCGTCGGTGTCGAACCAGCGCGTCGGCATCCGCTGACCGGACGGCAGGTTCGGGTCGCGAATCTGATCAGGCCGTTGCGCCGGCCCGGCGCCGATGTTGGCTTGATCCACGCCGAGATTGACGGTGAATGGCGCGCCGGATTGGGAGAACAGCGCCCCGCTGATACGCCAGTCCCCGAGCAGTGCCTTCTTCAGACCGGCGCCGTTCGCGAAGAAGGGAAGCAGGTACGTCCCGCTCATCACGAGCTGGTGCCGATGGTCGAAACTCGATTGGGCCCACTCGCCGGTCTCGTCGAAGATGTTGCGGACGTTCTGCGGGAAGTTCGTTTCCGACTCCGTCGGCCCTGGGCTCGATGCGTCGTCTTTGGATGTCGACAGCGTATAGCTGATGTTGTAACTGATGTTGTTGCGAAGCCGCTGTTCGGCTCGCAGGGTGAGGCCGTGATAAATCGATTTGCCGTCGAAGCGAATCGAGCGAATCGGGCCGAGCTGCGGAATCGCGCGGCGCGCCTGGATCGATCCAGGACCGGGCTCAGGCACATTGTGCACCGTGGCGTTGTCGGCGCCGAGCGTCCACGAGCCCATATAGCCGATGTCGACGACCGTCGACGGCCGCACTTCGTACTGAAAGTCCGCACTCCACGTCTGCGTGTACTCGACCGCGTAATCATGATCCATGATGCTCGGCGCCACGGCGGCCGTCGGATCGCTCGTGAGGATGTTCTGTGTCTGGAACTGGGGCGTCCGCTGCGTCGTAGGCACGTCAATCTGCTGCGTGAAGAAGAACGGCAGGTTGCGCGCGAACGCCGTCTGCACGCTGTAGGCCCACTGATTCAGGAAAATCCCGTATCCGCCGCGCAAGACCGCGCGGTCGTCGTCGAGCGCAAGGGCGAATCCTGTCCGCGGCGCCAGGCGCACGGCGCTGGGGCTGAGCAACCCCGCATTCCAACCGGCCTCGGCTGACGTGACGTAGGAGATGGGGATGAGGGGCAGCATCTCCTGCGCGTCAGGCGAGATGCTGCCCCTCTCGTCGCTGGCGATGATGAACCGGCCGCTCGGCGCGAGGTAGTCGACGGACGACAACCGGTTGTTCACATCGTACATGTGCTGGTTGTATTCGTAACGAAGACCGAGGTTCAGCGTCAGATTGCGGCGGATGCGCCAGTCGTCTTGGGCGAACAGGTGCAGCCAGTTCGTCCGGCCATCTTCGTCGCCGCGTCCGATGCCGGCCACGGCAGTCGTGGGATAGCCGAGCAGGAAGTCGGCGAGCGCGTTGCCGGTGAACTGACCGGTGAAGGTGAACGATCCGCGCGCGTTGTCTGGTTGATTGGGTCTGAGCGCGAGATGGTAGAAGTAGGCGCCCACCTTCACGCGGTGAGCGCCGCGGTCGATCATGAAGCTGTCGTACAGCTCGACGTTCGTGTTATCGCGGAACGTAAACGAAGTTGGATCGCCGAAGGTGCTGTAAAGGCCTCTGGTCGAGATCTGCGGATACCCGACGTCCCGCGGATCGGTCGTCACCCCTTGCAGCCCCACCTGGCTCGCGAAGTCGACGCCTTGATTCTGGCTGGTCTGCCCGCCGTTGACCGTCATCCACCCGAAGCGCAGCTCGTTCATCATCGAAGGGCTGACGACGTGGGTGAAGCTGACGCCGACGTTCTTCGCATGAGTGGTCAACCCACGGCCGAATGCAGGGACGAGGCTTTCCTGCAGGCTGCTCGTGCCGAACGGTTGACCCTCGTCGGCGTCGAACGAGCTGTAGCGACCAAAGATCTGATTGTTGGACGTGAGCCGATGATCGAGACGCAGACTGAACTGATTGACGTCTTTGTTCTGCTCTTCGATCGACGTGAGATTCTGCAGTCCGGCGTCTGAGGTCGGCAGGGGCACGTGCAGAAGCATCGCCGCCGCCAGCGGATCGATCCGGTTCGCTGGTATCTGATTGTCGACGAAGGGTGTGCAGCCTGCGCTCGCGCCTGGCGCCTGCGGATCGCAAATAGTCGGACCGCCGGCGAAGTTGCCACTTCGCGCAGCGACCGTGGGCACCGTAAAGGTCCGCGTCGCGGATCGCCGCACCCGTTGATGCTCGTAACTGGCGAAGAAGAACGATCGATCGTGCGCCAGCGGTCCGCCAATGGCGCCGCCGAACTGATGCTGATTGAGCGGCGGCACAGGCTGCCCGGGCGGATCGAAGTAGTTGTGAGCGTCCAGCCGGTGGTTGCGAGCGAATTCGAAGACGCTGCCGCGGAAGCTGTTGGCGCCGGCCCGCGTCGCGACGTTGATGAGGGCCGACGCCTTACCGCCAAACTCCGCGGGATACTGCGACTTCTGGATCTTGAACTCCTCGATCGAGTCCACGGAGGGGTTGATCACCAGGTTGTTGAAGAGTTCGTCGGTGACCTTGACCCCGTCGAGCAGGTAGATGTTGTGGCCCGATCGCTGACCGCCGACGTTCGGCAGCGGCCCGGCCTGTTGCAGGGCCTCTCCACGCGTGCCGCCGGGTGGGATGACGACGCCGTCGCTCAGCTGCGCGAGCGCCAGAAAATTCCGGCCGTTGAGCGGGAGCTGGACCACTTCGCGATTGCCCACCACCGTGCTGATTTCGGCGTTCGACAGCTGCAGGACAGGTGCTTCGGCGGAGACCCTGACTTCTTCTTCCAGCGCCGATACTTCGAGCGTGAAGTCCAGTGTCAGCGTCTGGCCGAGCTGAATCAACACGCCGTCGCGCAGGATGTGCCGGAACCCCTGACGCTCCGCGGAGACAAGGTGCGTCCCGACGCGCAGGCCGGGGAGAAAGTAACGCCCGCCGGCGTCGGTCTCGCGCTGAACTTGCGCGCCGGATTCGATGTGCAGGGCGGTGATCAGGACGCCGGCGACGGCGGCGTCCTGAATGTCTCGCACGACGCCGGTAATCTCTCCCGTATTCGTCTGCGCAAACGTAACCTCTTGCGCGCCGAGTATGAATGCAACCGAGGCGATGAGAGTTCCAAGCCTGTGTCTGTGAGACATGGCTTCTCGTTTGGTCAGGTCCACGTGACCTGCGGTGACACTATGACATGAGCCGGCGCGGCCGGTGCATCCCGGGTTTCAGGGACAGGAAGTGAGGTGCGCCGACGTTCCGGGCTATTTGGTGAAGAGGAAGATCAGGTCGGCACCGCTGCCCTGAGCCCGGCGGAAAAGGGACTGTTGCGGACCCGCTCCCTGAAGCATATTTGATTGCAGCCGCAGCCACTTCAAGAATTCGTATTCGATGATGACGTTGGTTGAAGAGGCATCGCCGACGCCCTGCACCAGCTTGAAGAACAGGTTCCGGCCGAGCTGCTGGCCGAGCGTGACCTCGGCGGCGCTTCCGCTGTCGGGACCTACCGCAATTTCGAACGTATCGAGATTGAGAGCGTTGCCAATCGACTGGGCGAGCTGCCCGGCCACCGCGCCGGTGGCCAGCGATTGCGCACGTGCCGCCAGCGACGCTTGTTGTCCCTGCCCGAGCTCGTTGATCGGTTGATTGAAGACGATGAGCGATAGGATGTCGGCTTCCTCGAGCGGTGGCGTGCTGCTGAGCGTCAGTTTCGGCTCGCGCAGATAGCCGCCGAGATTGATGCGGGCCTCGACGCCTTGGATTTCACGCCGCATGCGCAGATCGAGCGCCGGGTTCAGCTCCGGCTGGCCTTCGAAGCGAATGGTGCCGCCACGGACGATCTCGAAACGACGAGACTGGAAGTCGTAGGTGCCGCGGATGGTCTGAATGTCGCCGACGAGCTGTAAGGCGCCTGCCGGCTTCTTTGTAGCGTTCAATGTTCCGCCGAGCGTCACGTTCAGGCTGCCCAGGCCGACGGATCCACTCGGAGCCTGAAGGTCGACGGCGCGCAAGACGAGATCGTCGGGAATGGTCAGACTGACGTCCAGGTCGAGGGCCTCCCACGGCGACGGCGCCGTTTCAGGTGGAGCGCTCTCAGCCTCCTCGGACACCGCCTCGGTGCTGTAGGCCGACGTGACGCCGGCGGCCGCCAGGATTTCGTCGATGTTCACCCGGCCCGTCGTGACGCCGAGGAAGCCGCGCACTTGCGGCGCTGTCAGCTCGCCGCCGAGTTCGATGGCGGTCTGAATCCGGAGGTTGCCGAGTTTGTTGTCGACGATCTTGAAGTCTTCGCCGTTCAACCAGATGCGGACGCCGCCAATGTCGCGCGCGTGCACGGCGAGGTCGCCGGTCAGCGACAGCGCGCTCTGATGGTTGTCGAGGACCGTCAGCTGACTGATATGCACGCGGTCGGGCTGAAGGTCCACCTGTCCGGCGATGTGGTCGTAGTTCACACCGGTTGCCGGCACGTTGAACGAGCCGCCGGCCAGCGTGATACCGCCCGTCGGATGCGGGTCGTCGGGCGCGCCGGTCACCTTGACGTGGACTTCCATCGATCCCGTGACGTTGGTCACGGCGGTCGTCAGCCCGTTGATGACGCCCAGGTCAATCGGGGTGCTATCGATCGCGAGGTCGATCTGCGGCGTGCCGGGCGCCGGTTCAACGTGGGCAGTCGTCTCCTCGCCTTCGGGCTGTCTGCTGAACGCGGATACGGGCACTGATCCTTTGGCGGTCAGCCACTGCGTGGGGTTTTGCTGCAGCCGGGCATCGACGGTGACGCTCGAGTCGGCGAGCTCGATGCTCCCGCTGAACGAATCGTAGCGAAACTTCTGGAAGCCCCCGTTGGCGACCTGGAAATCTGCGCGCGCTTCTGGTGCGGCCCTGGTGCCGCTGATGGTGGCGGATGCATCCAAGCGTCCGCTGAATTGCGGTGGGCGCAACAGGATGGCGTCGACGCTGGCCAGCTCGACGTGGGTTGCAGATATTGAGAGCGCTTCGCCCGGGCGGCCGAATCGGCCATCGATCTCGAGCATCTGATCGCCGCTGGCCAAACGTAGACCATCGACCGCGATGGCCTCGTCCGCATAGTTGATCGTGGCCGAGTCTCCGTCAGGGACGCTCCACGTCTGTCCCGACGACGTCAAGTCGAGCCGCGTGAGGTGAATTTCCTGATGATCCGGATGAAGGACGAGCGCGCCCGTCAACTGGGCGGAGCGCTCCGGCTGCGCCGCCGTGGCGTCGAACTCCAGCTGCCGATCTCGGTAGGTCGTCTTCGCCGTGACTTTGTTGATCTCCTGTCCGGCGAGGGTGACAAACGTCGCCTGCGTATCGGCGCCGATCGTTCCGTGCTCGATCGTCAAGTCAGGAACGGTGGCGTCGATGGTGCTGGTCATCGAGAGCACTCCGTTCTCGCCGTACTTCACCTCGCTTCCGGTGATGGTGCCCCGTGTCCTCAGCGCCGTTCGGTTTCCTGTCACATGGAGATCCAGTTGCGCCAGGCCGCTGACTGGCACGTCAGCGAGCTGGCCGAGCGTTTCCAGATTGAGCGCGGAACCCTTGACGAAGAAGTCTGACGAGCCCTCATTCCCGAGCGCGAGCGAGCCAGATCCGCTGACGTTCAACCCGGGACCGGTCAGCTCGAGTCGTCTCACGTCGGCCGTGTTGTCGCGATACGAGGCGTCGAGATCGCCGCGTTCGATTGAGAGGCGGCCGACGGTCGATGGATCGACAGCGAGCTGGACGGATGCGTCGATCCCCTCCGGCCCAGCGGGGGTTGAAATGGCGCCCACGTCTTCGACGGTCGCGTGGACGTCGAATCGCCCGCCGAGCCGTCCACGGAGGTCTTCACGTTCCGCCAGCACCGCCGGATCGAAATCAGTAATCGATCCGGAAGCGGTGATGGTGGCCGCCCGGTGCTCCACCGAACCGTCGAAGGTCATGTCGGCAAGCCGTCCGCCGAGCAGGCTCGCTTCGAACACCGAACCGTTCGCGGTCAGGCTCAGCTCGTCGAGCGACGAGCCTTCGCCGCGCAGGCTGACCCGCCCATCGATGGTGCTTTGATAGCGGCTCTCCGAGAGCGCCTCGACACCGAACGCTTCGCCAAGCGCTTGCAGATTCACCTGCGACAGTTCGGCGTTGGTCTCGTACGTCGTGCGGGAGCCGTTGATGCGGACGGATGCGTCCGAGCCGGCGACGATGGTAGCGCCGGGGACGGTCGACTCTGCGAACGTCATCTGGAGCGAGACCGTCCGCGTATCTGCTCCTGAGGCTGCCGTTATCGGCTCAGATCCAGTGGCGTGGTAGCGACCACCGATCGCGGTCTGAGGCGAGGAGGGCAATCCCGGGAGGGCAACCGGCAGACGCCGCACGTTGACGTGTTCGATCGCGCCCTGAAGGTCGTATTGGACGCGGGTGTCATCGCTGGCGCTCGTCACCTTGCCGTCCGCGGTGATCGATGCGGCGTAGCCGGCTGCTCGCGCGCGGACGAGGGCGCTGCGGCCATCGATGTCCGCATCGAGCCGTGCCGCGTCGAGCCGATAACCCATTGCCTGGCTTGCCGTCGCGTCGAGCGCCGCTTTGCCGGAATAACCATGGCGGTCGGTGAGCGACGGAGTCTTGAGGTTGGCTGTGACGTTCGCGTTGATGTCTGATGTCTTGGCGGGGTCATTGGTGATCAGCGCGAGGTCGAGATGCGCCAGCGTCACCTCACCCTTGATCGATTGCTCCGGACCGCTGGCGTCGACCGTCATCCGGCTCCTGACCGACGTCTTGCCACTCTGCGCTTGCGCGACGATCGACAGCTGTTCGAGTGGGCCCTCTACGGCAACGTCGAACGACGGCGCGATGTTGCGCTCGATTGACGGCACGATCCGGCCAATCTCGGACAACGAAGTGCCGTGCGATCGGGCCTTGAGGTTGAAACGCGGCTGACCCAGATAGTCCTGGATGGCGCCGTCAAGGTTGACGGAGCTCTCGGCCGTACGCAGCGCGACGTTGTCGAGAAACACCGTGTCGTCGCGGACGGCGACGCCACCGGACAAGTCGGCGACAACGAGCGACGGATCCGCTGCACTGAACGCCAGGCTCGATACCTCGAGCGAGTAGTGAACCGGTTCGTAGGCAAACACCAGCCGCCCTTCGAGGTCGTCGAGACGCTTGGGAAGCCGAACGCCCTCTGGCGGCGCCGTATCGTCGATGACGATCGACCCTCCTCGGATCTCCACGGCATCGACGCCGAACGGGCGCGCCGGGCCGCCGCGGTCCGCCTCGCCGGCCTCGCTCTTGATCAATCCGGAAAGCGACCAGCCGGAGGCGTCGTGCTTGAGCACGAGTTGGGGACGGTCGACGACCATCCGATCGATTGACAGGCCCCGGCTGATGATGTGAAGGGCGTTGTACTCCAGGCGAAAGGACGAAATGGACAGGATCTGTTCATCAGCCATCGTCAGCGTAACGTTTTCCAGCGTCACGCCGTGGAAGAGGTTGCCTGTCAGTCGGCCGATTTCGAGGCGGCCGTTGAGGAACGCGTTGGCTTCCGTCGTCACATACTGACGCAACCAGTTCCGAAACCAAGGCGTTTGCGTCGCCGCCCCTGCGGCGCCGGTGACGCAAATCAGGACGATGACCAGAAGAAGGAACAGGCGGGCGAGCCGTTTCGCCAGCTGCATGCCCGTCGTCATGCAAGATTTGTGGCGAACAACAGCGTCGCGCGCGCGGTGTTGAGACCATCCTTACGAAGCTCTACGACACAACCTGCGTAGCACGCTCGATCCCGTGCTCAGCTGCTATGGATTCGCAGTATGCTGCGCGCGGTCGCCGATCGTTTTTGTGACGAATCCTCCCAGGGAAGAGGTGGCAGATGCTGATGCGCGCGGGTTCTGACCGTCCGTTTCTCCCAGTGTTCACACCCGTCCTGCTCGCGCTGAGCTTGCTCGTTCTGACGGGACGCGCCGAGGCGCAAGGTTTGGGTGCCATCGGCGGCACAGTGGTTGACGCTTCAGGGGCGGTGCTGCCCGGCGTCTCCGTGACCCTGTCGAATCCGCTGGGGAGTATCGGCGGCAATCAAGCGGCCGTGACCGACGAGCGCGGCGCCTATCAGTTCCTCCGTCTCGTTCCCGGCTCGTACACCGTGCGAGCGGAGCTGGCCGGCTTCCGATCGGCCAGCCAGGAGAACGTCGTCGTCAACGCCGACGCCACCGCCCGTGCGGACTTCCGCCTCGAAATCGGCGCGCTGTCCGAAGACATCACG
>Ga0111538_10011523_pt1 | contig 11717 bp, 8 predicted proteins | sample SoiMethybrSBSTD1_FD_79669 | JGI IMG/M metagenome (GOLD analysis project Ga0111538, IMG submission 79669) | Bulk soil microbial communities from a Populus tree surrounding site in Tennessee, USA - Soil MetaG P. TD hybrid SBSTD1 (version 2)... | ecosystem: Environmental > Terrestrial > Soil > Tree...
CACCACGTCGGGCTCGTGATCGCGGAAGTCGACGGCGGCGAGCGCCACGAATTTCGTGAAGGCCGCGTCGGCACCTTCGCGCCGGTATGTGTTCTCCGCGTCCTCTTGCGCGCGAACCGCCCGGTCGCGCTCGACGTCCGGCAAGAGCTCCCATAGGGGCGGCTCGTGCGCGACGAGAACGCGGGCCTGCTCGGGATGCCGAGCGACGAGGTCAAGGCCGATCAGCGCGCCGATGCTGCTGCCGAACACGAAGGCAGGCTCTTGGCCGAGAGCGACCAGAAGATGATGTGCGTCCTCGCTGTGCGTCGCGATCTGCACATCTCCGACGTCGTCGATCTTGCTGCGCGACAACCCTCGACGGTCGTACGTGACGACGGTAAAGCGGTCGAGAAGCTGGTCGCAGAGAGCATCGGTGGTATCGGCGTCACCGTGCCCCCCGGATAGAATCAAGAGCAGGGGGCCGTGGCCACGCACACGGTAGAACAGGGCTGCGCCCGCCACTCGAACCACGTCATTCATGGGTGAGTCGCCGGCTGGTAGGCTCCCGGGACGAGGCGAGCGGCGATCGACAGCCGGTTCCAGGCATTGATGGTGGCGATGGCCAGCGTCAGGTCCGACAGCTCCTTCTCGCCGAAGTGCGCGCGGGCCTCTTCGTAGATCGCGTCGGGCGCATGACCGTCGGCGATCAGCGTCACGGCCTCCGTCCAGGCGAGAGCCGCGCGCTCGCGCTCGGTGTAGTACGGGCACTCTCGCCAAGCGTCCAGCGAGTAGAGCCGCTGCTCCGCTTCACCCAGCGCGCGGAGGTCCTTCCAGTGCATGTCCAGGCAGTAGGCGCACCCGTTGACCTGCGACGCTCGAAGCCGGACGAGGTGAAGCAGCGACGTGTCCAGCCCGCACGCGCCGAGGTACCCGTCCAGCGCCTCCATGGCTTCGTACACTCCCGCCGCCACCTTGCCGTAGTTGAGCCGCACCTTCATGATTCCCCCCTCGACATCATCAAGAAACGAACGGGCTGCAAGCGATCACCGCGTGGGGCGAGGCGGCGGCCGTTCAACCCGAGCCTCCTGCCATCTTCGCCTCCTTTTGACCGACCCATCATGGATCGGAACATGACTTAGAAAAGGTCCACATTTGACAAACCCTGGTGGGCCAAGTTGACTGGTCGGGTGGAGTTGCACGTCCACCTGAAGCGCGGCGGCGCACTGGCGCGGCAGGTCTACCAGCAGATCCGGACCGCCATCTTCGACGGCCGCCTGAGGCGCGGCGACCGCCTGCCGCCGACCCGTGAGTTGGCCGGCCGTCTCGATGTCTCGCGCAACACCGTGGGCCTCGCGTACGAGTGGCTCGTCTCCGAGGGCCTACTCGCAGGCCGCCGCGGGGCCGGCACCTTCGTCGAGGGCGATCCTGTAGCGCGCACTCTTCGCCCGGTCAGTGCCGCCGTCCGGCCGCGCGCGGTGTGGAGCGGCGTCGCCGCACCCCCGCCCTGGCCGCGCCCGCCGCGCTACGACTTCGGCGTCGGCGTACCGGACGCGTCCCTCTTTCCGTTCGACACATGGCGTCGCCTGATCGCCCGCCAGATCCGAGGCTCGCTGCTCGGCGCGGGCTACGGGGACGCAGCCGGACAACCGCGGTTGCGCGCCGCCATCGCGCGCCACGTGGGTGTCAGTCGTGGCGTGGCCGCGGATGCGGAGGACGTCGTGGTCACGAGCGGTGCCCAGGGCGCGTTCGATCTCGTGGCCCGGTTGCTGATCGAGCCGGGGGCGCGCGTGGCGGTCGAGGAGCCCGGCTATCCGGCGGTTCGCCAGCTCTTCGAGTCGTGCGGTGCGGTCGTCGCCGCTGTCCCCGTGGACGAAGCGGGGCTGCAGGTGGAGGTGCTGCCGCACGATGCGCGGCTCGTCTACGTCACGCCCTCGCATCAGTTTCCCCTTGGCATGCCCATGGCGCACACGCGCCGAGTTGCACTCCTCGAGTGGGCGCAGAGACGGAACGCCGTGGTCCTGGAGGACGACTACGACAGCGAGTTCCGCTTCGGCGGCCGGCCCCTGGAGACGTTGCAGGCGATCGACAGACACGGACGTGTCGTCTACGTGGGCTCCTTTTCGAAGGCGCTGCTGCCGGGGCTGCGGCTGGGCTTCCTCGTCGCTCCGCCTTCGCTCAGGGACGCGCTGCGGGCGGCGAGCCACGTGGCGGGATGGCACGCGCCATTGCCGGCGCAGGCGGCCCTCGCGTCGTTCATCGAAGACGGCCTGCTCGCGCGTCATCTGCGCAAGGCGCGCCGAGCGTACGCGGCACGCCACGTACGAATCCTGCGCACACTGGAACGCGAGTTCTCCCGCTGGCTCGCGCCGGTGCCGTCGGTCACGGGGATGCACCTCGCAGCCCGCCTCCGGTTCGGTGGCGTCAGGCTCGAGACTGAAGTCGCCGAGCGGGCGCGCGCCGCACAGGTCGGCTTCGACCGCCTCTCCCCGTACTGTGCAGCGACGGGCAGGCAGGCCGGAATAGTCCTCGGCTACGGCGGAATCTCCGACGCGAGCATCGCGGAGGGCCTGCGCCGGCTGCGCGAGTGCGTGGCGTCGGCGGCTCGCCAACGCTCGGAATAGAAGGGCGGCCCCCAAGGAACTTCCTCGCGCGCTGTCGCCATCCGCCGGCTGCCGGTTCCGGCGTCCGCCGTGCGTGAAGCGACCGAGCACGAAGTCCTGAGCGTCGGCGAGATGGTGCGGGCCTGACCCCGGCAGTCGCGGGCCTCCAGTCCGGGCCGGGGCCTCAAGCTCCCACGCTGAGGGCCGAGCCGGCGAAACGCGCCCAGCGCGGGCCGGCCCGCGCTGGGCATTTCAACGCTCTAGCGAACCCTGGTCCCCGTGCTGCCGGTCGCGTTGCCGATCACGACCGTCCAGACCTGCCGCCCACGATCTCCCACCACCAGGCGCAGGTTCAGCGGAGGAGCCCCGGCGGGGAGGATCTGCGCCCTTCCCGTGCAGTCCGGGTTGATCTCGTAGGTGCCGGTGGCGGGCCGCCAGTCCGGGCCGCCGGCGGCGCCGTTGAGCGTCACGAAGTCGACCTGGCTCAGGTTCCCATGGCCGTCGAAATGGGTCATGGCGACGCCACGGAGCAGGAGGGGAGTGGGTGCGGTGAGGATCGTCCCGTCGATGACGAACGCATAGTCGCCGCGCAACGTGTGATCCGAGCACGCCGGCTCCGATACGGAGACGGTGTCGGCTTCCGTGACCTTGGCCTCGTCCCTGGGCTCGCCGGCGCTCGCGCTTTGCGGGCCACCCAGCGTCAGGGTCACTGCGAAGCCCACGCTCAGAGCGAGGCCGAAAGCGGTCTTGGTCTGCATTGATCGATCTCCTTTTCGGGCGGCCGCGCGGGCGATGACCGCCCGCGCGCCGACCGTGGCACCAACCTGCGCCTCCGCGCCCTCGGCCGCCGTAGAGAAAACCTGGAGGAACCCTGGATCCTTCCTGACGCGGTAAGTGGCAGGCCCGACGACACTTATGGCACTGTAGGGGGCCTGACGACCGCCATGCCCGCCACCGACTCCCGCGAGAGACTCCGCTTCCGAGACTTCGAGCTCGACCTGGCCGCCTACCAGCTGCGCCGGAACGGCCACCCGGTCCGGCTGGAACGGCAGCCCATGGAGCTCCTGATCCTGCTGGTGGAGCGTCGATCCCAGCTCCTCGCGCACAGCGAGATCGTCGATCGCCTGTGGGGAAAGGACGTCTTCGTCGACGTCGAAACGGGCGTTCACACGGCCATCCGCAAGGTGCGTCAGGCCCTGAGAGACTCGCCCGAGGCTCCGACGTGCGTGGAGACGGTGCCGGGGAAGGGCTATCGCTTCATCGCGCCCGTGGAGGTGCTGTCCACGCCAGAGCCGGCGCCCGCCGTCTCCCCGGCGCCCGAGCGGCGCTCGACGGGCCGTCGTTCCCATCTCGGCGGCGGACTGCTCGCGGCCGCGCTGCTGGCCGCCCTGGGCGGGTGGCTCTGGCACCGCGCCGCCGCCCAGCCGCCTGGCGTGACGGTGGCCGTGTTGCCCTTCGACAACCTGAGCGGCGACGCCGAGCTCGAGTACCTCGCCGACGGCCTGGCCGAGGAGACCATCGCCTCCTTCGGCCAGATCGACCCCGACCACCTCAGCGTCATCGGCCGCACCTCGACCCTGGCCTACAAGCACACCCGGAAATCCCTGGCCGACATCGGCCACGAGCTGGGCGCCGACTACCTGATGGAGGGGTCGATCCGAGCGGAGGGTAGCGGGCTGCGGATCACGTCGCGCCTGGTGCGCGTGCGCGACCAGACACAGGTGTGGTCGGCATTCTACGACCGGCAGCCGACCAGCGTGCTCGGGCTGCAGAGGGAGATCAGCACGGCCATCGCCGGGCAGATCCAGCTGCGCCTGTCTCCCGAACGCCTGGCCGCCCTGGCGCGCCGCCACACGCCCAATGCCGACGCGTACGACCTGTACCTGCGGGGGCGGTTCCTGTGGAACCAGCTCACGCCCGCGACCAACAGCCGGGCCATCGAGTATTACGAGCGCGCGATCGCGATCGACCCCAACTACGCACTCGCCTGGTCCGGCATCGCCAACGCCCTGGCCGGCAGCCCCATCAACAGCGACGTGCCCCCTCTCCAGGTCGCGGCGCGGGCCCGCGAGGCGGCCGCGCGCGCCGTACGGGCCGACCCGCGCCTGGCCGAGGCGCAGACCTCGCTGGGCATCATCGCCTTCTACCTCGACTGGGACTGGCCGGCGGCGGAGGCGGCGTTGCGGCGGGCGATCGCCCTCGATCCCGGCTACGACGTCGCGCACCGCTACCTGGCGCACGTCCTCTCCCAGAGTGGCCGGCAGGAGGAGGCCCAGGCCATCATCCTTCGCGCGCGCGGGCTGGACCCGTTCTACGCGATGAACCACGCGATGTCGTCGCAGTTCGCATTCCAGGCCCGCAACTACCCGGCGGCCGTCCAGCACGCGCGGCAGGCCATCGTCGTCGATCCCGGGTTCTGGATCGGCCACATCATGCTGGGCCAGGCGGAGGAGCAGCTGGGCCGGCCCGACCTGGCCTTCGAGGCGTTCCAGGATGCGGCCCGCCTGGCCAGCGGCAACACCAAGACGATGGCCTTCAGGGGCCACGTCCTCGCCCGGCTGGGGCGTACGGCCGAAGCGCGCGACATCCTCAGGACGCTCGAATCCCTGTCCGGAGAGCGCTACGTCCCCCCGTACGCCATCGCGCTCCTGCAGGCGGGCCTGGGCGAGCGGGACGCGGCCTTTGCCTCGCTCGACCGCGCCCTCGAGGCGCGCGACGTCCACCTGGTCTTCCTGCCCGTCGATCCCAGGTGGGACGCCTACAGGTCCGATCCCCGGTTCAAGGCTCTCCTCGAGCGCTGCGGCTTTGCCAAGGGGCAACGGTCTTGACAGATACTGGGGCCGAGGGGAATGGCGCATGAACCGTCCCATCGGACAGTCTCGCTTCTCTGCCGTGTCGAGCTACCTGATCTACCAGGACGGTGGGATCGGCGACTCGCAGCCGCAGAACATGCCCGGCACCGAGTGGCGCTCGACGACACTGCACAGCTTCGCGTGGGGGCTGTGGCGCCAGGACCTGCCCGTCACCAACTGCCGCCTGGCCAACGGCCAGAGGCTCGGCATCGAAGAGATCAGGATCGGGCGGAGCTGGCCGCAGGTCCTCGTCACCTTCCTGACGCTCGGCCTGGTGGCGCCGGCTCGGGTCAGCTGGCGCTGCTGCCGGCCCCCATCGCAGACCGGCACGCTGGACTGAGGGCCCGGGATGCTGCACCGTGAAAACGTCGGCCCCCAGGAGTGGGCCGGCGTCCATGTCACGCACCGCACGACGGTGGCCGAGATCTTCGATGTCGACAACGTTGGGCCAGAGGGCACCCTGCTCTCCGGGTGGGACATGTTCCGCCACGCCGGCGAGTCCCTCGACGCCCTGATCCGCGACGCCCGCGCCGCCGGCAAGCGCCTCCTCCCCATCGGCGCCGGATGGGCGCTGTCGAAGATCAACATCACCGACGGATGGCTGGTCAACACCAAGCTGCTCAACGGCTGCTACGACATCGGCGAGCGCTACTTCGACAGCGCCTATCCCGCCGAGCGGCGCCGCCAGGTCGTGCTGGCCCAGGCCGGCATGCAGATCGCCGAGCTCAACGCCTACCTGGAGCTGCTGCCCCAGAAGGACGCCCTTCGGCGGGCCATCCAGGCCGCCGGGATCGGCAACGGCCAGACCGTCGCCGGTTCCGTCTCCGGCAACACCCACGGCGCGCAGATCACCTTCGGTGCCATGCCCGATTTCGTGGCCGGCCTGCACATCGCGACCGGCGGCGGCCAGACGCTGTGGATCGAGCGGAGCTCGAAGCCGGTGCTGAACGAGGAGTTCGCCGCCAAGATCGGCGCCCGCCTCGTGCGCGACGACCGGATCTTCGCGGCGGCCCTGGTCAGCTTCGGCACCTTCGGGATCATCGCGGCCGTCGCGGTGGAGACGGCCCCCATCTACCAGCTCGAGTTCCCGCCCATCGCGGACATCAGCTACGCCGACCTCAAGGCGAAGCTCAGCTCCTTCGCCGCCGCGCCTCCGCAGGACCTCTATCACTACGAATTCATCTTCGACCCACACAGCCGCACCCAGATGGCCATGGAGACGAGGGCGCCCAAGGTGCCCTACAAGCCCGGCGTGCCCACGCCGAAGCCCCGCTGGATCGTCCGCGACAAGAACGGCTACGCCCCTGGCATCAACATCCTGCGTCTCGTCGGCTTGTTCCGCTGGATCGTGCCGCCCGGCCTCCTCACGGGCCTCCAGTTCAAGCAGTACCGCAAGGTCGCGCTGCTGGACAACGTCCGCGGGAGCCCCGGCCAGATCTACACCTCGTCGATCTACTACCTCGAGGGCTACATCGAGAGCGCCTACGCCGTCTCGGTCGGCGACGCGCCGGCGACGATCGACATCTCCACGGAGGTGGCCCGGGCCATGCGCCTGCCCTCGATCAACCAGGTGAGGCTCTGCCGCGCTTCAGGGGGCACCCTGGCCTTCACCCAGCACCAGCCGATCACGGCGGTGTTCGAGTTCGGGATGATCAACGACGAGCGCTTCCCCGAGTTCGAGCGCCGGCTGGACCAGGCGTTCCGGAAGGCCGGCATCCGCTACACGATGCACTGGTCGAAGAACTCCGGGATCGACCCGGACAAGCTCCGCTACATGTACGGCGACCAGAAGATCACCAGCTGGAAGGACGCCAGGAAGGCCGTCTTCGGCAACGACCGGAGCCTGATGGAGCTGTTCGAGACCGACGCCATGAGGGAGGCCGGGCTGGCCTGAGGGCTCCACGCGTCGCGTCCAGCCTCAGAGATCGGCCGCGTGGCTGACCGCCGCATGTTCGCCGCTGACTCCCGACCGCGCGTCGGGAGGCTGGTGGTGGAAACACGAGGTCGAGTATCCGCACACCGTGACGAACGGCAGGCCGGCGGTGAGCTCATTCCAGAGGCGCTCGAGGCGGATGGCGCCCTCGACGTTGCCGCCGGCGGCCAGCATCGCGGACAGGGTGCCGCCGATGGTCAGCAGCGGCTTCGTGCCGTCGCTGGTCTGGAGGCGGTAGCGGTCCAGTTCGCCCACGAGCTCGGCCAGGCGGTGTGCGTCGGGGGTCCCGTCTCGCATCACGCCCTCCAGGGCCGCCGCCGCATCGTGGGCGCGGAAGCGTTCCTGCGCTCCACCGACATCCCAGCCGTGCGCCCTGAGGCCCGCCCCGACGGCCTCGCGGACCGGCCCAGGGGCGATGAGGCAGGTCGCGTCGCCACGCCGCAGTGCCCGGTGCAGGAGCGCCACCAGGGCGTCGACGAACGAATGTTCGTTGCGGTGGATGTGCATCGCATGCCCACCGTCCCCGGCAACCTCCAGCCACGTGGTCAGCGACGGCGCGAACCGGCGGCCGGACAGGGCCAGGTCGAGTGCGGCCCCGAGGTCGCTCATCACGTGCGCCTTCAGGACGTAGCCTCGGGCGCCGAGCCGGAACGCCTCGGCGACGTGCTCCTCGTCGCCGAGCAGGCTCAGGAACACGACCGCGGCTCGAGCCCCGGCGCGCTGGAGAGCGCGCAGCGCCTCGAAGCCGTTGAATCCCGGCATGTTGATGTCGAGCACGATGGCGTCCGGGTCGACCTGGCGGGCGGTTTCCAAGGCCCGCCGGGCGTCCGTCTCGCAGCCGACGACGTCGAACTCACGGGCGAGCATCCCCGACACCCGGTCCAGGACGCCTTTCTGGTCGTCCACGAGCAACACCCGCGGTTTCGCGCCCGATCGATCCTTCAACGTTGCACGACCAGCTGGACTCCGAGCTGGCGCGAGGAGCCGGGCCGGCCCCCGAAGGCGACCGGCGAGGTTGCGAACGTCGCCATGACGTATCCGGTGTTGGTGACGTTTCGCGTGTAGGCGTTGACGGCCCACCGCCGATCGCGTGCGCCCAGCTCGGCACGGGCGCCCAGCAGGCCGTAGGGCGCCTGCCGCTGGATGGCGTCGTTGAACGGCGTGTAGTAGACCGTCGATTGCGCCGTCGCATCGGCGGTCAGCGTCAGCCGCTTCGATGGCCCCACACGGCCGGCCCATTCCGCCCAGAGACGGCCGGACCACTCCGGCGCGTTGTTCAGCCGGTTCCCCGCCACGTCGCCGGTGATGCCGCCGAGGGCGACGGCGATGTACCGGTCGTAGGTGGCGTCGAGCCAGGCCACGTGCCCGCCGGCCTCCAGGCCGCCCCCGATCCGGCCGCTGACCTCGGCCTCCACCCCCTGGATCGTCGCGGCCGCCGCGTTCCTGATGTCGAAGACGCCGATGCCGATCGGCGTCTGCACCTGCAGGTTCGTGTAGTTCATGTGGAAGACCGCCAGGTTCGCGCGCGCGCGGCCGTTCATCAGGCTGGCCTTCACCCCGGCCTCGTAGCTCCATGCCCATTCGGGCGCATAGCCGCGTCCCGGCTGCGTGGACGACAGATTGAAGCCGCCGCTCTTGAAGCCGCGCGTCGCGGTGGCGTAGGCCATCGCAACCGGTGACACCTTCACCTCGACGCCGACCTTCGGTGTCCACGCCGTGTGCGCGATGGAATCGGTGTAGGCATACAACGTGCCGGGAACGGGGGTGTCCGGGCTCTCCAGGCGATAGCGGCCGCCCGCGTTGTCGATGTCCTTCGTCTCGCGCGAGAAACGCAGTCCGGCGATCCCCGACAGCCGTGAGGTGAAGGCGACGGTGGTCTCGCCGAAGACCGCGGCGCTGGCCGCCTCCACCCGGGGATCGAGCAACAGCTGCGTGCCCTGCGGCGGCTGATCGACCCGGATCGGCTGGTGGTCGGTCTCGCTGAAGAAGAACACGCCGCCCACGCCGGTCAGCCTCGGCTTCCGGTACGACACCGTCAGCTCCTGGGAGAACTGATGCTGCCGTTCGTGGTTGTGCGTCGAGAGCAGGTCGAGCTCGGAGATGTCGGCGTCGACGATGAACTCGTTGTCCAGCCAGCGCAGCGCCGTGAGGCTCGTCAACGTCATGGAGGGCGTGAGCGCCGACGTGACGCGGGCGGCGCCGCCGTAGTGCAGCAGGCCGCTCGAGGCCGGGGTCGAAGTTCGGACCTCGCGCAGGCCGGGTGGGTTGTCGATGCTGAAGCCCGGCTTCACACGAAGCACCTTGTTGAACGTCAACAAGGCGCCGTCCTGGCTCGTCACGTCGGCGGACAGCAGCACATCCGTCCGGCGGTGGATCACCGCCCGGATCTGGCCGCGCGCCGCCGTGAGGTCGTCGCCGCCCAGCCGGTGGTCCGGGTGATCGAGGTCGACGACGTAGCCGTCCCGGCGGCCGCGCACGAAAGCGACGCTTCCCATCAACGTGTCGCGGCTGAGCGCCCCGCTGACGCGCGCCTCCGCGCGCCGTTCGCCCAGGGTGCCGCCCGTCAGCCGGGCCGATGCCTCGAAATCGGAGCCGGGCGCCCGGGAGACCACGTTCAAGGCGCCGCCCACGGCGTTGCGCCCGTAGAGCGTGCCCTGGGGGCCGCGCAGGACCTCGATGCGGTCGACGTCGAGCAGGTCGGCGAACAACATCGCGGGCCGGGCCAGATAGACGCCATCGACGTACATGGCCGCGCTGGGGTCGGCGCCGGCGTTGACCGCGTTGGTCCCGATGCCCCGGATCGACAGCTGCCCGAAGCTGGAGTTCTGCGTGAACGTCACCGAAGGCGCCAGCGCGGCCGCGCTCTCGACCGTCCGGATGGCCAGCCGCTCCAGCTCGCGGCCCGAGACCGCGCTGACGGCCAGCGGCGTCGACTGGATGTCGGTGGCGCCCGTCTTGGTGGCCGTGACGAGCACCACCTGGTCCAGGGCGGCGACGACGAGCGTCAACGACAGCGAGAGCGTCTCTCCGGAGCGGACGCGGATCGCTCGCTGCGTGGGCTCGAATCCGTGAAGTGCGGCGCCCAGCTGGTACTCCCCCGAAGGAAGACCGCGGAGCTCGAACCGGCCCTCCGCATCGGTCACCGCCCGCCTGAGCTCCGGGCCGCGCACCGTCACCGTGACGCCGACCAGCACGCCCCCCGTCTGGTCCTGGATCGAGCCGGACACGTGCCCGGCCTGCCCCTGGGCCCGCGCCACGCCGAAGGGCCACAGGGCCAGCAGGGCCAGCGCGACGGCGGCGCGTGTCCGCATGGCTGGGTCAGGATACGCTGTGGCCCGCGCTTCGGCTACCATGGCCGTGCCGCGTGACGACGCGGGCACAGAACGACTGGCGAGCATGTTTTCCGGCCCCTCTTCCGCCATCCGCCGTGCACTCTGCTGCCGGGCGGCCACCCTCCTGCTGCCGCTCCTGGCGGCCACCTCGAGCGAGGCCGCCGTCCGGCACGTGGTCCTGCTGCAGTCGCTCGAACGCGGGAACCTGGCCCTCGACTTCTTTTCCGGCAACTTCCGCGTCGACATCGACCAGGGCTCGAGCGAGCCGGTGACCTTCTCGCAATTCGTGGTGAACCCGCTCGGGTTCGAAGAGAGCCCCGGCGCGGCCATGGCCGAATATCTTCGCGTCGCCTTCGTCGGCCGCCCCCGGCCGGACCTGGTGGTCACGGTGGGCGGCCCCGCGGCGGCCTTCGCCCGCCGCTACCGGCCCCGGCTGTTTCCGGACTCGCCGCTGCTGTTCGCCGCCGTCGACGAGCGGTTCCTGGAGAGCGCCCCCCTGGCCGACAACGAGACCGCGGTTCCGGTACGGAACGACATGGCCGGGATCGTCGACGACATCCTGCAGTTGTTCCCTTCGACGTCGAACGTGTTCGTGGTGCTCGGGTCGGGCGAGCTGAGCGAGTTCTGGCGATCCGAGCTCGAGCGTGAGCTCCAGCGGTTCCGAGGGCGCGTGTCGTTCACGTACTCGAACCACCTGTCGTTCGCGGAGATCCGGCAGCGGGTGTCGACCCTGCCGCCGCACTCGGCGGTCTTCTACCTGACGTTCGAGACGGACAGCCAGGGCGGCGCGTACCCGGAAGAGCGCGTGCTGTCCGACCTGCACGCCGCCGCCAACGCGCCCCTCTTCGGCTCGCAGGGCCGCCTTCTCGGCCACGGCATCATCGGCGGCAGGCTGATGCCGATCGACGAGCTCGGACGCGTCACCGCCGGCGTGGCCCTCCGCATCTTGAACGGCGAGCCCCCCGACCGCATCCACACGCCGGTGCTGGGGCCCGGCCCCCCGGTGTTCGACTGGCGCGAG
>Ga0111538_10011524_pt1 | contig 11717 bp, 9 predicted proteins | sample SoiMethybrSBSTD1_FD_79669 | JGI IMG/M metagenome (GOLD analysis project Ga0111538, IMG submission 79669) | Bulk soil microbial communities from a Populus tree surrounding site in Tennessee, USA - Soil MetaG P. TD hybrid SBSTD1 (version 2)... | ecosystem: Environmental > Terrestrial > Soil > Tree...
CCGCGGCGGTGGGCTTCATCGATCACGGCCCGGGAGACCTCGGGCGTCATCTTCGTGGACGTGCCGAGGTTGTCGTCGACCCTGATCTTGATGATGTCCGGCTTGCCGTCGGCGACCGATGCGACCATCTGCCGCGCCTGCTCCGGGGTCTTGCCGGTCACGACCTCTCCCGACACGTAGATGCGCGAGCGATTGAGCGTGGCCGTGCCCTGCGCATCGCGCGCCGCGAAGGCCGGGCGCTGTTCGCCGCCCAGGCTCAGGACAGTCGTAATCCCGTAGCGTGCGAACAGGCCCAGTTGCCGCCGCGTGTTCTCGTCTGTGTAGGCGCGCGGCGACAGGCCCTGCACATCAGAGACGTGGACGTGCGCGGATATCAAGCCGGGAATGACGAATTTTCCCGCGAGCGGTATCTGCCGGGCCTCCCTCGGAATCGGGACTGCGCCTGATCGGCCGGCGCTCACCACCCGGCCGTCGCGGATGACCAGCACCGCCTTGTCGATGCGTACACCCGTCCCGTCGATGAGAGTGGCGCCGGTGAACGCCTGCGCCCCGGAGCCCTGACCGCGCGTGGATGGCGATGTCGCGAGAACAACGGCGCTGACGAGGCCGAGGGCGATGCCTATCCTGCGCACACTCGGGTGTTTCATGCCGTGAGAGCTTACGTCAGCTTCCGGCCCCCTGCTCCACCTGCTTCGCGAGGCACCCGTAGAACCGATCCATCATCGTCCGGGCCACACCTTCGAGCAGGCGCTGGCCGACGCGGGCGATCATCCCGCCCACATCGGCCTGCGCCGCAATCTGAACCTGCGTGCGATCGCCGTCAGGAACCAGCGTGACCCGAGCCCGGCCCTTGATGAACCCCTGACGGCCGCTTCCATCGACGGCCAGCGTGTAACTGCTGGGCGGAGCCTTGTCCTCGAGGGCGACGGTGCCCTTGAAGCTGCCGGCAACGGCCGCGACCGTCACGCCAAGCTCGACCTCGTAGCGATCCGGGCCGATTGGTTTCAGCCCCTTGCATCCCGGCAGGCATCTCCCGATCGCGTCGATGTCCATCAACAGATCCCACACGCGCTGGGACGGTGCGTGGATGTCGTAGGTGGCGTTCAACTCCATGGTGCAGACCGGTGCCGCGCGCGCCAGGCGAAGGGCTGGGTCCTGGCGGGCAGCGCGCGCAGATGATCCGCCAGTTGCTCGAGACTCACGAGATTGTGCGCCGGAAGAAAGTCGTCCACATGGCGCAGCGCCGCCTGCATGCCGCGTGTCAGCGGCTGGTAGTCCGCGGCGCCAAGCAGCGGGTTCAGCCAGATCAACCGCCGGCAGCTGCGCCGGACGCGCCCGAGCTCCTGGCTCAAAATCACCGGGTCCCCCCGATCCCATCCATCAGAGACGATGAGTACGACAGGACCGTTTCGGATCACACGCCGCGCCCAGTGCGTGTTGAATGCGCGAAGCGCCTCGCCGATGCGCGTGCCGCCGCCCCAGTCCTGGACCTCGCGAGCCAGGCGGGCCAGTGCAGCATCTCCGCGGCGTGTCATCAGGTGCCGCGTGACCCGCGTCAGCCTGGTCGCGAACAGGAAGACCTCGACCCGCGTGGCGCTCTGCGCCAGTCCGTAGACGAAGTGCGCCAGTATCCGGCTGTATCGCTCCATGGATCCGCTGACATCCCCGAGCAGCACGATCGGGCGCGGCGCTTCACGGCGCGCGCGCCGTGGAAGGTCGATGAGGTCGCCAGTCATCACGGTTCGCCGCAGCATCGGCCGCAGATCCGGTGCCCCGCTCGACGCACGCTGCCATCGCCGCGTGCGACGCCGGCCCAGGCGCCAGGGAAAGTGCTCGAGAAGCGCACGGGCACTCTCGAGCTCGCGTTCGGTGAACTCACCGAAGTCTTTCGTCCGCGACACGCTGGCCGCGCTCCACGCCCCGACCGCACGCGTGGCGCTCGAAGGACCGGCGTGAATGTCCTCGAATTCAGTCTGGACGGGCACCCCCGCCGCCGGCTGGGCGACGACGCGCGGCCGCTCTCCGAGCGAGAAGAGCGGCAGCCCCGGCGCCGGCGGGCGATGGGCTTTGAAGAACAGGTCGAACGCGCGATCGAACCGGACGATCTCGTCGCGCTCGTGCACGAGCAGGCTTCGCAGGGTCGCGGCCACGTCGGTGCGGCTACCCACGTTCACCCATTCGAGCGCGCGGAGCGCGTCGACCAGCCGCCCGTGATGAATGTCGAGCCCCGCCGCGCGCAGCATGCGCCCGAACCGAAGGATATTGAAGGCCAGGTTCATCCGCCTGCGCCCCGCGCGAGCGCGCGGTTGAGCATCGCCTGGATGCGTTCGCCGCGCACTGCCTGCATGTCCTCCTGATTCTTGAGCAGGATCCCGAGCGTTTCCTCGATTGTCGCTGCGTCCAGTTCGTCGCGATCGAGGGCCACCAGCGCCGCCGCCCAGTCGAGCGTTTCCGAGACACCGGCAGTCTTGTACAACTCCGCCGCGCGCAGTTCGTGGACGAAGGCCGCGACCTGTTCCGCGAGCCGCTCGGACACGCCGGGCTGTCGCGCGGCTATGATGCGCCGCTCGGTTTCGACGCTCGGATAATCGATCCAGCAGTACACGCATCGGCGCTTCAGCGCATCGTGAACCTCCCGCGTCCGGTTCGACGTGATCACGACAACAGGCGGCTGGACGGCGCGGATCGTTCCGAGCTCGGGAATGGTGATTTGGAAGTCGGACAACAGCTCGAGCAGGTATCCCTCGAACTCCTCGTCCGCCCGATCGATCTCGTCGATCAGCAGCACCGGCGGCCGCTCGCGTGTCTGTTCGATGGCGCGAAGCAGCGGCCGCTTGATCAGAAACGTGTCGGTGAAGAGCTCCCGTTCCGCCGCCCGCGGATCGAGGGCATGCGCGCTCTCGAGCAGTCGAATCTCGAGGATCTGCCGCGGGTAGTTCCATTCGTAGACGGCGTGGCTGATATCGAGACCCTCGTAGCACTGCAGGCGGATCAGCTCCGTCTCGAGCGTCGAGGCGAGGACCTTCGCGACTTCGGTCTTGCCGACGCCCGGCTCGCCTTCGAGGAACAGCGGCCGTTGCAGCCGCAGCGCGAGATAGGTCGATACGGCCAGCCCGCGCCCGGCGATGTAGTGCTGGCTGGCCATGGCCTGCTGCAGATCGTCGACCGACGGGGGGATCTCGAGTGTCACGCTCTCAGACATCCTTCAGGGGTCAGATCTTGTATTTCAACATTTGGGGGAATGGAGAATGTTGAAATACAAGATCTGACCCCGACCCACCGTCACCTCAGCGGGCGCGCGCCGCGGCATTCGCCAGCGCCCGTTTCGTGAACACGGGCGCCATCGCGCTGCGGTATTCGGCCGATGCGTAGATATCCCCGGCGACGTCGTTGCCGAGATCCGCAGCGACCTGATCGGCAGCAGCGGCAATCGCGTCCTCATCGACGGCCTTCCCGATCAGCGCGCGTTCGACGCTGCCGGCGCGCCGCGCGTTCGGCAGGAGTCCGCCGAGAGCGACGCGCGCCGCGCTGCACGTGCCGTTGCTGACGGCAACCCAGGCGGCCACACCGAGGACGGCATACCGCGACGCCGGGTGTGAGAACTTCTCGTATGCCGATCCGTGTCCGCGGCCCGAAGCCGGCACCTCGATCGCCGTCACAATCTCATCTTCTGCCAGCGCCGTGGTCATGATCCCGGTGAAGAACTGATCGGCAGGGATCGTCCGTTCGCCGCCCGATCCGGTTGCGACGATCCGGGCATCGAGCGCGACCAGCACGGTCGGCAGATCCGAGGCCGGATCGGCGTGGGCGATGTTTCCACCGATGGTTCCGCGGTTCCGGACCGCGGGATCGCCGACCATCGCTGCGGCATCCGCGAGCGCAGTCGCGGCGTTGCGGAGCTCCGGGGACGCCGCGAGCTCGGCATGCGTCGTCAGCGCGCCGAGGCGAATCTCGTCGCCTTGCCGCGCGATCCCTCGCAGTTCCGGGATCCGTCCGATGTCGACCAGGGCCGGCGGCGCCGCGAGACGCAGCTTGAGCAACGGCAACAGGCTGTGGCCGCCAGCCAGGAGCTTCGCGCCGGGATGCGCGGCGAGCAGTTGATGCGCGTCGGCAACGGAGCGCGCGCGGTAGTAGTCGAAGCTTGGTGCATACATGGCTATGCGTTCCTGTTCTTCGCCGCGATCGCGCGCCAGACGCGCTCCGGTGTCAGCGGCATCTGCAGCGACTCGACTCCGAAAGGTTGCAGGGCGTCCATCACGGCGTTGTACACCGTCGCCGTCGAGGCGATCGTGCCAGCTTCGCCGATGCCTTTGACACCGAGCGGATGGTGCGGCGAGGGCGTCACCGTCGACAGCACTTCGATGTCGGGTAACAGGTCGGCGCGGGGGATGGCGTAGTCGGTCAGCGAGCCGGTGAGCAGCTGCCCGTTGTCGGCGTACACGGCTTCTTCCCACAACGCCTGCCCCACGCCCTGGACGACGCCGCCGTGCACCTGGCCTTCGACGATGACCGGGTTGATCTGAGGGCCGCAGTCATCAACGGCAACGTAGCGTTGGAGCTGCACTTTCCCCGTCGCCGGATCCACTTCGACGACAGCCACGTGCGCGCCGAAGGGATAGGTGAAGTTTGGTGGATCGTAGAAGCTCGACGCCTCCAGCCCCGCCTCCATGCCCTGCGGCAAATTCCAGGCGACGTTCGCCAGCAGCGAGATGTCCTGGATGGTCTTGAAACGGTCCGGCGATCCCTTCACGAAGAACCTGCCGTCGGCATAGTCCATGTCCTCGACCGCGGCCTCGAGGAGATGGCTGGCGAGAAGCTTGGCCTTCTCTTTGATCTTTCGCGTCGCCACGGCCAGCGCCGCGCCACCGACCGCGGTCGTCCGGCTGCCGTAGGTGCCCCATCCCATCGGGGTGTTGTCGGTGTCGCCGTGCACGATCTTCACGTCCGACACCGCGAAGCCGAGCTCGTCGGCAACCACCTGCGCGAACGTCGTCTCTTCGCCCTGGCCGTGCGGGGACGCGCCGATGAAGACGTTCACTTTCCCGCTCGGATGAACCCGAACGATCGCGCTTTCCCAGAGACCGCCCTGGAATCCAACGGCGCCTGCCACCTGCGACGGTCCGAGGCCGCAGATTTCGACGTAGGTCGCGACGCCGATCCCGAGATAGCGGCCCTTCTCGCGCGCCGCGGCCTGCTCGCGCCTGAGGTTCTCGTAGCCCACGTGCGTCAGCGCCTTGTCGAGCGCCGCCTGGTAGTTGCCGCTGTCGTACTTCAGGCCGGTGACAACGTCGTGGCCGTTGTCGAACGGCGGAATCAGGTTGCGGCGCCTGACTTCGGCCGGGTCCACTCCGATGTTGTGCGCGAGCCGATCGAGCATGCGCTCGAGCATGAACGTGGCCTCGGGACGGCCGGCGCCACGATACGCCTCGACCGGCGTGGTGTTCGTGTAGACGCCGTACACGTCCTCTTTGACGGCGGGCACCTGGTAAGGGCCCGACAGCATCAATCCATGGAGGATGGTCGGAATGCCCGGCGCAGCGGTCGAGAGATACCCCCCCATGCCAGCCCAGACGGTGCAGCGCAGCCCGAGGATGCGCCCGTCCTTGGTGGCGGCGAGCTCGACCTCCTGCACGTGATCGCGCCCGTGCGTCGTCGACTGATAGTTTTCGGAGCGCGTCTCGATCCATTTCACCGGCCGCCCGAGCTTCATCGAGCAGAACGCGGTGATGAAGTCCCCCTGGATCTGCGGAATCTTGCTGCCGAAACCGCCGCCGACTTCGGGGGCAACGACTCGCAGGCGATCTTCCGGCACGCCGGTGACGACCGACAGGATGAAGCGGACGATATGCGGGTTCTGTGTGGTATTCCACAGCGTCAGCTCGCCGGTGGCCGGCGTGAACTGCGCGACCGCGCCGCGCGGTTCGATCGCCGTCGGGATCAGGCGCTGCTGGATGATGCGGTCGCGCAGCACGACGGGAGCCGAGTTGAAGGCAGCGTCGACATCACCACCTGCCACGGTCCAGTGGAATGCCACGTTGCCCGGTGCTTCCGGGTGCAGTTGCGGGGCACCCGCGGCAGCCGCCTTCTGCGGGTCGACGACCGCGGGAAGCGGCTCGTAGTCAACTTCGATCAGGTCCAGCGCATCGTATGCCTGGTAATCGGAAGCCGCGACGACCACCGCCACTGCGTCGCCAACATAGCGAACGACGTCGGTGGCGATCGCTCGATACTGCCCGATGTTCAGACCGGCGTTCGGCAGGAGCCAGGCACACGGGATGCACTTGAGCCCAGCCTCGGTGTCTGCGCCAGTGAACACCGCGACCACACCCGGCGCAGCCTTGGCGCGGCTGGTATCGATGCCGCGAATGCGTGCGTGCCCGTGCGGACTCCGCAGGATCGCCGCATGCACCATCCGGGGAAGCGAAAAGTCCGCCGTGTAGCGGGCCGTCCCGGTGAGGAGCCTTGGGTCTTCACGCCTCCGGATGCCTGATCCGAAGACGCGAGCCGGTGCAGCCGTGGTGGTCATCGCCCACCTCCGATCCCTGCCCTTCGCGGGTCGGCGGCCGCAGCCTGGACCGCACGGACGATGTTCTGGTAACCCGTGCAGCGGCACATATTCCCCTCGAGTCCATGGCGGATCTGTTCGGGCGACGGGTTGGGATTGGTGCGCAGGATCTCGTGTGCCGCGAAGACCATCCCCGGCGTGCAGAAGCCGCACTGCAGCCCGTGCTTCGCCCAGAAGGCGTCCTGGAGCGGCGTGAGCTCGCCGTTCTCCGCAAGTCCCTCGATGGTCGTCACGCTGGTGCCGTCCGCCTGCACGGCGAGGGTGGTGCACGATTTCACGGCGACCCCATCCATCAGCACCGTGCAGGCGCCGCACTGGCTGGTGTCGCATCCGATCTTGGTGCCGGTCAAGCCGGCATCACGGAGGAAATGAACGAGGAGCAGACGCGGTTCGACCTCCTGTTCATACCGTTGGCCATTCACGCTGATGCTGACAGCGCTTTTCATGAAATCCCTCCGGAGGCAAGCAGCGATTCCGTCCGGATCCCACCACGGATACGACAACTCGCGCAAGTGGATCGTCGCTTCGCACTCTGGTCTCGCGCGGCGTTCTGCGGCATGATCTTGGCCGACCATGGATCAACCCCGCGATCGTTTACGCGTTCTTCACATGCCGTCGGTACTGAACACCTCGTCCGCGCCTGCACCGAGTGAGGGTGCACGCCAATCGAGCTCGAACGTGGGTCAGGAGTGCTGCGACCGCTGCGGGAGCGTCAGGCTGATTCGCGTGAAGGCGTGCTGGCGTTGCGAAGCGTGCGGGTACAAAAGCGACTGCAACGGCTGGTAGCGTGCCAAGCGGGGTCAGATCTGACCCCCACGATCCCATCACCTAGGGCAGCTTGATCGGCTTCGTCAGGAACGTGGCCTGAATCAGAAAGGCGTTGCCCTGCGTAGACGTGCGCGCGTAGGTTTCCCAGAAGTACCGCACCGTCAGGAAGCCCCGGAGCTTGCCGCCCGCGGCGAGCGCGAGCGAGGCTTCCGGCCCCAGCGCGAAGGATTTGTTCTTTCCGCGGATGAGGATCCCCGGCAGTCCCGCGATCTCATCGTCGGTCGTCTTGAACGCAGCGTAGTACGCGAGGCCGACCGTCAACCCGCCCTTCATGAAATCACCGCCGACGCCCCCTTCCAGGTTCAACTGGTTGCCGACCTTGTTCTCGCTGTCTTCCTTCTTCGACTGGAAGTCGAACGTCAGCTCGGTGGATGCGTGGTACTTCTTCGCCGCATCGAGGTAGACCGTCGTCGCCACGACCGGCTCGTATCCCCACATCCCCATCCCGGTGTTGTTCGAGGCACCGTCGGTGTAGCGGCCGGTAGGAATGAAGATGCTGAAGGCAGCGAGCGTATCCACCCGCGGGTGGTGCCAGCCGATGCTGATTGGTGTGAGCGCGGAGTCGGTGATGCCAGCGCCTGGATTCGCGTCGATCTCTGTGCCCTGGATGCGATTGTTGGCGCCCACCGGGAACAGCACGGTGAAGCCGTAGAGACCTCCGAGGATCTTCTTCGTCGTGACATGGCTGTAGCCGGCGCCGAAGAAGGCGGAGGTGATACTCGCGTCGATCGGCAGCTTGTCGCCATTCCGGTCCTTCACGGTATCGGTGTGGTAGGCGTAGAGAATCGGCAGCACGACATAGCCGCCGGGCGGTGGCGATGATCCGGCCTTGAGGCCGACCGACCCCTTGACGTGCTGCGTCAACAGCTGCCCCGCTGACTCTCGGGGGAACACGCACAAGGCCATCAGCACGAGAGCGGAAAGCAGAACCTGACGAATCGAATCACGGATCATGTGTGCCTCATCCCTCTACAGCCGCATCCCTAAACGCTCCGGCTTCGCGGTCACGACATGTCGTGGGCTGCAACGCGCCTAGACGTCTACGGATCCCACGGAAACGCCAGAAAAACTGCACGACGGGAGCCGGAGTCACATTGAGAGCAGCACGAGACGTACCCGCGGATGGCAGGATGCCGGCGTCGTGCGAAGGACGGACGTTGTTACCGCGGCAGCTTCAACGTCACCGACTGGGGGGCGCCCTCGCCAAGCGCCACCTTCGTGGCACCCGGCTCCCAGCCACGAAGTTGTTCCGGATCGAACTCCTGCCCGCTCTCGAGATACTCGAGCGCGACGACCAGGTAGTCGTCTGCCGGCAGCCCCCGAAGCGCGAACCGGCCGTCCTGATCCGGACGCACGCTGCGGACGAATCGCGTGAGGTATCCCCATTTGTTGCGATCGCTCGAGAAGGCCACGACGGTGTAGTCGCCGATCGGGTCACCTCGATCATCCTGAACCGTGCCGGTCAGCGTCGTGGCTCGCCGCGTCAGCAGGATCTGGATGCCGGAGACCTGCTCGCCCGGCTTGAAGTCGTAACCGCTGTCGGTGATGTCGACGCCCTTATGCGTCACTGATTTCAGGAACCAGCCTTCCGGCGGCTGACCGAGGCCGAACGTCCGGCGTTCGATCAGACGGGTGGCCGTGAACGTCAGGTCGGGCTCGACCCCTACGGACGTATTCGTGAAGGCCGCTCCCGGAGACGTCGCGGCAGTCCTCACGAACACCCGGGCGTCCGGCTTCGCGCCCTCTTCGAACACGATCCTCCCCGTCGCGGTCGCCCCGCTCGAAGTGACCACGACGAGGCCGGTCACGTCCTGGTCGGCCACGACGACAGGCAGCGAGGCGAACTCGCCGGTGTCCGATGGCGACCGCTCGCCGTAGACGCGCAGACGGTACTCGCCAGGAGGCACGTGTCGAAAGCTGAACGCACCGCCCGGCGAGCTCGTCCCGGGCCCTGGCGCGATCCCGGACGGATCGACGGCCGACAGCTGCACTGACGCCTCGACCGGTGCATTCCTCGAATTCAGGACGGTACCCGACACGACGGCGAAGCGGCCGCTGACGAGATTCACGTTGATGTTCTGCGCCTCTTCTCCAACCCGCAGGGTGATCCGGCGTGCGTCGGTCGGCGTCGCGGTGCCAGGATAGTAGGTCGGCAGGTAGTCCATGCGGCCTGCGGCTTCCCCCGGCGGAGTGAAGAGCGCCGACACGTAGTAGTCGCCGGGCGCCAGCCCGTAGATGCGGAACTGCCCGAGATCGTCGGTGATGTCGCCGCCCCCGCTCGCCAACACCTCGATGCCCTCCGAGAGCGGCGTCAGCTGACGCTGACCGTCGAGATAGCGATGACGCAGCGCGCGCACCATGACCGTGGCCGCCGGATCGCCGAACTCGTCGAAGATCCGTCCGGTGATCGCGCTGCCTCGCGGCAGGGCCACGTCCACTTTGTCGAAGGTCTGGCCGGGGGTCAGCTCGAGTGTCTTGCCGCGCTCGAAGGGGCGCTGCTGACCGTAATCGATCTTGAGGTATCCGCTCTTGGTGACGCTGACCGTATAGCGGCCGGGTGCGAGATCGGGGAACTCCCACCGTCCATCACCATCCGTCGCGATCCAGCGTCCCTTCCGCTCGGTCGGGTTGGCTGCGCGCGTGTCAATGACGTTGACGAGCGCACCCCGTACTGGCTTGCCGGTATCACCTGCGACGACGCGACCGCTGAGGCGTGCCGTCCGGGCAGCCTGCGAGATCGCGGCGTCGGGCGGGACGGCGATACCGATGATGGCCAGCAGCCACACCAGCAGCCATCGCTCCTTCCGCCGGCGGGACGCAGTTGCTGTCTCGACCATGCCTCCAATCCCTTTCCGCAGGTATCATCGGCCGGTTTCACCACTTCTCCAAGGCGGTGCGATGTCCAGCATGACACGGCGCGGATTCTGGGGCTCGCTCGCCGCGAGCGGCTTCCTTTCCCAAACCTCGTTCAAACCGGCAGAGCTCGCGGCCCTCATGCAGGCGCCGGCCGGCGCGAAGGACAGTCCGCATATCGGGAATCTCTACCCCTTCGTCCAGCAGCAGGCGGACCGCTCGCGACTCGAGCTGTCGTTCCTGGATGCGCGGTTCCGCGATCTCGCGCCCTGGCAGAAAACGGCCCGCACCCGGGTGCTCGATCATCTGTTCTATTCGCCGCCGCCGGTTGCTCCCGAACCCGAGATCATCCGGCGCACGGACAGAGGCGACTACCTCGAGGAATACCTCACCTTCCGGACGACGCCCGACCTCCGGGTGCCGGCGTACGTCCTCATTCCCCGCAAGGCGGCAGCCCCCGCTCCAGGCGTCGTGCTGCTTCACTGTCATGGCGGGTTCTATGTCTGGGGGAAGGAGAAAGTGGTCGCGTCCGACAACGAGCATCCCGTGCTCTCGGAGTTCAAGCAAACGCTCTACGAGGGCCGGAGCATCGCCACAGAGCTCGTCCGCCGCGGCTACGTCGTCATCACCATCGACATGTTCTATTGGGGTGAGCGGCGGATGCTGCTCGACGAGGATCCGGCGTCGTATCGGGAGCCGCAGAAAATGACCGCCGAGGAGATCGCCGCCTTCAACCGGCGATCGAATCAGAGCGAACAGCTCGTCGCGCGCAGCCTGATGACCGCGGGGATCACCTGGCCTGGAGTGATGCTCTGGGACGATCTGCGGACGCTGGACTATCTGGCGAGCCGCCCGGAGGTCGATCGCAGGCGACTCGGGTGTGTGGGCCTGTCAGTCGGTGGCTATCGCAGCTTTCTGCTGGCGGCGCTCGATCAGCGAATCAAGGCGGCCGTCGACGTCGGCTGGATGACGGCATTCGCGCCAGCCATCCGCCGGCATGTCCTCAACACCGTCGGTCTCGCGTTTCACATTCCGGGCCTGTATCGCTACCTTGATCTGCCGGATCTCGCGGCGCTCATTGCCCCGCGTTCCCTCCTGGTCATCAGCGGGTCCAAGGACTCGCTGTTTCCGCCCGATGGCGTCGAGAAGGCGTTTCGAAAGATCGAGGCCTGTTTCCGCAAGGCATCCGCGGTCGACCGTCAGCGATGCCGCCTCTACGACGCTCCCCACCAGTTCAACCTCGAGATGCAGGCAGAAGCGTGGGAGTGGCTCGAGGCGCACCTCGCGCGGGCCGCGTGACCTCGCCGGACTTCGTCAAGCTCGCGCTGCAACTGACCACGATGCTCGGGTCCGCCGTGCTCTTCGGCGAGCTGATGCGCCGGTTCAAGCAGCCCGCCGTGGTGGGTGAGATGTTCGGCGGGATCGTCCTGGGACCAACGATCTTCGGATGGCTCGCGCCATCACTCTACGA
>Ga0111538_10011525_pt1 | contig 11717 bp, 10 predicted proteins | sample SoiMethybrSBSTD1_FD_79669 | JGI IMG/M metagenome (GOLD analysis project Ga0111538, IMG submission 79669) | Bulk soil microbial communities from a Populus tree surrounding site in Tennessee, USA - Soil MetaG P. TD hybrid SBSTD1 (version 2)... | ecosystem: Environmental > Terrestrial > Soil >...
CGTCAGCTTTCAGGCGGCTCTCCAGGGTCGGGAGGCGGCCATGGCGCAACTCCGCAGCGCGATTGAGGTCATAGGCACGTTCAGCCTGCTCAATCTGCCGCTTGACCTGCTCGATCTCTTCGCGTAACTCACGGATCTTGCCAATGGCCTGCTTTTCAGCTTCCCACTGCGCCCGCATAGCGCTGCTCTGTTCCTTGAGATCAGCCAGCTCCTGCCGCAGATGTTCGAGCCGTTCCTGGCTGGCCTTATCCTTCTCTTTGGTAAGGGCTGCCTCTTCAATTTCCAATTGCATCATGCGCCGAGTCACTTCGTCCAGCTCGGCTGGCATAGAATCGATCTCCGTCCGAATCATGGCACATGCTTCATCCACCAAGTCAATCGCCTTGTCCGGTAAAAAGCGGTCTGTGACATAGCGATTGGACAGCACCGCCGCCGACACCAGCGCGTTGTCCTGGATACGCACGCCATGGTGGACTTCGTAACGTTCCTTCAAGCCGCGCAGGATAGAAATCGTATCTTCCACCGACGGGGCATCCACCATCACTGGCTGGAAGCGACGTTCCAGGGCAGCGTCCTTCTCAATATACTTGCGGTATTCGTCCAATGTCGTGGCGCCGATGCAGTGCAACTCACCGCGCGCCAGCATCGGCTTGAGCATATTGCCCGCATCAGGCGAACCCTCGGCACGGCCAGCCCCAACGATATTGTGCAGTTCGTCAATGAAGAGGATGATTTTCCCCTCGCTCTGCTTGATCTCGTTGAGGACAGCTTTCAGGCGCTCTTCGAACTCACCACGGTACTTCGCCCCGGCCAGTAAAGCTCCCATATCCAGAGCAAACAGCGAACGGTCCTTCAGCCACTCTGGCACATCGCCGCGCACGATACGCTGCGCCAAACCCTCGACGATGGCGGTCTTCCCCACGCCTGGCTCACCAATGAGCACAGGGTTATTTTTCGTTTTGCGTGATAAGATGCGGACCACACGACGAATTTCGGCATCGCGCCCAATTACCGGATCGAGCTTGCCTTGCCGAGCCTGGGCCACAAGGTCCATGCCGTATTTTTCCAAGGCCTCATAGGCTGTCTCTGGATCAGCGCTGGTCACCCGCTGATGCCCGCGCACTGCCGTCAGCGCCGCCAGGAAGCTGTCACGCGTGACATGGAACTGTTGTAGCAGTCGTCCCGCTACAGTAGACGTACCTTCATCAATCAAGGCCAAAGTGATATGCTCAACCGAGACGTACTCGTCTTTCAGACGTTTGGCCTCATCTTCAGCCTGGACGAACAGCTTTTGCAGACGCTGGGTCACATAGATTTTGCCAGCTTCCACGCCCGGGCCTGAGACGCGCGGCCGACGCTCTAGAGCCTGTTCCAGGGCGCTCTTCAGTGAGGCCAGAGGCACCTCCATACGCACGAGTAAGCGTGGCAGGAGACCGTCTTGCTGCTCTAACAGCGCCAGCAGCAGGTGTTCTCCATCAATTTCTACGTGACCATAGCGCAGCGCTTTACTCTGCGCCTCCTGAACAGCCTGTTGTGATTTTTGGGTCAGTCGGTTGAGATCCATACTTGTATCCTTATCCCTGCGCTATTTTCTCTCGGAATGTGTTGGCCGTGGCGCAAATTTTGACACCTGGGCGAGTTGCTCAAAAAGCTTTTTCTCTTCGACAGTGAGCACTTCCGGTATCCTGATGCTTATTTCTGCGTACAGATCTCCAGGGCCGCTCCTGGCATCTGGAAAGCCCTTGCCTTTGAGCCGGATCTTGCGACCCGAGGATGACCCTGCTGGTATTTTTACATGCACAGCACGTTCTAATGTGGGTAGAGTAACCTCAGCCCCCAGAGCTGCTTCCCAGGGCGTGACCGGCACTGTGGTATAGAGATCACGACCCTCCAGGCGAAATGTTGGATGGGGTAAGAGTTCTACGCTCAGGTATAGATCGCCAGGGGGGGCATTGCCTATGCCTGGCTCGCCCTGCCCAGCCAGCCGGATGCGTTGACCAGGCCGTACTGCTTTAGGAATGCGTACCATATAAGTCTTAGTCTGTCCTGTTGTCGGGCCACTCAGTGAGATCTCACGTTCGCCACCGTGCGCCGCCTCTTCCAGGGTCAGGGCCAGACGGGCTTCCCGGTCTGCTCCAGGCTGGTTCCGCGACCAGCCCTGGGTACGCCCACCGGCCTGTCGGCGTCCCTGGGCTGTACCGCGTTGTCCAGCCGCGGCTCCAAAGAGCTGTTCAAAAAAGCTACTGAACCCACCGGGGCCCGAAAAAAAATCTTCCGCGCCGCCGAGGTCGAACCAGACGTCCTCATAGCCTGGTGGCGGCGTTCCTCCACCTTGTTGTGCCGCCTTCCAGGCCGTCCCATAGCGATCATACTTGGCGCGTTTGTCGGGGTCCTTGAGGACTTCGTAGGCCTCACCAATGTCTTTAAATTTTTCCTCGGCGTCTGAGGTTTTGTTAACATCAGGGTGATATTTGCGAGCGAGCTTACGATAGGCCCGCTGAATTTCTTCCTGGGACGCGTTTTTTGTAACTCCCAGAGTGCTATAGTAATCTTTAAATTCCATCTGGCCTTCTCCTCAGACGCCCCTGGTATATGGGCTCACTGGCCCCATAATACATCTATACCATACCTATTACCCCCTGGGCAGGGCCCTAAAGAGGACCCTGCCTGCTCTTGCCGCGAGCTTAGCCAACTCGCACCTCGATTTGGCGAGGTTTGGCCTCCTCGGCTTTAGGCAAGCTCAAGGTTAACACGCCACACTTCAGATCGGCCGTGATCTGACCTTGGTCGACTTTATCACTCAGTTCAAACTGCCTGAAGAAGTTGACCAACTCATATTCCCGATAGGTAACCTCACCCGGGACAACATGGCGGGCATGTCCACGAATAGTCAGCACATTATTGTCAACGCGTACGTCCAGCGCTTCTTTCGCCACGCCCGGTAAGTCGGCAAGTACCACCAGACCATCGCGCGTCTCGTAGATATCGACCGGCGGCGCGACGTAACGCTCTTGATGACGCGTACTCTCTGTCATACTCGCCTTCTGGACCTCTGGGGCCGCAACGGTTTTCTCTGCCATGGGATTATCTCCTTCTTTATCTTAACGTGCCAGGGCGCTCGCTTAGCCTACCTGCACAGCAATCTGTTTGGGTTTCGCCTTTTCTGCCTTGGGGAGCGTCACAATGAGCAGTCCGTCTTTATAATCGGCATGGACTTTGTTCTCGTCCACTTCAACGGGTAGCTGAAGATGCCGTACGAACTTGCCCGTGGCCCGTTCGCTGCGATGGAACGCTTCCGGTTTCACGTCCCCAGCTACACGCCGTTTCTCCCCTGTGATACTCAGGGTATTGCCCACAACACTCAAACTCAAGGTTGAGGGATCGACACCCGGCGCCAGTGCTTCCAGGTACACCGCGTCTTTATCTTCATAGAGATTGGTTAACGGATATCGCCGGGCTGCTCTCCCAGGCAGGAACGCCGTGCGGAAAAAAGGCTCATTACGGGTACCCGTCTCGTCGAAAACTCTGTCGAGCTCACGACGGAACGTCTCCAATGTTTGCCAAGGATTCAATTCTGCCATGAGGGTATCTCCTTCTTATGTGTATCCTCAGCTCCTGTAGCTATTTGGAGCTTTTCTACAACCGTGTACGATAGAGAGCAATTCGTGTGCCACACTTCATATGCCTTTGAATTTTAAGCGCTTCTATTAAAATGCGAGTAGGGCTACGGAAACGTAGATGTCTGTGCGACGTTGCGGTAGCTAGAAAAGGTGTCGCATATGGACAACCTGTTGCAAGGGAGGAAGAGAGGCCTTGGCTCTGGGTGGGCTACGGAAGCAAGACTCTGACAGAGTTCCTCTCAGGATGAGTGCCACCTTCTCTTTATGGTGTATTGACGCCTTCTTTTGCCACAGATATCATGGCTACGCTGCGAGTCTGGCGCCCCACAGTGTACGGTGTAGACGACCTTTCCTGTCTGCACCAGGCTTAGAAGCCTGCTGCGGGGAGTCTTCATGGCTGCCAATGTTTCTGGAGGACTGTCTGATGCAGTACGATTATATTGTGTTGGGCGCAGGGTCAGCCGGCGCCATCGTCGCGACCCGCCTCAGTGAAGACCCCCAGCGGTCAGTGTTGCTGATTGAGGCCGGACCCGATTATCCTACCCTGGAGCAGTTGCCAGATGAGGTGAAACACGGCTATGCTACGGCCACTGACATCATGGTCAGTGACCATAACTGGCAGTTTGTTGGCAAGGCAACTGACAAGGCGCCTGAGATGATGGTGCCGCGGGGCAAGGTGACGGGCGGATCGAGTGCCATCAATGGCCAGGTCTTCCTGCGCGGTGTGCCGGAAGATTATGACGCATGGGCTGCGATGGGCAACGATGAGTGGCACTTTGAGAATTGCTTTGAGTATTTCCGCAAGATTGAGACGGACACAGACTTCGGTGACAGCGATTTTCACAGCGCCAACGGTCCGATTATTGTCCGACGCTTTAAGCGACATGAGTGGCTGCCAGATCAGCTGGCCTTCTACAACGCCTGTCGGGCCGCAGGATTTCCAGACAGTCCAGACCATAACCACCCGGATGCTACTGGCATCGGGCCGGTGCCCTGTAACAACCCCAACGGCATTCGCTGGAGTACTGCCTTGGGCTATCTGAGCCAGGCCAGGCATCGGTTGAACCTCACTATCAGACCTGACTGCATGGTGCACCGCCTCCTCTTCGACGGCACCAAAGCCGTTGGTGTCGAAGTGGAGAGCGGCGGACAGAAATTTACCGTCACAGGTAAAGAAATTATCTTGAGTTCCGGCGCTGTGGCTTCCCCGCATCTCCTCTTGCTCTCCGGCGTCGGGCCGCAAGACCAACTGCACCGTTTCAATATCCCCGTGGTCCACCATCTCCCTGGCGTGGGACAGCACTTACGGGATCATCCGATCATCTACATCACCTGGCGCACGAAGAAAGAACACCCTCTCGATCCGCTCGCTCCTAGAATTCAGATGGCGCTGCGCTGGACTGCCGACGGCTCACCTCTGCGTAATGACCTGATGATCTTTATGCAGTCTTTCGCTACTGAGCGCGTTAACCGCGGGGGCGACCGTATGGAGCCCTTAGGGATCCGCATGCTGGGGGTGCTCGACCTGGCGAAGAGTACCGGAGAGCTACGGCTGCAGTCTCCTGACCCCCATGTGCAACCCTTCCTCGACTACCACTACCTCGCGGATGAGTTTGACCGCCGACGCATGCGCGAGATGGTGCGACGTGGGGTACAATTAGTCGAGCACGAGGATTTTCAGAGCATCATTGCCGAGCGCATCGAGCCCACTGACGCCGAACTGGCGAGCGATGCGGCCTTGAACGAGTATCTGCTGCGGGAGGTTACCACTGGCCAGCATATCTCGGGAACCTGCAAGATGGGACCAGCCTCAGACCCTATGGCCGTGGTAGACCAACATGGCCATGTGCACGGTCTCCAAAACCTGCGTGTCGTGGACGCCTCTATCATGCCTGACTGTATTCGCGCCAATACCAATGTCACTACGATGATGATTGGTGAGCGTATTGCCGACTTTATTCGCCAGGGGAGATGAGTCTCATATGCCTCAGGGTAGCGCTGATGCATGACACGTGGCGCATTTGGCGACTCTACGTTGGCCTTCTCCTGGGCATCATGACTGGGAGTGGGTGTACTCCTCCTCCCACTCCCATGCTCGGTCCTGCTTCTACCGTGATACGGGTCCCAGGGATCGACCCGGGATCCTGGCAAGCCGGTGGGATCTTTGTCGCCGGCATAGGTAAAGTCGATATTACACCCCCGCCGGGCCTGCCCCTCTTTGGCTATTCTCGCGCCCGCACAGGCGATGCGGCTGGCGTGCGTACACGGCTGTATGCCCGTGCCCTCTACCTGGAAGATGCTCGCGGTGAGCATGTCGTCCTGGTGCAGTGTGATCTTGGCGCGATCTCAGCGCTGCTGCATCTGCAGGTCGCTCGCGCCATTGTCCAGGAGACGGGTATCTCCGTGGATCGTTTGCTCATTGGCGCCACGCATACGCATGCGGGCCCGGGCGGATATTTTGGGGCGGGGTACTACAACTACTGGGGCTCGAACCGCCCGGGCTATGATCCGCACATTGTGACGTTTTTGACTGAACGTATCGCCAACGCCGTCCTCACCGCGTATCGCACGCGTGCCCCAGCCAAGATCGCTATTGGCCACCTGACCATCTTCGGCCTGACGCACAACCGTAGCATCGAGGCCTATAACAGCAACAAGTCCCAGATCATCTCCGAGGAGATTCTGTGGACCATGCTCCCAGAGTACCGCGCGGTCGACCCGACCTTCACTATGCTGCGCGTTGACCGGATTGTCGGGGCTGGCACCCAACCCCTCGGGGCTTTCACGAACTTCGCTGTCCATGGCACGGCCGTGTCGTCCAGCAACGATCTCTATAGCGGGGACGTCCACGCCGCGGCTGAGCGCGCCCTAGAATGGGCTATACAACGACACTATGGCGTGCAGACTGAAGTCATACACGCGCTCACGAATGGCGCAGAAGGCGACGTCGCACCGGCGTTTGCGACGCAAAATTTTGTCGAGGCAGAGCAGTTAGGGCTTACCCTGGCGACTAAGGCATTCGATCTCTTTCAGGAACTCGATACTCGCCTGACAGACGCGGTGCACCTCGGCTACAACTACGAGGAGCTGTCGCTGCAAATCTCCTATACGGTGGACGACCTGGTACTGTGCCAGCACGCCATGGTGGGTGCGCCGGTGCTGGGGGGGTCGGAAGAAGGACGGTCGTTGTTGTATGAGAAGCTTCCGGGAGGGTATGAAGGCGCGCGTCAAGAGCCTCCGCAAGGCTGTCATACCTGGAAGCTGAAAGCCCAGGACTTTCTCCAAGACCTCGTACCGGCCACCGACTTTCCCACGACGATGACCTTGCAGACGATACGCATCAATGAATTGCTCCTCGTCGCTGTCCCAGGCGAGATGAGCACAGAAATGGGCCAGCGTCTCAAACAGGCTGTCTTGCAGGCCGCGCAACACACTCAGCAGAGCCTTACGCATGTCGCCATTGTTGGTCTCGCAAATCAATATATCTCGTATTTCACGACCCCTGAGGAATACGCCCTGCAACATTACGAGGGGGCCTCGACCTTATATGGCCCGGCCAGTGGTCCCGTCATTGCCGCACGGCTGGGATACCTGGTAGCGCAGATGGCCACACGGACTACGCCTCCTGCGCTGCCATCACAATGGATCTTTAGACCGGGCCTGAAAGTGCAGGCTTTCCCTGAAGTGCTGTCGATGCAAGGGGGACGCGAGGCGCAGCGGGTCACCCTGGATCGCAGTACCACGCCTCCCAGCGCGAGTTTTGTCTGGCAGGATCTGAGTCCTGGGACGATCTCGTTTGATGCTCCCTTGGTCCACCTGGAAATCCAGAGCCGTGACGGTCGCTGGGTGCCTCTCTTCGTCGACGCTCTGCAGGTGGATGATCGAGGCCTTCACCTCGAAATACGCTACCTTCGGGAAGCACCGCTTGCAGGGGCAGGCGTGTGGCAGGCGACATGGTATCCCCAAGCCCCTCTCTCAGGTACCCTCCGTTTTGTTATTGCCGCCCGTGGCACCTTGTCACCACTGTACTCAGAGCCGTATACGCTCTTGCCATGATGGCCGCGCCATGCTGCGGATGTCAATGAGGCTGGTCAGGCGTCTCTCGTACTGGCTGGTACCATCTGCTGCCATGGCGGTTGCCGAGCCGGATCGGGGTGCACGCTGCCGCAATTTGTGCACGTCCGCAGCCCCAGGTCAGCGTTGAAGGCATCGAGTGCTTGCTTCAATTGGGTCTCGATGTCCTGGCAATCCAGCGCCAATTGATACAACTCCTTGCCGCAGGCGTCACAGTACCAGATGATGCCGTCCTGTTCTCCCGCCACTCGTGGACGCTCGATGACGAGGCCGAGCGTCTCCGGGGGACGTATGGGAAGATGGGGCGTGAAGGCATTGATAATCATTACTTCGCCCTCTTTCACCTCGGCAATCCGGGTGTGGCCGGCGGCATCGCGATGTTTCACATAGATCGTGCCCTTGAGCTGATAGAAAATTTCGTCGTAAGGATCGATATGGAAATCATTGCGTCTATTCGGCCCTTTGACGATCATGAAGATGAAGTCGGAATGTCGAAAGACTTCTTTATTTCCTACTGAGCCCATGTCGCCACACATGGAGCGGGCAATCCATGCTGTTAAGTTAAAAGGCACACCGTTCAAGGCGGCCAGCGCAGGGTTGCGGAGGCGTTCGGCGGTCTGTCCCATATCGGCTGCAATAGTGCTAGACCGCTTATAGACTGCCTGAGGACTGGCGGGGGTTACTTCGGCCATAAACACCATCCCTGAACAATAGGTTCCAACCTCTGCACGAAGAGTCTGGGGAGACCAGCATGCATGCTACGGAAAGGATGCGGAGGTGTCAAGTGTGTAACCTCCTGGCTTCCCCTACGTGGTAATCCGTGCTATCGTCAGCCGAGCAAGAGGCGAGCGGACAGCTCTGCATGAAACAGGAAAGGAGGAAAGAAGGTGCGATGTGCCAGCAGGACCATACATGGCTTTGTAGCGCTCATTGCGCTAGCAGGGGCCATGAGCCTCCTCGGGTGTTCTCCGGACGTCCAGTCGGCTATAGCAGATGATTTGAATAATCAATCGTTTACATTTACAAGCGGCGCGGTGTTTAATCCAGGGCTGACCAATATAGCAACGACCCTGGCGTTCAGCAACAACGCGGCAAATTTTACGCTCTCAAGCGCGAGTGGGGCAGCGGCTGGGACCAATACTTTTGGTAATGCGTGCACCCTGACCGTCCTCGTCAGTACCTACGCCATTGGTGCTGGGCCCCAGGTGGATGACGCAATCAGGTTATTTCCCTGTGATTTCGATATTTCCAACAAGGTCCTGCTCATTGGGAATGGCACGACTACGGCGACCTCAGCTCCGGCTGTGCCGACAGGGGCTTGATGGTGCAGCTGGTACTGCTACTGGCACAACCGCACTCGATGGGGGTTTGCCTCATTCTGGCATGGGGTGTCCCTCAATCCAGTTCCGGAGGCGCTCACCCATCTCGCGGGCTTTGCGCATCGCCTCCATGCGTACAAGGGCCTTAGGGATGATACTGCCTATGTCTATATAAGACTCGTAGACCAGCATGTGGACCTCCGATCGAGGTGTGTCGCGAATCTCCCAGCTCCCCTCCATGCGCTTGAGATCTCCGGCAACCCGCGTCCACGTCAAGCGCCGGCCCGGTTCATCATAATGGCGATACAGCACATAGTGGTATTTTGACATCACGGCGTTCACCCAGTATTCTATCTGGGCGCCCTGCTGATTGTGCGTGAGCACGCGCAGATTGTGAATGTCCGGAAAGATCTTTGGAAAGTTCGCATAATCGAGGAGTACAGTCCAGATACGCTCTCGTGGTGCTGCAACCGCAAACGAGGCCCGCAAGCCAGGGACCCCATCCGGACGTTTTACCGCCTCGACGACCACATCACCCGCAAAGAGTCCAGCCCAATCGCTGCCGGCCACGGTAGTGCCCGTGACGAAGAACGTCCCCAGTATCAGGAGGGCTATACACGCTACATCCCAGGTCCACCTCATCGGGGTTACCCTCCTCATCCGCGTCTGCGCTCCAGGCTTTGCCGTCAGTGCTACATTCCCCTATTTTACCTTAGAGATGCCCCCTCAAAAAGCCAACTACTGCGGTGTTGAACGTCTCGGCGGCCTCGATATTGACAGCATGCCCGGCGTTGGCCCCGACTACCCGAAGTCCCGGGATCGTGTGCTCGGCAAAGGCTCGGTTCGGCATAAAACGCGTTTCGCGCTCGCCACAGACCAGGAGCGTCGGTACCCGCAGGTCTTTGACCCGTTCACGCACGGGGACATTGGGTGTGGTGTAGCGAAGGGTGTTGGCAATGCCATGGGGTGTGTGCAGCTGCGCATCCGCTAGCAACTCGGCATGGATGTCAGGCGGGAGCCGTTTGGCATGGCTAGGATGCACACGGATGCGTTCGAGTGCGGCGCGCCCGTCCCGTTCGATTTCCTCCGCCTGTTGCACGCCACTCGCACGACGTGCTTTGATCCACTCTGTATCTGCTAAAGCCGCGCTCGAGTTCGTAAAGACCTGCGCGATGACACGATCAGGATAGGTGAGGGCATAGCGCAGGGTCAGCGCAGCTCCGAAGGACTGTCCGCAGAGGTACCAGCGTTCGACGCCGAGCTGTGTGCGGAGTTGGTCAAAGGCAGCGATATATGCATCGGGATGATAGAGTGTCAGCTCTGCGGGTGCAGGAGAGCGAGCATGACCCCACAACTCTAGCACCACTGGTCGTGCCACACGGGCCAGTGCCACCAGGTTGCGACCCCATTGTGCGCGACTCGACAAGAATCCATGGACCAGCAATACGTAGGGACCCATACCATCGTGGATATCGTAGTAGAGTTGCATCGTCGCGTGTGGGCTCCTTTGCCCTTTCCCAGGTTAACGGATCGTAAATGACGCTGGCAACGTACTGTGTACCGGCTCATCGGTCACTTCGATGTGGTCGACACGTGCTGCCGGGGGCCCCTGATGGCACCAGCGGATGAACACCGCCATCCCTGCCTCATCCCCTTCGGCCACCGCCTCGACACTGCCGTCGGCCCGATTGGCCACCCAGCCAGCGAGCCCCAGTGCCTGCGCTGCCGTGACCGTCGAGGCACGAAAAGCCACTCCTTGTACACGCCCCGTGATGCGTAGCCGTTTGCGTACGAGCATCGCCCGCTCCCTCTATTTATCCAGCCAGAAGGTATCAAAGCGCACGACGTCGTAGATGCCAAAGTAGTTGTATGGATTGTGACCCTTGACGTAGTTGAACCAGCCATCATTGATCTTCTCCCAGGACACCGGGAGTAAGGGCGGGTCCTGTTCAAAGATCACCTCAGCCTGCCGCACCAGGTCCTGGCGCTTAGCCTCGTCGAGCTCACGGTCAATCTGGGATAGAAGTGCCTCGAACGCCGGGTTGTGCCATTTCGAGTAGTTCTGGGGACCATCCTTGCTATACCAGGCCCGGAAGTAATCGGATGGGTCGATCAGCGTAGACTGTTGAATATTGATAGTGATGTCGAAGGTGCCCCGTTGCGCTTCGCCGAACCACACCGAAGCCTGGACGGTGCGCAGGGTCGTCTCGATGCCGATGGCCTTGAGCATCTCCTGCACCGCCGGGGCCCAGGTGTTGAAAGACGCTGCATCTCTGACTAGGAAGTCTACCCCTTTGAGGCCCTTGGCATACCCGGCGGCGGCGAGCAATTGTTTGGCCTCCTTGAGCGCGGCCGTGGAATCGACCTGGTAGCCGAGCCGCTCGGCCAATTTTGGCGGCGGCGTGGCCCAGTCCGAGAACGGATAGATAAAACCGCCGACCAGCATGGGGGCAATGTCTTTGACTACTTCCACCAGCGTTGGTCGATTGAACGCCAGGTGCATGGCCCGGCGTACTCTGGGATCGTCAAAAGGCTTCCTCGTGTTGTTGACCCAGACTCCCTGGATGGCGCTCTGGTATAATGGGTGTCCGGACATGCCCGGGGTCTCCTGGAGCTTCTTAAGGCTGACCTGGTCGAGCAGGCGGGCATAATCGATGCGGCCAGCGAAGAGCGCTGCCCCTAAGGGCGGTGAGAAGGGCTCGAA
>Ga0111538_10011526_pt1 | contig 11716 bp, 13 predicted proteins | sample SoiMethybrSBSTD1_FD_79669 | JGI IMG/M metagenome (GOLD analysis project Ga0111538, IMG submission 79669) | Bulk soil microbial communities from a Populus tree surrounding site in Tennessee, USA - Soil MetaG P. TD hybrid SBSTD1 (version 2)... | ecosystem: Environmental > Terrestrial > Soil >...
CGATATGCAGGACCTGCGCGGGGTACGTCCGAGAGTCCGCTCGAACGTCCTTGCGTATCTCTCAAGTCAGCATATACTTAGCGCCGCATAAAACCTACGAAAGCCACGCTACCAGTCCACCCCGCCTGAACGGGCTTCGGAGACTGACCGGCACGACCGGCGTAAACCAGCGCTTGGCCGACTCCCGCGCGCAACAATGACCGAATCGGCAGGCCCGAACGACAACGTCCCAGCGACCGGTGAGCCGGCGCAGGGTCCCCCGCTCCCACCGAAACGCAGTCCTGGCCATCGCGGTCAGGACGTTCGCGACACGGTGGCGGAGCTGGCCCAGCGTGCCCATGAAATCAGCCTCGAGGCCGGAAGCAAGATGTCCGGGGCGCTCCGTGACGTCATCGGTGCTGCCGCGGGCCTGACCGCCTTCGCCATCGAGAGCGCACGCGACCTGGTCCAGTACATGGTCCGTCGCGGTCAGATGACGCAAGAGGAAGCGGACAAGCTTATCCGCGAAGCTGAAGAAGCGAATTCCAAGCGCGGCAAGATGCCGAAAAACGACGCCGCGAAAAAGCCTGAGCCCAAGGCGAAGGCGCCCGCAAAGCCCAAGGTCGCTGCCGCGGCACCAGTCAAGAAAGCCGCCGCCGCTCCGGTAGCCAAGAAGCCGGCTCCGCTGAAAAAACCAGCCGCAAAGAAGTAGCTGGCGCAGTTGTCGCGCGGCGTGTCAGGAGCGCCGCCGCAGGCGTATCCTATGGCCATGGCTGCACTCATTGCCCGCGCGCCCACACGCCTGGATTTCGGTGGCGGATGGACCGACGTCCCTCCGTACAGCGAAGAACGCGGCGGATGTGTGTGCAACGTGGCGATCCAGCTCCACGCGATCGCCACGGTGCGCGCCGTTGCGGGCCAGAACGCGACACAGCCTGACGTGGACGCCGGCAGCCCGGATAACAAGCTTGCGGCTGCCGCCACACGGCGGGCCTCGATGCCCCACGTTCAGGTCACGGTCGAAGCGGAATTCCCGCTTGGCGCCGGGCTTGGCGGCTCGTCCGCCGCTGGCGTGGCGGTGCTCGGTGCCCTTGCCGCATGGCGCGGAGAAGAGATCACGGCCTCCTGCCTCGCGGAAGACAGCCGCCGCCTCGAGGTCGAGGACCTCGGCATCGCCGGTGGTCGCCAGGACCACTACGCGGCGGCGATGGGAGGCGCACTCGGTCTCTGGTTCGGCGCGGGCGAGGTCACGGCACGTCGCATCGTGCTGCCTGACGAGTTGGTGGAGGCGCTGAACACTCGATGCATCGTCGCCTACACCGGGCAATCGCGAATCTCGAGCAACACCATCACCGCCGTGATGGACGCCTACCGCGCCCGCGAGCCACGGGTGCTCGGCGCACTGGACCGGCTCCGCGACCTCGCAGGCCAGATGGTGACGGCGCTGGAAGGCGCTGATCTCGATGCGCTGGGCCGCCTCGTGGGAGAACACTGGGTCCACCAGCGAACGTTGCATCCGGCGATCCCGACTCCGCTGATTGACACGATGATCGCCGACGCGACCGCCGCCGGCGCGCTCGGCGGCAAGGCGTTAGGCGCATCCGGCGGGGGCTGCGTGGTGGCCATCGCGGCCAGCGGGCGCGAGGAAGAAGTCCGGCGCGCGATGGCGAAACATGCACTGGTACTCCCCGTGCGCATCGCGCGTGAAGGATTCCACGTCGTCAGGCGCACCGAGACCATCCGCACCGGCGCGGCAGCCGTTCCGGGAACATGACACTGGACGCCGGCAACGCCGTGGAACTCACCAGGTTGCTGGTGAAAGTTGACTCGCGGAACCCTGACCTGGTGGCCGGCGCGCCCGCCGAGGGAGAGGTCGCCCGCGCCCTCGGGTCGGTCCTCGAGGCCTGGGGATTTCGCGTGTCGCTCCAGGAAGTGGTCCCCGGCCGGCCTAACGTCGTCGCGCGCATCGGGACGCCCGGTCGTCGCTCGCTGATGTTCAACGGCCACCTCGACGTCGTTGGCGTGGAGGGCATGACGCATGCGCCATTCGACGGCCTGACCACCGACGGCAAGCTGTATGGTCGCGGTGCAACGGACATGAAAGGCGGCGTGGCAGCGATGTGCTGCGCTGCGTGGCGCGCCGCGCAGGCCGGGCTCGCGGGGGAAGTCGTGGTGGCGGCCGTGGTCGACGAAGAGTGGCAGAGCGCGGGCACGAAATGCCTGATCGATCGCGGTGTGCGCGCCGACGCCTGCATTGTCACCGAACCCACGCGGCTCGCGATCGCCCCGGCGCACAAGGGCTTCACCTGGACCGAGGTCGCGTTCACGGGTCGCGCCGCACATGGGAGCCGGTATGACGTCGGTATCGACGCCATCCGTCACGCCGGACTGCTGCTCGCGGAGCTGGACCGCCTCGAGCGCGAGGAGCTGGTGCTGCACACGCATCCGTTACTCGGTCATGCGTCGCTGCACGCCTCATCGATCTCCGGCGGCAGCGGGTGGTCAACGTACCCCGACCAGTGCCTGGTCACCGTCGAACGTCGCACCGTTCCGGGCGAATCGCCTGACGACGCCGTGCACGAGATGCGGCAGGCGCTGAAACGCGTTGTCGCCGCCACCGAGTCAGTCCGCGGGGACGTGCGTCATGTTTTCTCCCAATGGCCCAGCGACGTGGCCGTCGACGCCCCGGTGGTCCGGTCGCTCTCCGCGGCGATGGAGGGAGTGGGAGAACGTGTTTCCATCGACGGTCTCTCGGCGTGGACCGACGCCGCGCTCCTCAACGCGGCGGGCATCCCGGCCATCTGCTACGGACCGGGCGACATTTCCCTCGCGCACTCGGCGACCGAATGGGTGGAGGAACGCGAGATCACGCGTGCGACCGCGGTCCTCGAGCGCATGGCGCTCGACTGGTGCGGAGCAACCTGAGTGGCCCACCTGACGCCGGATGAATACGATCGCCTGGAACGGGCGGTGACGGAGGGGAGGCGGATAGCACTCGTCAGGCAGGGACGCGAGCTGGTCGTGGTGCCGCTGCGGCTGTTCATGCGTTCCGGGCGCGACATCATCGAGGCGCGCCATCCCACCACCGGGGACCTGATCACCGCCGCCATCGATGACCTCGAGGCCGTCGAGGTCATGCCGTGAGCGCCAGACCGGACGCACTGGTCGCCATCTACGCCGACGAGTCCTGCCTCGGCAACGGGCGTGAAGGGGACAATCCCGGTGGGGCCGGCGTGCTGCTCGAGTTCCGCCAGCGAGACGCCGAGCCACTCGTCAGGCGCGACCTGTGGGTCTCGGAACGTGCGACCACCAACAACCGCATGGCGCTCCGATCGGTCATCGAGTCCATGACAGCGATCAGCCGGAAGGGGCGCAGGTTCCGGGTGACCTTCACGACAGACTCGCGGTACATCGTCGACGGGATGACCCAGTGGGTGCATGACTGGGCCAGGCGCGGCTGGACGCGGAAGGCCGGGCCCATCGAAAACCTGGAGCTCTGGAAACAGGCCGTGGCCGCGGCATCCGAACACGCCGTCTACTGGCGCTGGGTGCGGGGGCATGCCGGGCACGCGCAGAACGAATACGCCAACGACCTCGCGGTGCGCGCCGCGGGCGACCAATCGTCTTCTGGTGGCCTCGTGGAGTCGGGGTTCGACGCCTGGATAAGCGCCCGCCTGGCGAAGGCCCGGCCGACGGTGCTGGAACCGTTCCCGGACGGCGCGATTTTCCGTGCCTCCAGGACGTTACCGACCCCTCACCCGGCGAGTCCTTGAGGTAGTCCCCCAAGGAGGTCACATGGGGAAGGTCTTTCTTCTGGGTATCGCGCTCGCCGTAGGCTATGCCATTGGCTACCGCGATGCCCGCAATCATTCGGACCATATCGTCTCGCGCGCCGTCGAAAAGGTGCGTACGACGTTTGGTGCGAACGCCAGTAATGACGTGGATGCGATCATGACCAAGGTTGAGGGGAAGAGCTGATGTCCAAGGGTGAGGGCAACGACTGATGGATGAACTGGACCGGATGTTCCGGCGGCTCGTTTACAACGTGCGCGCCGGGTTTCCCGATCTGCTCACGCGCTCCTTCGAAGTGTCGGCCCTGCACCAGCACATCATCCCCTATCGCCTCAACCGTGCGGAACTCGGCATCGACACGGCCGAGGAGTACGAGCTCGCGCTGATGCGACTCCTCGCCGGAACGCGCGGCTTGCTCAGCGGCGACCCTGATATGCAGGCCGCCATGCTGGCGGAGCTCGAGTCCCCCAATCCGGACCTTTCGTTGTTCCGCGCGTGGGGGACGTCATCGGTCACGATCACTTCGAGCGCAATCCGGACGCTGGACGGGCCGTCACCCGCGACGGTGCGGGCGCCCGTTGCCTCGCCAACTCGTCAGGCGGAGATGGCAGGGCGCGCCACGGTGGAAGTTGCGACTGCGGTCGCATCGCCTGTCGCCCTGCGCCGCGAGACGCCACACGCGCCCCTGGCCGCGGCCTCAAAACCGGTTGCGCCCGCACCCGCGGCGCCTATGGCGGCCGCCGTCAGCGCTCACGGGACCGGATGCCGCTACTGCGGTGGCGAACTGCCGGACGGGCGTGACGCCCATTTCTGTCCGCACTGCGGCCAGAACCTCTCCGTAAAGCAGTGCCCGGCCTGCAGCACTGAACTCGAAGTGGAGTGGCAGTTCTGCATCTGCTGCGGGCGACAGGCGGAGTAGCGACGGGCGCGATGCGGTGCCGCCGGGCACCGCACATATTCCGGTAGTACCCGCTGGCCTGAGACGACATGCCTTCCGATCCTCCCGCTCCGGCAGATTCGCCGGGTGGTTCGCTCATTCCACTCGATCGCGCGGCCCTCGAGCGAGTGTTCGCGCGTGCGGCCGAGTTACAGGCTCACCTGCCTGACGCGCCGGAACAGCTCACCGAGAAACAGCTCCTCGACCTGGGGAACGAGGTCGGGATCCCGGCGGAGCACCTTCGCCAGGCACTGGCCGAAGAGCGAACGCGAGTGGTCCTGCCCGAGGAGACCGGCGTCGTGGGCTCGTGGTTCGGCTCGACGATGGCCATAGCGTCCCGTGTCGTGTCCGGCACGCCAAACGAAGTCCTTGCCCTGATCGATTCATGGATGCAGCGACAGGAACTGCTTCGCGTGCGGCGGCGGATTGGCGAGCGTCTGACGTGGGAAGCGCGACGCGACTTCATGGGCAGCATGCAGGCAAGCTTCAACCTCGGCGGCCGGCCGTATGCGCTGACGCCTGCCAGCGAGGTGGGAGCGACCGTCGTGGCGGTGGACGCGAGCAGGGTACTCGTGCGCCTCGACGCGGATTTTGCGCCGAGCCGGAGGCGCAACGTCGTATGGGCGGGAGTGACTTCGGGCCTGGGCATCACCTCCGGTGCAGGTGTCGTGGCGCTGGCGTCCCTCTCCGCGGAGCCAGGCGCGCTCGTGATTGGCGCGATTGTGGGGAGTGTCTGGACCGCCATGGCTGGTCTTGGCGCCGCAGGCATAGCGCGGGCGCAGCGGCGGAAGGTCGCGCGTGGACAATTGGCCCTTGAGCAGGTCCTGGACCGGTTGGAACATGGAGAGATTCGAACAGCCAAGTCGACGCTCATGGACTTTCTCTCATCGGTCCGGTGAATCAGCACGCGAGGTCCAGCGTTGCGTGCCTCGCCGCAATCCTCGGGCTCGCGACCGTGCCGCAACGCGTGTCCGCTCTTCAGGACGCCGTCAGCCCCGTACCGGGTGCGCGCGTGACCGGAGTCGTGTTCGACTCGATCGCGATGCGGCCGCTGACGGGCGCCGTGGTACAGCTGGCGCTGGTCCCCGCCCCCGGGAAAATCGCCGCTGTGCGCTCGTTCGTGACGGACACGCTCGGCCGGTTCGAGTTCCGGTCGATCACCCCGGGAACGTACCTCCTCGGCTTCCAGCACGTGGCGGTGGACTCGTTAGGCCTGCACGGCCCGGTGCAGCGCATCGACGTGCGAACCGAGTCGACCGTGCGGGCACCCATGGCGGTGCCGTCCATGCGGGCGATCATCCGCACCGTGTGCGGCCGTGACGGCGTGAAGGACTCGCTGTCGGTGCTGATGGGCAGCGTGCGGCATTCGGGTTCGGACGCGCCGCTGCCGGGAGCGTTCGTCTCCGTACGCTGGGGGGAAGTGCTCCTCGGGCGCGGTGGCGCCATGCAACGCACGACGCCGATCGTCGATACCTGGGCCAACGACGAAGGCTGGTTCACGGCCTGCATTCCCGGCGATGTGCAGGTGACCATCCGCGCCACGCACGGCACCGACCTGTCGGGCAATGTGGAGCTGGGTGTACCCAGGCACGCCATCCTGCGGCGTGACATTTACGTCGGCGCGTCGGAGGCCGAAGTTCGCAGCCCTGACAGTGCCGCGACCGATCGCGTGAGCGAAGATCGCATCGTCGAACGCGGCCGCGGCGAACTGCGCGGCATCGTGCGGGCGCTCGACGGCGAGCGCCTCCCGGGCGCGCGGGTCGCGTTGCTGAACGGCCGCGGCGAGACGCGCACCGACGAGCGCGGCGAGTTCGTGCTGCGCGGCCTGCCTCTGGGAACGCAAACGATCGAGGCGCGCGCGATCGGCTATGTGCCGGGTCAGGTCATCGTGGACATCGTGGAGTTCCGTCAGGAGGTCGCCCAGATCATGCTGCTGGATGTGTCCGGGTTCCTGCTCGACACCGTGCGCGTGGCCGCCGTGCGGCGCCTCGATGCGGCGGCGCGGGAGGGATTCGAGCGGCGGCGCAAGTCAGGCGTGGGGATTTTCATCGACGAATCGGTACTCGACACCATGAAGGCCCTCAGCTTCAAGGACCTGGTGCGGCGTATTCCGGGCATCCGTTTCACGCGGGGCAACTTTATCGATGACAGCTACCGCGAGCACGTGGAGTTCATGAGCGGCCAGGGCAGGCCGTGCCTTCCGGAGATCTATATCAACGGCGCTCGGCTCCTCAGCGAGAAGACTGACCTCGACGCGCTCGTCCATCCGGCATCGGTGCGGCGCATCGAGGCGTATTACCGCGGCGTCGCCATTCCCGCGGAATTCGCGTCGAACGAGACATGCGGGGTGCTGGCCATCTGGACCGGACCTCGTCGCCTGAGGTAAGCGCGGTTTTCGCACAAGGGTAGGTCGCCCTTGTGCGGGGCGGTCCCCCCTCCATCTTGCGGGCGACATGCCATGGACCGCGACCACCACGCCCGTTGCCGCGACGCCTAACGACTCGCTGGCGCTCATGCTCGGCGGTGGAGGCGCGCGAGGCGCCTACCAGGCCGGTGTGCTCCGGGCCATCGCTCGTCGCCATCCGCAACTGCGGCTCCCCATCCTGACGGGAATCTCGGCCGGCGCGGTGAACACGACGTTCCTGGCCGCGCAGGCGGCACCGCTCCCCGAAGCAACTGAGCAGCTGGTGAAACTCTGGCTCAGCCTGACGCCGGACCAGGTCTACGATGTGCATGCGCTGCCACTGCTGAGCAACGTCGCTCGCTGGGGGATGAGACTGGTTGCGGGTGGCATGGACGGGCGCGAGCCTACGCGCGGCCTGCTGGACACGGACCCCCTGAGGCAATTCCTGCGGCGCGCGCTTCCACAGGACGCGGACGGTGCACTCCCGGGGATCCAGCACAACATCCGCACCGGGCGGCTCGAAGCCGTAGCAGTCAGCGCGACGAGCTACACCACGGGCCAGTCGGTGACGTGGGTACAGGGGCGCGATGTGACGCTGTGGCAGCGCCCACAGCGCCGGAGCGAACTCGCGTCGCTCTCGGTGGAACATGTAATGGCGTCAGCCGCGCTTCCGATGCTTTTCCCCGCGGTTCGCGTCGGCACCGAGTGGTATGGCGACGGCGGTGTTCGACTGACCGCGCCGCTGTCACCCGCGCTGCACCTCGGCGCCACGCGCATCCTTACCGTCGCGACCAGGTACCAGCGCTCGCGTGAAGAAGCTGACCGTCCGCTCACGCAAGGCTACCCACCACCGGCGCAGGTGCTCAGCGTCCTCTATAACGCGATCTTCCTCGACCTGATCGACGAAGACATCATGCGCCTCGAGCGGATGAACCGACTGCTCGACGAACTGCCTCCGTCAAATCGGGAGGGGATGCGCCTGGTCGAAATACTCGTGTTGCGCCCTTCGCGTGACCTGGGAAAACTGGCCGGTGATTTCGAGCCGCGTTTGCCACGCGCATTCAGGTACCTCACGCGCGGACTTGGCACCCGGCGCACCACGAGTCCAGACATCCTCAGCCTGCTGATGTTCCAGATCGACTACCTGCGGCGGCTGGTCGAACTTGGCGAGGGTGACGTGGAGGCCAACAAGGACCGGATCGACGCCTTTCTGGGGCATCCCGGGGTTGCTGTAGCGTAACTGCGACGAATGGCGGGTTTTGCGACACTCAAAACCCTGGCACGTCGCCATCGGTGACGGCACCACCTATGAGGCAACCCGTTGATTCACTGAGAGTTGCCAAGCGGACCCTACAAAAGAGCGAGTGCGGCATGGACACTGCCTGTGTGATGTACCGCACGCCGGCCCGGTCAAGCTTTGTGGTAGCCCGCCCGCTCTCCACATCGCGCCTGGAGCAATCTGGGGCCGGGTTCGGCGAGCAATTTTTTCAGGAGTTGCAGCGCTTCCCCCCTTCTTTGCGCTGCTGTAACGGGCCGGGGCCACAGACCCCGGTCCGTTTCTCTTTTTCGGGTATCTGTGATTAGCGTGACGCAAGGCTCGTCAACTCCGCATAACGAACCCCCGTCATAACGTGAGCACCCGACTCGATCCCGACGAAGCCCTCGCGGGCCCGCTGTACGCCGTGGCAGCAATGCTCGTCGTCGTGCCGTTGACGGATTTCCTCCTCAGCGTGCCGCCGCCTCAGCTATCGAGCGTGCAATGGCGTTTCGCGACGGCGGGACTCTTTTCCAGCTACATCGTGCAGCCCATTCTCGGACTGGCGTTGGCATTCGTCGTTGCAGGCGCCATGAAACATCACACGCTGCAGCGCCTGCTCGTGGTGTTGTGCCTGTCAGCCGGGGCCGGCCTGTTCGTGTTGAGTGCCCTGTTCCTTCTCGACGTTATGCAGGTGGGAGCCTCAGTACCTCCCGAAGGGCGGCCGGCGTTCGACAGTGCCTGGAAGCGCGCCATGATCAAGCACCTCTTCGCCGGGGCCTTACTCCTGTTCCTTGGCTGGCGCGCACGCCGGATGATTCCGGCCCGGGTAAAACATCGGGCCACCCCGAAACCCGTCCACGTTGTTTCGAAGTAACGCCCCAACTCACCTGTGGGCCGGTTGTTGCGCCGTAGAGGGTGCTCGTCCCTTCGTCACTTGCCTCGGTGAATCAGGTCGGCAATACTGACGAAGTGGCTGCGTGGACGCGCGCAGTCCGCCCAGGAGGCAACCACATGCTGTTCGCGCGGCTCCTCGAAACACAACGCGCCGCGGAAGCGACTGCAACGATGCTCGAAGGCGCCGGGGTCAGCGCCCTGGCGCATGCGTTGCTCATTGGTGGCTGGGTCTACCTCAGTCGCGATATCGAACCAGTGAGACCTCAGCCGGCCGAAGTGTTCACGCCAGTCGAATATCTCATTCCGAAGGATCGCCTGGCGGGCCTGCGGCCTCAGCGCGAGACCGTTACGTGGACCACACTGGCGATGAGAACGGGTGAGGGCTTTGAGCAACCCAAAGTGGAGGCACGGCGCGACGAGCCGCGGATGGAAATGGTGGTGCCGGCCGGAAAGACCGAAGATACGGACGCTGCCGCCAAGGCCAAGGAGGAGCAGCCGCCCATCCAGTTAGGCGACTCAATCATGACGGAGTTACAGGTGGACAGCGCGGTCGTGCGTTTTGAGAATAGCGCGGCGCCGTCGTACCCCGAGTCCATGCTGAAGCGAAGGATCGAGGGCTCAGTGATCGTGCAATACGTCGTGGACACGCTGGGCCACGCGGACACGCTGACCTTTCGCGTCATTGCCGCGACGCACGCCGACTTTGCGCGAGCCGTGAAAAACACGCTGCCCTACATGCGGTTCCGGCCTGCGATCATGGCGAACCGCCACGTGCCGCAGCTCGTGCAGCAACCGTTTTCGTTCCGGATCACGGACACGACATCGGTTCGCATCAAGCCGCCCGCTCGCGGACAGCAACAGCGCGGCTAGCGGTTGCCTTCGGTGACCAGTTCCCAGTACGAGGACCAGCCCTGCGCCTGACGGCGCGCGAAGTCGCTCAGGTCCTGAACGAGCTGTGTGCTGAAGTGAGCATCGCGTTGCAACGGATGTGACTGGCCGAATCCGCCGCCGAAGAATGACCTGATGATCACCGATCGATCGTCGTGCGGGAGCCTGGCGGCATTGGCGGCAAACGTACCGAAGGTTCCGTCGCGCCAGATGTACATCTCGACGTTGGAGACGTAGAGGGCCGACACCCGTTCGCCGCGGGCCGTGACTTCCCGGCTGATCGCGGGAAACGCACGCCCGCCGGCCAGGTTCCCCACGACCGGGATAACCCGGTTCCGCGCCTCGAGGTCCTTCACGAACCGCCAGTCCGCTTCGTTCGCGAGGTAGCTCGACTGCCGGCCGTCGAGGTCGCGCTCGAGAATGAGTTGGCGCAGCGTGGGATAGTAGAACCGGGGCGAGCGGCCTGTGCTCGTGAACCGAAGGTCGAGGCCGTAGCGGACGAACTCTCCGTGAAAGCGCCGGATGTTCGCCGAATCCTCAAGGGAGAGTGGAACGCCGTATCGGCCAATCGTGGCGAGCAGCGAATCGGTTTCGGGCCTGTTCGCGTCGACGTCGAGCTGGTCGATGGCAGTGAGGATCTGCGCGATGGGGGCGTCGTCCCACGTTCTTGAATCCGCGGGAACGGAGTGGCCCGTCCACCGGCTGAGGAACTCGAACCGGTTCTGCGATCGCTCGAACAGCGCCTTGAACATCAGGTGCATGAGCAGGTTGTCGCGCCGGATGTCGATCATGAACGCGATCGTGGGTCGTATCGCCGCGATGTACGAAAAGTTCTGGTCCGGGCCCACGCCGATGTAAGCACCGCCCTTTACGCCTCCCGCGCGCAGGTGGCTGACCGCGTGGAGGTAGGACGTCTCGTTCGAGATGAGGTTGTCGGAATCGAAATAGCCGGCCGGTTCCGACAGCCGCGCCACCATGCCCGCGAACGTCGTATCGTCGCGAACGGAGACAGACTGGATCTCACGGGTGGCGACCCCGCGGGCGAGTCCGGCGCCAGAGACGAGCAGCAGCCCGCCGGCGACGAGCAGCGCCCTCGCCGCGCCTAACGTGACTCCGGGAATCGCCATGGCAGCCCTCAGCCGGGTTGGCGCCACCGAATTGGCGGCGTTCCGCCCTCCGGTGTCACCCTATGCGCCCAACCGGACGCGGGCAAGGTGAGCCTCGAGCCGGAACGACGTCGGCGGTCAACACCGAAGCCGATTAGTTTTCTGGCGCCTTTACGGCCTCCCCTTCCACGCGACCAGCACACCACCCGTCACATGTATTTCCGCGAGCCTCGCATCTCGGTCCTGGCGCGACCCGCGTTTGTCGAACCCGATCACCTCCGCGTCCAGTGGCTCGGTGAAAGCAGCGACGGAGAGCGGCTGGCGGAGTTCGCGGGCCGGCTGTGCTACATGAGCCAACGGAACCCCGCGAACCGCACCACGGCGGAGTACCTCGAGAACATCAAGAAACAGGCGCATGGCAGCGTCCTGGAGCACGCGAACTACTCGCTCCTCCTCGA
>Ga0111538_10011527_pt1 | contig 11716 bp, 7 predicted proteins | sample SoiMethybrSBSTD1_FD_79669 | JGI IMG/M metagenome (GOLD analysis project Ga0111538, IMG submission 79669) | Bulk soil microbial communities from a Populus tree surrounding site in Tennessee, USA - Soil MetaG P. TD hybrid SBSTD1 (version 2)... | ecosystem: Environmental > Terrestrial > Soil > Tree...
ATCTCGACGTCAACCATGATGCCAGCGTGTTTGGCGAACCGCAGTGCTTCGTCCAGTGTCGGCAACTGCACGGCTCCGGAGGCATAAAGCTGGCGGTGATGCGAGGGAATGAACTCCTCGATTTCTTCCTCGGTTAGTCCCTGAAGAAACGATTGGCGCTCCCCGGACGGGCGCGACACCTCATCAGCGAACCACCTGCCTGCGTCCAGTGTCCGCAGTTCGCGAGACGTGAAGTCAGACACGAAGTACGAGTTCCGGCCTGGAAATTTCGCGGCAACATCGGTACATCGCTCAAGCCGATGATCGTGATGGACCACGATCTCGCCGTCCTTCGACATGTGAACGTCCAACTCGATCATTGGAGAGCCCAGTTCAACTGCCTTGATAAACGCCGGCAGCGTATTCTCCGGCGCAAAGGCCCGGGCGCCGCGATGAGCGATGTTTAAGGGTTTCGACGGCGGCGGGGCGCCTGTTCTCAGCGGGTTCATTCCGGTCGCCCTTCCGGGTTCATTCTATGCTGGCGGATCAGCTCGCCCGCCCGCCCTTCGATTCAGGCGATCAGAAACCCAAGATGTATTTTCCGTCGGCTACGGCCGCATCGGCCAGCGTGCGGCGGAGTGCGACCGTGTTCACCGGCGTGACCTTCAGAATCCGGCGAAGCGCGGCCAGCAGCGTCCGCAGCGTGTCGCCGTCGGCCATCGCTGACAGCGCCGAGCGCGCGGCCGCCTCGATCCGTAACCCGGCGTCGTGTACGAAGACACGAGCGGCGGCGACGTGCAGGTCGCTGCGACGCGGGTCCGCGGTGGTTGCCTCCTGTGCCCGCAGTACTGCGCTATCGCTCGCATAGGAATCGATCAGGATATCCGCGGCGTATCCGAGAACCTCCTGCTGATCCGTGAGTTTCTCGCCGTAGGTCTGCATCGCCGTTCCAATCACCATCAAAGCCACTTTCTTGAACGCGGCGATCGTTCTCGCCTCGTCGGCGAGGACTCGATCGTCCGATCCGCCCGGCATTCCGGCTGACGGCGACAACACCTCGTCCTGCAGCTTGCGTGCCGCGGGGATGAGCGGGATGTCACCCTTGACGGCCCTTCGGACGAGCATGCCGGGAATGAGGAGCCGATTGATCTCGTTGGTCCCTTCGAAAATCCGGTTCACCCGCGCGTCGCGGAAATAGCGCTCCGCGGGGTAATCCTTCACGAACCCATTGCCGCCGTGAATCTGGATGTTCTCGTCGAGCACGAAGTGGAGCGCCTCGCTGCACGCAACCTTGGCGATGGAGGCTTCGATCGCGTACTCCTCGTAGGCCCGCGCGATAGCGGCGCCGTCATGCGCCGAAGCGGCAAGCGCGGCATCGATGAGCCCCGCCGTCCGGTAGACGAGACTTTCGATTGCGTACGTGCGGGCGATCATCTCGCCAAGCTTGTGCTTGATCGCGCCGAACGACGCGATCGGCTGGCCGAACTGGTGCCGGGACGCGGCATAAGACACGGCATCTCCGATTGCCGACCGGGCACCGCCGACACACATCGCACCGAGGCTGAAGCGGCCGTAGTTGAGCGTGTTCAACGCGACCTTGTGTCCCTTGCCGACCTCACCGAGCACGTTCTCGGCCGGCACGGGCGCGTCCTGCAGCAGGATGGGCGTCGTCGACGAGCCATGCAGCCCCATCTTGTGCTCTTCGTGCCCCGAGGTCACCCCGCCGAACGCGCGCTCCACGATGAACGCCGTGAACTGCTCGCCATCGACTTTCGCGAAGACGATGAAGACGTCGGCGAAGCCGCCGTTGCTGATCCACATCTTCTCGCCGTTGAGGAGCCAGCTGCCGTCTGGTTGCTGCACCGCGCGCGTCTTGGCCGCGAGCGCGTCGGAGCCAGAACCTGATTCGCTGAGCGCGTAGGCGCCGACGATCTCACCGCTCACGAGGCGCGGCAGGTATTTCTCTTTCTGCGCTGGCGTGCCGAAGAGCACGAGCGGGAGGATCGTCAGGTTCGCCTGCCCCCCGAAGGTCGTCGCAAACGATGCGGACGGGCCGATCTGTTCGCCGACGGCGAGCGAGGACGCCTCGTCGAGATCGAGTCCGCCGTATTCCTCCGGCACGGCGATGCCGAGAAGCCCGAGCTCGCCGCAGCGCTTGACGAGCGCACGCGCGAGTTGCCAATCCTTCTGCTCCAGTCGATCGAGGGCCGGCAGCACTTCGGAATCGACGAACTCGCTCGTCGTCTGGGCCATGAGCCGATGCTCGTCGCTGAGCTTTTCAGGCGTGAAGACATCGGACGGCCTCGTCTCTTCGAGAACCCAGGAACCGCCCCGCAAATGGGGTCGGGCGCCATTTGATGAGGACACCCGGCCAGGCGCGTTCGCAGAATGAACTGTCTCCATCAAATGACTCCAGTCCCCTTCATCGCCGGCCTCTAACCGCCTCGAACCGCACATGACGTGCTCGTGCAATGCACGAGCCCGAAGGAAAATCCAGCGGCCCACATCTCTAGATCAGGATACCTCTCGGAAAGGAACTCAACCGCAGAACTGGTAGCTGAGATCGTCAGACACAGATCGGTGAAATCTGTTGACAGGCGCCACGATCTGAATGGATAAGTATCGACCCCACGATCGCGCCGAGGGCGACACAACAGTGACCACCGCATTCATTTTCCCCGGACAAGGTTCCCAGAAGGTCGGCATGGGCAAGGCACTGGCCGACGCGTTCGCCATCTGCCGCCAGACCTTCATGGAAGCCGACGATGTGCTTGGCGAGCGATTGAGCGCGCTCTGCTTCGATGGTCCCGCGGATCGGCTGATGCTGACAGAGAACACGCAGCCGGCGATCCTTGCCGTCAGCATCGCAGCGTACCGATTACTGATTTCGAAGGGATTCCGCCCCGCGTTCGTCGCCGGCCACAGTCTGGGCGAATACTCTGCTAACGTCGCGGCCGGCACGCTCGCATTCGCGGATGCGCTGAAGATCGTACGGCGGCGCGGACGCTACATGCAGGAAGCCGTCCCGGTCGGGGTTGGTGCGATGGCCGCAGTCATCGGCCTCGACGGCGACAAGGTCGCGCAGGCCTGCCGCGAGGCAGCGGAAGGCGAAGTCGTCAGCCCGGCGAACATCAACGGCGGCGGACAGATCGCCATCGCGGGAGCGCGCGAGGCGGTTGCGCGTGCCGGTGAGCGGGCGAAAGCGCTCGGTGCCAAACGGATCATCCCGCTGGAGGTGAGCGCCCCGTTCCACTGTGCGCTCATGAAACCCGCCGAACGGCGGCTCGCGCCGGACCTTCGCGCATTGACCACCCAGGATCCGACCGTGCCCATCGTCGCCAACGTCGATGCGGATCTCAAGCGCACCAGCGCGGGCTCAATCGATGCTCTGATCGCGCAGGTGTCGTCGCCCGTGCAGTGGGAGGGCGTGGTGACGCGCCTCGCGTCTGAGGGCGTCACAGCCTATGTCGAGGTGGGTCCCGGGAACGCCCTGAGCGGAATGGTTCGCAAAATCCATCCCAAGGCGGCGGTCAGCAGCTTCGGCAGCCCGGACGATCTGGCGGCCGTCGAGGCGCTCAGCGTGGCGTGATTCCGTCGCGCCGCTTTCCCTCGGACGCATCCATCACCTGCAGCGCCTGCCATTCGAGTGGAGGAACCCGGTTACCGGGCCGCAGTCGCCGCGGGACCAGGTCAGTGGCGAATCGTCCGATGGACCGAACCCGCGCCGGAGGGGTAAGCGTCGACCAGACGGCTTTCTAGACCCACTCCGACGTCACTCGCCTCGCAATGGCCTCGCGCGCCCGGCCTCTCATCAGGCCGACCATCTCCAGGCCGCTCCCCACGCCGTACAGCGTGTAGGGGGACAACAGGTAAGGCATGTCGGGACGGGAGTGCAGCAACGCATGCAGGCGCGCCAACCGGTAGAACGGGACGCGCGGATACGAGTGGTGCTCGACGTGATACGTGATGTTCGCCCAGAAGAGGCCGAGCAGGCGACTGGTGACCGTCACGGTGTTCGAGGCGATATCGAACCGGCGATTATCGTCCGGGGCATAGAGGGCGAGCGGCAGATGTTCGTACACCCGCGTGACGGGACCGATGACCAGGATGATGGCGGCCGCCGGAATCCAGAAGATGAATAGGGCCTCGCGAAGCATCCCGAATTGGTAGAGCACGACGTGCACTCCCGCCCAGAAGGCGAGATTGGTGAGTTGCTCGATGATGACCCGTTTTCTCGCTTTGGGACCGTACTCCGTCAGCGTCAGATACGTGTGCCATGAAAGGTTCTGCCAATAGCGGACCCACGCCCAGCGAATGCCCTTGGCGTAGAACATGTCATCCGGATCTTTATCAGGCTCCCCAAGGTGCGCGTGGTGGCGGAGGTGAGTCTCCAACGTGGCGGTGAAGGTCTTGACCAGGAAGAGCGCATACAGCCTTCCCAACCAGACATTCAGCCGGCGCGATCGGCAGGCGGCGAAGTGCACGCAGTCGTGATGGAGGATGAAGAGCAGATAGAGTTGGTTGCCCATCACGAGCGCCGTCACGATTTCGAGCGCCAGGTTGTCGGTGAAAAGAATGATGGCCATGCAGCCGAAGTACGACAGCACGTAGGGCAGGCCGAACAGCAGATGCTTGCGGCCGTCCGCGACCATCATGCTGTTGATTTCCGCGGCGAAGGCTCCGCTGTGGTCGCCGACCGGCGAGACCCTGGCGCGGCGCTTCTTCTCCGGCGGAGGAAAATCATCCACGTAGTAATCATCAGTGACGTGCGACATTGTGTTTCTCCCATTCACCGTCGCGCATCATCTGCGCATCCTGGCTGCTTGCGGCATGGCGCTCAAAGTCTCCACGTCTGGCGAGACTGAACTGGACGCCAATCCAGTGGTCGACCTGCGCGAGAATCGGGGCCGGCTGCTTCACCCAGCGGAAGTGATGATAGGAGCTGCCGTCCTCCGGAAGAAGCTCGATCTGGGCGACCTGGGCCCGAGTGAGCTTTCTGGCCAGATAGTCGGCGCTGGGACGCGGGACCAGCGCGTCCCCTCGCAGGGAAACCATCAGGACCGGCAATTCCAGTTGCTCGAGATCGCGATCGTAGTCAGCGGTGTCGCCCGTCACGCGGTACTTGCCCGTCAGCGCCTCGTGCGTCCAATCGAGAATCAAGTTGAAGGGCTGTCTTCCGCCGAACCCAAGCTTATCCCCAGGGAAGAAGCGCAGGACCTGATCGATGGTCCGCACCGTGCGCAACCCGACGTGACGCGTGAACCGTTGCCCCCGGGGCATCGCCCCGTAATAGTTCGAACCCCCTGCCAGCAGGATCACGCCGTCGACGTCGGATGGGTGCCGGCTCGCATAGAGCAGCGCGAACTGCCCCCCGAGACTGTGGCCCGCGAGCAGAAACGGCCGCCCGGCTGCCTCGGTCCGAAGTCGGGGAACGATCGACGCGAGATCCACGTTCAGGACCTCGTTGTAGCCGAAGTTGTGCGCCCGCACGTCCGTGACCGAGCTCTGCTTTCCGCCGCGTAACTCCACCGTGGCGACGCGGTACCCCAGCCCCGCCCAGGCTTCCGCCATCGGCCGGTAGAAATCCACGCTCGCTCCGAGCGCGGGGAGGAACGCCACCAGTCCTTTTTCAGGCGTGGTCTTCTCCCCAAACCACTCCACTATCGTCCGCTCCCGATCCGGAAGTTCAAACGATTGCTGGTTCAAGAGTCGTCACCGGCACGTCCAGCACGGGATCGTACGAAGGATCCGCGTTGGTCGTCATGCCCTGCAGCATCTTCTTGCCTTTCCAGATCCGATACATGGGGAACGGCGCCACCAGGTATTGCATTTTCTCCTCCTGGTAGAGGCGATGGAGTTTCTGCAGGTTGTAGAAGGGGCAGCCCGGCACGGCGTGATGCTCGACGTGAAAGCTGATGTTCGCGCAGAACCAACCGAACACCGGATTGTTCACGGTAATCGCGTTCTTGTGCATGTCGCGCCGGCGCGGATCGTTCTGGGGATACAGTGTGATCGGCGCATGTTCGTAGCCGCGAGTCAGGGGGTTGATGACGAGCGCCACGAACGCGATCGGCAGCCAGAAGATGAACAACGCCTTGATGCCCAGCCCCATACTGATCAACACGACGTGCACGATCACCCACACTGACACGTTGGTGAGCTGCTCGGCGAGGACGGTCCACTTCACCTTCGTGCCGTACTTCGTGAGCGAAATGCGCGTGTACCACTCGTAATAGCGCCAGATGCGCATCCAGATGTCTTTCAGCTCGCCCGCAAAATAGTATTCATCGGGATCGCGCTCGGGGTCGGAGATGTGCGCATGGTGACGCGCGTGCGTCTCGCGATTGGTTGTGAACGTCATGGTGAAGCTCAGTGCGTAGAACCGCCCCATCATTCGATTGAACCAATCGTTCTTGAACGCGGTCCTGTGCATGCAGTCGTGATGCAGCACGAACCAGACATACAGCAGGTGCCCCATGAAGGCCGACAGGAGCAGATTCGCCCACAGTGCGTCGGTCTTGAGCTGGAGCGCAATGGCGACGAAGTAGGCCAGGATGTACGGGCTCGCGAACAGCAGGTGCTTGGCACCGCTCACCTTGCAGAGCGCCTTGATATCCTTCTGGCGCTGCGGACAAGACAGCCATTTCTGCTGCTTGGCTTTTCGGCTCGCGACGAAAGCGTCCTTGCCGACCGTGACCATGTCTTCAACCACCATCGTCATACGCGCCTTCCTTCGTCTGCTGATTGCGTGGGAGCGGGGGCCTCGGCGATCGGTGCAGATTCGGAATCGCCGGTTCGGAACAGGAGATTTCTCAGCGTTCGCAGATCATTCACCAGTCTTCGGCTGCTGGCGGTATTGAATTGAAGCTTGGTCAGAGTGTAGAGGACCGTCTGCCACGCTTCGGCTCGACGCTCCTGCTTGCGATCAGTGGCCGTCGCGATCTCGCGCATAACGTCGTTCGTGACCTCGGCGATCTGCTCACTCAAGAGCGACAGGTACTCGTGCGCGCTCTCGATCGTGGTGAATGGTCGATCGCTCTTGGTCATCGCAGCCTCTTCGGCGCCGATAGCGTGAACGCGCCCGGTTCGAGCAATTTCCCTGCCCCAAGGCGGGACACCAGTCCACGCAAACAAACAGCCTGGCGCGGCCGCTCGGATAAGGGGGAATGATCGCCGAAGACTCGTAATTTTTCGAGCAGAAAACATGGCGCCTTGGGGCCCGGAGGTGGTGCCGTGTTCAATCAGGCCGACGCGGAGCCGGCGTGCGACGGGCCGGACCTCTGGGCCCACCTGGTTATTCATGCATAACGCGGGCGCGCCCCTATCCGAACAGATAGCCGACTCCCGATTGGACGGTGTCGCGTCGGGTCTATCGACGGCGACGCCCGGGCGGCTGGCGCGGTTTGCGCAGGAAATACATTGGTCTGGCCGGGTCACCCGCGAGATACTTCCCCGGCATCGCTCGTGCTGTTCTGCCGCGAGACCCGGAGATCGGTCGGCACCTCCGCGTCAAACGGCTGCGACTGATCGGCCGGGCCCGGCGCGCCACGCAGGAGTATCAAGTGAAGAACCGCTTCTATCGCATCGTCACCGAGCGGCCGGGCCTCACGCTCGCCGTCGTCCTGCTGGCCACGCTCTATGTCGGCTCGGGGGTGAGGTTTCTCGAAACCCTCAACAATCAAGACTCAGAACTGCCCAAGAGCGACCCAATCGTCCGAACGAACGACCGGCTGAAGGAGGTGTTCGGCGACACGGCGGACCTGCTCGTTGGGATCGAGGCCGACGATATCTTCAATCCCGGCACCCTGCGCAAAGTGATGGAGCTCTCGGAGGCGTTGAAGGGCGTTGAAGGCGTGATCGAAGACGAGATCGTCAGCTTGAGCGCCATCAACAACATCGAAGGAGACGAGTCAGGGTTGCAAGTCGGGCCGGTCCTCGAGGAAGTGCCGGAGACGCCCGAGGCGATTGCACGATTGAAAGCGACGGTTCGGGCGAATCCCCTCCTCGACGGCAAGCTCGTGTCCAAAGACGGCACCCTCACGGTGATTCACGCCAACGTCGAGAAGGGACAAAGCGAGGACGAGCTCTACCGACAGGTCTTCGCACTCGTCGACCGGTTCAGCGGTCCGGAGCGCATCCACGTTGCCGGCGGTGCGATTCAGCCCCCGGAAGTCGACCACGGAATCCAAAGCGATCTGCAGTTACTCCTTCCAATCGTCCTGGTGATGACCCTCTTCGGCTTCTACTTGTGCTTCAGGACATGGCGGGGCGTCTGGCTCCCGTTCTCGGTCGTCGTACTGACAGTGCTGTGGACCATGGGCCTTACCGGCCACATGGGACTCCCGATGACCGTCGTCGCGTCGGCCGTGCCGATCATCATGGTCGCCATCTCGAGCTCGTATGGCATCCACGTGCTGCATCACTATTACGAGGCTATTCGGGAGGGTGGGGCTCAGCCCGTGCGGACCACGCTCGAAAAGGTGACGCCGTCGATCGGAATGGTCGGCATCGTGTCCGCACTCGGATCCGCGTCCCTGCTGACGTTTCCCGTTACGTCGATACGCCAATTCGGCATCATCACCACGGTGGGCGCGCTGGCGGCGATGGCAGTCTGCCTGACTTATACGCCCGCCGTGCTGGCTCTTCTGAAGCGTCAGGATGCGCGGGCGTCGGAATCGAGGTGGTCCGATGATCGGCTCGCCGGCATCGCTCGCTTTTCAGTGCGCCGCCGCAAGGGGGTGTTGGCCGGCGCATTGCTCCTTTTGATCGTGTCGGCCGTTGGCATCAGCCGCATCGAGATCGGCACCGACATCATCAGGTACTTTCCGAACGGCCATCGGCTTCGGGCAGCCTTCGACGCCTTCAACGAGAAGCTCGGGGGCGTGCGCCGCATCAACGTCATGATCGAGGGCGCGGAGCCTGATGCGATCCAGGATCCGGAGCTCCTGCGGAAGATTCAGCATTTCCAGGAATACGCGGAAGGTCTGCCGCACGTCGGCGCCACGTCGTCGTTTGCCGACATCATTCGCCGCATTCATCAGGAAATGAATGGCGGAGATCCCGCCTATCACGTCATACCAGAGTCGCGCGACCTGGTCGCTCAGTACTTGCTGTTGTATTCGATCTCCGGCGATCCCGGCGACTTCGCGGAGTTCGTGGACTACGACTACCAGCGAACGAGGGTTCGCATCATGTTCAATACCTCGGAGCAGAGAGACCACCGTCGATTGTACGAGGCGTTGAGCGCCTATGCCGCGAAGGAGATGGGCCCGGGGGTCAAGGTGGAATTCGGCGGCGACGTCATGTTCTGGCTTGCACAGATGCGCCATATCGCCGTCGGCAAGGTCTACAACATCGTGACCGGTATCGCATTCGTCCTGGTGTTCTGCGCGTTGACATTCCGCTCGGTGACAGCGGGATTGTTCAGTATCTTCCCGCTCGTCATCGCGACGACGCTCACATTCGGGCTGATGGGGTTCGTTGGTATCCGTCTCGAGGCATCGACCGCGATCCTCACGTCAGTTGCCGTGGGTGTCGGCGTCGATTTCGCGCTGCATTACTTGATCAACTTCCGCCAGGAGCTCGAACACTATCAGGGCGACGTCGATATCGAGGAGGTCGCAACGCGAGTGTTCATGATTGGCGGCAAGCCAATACTCTTCGACATGATCTCCAATATCCTTGGCTTCAGCGTGCTGATGTTCTCTGCCTTCCTGCCGGTCCGCTACTTCGGCTGGCTGATTTCGCTGACGATGTTGTCGGTCGGCGTCGCGACACTGCTGGTGATGCCGGCATTGATTGCCGTGTTCCGCCCCCGTTTCCTGATGGGACGAAGCGTCGCCCCGGCGATCGCTGGGTCCGGCGATGGAGCCGAATCCGGCATCCGGAAGTCCCACGCTGGCGTTTCCAGTCTTCTGCTGGTCGTGCTCCTGGCGCTTCCTGGCGGGGTGTCCGCTCAGGCGCTCACCGGAAAGCAGATCATCGAGCGGAACGATGCGATGCGATCCGTCGACGACGAGCAGGTCGAGATTGAAATGCAGTTGATCAACAAGCGGGGGCAGAAGCGCGAGCGGCGAGTGAGCTGGGCGGTGAAAAGCGACGCACAACGCAATCAGAAGGGGCTTATCCGCTTCTCGGCTCCCGCCGACGTGCGCGGGACGGCTCTTCTCTCGGTCGAAAACGCCGATCGTGAAGACGATCAATGGCTGTATCTGCCTGCGCTTCGAAAGAGCCGTCGTATCTCCGCGGCCAACAAGTCCGACAGCTTTGTAGGCTCGGATTTCGCCTACGAAGACCTTGGGGCGGAGGAGATCGAGCAGCACGATTATCGTCTGCTGCGCGAGGACACCCTGGACGGCACTCCCGTCTATGTCGTCGAGGCGACGCCGAACACCGAGCAACGCAAGAAGGAAAGCGGCTACAGCCGGCGGCAGATCTTCGTCCGTAAAGACAACGCGGCGATCGCTCGCATCGATTTCTACGACCGTCAGCAGGAGGTGTTGAAAGTTCTTCTGGCGCACGATATCCGCCAAGTCCCCTCGACCAAGACCTGGCGTGCCCAGAGGGTTGAGATGGCGAATCAGAAGACCGGCCACACGACCGTGATCGTCTACGGTCAATTCGTCATCAACGCCGGAATCAGCGACGACACCTTCACGATCCGTGAGCTCGAACGCGAGCGATGACAGATTTGAGGGTGCGCGCACTTGGAATGGAACTCGCCGTGCTCGCCGTCATGATCACAGGGACCGCTTCAGCGCAAGAGGTACGTGTCACCGGCTACGCGGAAGCCGATCAAATCTTGTATTTCGACACGACCGCGACCGCCGGGCACAATGGCCGCAACCAGCTGCTCACGCAAATCGACGGGGTCGCCACCCTCGGCCGACCATTCAGGCTGTTCGGTAGCGTCGAGCTGCGTGCTGACTTCGCCGATCACAATCGGGATCGCGTGTTTGTAGAGGAGTTCTACGCCGACCTTACGTTCAAGGCGTTCGATGTCCGCGTGGGCAGGCAGATTCTTGCGTGGGGCAAAGCAGATCTCGTGAACCCCACCGATCATCTCTCGCCGCGGGATTTCACCGACCCCCTGGAGTCGGATGACGAGCGCCTTGGCATCTGGGGGATACGGCCGCGGCTCCAGCTCGGCGACGTGTTATGGGAGGGGGCGATCGTCCCCGTATTCACCGGCAGCACCTTGCCGTTCGACAGCCCACGCTGGTCCCCGCCACTTCCCCCGCAGATACCAAATCCCGTCGATCCCACGCGGTCGATCTCTCTCACCTATGAGGTCATGCCGCCGCGAGATCCAGCCTCGACGTTTGCGAACATGCAATATGCAACACGGGTCTCGGGCAGCGTGCGCGGGTGGGATCTCTCGGCAAGCTACTTTGACGGGTGGGAAGACGTGCCACACGTGCGCCGGGAGCTGACCCTCACCGGCGGGGGGACAGGCACTGTGAGGATCACGCCGGAGTATCAGAGGAAGTGGGCCGTCGGAGGCGACGTGGCAACGGTCGTTGGGCCGTTCACGGTGCGTGGCGAGGCTGCCTACATCGAGCTGGACCCGGGCAACGGAACCGATCACTTCCAGTACGTGATTGGAGTCGAACGGACCGTCGGGGACATGTTGGCCAGGGGCGGCACGTTCCTCCTTGTCCAGTGGATCCAGACGGTCCTGCCGGACGACTTAGTGGCGGCGCCGCTCGACTTCAACTATCTGTTTGAAAAATCAACG
>Ga0111538_10011528_pt1 | contig 11714 bp, 11 predicted proteins | sample SoiMethybrSBSTD1_FD_79669 | JGI IMG/M metagenome (GOLD analysis project Ga0111538, IMG submission 79669) | Bulk soil microbial communities from a Populus tree surrounding site in Tennessee, USA - Soil MetaG P. TD hybrid SBSTD1 (version 2)... | ecosystem: Environmental > Terrestrial > Soil >...
CGCCCCCAGCAGCTCGTCTTCGCCGAACAGGGCTTCGTCCGCAGGCAACATGGTCAGGTAGGGAATCGAGGACGGCCGGCGCAGGAGATAGTTGATCATGATCCCCTCCGGCACGACTACCAGCGTCTGGGGCGGGGGGGTCACCAGGCCGAAGGAGTCGAGCGCCGCGCTCACGTAGCCACCGCGCTCGTCGGCCCAGAAGTGGTCCGCGCCCTGTCCCACCGGATAGGTCAACACGGCCAGGCGCGACTGCGACTCCGCCAGGTGGAACACGACGGCGCTCGCCAGCGCGCCCGCGGCCACGCCCGCGAACAGCCGGCCCGGCGCGCCCCACGCGTCGAGGTGGCGGGGGATCCACGTGAGCAGCGCGGCCACGGTGAGGAGCGCGGCCGGCGCGGCCAGCACGAAGCCGTAGTGGAACACGCGCGCGTGGAGGAGGATCCGCGGCAGCAGCAGCAGCGCGAAGGCGGCCAGGGCCAGGCGGGCCACGGCGGCGCGGGCCGCCGCCGCGTCGGGGGCCCGGCGCAGGGCCAGCGCAGCGCCGATCAGCACGGCCAGCGTCCACAGCGGCAGCGGGCGGGCGATCTCGAACCACCAGCGCGCGTGCCAGAAGGGGGCCAGGAGGGCGGCCGTGGCCAGGCCGGCCGCAACCGGGACCCAGCGGGCGAGGCGGCGGCCGCGCAGGGCCCAGGCCAGGGCCGCCGCCGGCAGCAGCAGGCCCAGCGTGCGCGCGGCGCCCACGGCCAGGCGGGCGGCGTGGTACCCGGGACGGTCGAGGCCCATGCTCCAGGCGAAGTAGCTCAGGCGGAGGAGGTCGCGGTTGCCCAGGTGGGCCCAGGAGCCGAGGGTGCCGCGCCAGGCTTCTTCGGCCGGCAGGGCGCGGGCCAGCAGCGCGAAGGCCGCCACCGGCGGCAGGACCAGGCCCAGCAGGAACGCGAGCCCGGACAGCACGCGCGCCGCCCGCGTCCAGCGCCAGGTGACGAGCAGGAGGGCCAGCACGCTGGCTCCGGAGCCGGCCATGAAGCCCTCGGGCTTGGTGAGGAAGGCCAGCCCGCAGAGCAGGCCGGAGGCGAGCGGGAGCCGCGCCGCGCGCCGCGCCTCCGTGCCCGGGGCCACGTCCTGGGCCCGCAGCGCGCAGGACAGCGCGGCCAGGGCCAGCAGGAACCCGTGCGTGGCCTCGTGTGCGTAGGGACAGACGAAGTTGAAGCTGCCGCTCAGGATCAGGTGGCCGAAGGCGAAGACGCACAGGAACACGAGCGCGGCCGCGCCCGCGGCCAGGCGGCCCGCGCCCGCGCGCAGCAGGAGCGCGCGCAGCAGCAGCGTGGTGGGCGCCAGCAGCACGAGGTTGGCCACGGCCAGCGTGCGCAGGCCCACGCCGAACACGCGGAACAGGCCGGCGTTCACGTAGGGCGACAGCGGCCCGTAGACGGAGGACACGTCGCGGTAGAGCACGCCGCCCTCGCGCAGCCGCCAGGCCACGTACAGCTCGCGCCCGAAGTCGACCAGCACGTCGGGCCAGGTGCCCCAGCTCCAGGCGGCCAGCGCGGCCAGGGCCAGGACCAGGAGGGCCGCGTCCGCCCACTCCGGCAGCGGGCGCAGCGTCATCGCGCGCCGATGGCCGCGTAGGCCGCGCGCACCTTCTCGGCGTGGCGGGCCACGCTGTACTCGCGCTCGATCAGCGCGCGGGCGCGGGCGCCGCGGGCGCGCGCCTCCTCGGGCCGGGCCAGCGCGGAGGCGATGGCCGCCGCCAGCGCCGCGGCCGCGGGCGCGGCCAGGAAGGCCAGGCTCTCGTCCAGGAGCTGGGTGTGGGAGGCGATGTCCGTGGCCACCACCGGCCGCCCCGACGCCATGTAGGTGTAGATCTTGAACGGCGTGTTCACGCCGCGGCAGCGCGGCGAGACCAGCACGTCAGCCAGGGCCAGGAAGCGGCCCAGGTCGCCGGGCGGCCGCTTGCCCGCGAACACGCAGCGCGCGCCGTCCGCGTGCACCAGCGCCCGGGCCGCCTCGATCTCGTGGGGCTCGCCGCCCATGAGCACGAGCTGGGCCTGGGGCAGGCGCGCCGCCGCCTCCAGCAGCAGGGGCACGCCCTGGTAGGGCTCGAAGTTGCCGGAGTAGAGGAGCACCGGCCGCGCGTCCAGCCCCAGCTCCGCGCGCAGCGCCTCCACCTCCGCCGCCGCCACCGGCGTGCCGTCCACCAGCGGCGGGTCCTCGATCTGGAACACGCGCGCCCCCGGCGCGCGCGCGCGCACCAGCTCGCTGAGGCTGGTGCAGACGGTCACCACCGCCGCCGCGTGGCGCAGCGCGTGCCGCTCCAGCCCGCGCGCCGCCCACAGGAGGGGTCCCCGGCGGGCGAAGCCCGACTCCACCAGCTGGTCGCTCACCGACGAGTCCACGTCCACCACCAGCGGCACCCGCAGCAGGCGGGCCACGGGCGCGGCCAGGTGCGCGGCCTCCTCGACGGCGTGCACCACGTCGTAGCCGCCCACGGCCATGCGCCAGAACGCGCGCAGCATGAAGGGCACGTCGAGGGCCAGCTTGGCCAGCGAGGCCCCGGCCTTCACGCGGCCCACGGGCAGGCGCAGGCTGCGCAGCTGGCGCACGCCGGGCACGGCCACGTCTTCGCCCTGCGGGAAGCTGAGCAGGTCGACCCGGTGCCCGAGGCCCCCCAGCGCGCGCAGCAGGGCCAGCACGGCCAGCGGCGTGCCCCGCACCTCGAAGAACGGCTGCGGGGCCAGGAACAGGATGCGCACGCCGGTCAGCGCGCCCCGGCCGGCGGCGGGCTCAGGCGACGGCGCCGGCCGTGGAGGGCTCGTGCGCCTGCTCGGCCAGGAAGCGCTCGGCGTCGATGGCGGCCATGCAGCCGCTGCCGGCGGCGGTGACGGCCTGGCGGTAGCGCGCGTCGGCCACGTCCCCGGCCGCGAACACGCCCTCCACGCTGGTGTGCGACGTGGCGCCGTGCGTCTTCAGGTAGCCGACCTCGTCCATGGCCAGCTGGCCGCGGAAGGGGCCGGTGTTGGGCTCGTGGCCGATGGCCATGAAGACGCCGCCCGCCTTCACCTCGCTGGCCACGCCCGTCTTCAGGTTGCGCAGCATTACCCCAGTCACGCCCTGGCCGGGGCCGCCCAGGATCTTCTCCACCGCGCTGTCCCAGGCCCAGCGGATCTTGGGGTTGGCGAAGGCGCGCTCCTGCATGATCTTCGAGGCGCGCAGGGCGTCGCGGCGGTGCACCACGGTGACCGTGGTGGCGAACTTGGTGAGGAACGACGCCTCCTCCATGGCCGTGTCGCCGCCGCCCACCACCAGCACGTCCTTGTTCTTGTAGAAGAAGCCGTCGCAGGTGGCGCAGGCCGACACGCCGCCGATGCGCGTGCGGAACTCCAGCTCCTCGGGCAGGCCCAGCCACTTGGCCCGGGCGCCGGTGGCCACGATGAGGGCCTCGGCCTGCGTCTTCTCGTCGCCGGTGACCTGGAGCGCAAAGGGCCGGCGGGAGAGGTCCACCTTCTCCACGGCGCCCAGCACGAACTCGGTGCCGAAGCGCTCGGCCTGCTTCTTCATGCGCTCCATGAGCTCGGGGCCCATGATGCCCTCGGGGAAGCCGGGGTAGTTGTCGACGTCGGTCGTCAACATGAGCTGGCCGCCGGGCACGTCGGTGGGGTCTTCGCCGCCCCCGCCCTCGATGACCAGGGGGGAGAGGTTGGCCCGGGCCGCGTACACCGCGGCCGTGAGCCCGGCGGGGCCGGAGCCGAGGATGACGACCTTGTAGCGTTCTTTCAGGATTGCCTCGCGGGAAAGGGCATCACCGGCGGGGGCGCCCGATGAGAGTATAAAGCCGCCCTTCATGAGCGGATCAACCGCCCCCCGGCTTCCCGCCGCCATCGGCCGCTACCGCATCCTCAAGGAGCTGGGCCGCGGCATGATGGGCGTCGTCTACCTGGCCCAGGACCCGGCCCTCGAGCGGCTGATCGCGCTCAAGACCATCGACCTCGCCTTTGCGGTGCCGGAGGCCGAGCGGGCCTCCTTCGAGCAGCGCTTCCTGTCCGAGGCCCGGGTGGCCGCCCGCCTGCAGCACCCGGGCATCGTGGTGGTGCACGACGTGGGCCGCGACGACGCGGAGGGCGGCGTCCTCTACATCGCCCTCGAATACCTGCAGGGCAGCACCCTGGCCGAGCTGGCCGCGGCCGGGCCCCTGGCCTGGACGGAGGCCCTGCGCCTGGTGGCCGGCGTGGCCCGCGCGCTGCACCACGCGCACGAGCGGGGCATCGTGCACCGCGACGTGAAGCCGGCCAACGTGATGCTGGTGGCCTCGGGCCAGCCCAAGATCATGGACTTCGGCATCGCCAAGGTGCCGACCATGGAGCTCACCTCGTCGGGACAGTTCTTCGGCACGCCCCTCTACATGTCGCCCGAGCAGGCGGCCGGCGATCCCCTCGACGGCCGCTCCGACCTCTTCTCGCTGGGAGCGGTGGCCTACCAGCTCCTCACCGGCCGCCACGCCTTCGGGGCCGACAGCGTGGTGCGCGTGCTGGCCCGCGTGGCCAACGACGAGCCGGTGCCGCCCTCGCGGGTGGTGCCCGCCATCCCGCCGGCGGTGGACGCGCTGGTGGCCCGGGCCATGAAGAAGGACCCGGCCCGGCGCTTCGCCAGCGGCGACGAGATGGCGGCGGCGGCCGAGGCCCTCCTGGCCGGCGGCGCCGCCGTCCAGCGGCCGGACGAGCCCGACAGCGATGTGATGCTGGACGAGCTCCTGCTGACCCGGCCCTCGGCGCGCCCGGCTGCGTCCCCCGCCGCCGCGCCTCCGGAGGCGGCCCTGGGCTCGGTGGTGGACCCGGCCGCGCTCCAGTCGCTGGGCGACCTCATCCCCAAGCCCCGCCCGGCCCGCCCCCGTCCGTGGTTCGCGCGCCCGGCCGCATGGATGGCCGCGGCGGTGGTGCTGCTGGCCGCGGGCGCCTTCCTCCTGAGCCGCGGTCCCGGCGGCCGCCCGGCCGCGCCCCGCGACGACAAGGCCACCGCCTCCGCGGGCGTGGACGCGCCCGGCCGCGCCGTGGCGCCCGCGGCCGAGGCCGCGGCGGCGGCGGCGGATGACGGCGACGGCCTGCTGGAGGTGAACTTCGAGCACCACCTGCGCGGCGGGCGCATCCAGATCTGGATCGACGACGAAGACGTGCTCGACCAGCCCTTCGACAGCCGCGTCACCCAGCAGCTCCTCTCCCTGCGCCTGCGCAAGGGCGACTTCCAGCAGGTGCTGCCGGTGGCGCCCGGCCGCCACCAGGTGCGCGTGCGCCTCACCTGGAGCGGCCGCTGGCGCGAGCAGCGCATCGGCGGCACCTTCGCCGCCGGCAAGACGCGCACGCTGGCCGTGCGCGTGAGCCGCGTCTTCAACGACCTGTCGTTGAAGTGGCAGTAGTTTGTGATAGCGTCCAGGCCATGCCGACCCTGGCCCGCGTGGACTACCTGCTCTCGACGCTGAACGCGACCGATATCGGCACGCTCGACAGCATCGCCGAGAAGCTGGGCCAGGTGGAGGACGAGCTGCGGGCCATGGAGCAGTCCGACCTGGCCACCCGCGCCGCCGAGGCCCGCCAGGCCCTGAAGCGCGGCGACCTGGCCGAGTTCAAGCGCGCCCGCGCCTTCCTGCAGTCGAAGATCGGCCACCTCCGCTAGCCGCGGCCCGCGGCCGTTGCTTCAGTCCGCGACGAGGACGATCTTGCCGATGTGGGCGCCGCTTTCCATCAGGCGGTGGGCGTCCGCCGCCTGGGCGAGCGGGAAGGTGGCGTGGATGAGGGGGGCCACGCGGCCCTCTTCGATCAGCGGCCACACGTGCTGCTTCAGGCCTTGAGCGATCACGCCCTTTTCCTCCGGGCTGCGCGGGCGCAGCGACGAGCCGGTGAGGCTCAGGCGGCGGGGCATCAGCAGGGCCAGGTCGACCTCGACCTTCGGGCCCTTCTGGTAGGCGATCTGCACCAGGCGGCCCTCCAGGGCCAGGCACTGCAGGTTGCGCGGCGTGTAGTCGCCGCCCACCATGTCGAGCACCATGTCCACGCCGCGGCCCCCGGTGGCCTCCTTCACCGCGGCCACGAAGTCTTCCTCCTTGTAGTTGATGGCGCGGGCGGCGCCCAGGCGCACACAGGCCGCGCACTTCTCGGCCGAGCCCGCGGTGGCCAACACGGTGGCCCCCTTCGCGTGGGCCAGGGCGATGGCGGCGGTGCCGATGCCGCTGCTGCCGCCGTGCACCAGCAGGCTCTCGCCCGCCGCGAGGCCCCCGCGCTGGAACACGTTCACCCACACGGTGAAGAACGTCTCCGGCAGCGCGGCCGCCCGCACCAGGTCGAGTGGGGCGGGCATCGGCAGGCACTGCACGGCCGGCGCCGCCGCGTAAGCGGCGTAGCCGCCGCCGGCCAGCAGCGCGCACACGCGGTCCCCCGCGGTCCAGCCGCTCACGCCTTCGCCCAGGGCGGCGATGGTGCCCGCGACCTCCAGGCCCGGGATCTCGCTGGCGCCCCTGGGCGGCGGGTAGTAGCCCATCCGCTGCAGCACGTCCGGCCGGTTCACGCCCGCCGCCGCCACGCGGATGAGCACCTCGCCCGGGGCCGGCTTGGGCACCGCCCGCCGCGCCGGGCGCAGGACGTCGGGGCCGCCGGGCGTCGCGATCTCCACCACCGCCATCAGACCGGGCACGTCCGCCATGGGGTATATCCTCCGCAGTCGAGGATTCCATGATGACCGACAACTCCCTCCGCCTGCGTGCGGCCACCCGCGACGACGTGGCCGACATCCGCCGCCTCATCCGGGCCCTGGCCGACTACGAGAAGGAGCCCGACGCGGCCGTGGTCACGGAGGCCGACCTCCTGCGCGACGGCTTCGGCGAGAAGCCGCTCTTCAAGGTGGTCATGGCCGAATGGGAGGGCGCGGTGGTCGGCTTCGCCTTCTACTTCTACAACTACTCCACCTGGCAGGGCCGCCCCGGCCTCTACCTGGAGGACCTGTTCGTGATGCCCTCCCACCGCGGCAAGGGCATCGGCAAGGCCCTGCTGGTGCACCTGGCCCAGATCGCCCTGCGCGAGAACTGCGGCCGCTTCGTGTGGCAGGTCCTCGACTGGAACACGCCGTCCATCCAGTTCTACGAGTCGCTGGGCGCCGTGGTCATGAAGGAATGGCTCACGATGCGCGTGACCGGGGAGGCGCTCACCAGGCTGGCCTCGATGTGAGCGAGGAGAGTAACCGCCAGCTTTCGCCCAACCGCAAGGCGCTGCTCATCGGCTGCATCGCGGCGGCCATGGCGGTGCCCAGCGTCGCCGTCGTTGTGTTCCTGCTCTGGCATTTCGCGCAGATACAGCCCGCCGACCGTGCCGTGCCGCCCGCCGAGTTGGACGCGGTGCGGGCCGCCGTGAAGGCCCGCTACGGAGGCCAGGTCGACGTAGTCTCGCACCGTACGGCCGGCGCCACCCGCACCGTCCTGGCCGTCGGACTGATCGACCCGCCCTTCTTCGAGACGCTCGACCCACAATCGGCCGAGGCCGCGGCGAAGGCACGCGAGATCGCGGTCACTTGCCGCGCCGTGCTGTCTCCCCGGCGCCGGTCCCTGGACGTCGCGGTCACCCTGTCGCGCGGGCCGGGGCCGGCCGTAACGCGGAGCTTCCACTTCCGCGCCTCCGACCTGGCCGACGCTCCCGCACCGTCCCGCTGAAGGAGCGGGCCACAGGCTGTAACCAATCGCCCGCGGACGTCACCACCAGTCAAAGGGTGACGATGAGTGCCTTGAGATGGGGACTGGTGGCGGCCCTGGCCTGGCTCTGCCTCTTCCGGGGGGCCGGCTTCATCCACACGCAGGTGGTGATGAATGGCCGGCTCAGCGTCCAACAGGGCGAGCAGGTGAGCCGCCGCTACGGCGAGACCGCGGGCTCCGGCATCCTCGTGGCGGGAGTGGCGACGTTCCTGCTCCTGAAGTCGCGCGAGCAGGGCCCTACTGCACCGTCCCGCTGAAGGAGTGCGTCACCAGCATCGGGGCCGGTGAGGCGTGGTGGATCACCAGGCGCCAGCCCTCGGGGGTGCGGCAGAACACGTTGGTGGCCTGGGCCACGGCCACGGCCACGCCCAGCTGGTCGCCGTCGGCGGTGGTGATGTTCTCGCTGCAGGTCACCACGGCCGCCTCGCCCATCACGTGGATCTGCACGTCGGTGGGCGTGACCCGGATCCAGGCCGTGTTCTCGAAGATCCGCTCCCACGAGCCGCGGATGGCCTCCCAGCCCACCAGAACGTCCCAGCCCGGGTGCACCGAGCGCACCCAGTCCTCGTGCAGCCAGAGCTTCTCCATGCAGGGCATGTCGAGCGTCTCCAGGCAGCGGTAGAGGAGGGTGTTGAGGCGGTGCAGCTCCTTCTCGTCGTCCATGACTCCATTCTAGAATCACTTCATGGCCACGGCAGCGGAAGTCCCAGTTTCTTCCCCGGCCGCCCTCCCCACCCACCACTCGCTGGTCGGCAACCGCGAGGTGGAGGGCACGGGCGGGCTGCGGGCGGTGCACAACCCGGCCACCGGCGCCGCCTTCGCGCAGGTGAGCCTCCTGACCGCCGAGCAGGCGGGGCAGGCCGTGGCCGCGGCCCGGTCCGCCTTCCCGTCCTGGTCGGCCCTCTCCTTCGCCGAGCGGGGGCGGCACCTGATGGCCCTGAGGGCGGCGGTGGTGGCCCAGGCCGACGACATCGCGGCCCTGGTCGCCCGCGAGCAGGGCAAGCCGTCCTCCGAGGCCCAGCTGGCCGAGGTCTTCCCGGTGCTGGAGTCACTCAAGCACCTGGCCCTGCACGCCGAGGAGGAGCTGGGAGAAGAGGCGGCGCCGCCCGAGCTGCTGCTCATGGCGCACAAGGACTCGCGCCTGGTCTACGCGCCCTACGGCGTGGTGCTCAACATCACGCCCTGGAACTACCCCTTCTCCATCGCGCTCATGGGCGCGGCCAGCGCGCTGGCCGCGGGCAACACGGTGGTGCTGAAGCCGGCCCCCTCCACCTCGCTCATCGGCCTGCGCATCGGCTCCCTGGCCCGCCAGGCCGGGCTGCCCGAGGGCGTGCTCAACGTGGTGTGCGTGGACGACACGGTGGCCGGCGCGCTGGTGACCGACCCGCGCGTGAACAAGATCCTCTTCACCGGCAGCGTGGCCACGGGCAAGAAGGTGATGGCGGCCGCCGCCGCCAACCTCACGCCGGTGGTGCTGGAGCTGGGCGGCAAGGACGCGGCCGTGGTCTGCCGCGACGCCGACCTGCAGCGGGCCGCGCGGGGCATCGTCTGGGGCGCCTTCCTCAACTGCGGCCAGACCTGTGCCTCGGTGGAACGGGTGTACGTCGAGAAGCCGGTGGCCGACGAGTTCCTGCGCCGGGTGGTGGAGGAGACGAGGGCCCTGCGCCTGGGCGATCCGGCCCAGCCCGACGTGGAGCTGGGGCCCATGACCATGGAGCGCCAGCGCCGCATCGTGGAGGACCACGTGGCCGACGCGGTCGCCCGCGGGGCCAAGGTCCTGACCGGCGGGGCCACGCCGGAGGGCCCCGGCTGGTTCTATCCCCCCACGGTGCTCACCGGGGTGGACCACACCATGCGCATCATGCGCGAGGAGACGTTCGGCCCCGTGCTGCCGGTGATGGTGGTCGACTCCGTGGACGAGGCGGTGCGCCTGGCCAACGACAGCGACTACGGCCTCACGGCCAGCGGCTGGACGAAAGACGCCGGCACCGCCCGCCGGCTGCAGAACGACCTGCAGGCCGGCGCCGTCACCATCAACGACTGCGTGTCCAGCTTCGGCGAGCCCACCGCGCCCTGGGGCGGCGTGAAGCACAGCGGCATCGGGCGCACGCACGGCCGGGCCGGGCTGCGGGAGATGGTGCAGGTGAAGTACGTCTCGCGCGACACCTCCAGCCGGTCCGATCTGTGGTGGTTCCCCTACGACCGCGAGATGGCGCGGGTGGCCTCGACCGCCAACCAGGCCCTGCACGCGACGTCCTTCTTCACGCGCCTGAAGAACCAGCTGCGGCTCTTCGCCTCCGGCCGCTTCCGCCGCCGCACCAGCCTGCCCACCATCGTCGCCCACATCGACAAGACGCTGTAGGCCCTGTGACGGCGGCCGGCCTGCGCGCGGAGCGGATCGCGGACCGCCTCTTCGTGGTCCGCGGCGGCGGGCGCACCGTCCAGATCGGCGGCGTGGACCTGCCCAACGCCGGCAACACGCTGTGCCTCGTGGGCCGGCGGGGCGTGACCCTGGTCGACACCAAGCTGGCCGGCGGCGCGCCCGCCCTGCTCGAAGCCGTGGCCGCCCTCACCGACCGGCCGGTCACCACCCTGGTGAACACGCACGCGCACATGGACCACGTGGGCGGCAACCCCGGCTTCCCGCCCGGCGTCGAGATCGTGGCCCACGAGACGACGGCCCGGCTGATGCGCGAGATGCGCCCGGTGGCCGGCGGCCCGCCGCAGCCGGGCCTCTTCGCCGCGAGCGATGGGCGCGGCCTGCCCACCCGCACCTTCCGCGACCGCCTGCTGCTGGGCGAGGGCGACGAGCGCGTCGAGCTCCACCACTTCGGGGCCGCCCACAGCGGGGGCGACACGTGGGTGGTGTTCCCCGGCCAGCGCGTGGCCCACGCCGGCGACGCCTTCGCCCACAAGGCGGTGCCGGTGCTCGACACCAACAACGGCGCCAGCGGCCGCGGATACCCGGACACGCTGGACCGCGCGCTGGCCGGGCTGGAGGGGCGCGTGGACACGCTCGTGGGCGGCCACTACCCCGGCCTGCTCACGCTCGACGACCTGCGCCTCTACGCCGCCTTCGTGCGGCGCCTGGTGGAGGACGTGCTGGCCGCCCGGCGGGCGGGCGGCACGGTGGACGGCTTCGCGCGCGGCTGGACGCTGCCCGAGCGCTTCGCCCGCGCCGGCTACGTCTCGATGGAGCACCTGCGGCCGATGCGGGCGGACGCGGCCGCCATCTGGGACGAGGCCTCCTAGAAGCGCGCGGCCAGCCTTCGGTTCTCCGGTCACGTTTTTCGCCCGGCGGCCACTTCTGCCATCAGACGAGGAGGCCTCTATGCGAAAGACGATGGCGGCGATCGTGGCCGTCGCGCTCACCGCCCTGGGACCCCATCCGGGGGCCGGAGCGGCGGACGCCGGGGGTGCCGCGGGGCCGAGTCCGGAGGGACGCGCCGACCGACGGTTCGGGCCGGCGGCCATCGACGCCCGCGGCCGGCGGCCGGCGTCCGAAGACCTGGCCGCGATCACGGCGCGGGGGGCCGAGCGCGGCCCGGTGCGGGTGATCCTGGGCCTGCCCTTGTACTTCGTTCCCGAGGGCCTGTTGGACGCGGGCGCCAAGCGCGCGCAGCGGCAGGCGATCGCCAAGGCGCAGGAGGAGCTGCTCGGGCGCCTGCAAGGGGTCGACGAGGTCGTGCACCGCTACACCTCGATCCCCTTCGTCAACGTCGTCCTGAGCCCGAGCGGCGCCCTGGGCCTGGCCGGCACCGAGGGGCTGGCCAGCGCCCAGCTCGATGGGGAGGGGCCGCCGGCCCTGGCCAATTCCACGCCCGCCATGGGAGCCACCATCGCGCAGCAGCGCGGCTTCGACGGCACCGGCCAGGCCATCGCCATCCTGGACACCGGCGTCGATTCGTCCCATCCCTTCCTGGCCGGCACGGTGGTGGACGAGGCCTGCTTCGGCGGCTGCCCCAACGGAGGGCGATGGCAGATCGGCCCG
>Ga0111538_10011530_pt1 | contig 11712 bp, 6 predicted proteins | sample SoiMethybrSBSTD1_FD_79669 | JGI IMG/M metagenome (GOLD analysis project Ga0111538, IMG submission 79669) | Bulk soil microbial communities from a Populus tree surrounding site in Tennessee, USA - Soil MetaG P. TD hybrid SBSTD1 (version 2)... | ecosystem: Environmental > Terrestrial > Soil > Tree...
AAGGTCCACTCGTTCAGTTTAGAAAAACTAAATAACGCACCAACTCAGATCATCTTGGCAGGCAGTTGATTGCCACGACAGGTGATGTCCTTCGCCATTGAGATGGACCGCACCCGCGTCTCTTTACCGAGAGGTTTCAAAATGACTAACTACAAGAGCGGCAGCCGACTCATCGTTCACTCCTATGCAATTCTTTTTGTATTGGCGCTAAGCGTAGTTACCACCGTCGCCCAAACGAATAAAGGAACAATCAAAGGCACTATTACTGATCAGAATGGCGCGGTAGTGCAGAAGGCCTCGGTCACAGCGACCAGCGTCGCGACGGGTGAGGAACGCACCGTCGAGTCGAACGACGACGGAACATACATCATTCCTTTGCTCGAGCCAGGAACTTACAAGGTCACTGTCAAAGCACCGACGTTTCCGGAAACGACGCAAGAGAATGTGATCGTGCAAACATCAAGCACGGCTGTTATCGATGTGACGCTAACAGCGGGAGCGAGCACAAATGTAGTGACGATCGCCGCGACACCCACAGTAGTTGAATCGGAGACAAGTGATAGAGGTAGCGTGATCACCGGAAAGCAGGTAACTGATCTGCCAATTCCTCAGCGGAACTTTACGCTTCTCGCTACGCTCTCGCCCGGTGTGACGCGTCCGTTCGTCACCACCCTTGGAGGTGGCGGCAACTTTGAGCAGGGAGGTTCACCAGGCGGCCAAATCGGAAGCGGCGGCTCAACTGAATCGACGCGCTTCCGAGAGTCGGGAGGTTCAGTTCTTGTAGTCAATGGCGCACGACCGACCAATAACAGCTTCACCCTTGATGGAGCCGACAACAACGAAGGCAACTTTGCGCAGATTGGAATCTATCCTCCGCCTGACGCAATCGCGGAATTCAAGATTCAAACGAGTGTGGCTCCGGCGGAAGGTGGTCGGGCGGGCGGTGGCATCATTTCTACGACAACGCGCTCTGGAGGCAACGAGTATCACGGTACTGCTTATGAGTTTTATCAAGGACGTTTTGCGAGCGCTCTCAGCCGCACAGATAAACGAAATCCCGCCAACATTCCGAATCGAAATACGCATCAGTTCGGCGGAACAATTGGTGGCCGCGTCTTCTTGCCACGCTTCGGCGAAGGTGGGCCAGTTTTATATCACGGCGATAATCGAACATTTTTCTTCGTCTACTATGAAGGTCAGCGAAATGCTACGCCCTCAACGACTGGCGACTTCGGTTTCGTCAGTGTACCGACACCGAGAATGCGCCTTGGTGACTTCGGTGAGTTGTTGGGAACGACTACGCGTACTTACAACACCATCCTTGGAAGTGTGACTGCGACGTCCGGAACCGTTTTCTGCCGAACCGGTTTACCTGCGGCTGGCAACGACATTAGAAACTGCGGACAACCTTTATCGCCCGCAGGTCTCGCACTGCTCAATGCGTACCCGTTGCCGAACGTCCCGGGTCGTATATTCGACAACTTCGCGACGAGCCGAAAAGAAAAGTACAACCGTGACGGCTACGGATTCAGGATCGATCAAGTACTTGGACAACGTGACACCGCATTCTTCGCTGTGAGCAAGGACAACAGTTCACGCGCGCGCGATAACAACTTTCCACTCGGATCGTCACCAACCGGAAATGATTTACCTTCCGGATTTGGAGCTGGTGATGAGTTCGGTGACTCGCGCGGCGTTCGACTGGGCGAGACGCACACTTTTTCTCCAACTGTAATCAACGATTTTCGCTTCGGCGCGACGCGCGTGAAGATTGGTATCTTCAACACGGGCGTCGGTGGAGCACTAGGCTTCGATCCCAACATTTCATCGAACCTCGGAATTCCAAACATCAACATTTGCGGAGAGTGCACCGGCATAGTTCTGCTTGGCATTGAGGAGCCCTTCCAACGCGGCCGGCAAAACCAACTGGAATTCGTCGGCGACGGTGGGCCGTTTTATTTCACTTCGAATAATTTTAGCGTCGCAGATGCAGTGACTTGGGTAAAAGGCAACAATACGTTCAAGTTTGGTGGCGACTTCCGCGTTCGGCAAAACAGCAACTTCGACGGCGGACGTGCTGGAGGCATGAAGGGCAACTGGCAGTACGGAACGGGCCAAAGCGGGTTTATCGCTGGTAATTTCTCTGGCATACCGATCGGTCCGAGAGACTCAGGCTCCGGCGCGGCGAATCTTCTGCTTGGTTACAGTCCCGCGTTTGTGACACGTGGCACACCGGGAACACCACCGTTTTTGTCTAATAAGGAAGTCGCCTTTTTTGGACAAGATGATTGGAAGGCAAGTCCGACACTAACGCTGAATCTGGGTTTGCGTTGGGATTTGTTTACGCAGCCGACGGAGCGTTTCGACCAGCAATCAAATTATGATCCGGCCACCGACAAACTAACGCGCGCGGGAGACAATGCTCCTCTAGGTCGCGACTTAGTGAACAGCGACAAGAACAACTTTGGTCCATCAGTTGGTTTCGCCTGGAGCGGATTCAAGAGCGATAAGACAGTGGTTATTCGTGGCGGTTACGCGCTCAAATATGCGATCGATACACCTGGAGTTCCAGGAATACTTCAGGCGAATCCACCGAGTGGCGGCAGTTACGCTTGTAACATTTCACAGTACGGGACAGCTGCGTGCCCGCAATTGCCCGCCAACATAAGCCTCGATACAGGCATTCCGTTTCCAGCCTTAGCGACGGGAGTGCCGCCGGGCTCGACCTTTGCCGCGCCCCTAAACCAGAACCTTATTCGTGTCGATCCGAATATCAAAAACGAGATGTTTCACCAATATAACCTCACCGGGCAATGGGAGTTTCGTCCAAATTGGCTTGCAGAAGTCGGCTACGTCGGTAGCCGCGGACGCAACTTGCTGGTTGTATCTAATCTGGGAACCGGTTCCAGTGGTTTTCCTGGTGCGCGGCTCACTCTGAATCACGATACCGTGACGAACATCGAGTACACCGGACAATCTTGGTACGACGCATTTCAATCCAAACTCGAAAAGCGTTTCGCGACGGGACTGTCGATCCTGTCGACTTATGTCTGGTCGCACGCTCTCGATAACGCCCCGGGAGGATTCTGCACGGGCGGTCAAGGCCCAAATCAGTGTGGTTTTTCTAACCCTCTGCGGCGCGAACTAGAGAAAGGCACTTCGGACTTCGATGTGCCTCATCGATTTACTTTTGCAAGTGTTTGGGAACTACCTTTCGGAAGAGGACGACATTTCGGTACTAACATTTCACGTACTGCGGACTTGGTCGTTGGAGGATGGCAAGCGAACACCGACATTACGATTCAGAGTGGACCACCGTTTTCAATATTCCGTAATGGAAAACGCGTGGACATCGTGCAAAGTGGCACTACGCTTTGTCCGCTTGTGCCAGGCGAAACCACAAGGCTGAACTCGAAGACTTTTGAGGGTTTAACTCTGTGTCCGGCGACAACCCTAGTCTTCGCGGGTGTCAACGAATCGACGTTTGGCAATCTTGGTCGCAATGTGTTTCGTGGTGACCATCAGACGGTCGTGAATGCGTCGTTATTCAAAAACATTCATGCCACAGAAACCTTCACGATCCAGTTGCGTGCCCAGGCTTACAACCTGTTCAATCATGTAAATGGTTTTCGCCCTAACAACGACTTTAACAGCGCTGACTTCGGAATCGATAAAGCCGAACAACGCAGGCGTCAACTTGAGTTTGGTCTGAGATTAGTTTTCTAATTACGGCCGGGGCTTTAGTAATAAGTGAGTGGCGGGCCCGACCCAGGCCCGCCACTTTGAATTTCTGTGGCGAAATCGCGATGAACACTTTCGCGACTACAATTGCTTTGAGCGTGGTGTTTGCTTGCAGTATCGCCGAGCGCGCAGTAATTGCACAGAATCCGCAGCCTGTTGAAGATCCAACACCGGTCGCGGTTAGTGAATTGATCGAACGCGTCCGTTCTTCTGATCGCGATCAGGCGACAATATCGCGCGCTCTTGGCATCGGGAACATATTGTTGCAGGCCACGCGTTACAGCGAGGCAGTTGAATTATTTAAGGCACTCGCTGAGACCCAATCGCAGAACCCGATGGTGATTTACGGTTATGCGCTCGCCAAATTCAACGCGGGGAAGGCTGCCGATGCTGAGCCGTTGGCGCAACGGGCTGTCGATCTAGCGAACAAAATCGCTGGCGCCGATCGATCTCAGCGAACCGCGGATGCGCTCGTCCTCTTGGCTGTGATACGAGCGGTCTTGAACAACGATAGTGCTGCTCTCAAAGCGCTTCAGCAGGCAGTGACGCTCGTGCCTGGCCATTTCGATGCGCAGTTTTCTCTTGGTCGACTCCTATTTGGTATGGGTGATGACGCAGGAGCGATCAACGCTTTTCGAATGGCAACGACGTTGCAGCCGGCAAATCCGCAGGCGCTGTTTTTTCTCGCAACCACTTTCGAACGCTCAGGTGATGCAGAAAACGCTTCGATCGCTTATCGGAAGTTGGTGAACCTGCGCCCGGAGATCTTTGAAGGACACCTTGGTCTGGGAGTTCTGTTGGTGAAGCGTGGCGGCTCCGCTACAGCAGAGGGTTTGAAAGAATTACTTCGCGCCTTAGAGATAAATCCGAATCTTTACGAGGCACGTGTCGCGTTGGGGCGCGCGCTTATTGCCAGCGGCAAGGCGCTTGAGGCAGTGGATCATCTGCAGCGCGCTGCTCAATTAGCACCGGACAATCCTGAACCGCATTATCAATTGTCACTCGCCTATCGACGCCTGGGGCGAAAGGAGGAAGCGGCGGCGCAGGCATTGATTGTTAAGCGCATTCATGAATCGCGACGAAATTTAAAAGTGAACAAGCAATCACCGGTGGGGTAAACAAACGATAATCCGTGGCACGGACCAGCAAATTGACGGCTTTGGTCTTAGCGGTTGGAATCGTGGCTACATCGGCCGCGGTACTTCCGTCGGGGGCAAGAGCGCAAACGCAGCGCTCAAAACCACAAAGCTCGGATAGTCCGCTTATCGATCGCGCATCCGAGCTGTTGCGTGCGGGACGGCTCGAAGAGGCTGAACGCGTGGCGCGCGACGCCGTCAAGAGCGTCCCACGAAATGTGAATGCTCATACTATCCTCGGGGTGATTCTTTTCCAACGCGGGCAAGCTAATGAAGCCGAACGAGAACTTCGTTTGTCTCTGCGTCTCAATCCAAAATCTACTTCGGCTCTGACGAATCTTGCGATCGTTCTAACGAAGACTGGTCGTGTGGGAGAGGCAATCAAGTCATTACGAGCTGCACTCACAATCGAACCGAATCATTCCGATGCTGCTTACAATCTCAGCCTGCTCTACATCCAAACCAAAGCCTACGATCAGGCAATCACCATTCTTAACCAGCTCGTGCGTTCGGCGGGTGGAGAAGCTTCAGCCAATCCCGCTCTTCTGCTGACACTCACCAATGCTTACGCTCTCAGTCGCCGTGTTAAAGAGGTCACACGATTAGCCGATACTCTCGAACGACGAGGTGCTGACGATGCACGCGTGTTGTTTACGCTAGGGCTTTCTCTCGTCGACGCGGGATTGTTCGAACACGCCGCAAGATTATTCGAGCGCACGAACGAACTGAAACCAAATAGCTACGAAGTTCTCTACAATCTCGGACTCGCATTAATTAATCTCGATCAATTTGACCGCGCGCGTACTGCGTTGCAAGCAGCTGCAACATTGCAACCAGAACAGCCTGACGTTTTTTACCGGCTGGGTCTGGTCGCATCTGCAAAAGGCGAAAGTGAAAATGCTTTAGGACTTTGGCAACGAACAATACTGCTGCGCCCGCAATATCCCGATGCCTATTTCGTAATGGCTGAAGAGTTGGTGCGCAACAATCGCAATGAGCGCGCGCTTCCGTTTTATGAAAAGGCAATTGAGCAGGATCAGCAACGTCCGATTTATCACATGCGTTTGGGAATCGCTTACTTTCGCATGCGAAGATACTCTGAAGCGCATGCAACTTTCGCAAATGCTCTGAAACTCTTTCCGACGAATCCTGCATTGCACTACCTGTTGGGATACGTCGCGCGTGCGGAAGGTTCATTCGACTTTGCTCAACAGCAATTCCAACGTTCGCTGGAATTGGAGCCGAACAACGCGGCCGCCTACGCTAACCTCGGTTTTTTCGCTATTGAGCGCGGTGCGACGGAGGAAGCCGAGCGTTTGCTGCGACGCGCATTAACGCTGGATCCTGCGAATTATCCGGCCATATATGATTTAGGACGTTTGCTGGTGCGGCTGAAACGATACGACGAAGCGTTGACGTTCTTGAACCGCGGCGCCGAAATGAGTAAAGAAGATCCAGGCATTCACTACCAGCTTTTTTTGGTCTATTCGCGCCTGAAACGAAAAACGGACGCGGATGTGGAATTAGCTAACTTTAAAAAACTAGAAACGGAGCGCAAGTCCCGGGAAAGCGGAATGGCGGGTAGTTCGACTGGATCACCTCTACCCGTCCCGGAATCCGCCGGGTCAGAGGCGAGCAAGCGACCGTAAATCACATGAGATTAGTTTCGAACTTCAAGTTGCGAGTTTCAAGTTCCAAATATCTAATACTTCGGAACTGGAAACTCGGACCTTTGTTGATTGAATGACCTTTCCCAGAGCCAGCGGCATTCTGCTTCATCCGACGTCATTGCCAGGTCCTTATGGTGTGGGAGATCTCGGCGACGAAGCTTATCGCTTTGCCGATTTTTTGATTGCCGCTGGTCAGTCGCTCTGGCAGGTGCTTCCGCTTGGACCAACCGGTTACGGCGATTCACCGTATGCTTGTTATTCCGCTTTCGCTGGCAACACGTTATTGATTAGTCCGGAAAGACTCTGCAAGGAAGGTCTAATCGATAAGAATGATCTTTCGAACGTCCGATCATTGCCAGGCGGCGGAATTGATTTCGCCGCGGCACACGAATCGAAAGATGCAGTATTGGCCCAGGCGTTCATTAGTTATCAGCGAACTACAGACACAGAACTTCGCGGCGCATTTGAAACTTTCGCCGAGCTGAATGCTGCGTGGCTCGAGGACTACGCGCTGTTTCGCGCACTTAAGAACGCGCACGGTGGTGGGCCGTGGTACGAATGGGATCGTTCTCTTGCACGCCGAACCCAACCAGCATTGGCACGGGCGCGCCAAGAGCTGCACGAACAAATTGAGGCGCAAAAGTTTTATCAGTTTCTCTTCTTCAAGCAATGGTCCGAACTCAAGACCTACTGCAATCGTCGCAGGATAAAGATCATCGGGGACATTCCGATTTTCGTCGCACACGATTCCGCTGACGTTTGGACGAATCCGGATCAGTTCAAACTCAATCTTGATGGATTGCCAACTGTAGTCGCTGGTGTTCCCCCGGATTACTTCAGCAAGACAGGTCAGTATTGGGGTAATCCACTGTTCAATTGGGACCACATGCTGGCGGATGGTTTCAAGTGGTGGATTGAGCGCGTCCGCTCCACCCTGGAGACGGTTGACATCGCACGCATCGATCACTTTCGCGGATTCGCGGCATGCTGGGAAATTCCTAGCGGCGACAAGACCGCCGAACGCGGGCGTTGGGTGCAGGCGCCTGGGCGCGAACTGTTCAATGCGATTCGACGTGCACTTGGTGAACTGCCCATCATTGCCGAAGACTTGGGCGTGATCACACCGGACGTTGAGAACCTTCGCGACGATTTAGGGTTTCCCGGAATGCGGATTCTGCAATTTGCTTTCAGCAGCGACACGAAGAACCTCGATCTACCGCATAACTACCATCGCAATCTGGTTGTTTACACAGGCACACACGACAACGACACGACCGTGGGCTGGTTCAACAGTGTAGCCGGTGAAGGCTCGACGCGTAGTGCGAAGCAGATAGAAAGCGAGCGCCAGTTCTGCATGAAATATCTCGCTACGACAGGGGAAGAGATTCACTGGGATTTGATCCGCGCAGTCTTTGCTTCGGTCGCGAATCTGGCACTCGTGCCAATGCAAGATGTATTGGGACTTGGAACCGAAGCGCGAATGAATCTGCCGAACAGTACTTCTGGAAACTGGTTGTGGCGATTCAACGAAAATGCATTAACGAATGAGATAGCAACAGCATTGCGAGACCTAAGCGACCTTTACGGCCGAGTGGCGGAAGACGGCGGAGACTGAAAAATGCGAGTGAGCAAAAGAGTGCCCTTTGTGATCCGGTCAGTTATTCCATTGATCATTCTAAGCGCCGCTTCTCAACTCTCTTTTGCGCAATCAACTCCTCAGGTAACGAAAGTCGAACCATCCGGCTGGTGGGCCAATCATTCGATTAATCCCGTTCGAGTTTTGATTCGTGGCCAAAATTTAGGCGGCGCGTCCGTGCAAGCGCCTGCGTCTGGTTTGATCGCCGGTCCAGCGAAAGTTAATGCGACCGGCACGTACGTGTTCGTAGACGTACGGATTACACCGCATGCGAAACCAGGTATACGTAACCTTCGGATTACTACGCGCGGTGGCTCAGTAGATGCACCGTTTGAAGTTCTCTCACCACTCGCGCGAGCCGGGCGATTTCAAGGATTTACTTCAGATGACGTGATCTATCTGATCATGACCGACCGGTTCAGCGATGGCGATCCTTCCAATAACGATCCACCGCAATCAAGAGGTCTTTACGATCGATCCAGAACTCGTTATTACCATGGCGGCGACTTTGATGGAATTATCTCGCGCTTACCATATCTTAAGGATCTCGGCGTAACGGCGATTTGGTTGACACCGTGGTACGACAATGTGAATCACTTGAACGAGCGTGAACAGTATCCCGATCGTCCCGGTGAGGCGAAGCGGAAGATTACCGATTATCACGGCTATGGGTCAGTTGACTTCTATGGCGTTGAAGAACATTTCGGTACGCTCGCAAAGCTGCGTGAGATGGTTGACGCGGCCCACAAGATCGGTATCAAAGTAATTCAAGATCAGGTCGCGAATCATACCGGTCCTTATCATCCATGGGTGAAAGATCAACCCACGCCGACCTGGTTCAACGGGACGGAGTCGAATCATCTCGCGAACGTGTGGCAAACATGGTCGGTGCGTGATCCGCATTCATCCTATCAAGTGCAGCGCGAGACGCTGGATGGCTGGTTCATAAACATCTTGCCGGATCTCAATCAAAACGATCCGGAGTGCGCGCGCTACCTCATTCAAAATACGCTTTGGTGGATTGGTGTCACGGGTATTGACGCGATTCGTCAGGACACATTTCAGTATGTGCCCCGCACTTTTTGGCGACAGTGGATAACAGCGATCAGACGTGAGTATCCAAGCTTTAATGTAGTCGGCGAGGTCCTGGATGGTGACGTGGCTCACACGTCATTCTTTCAAGGCGGCCGCCGTTATGACGGAATCGACGACCGGCTCGACACATTGTTTGATTTTCCCTTGATGTATCCGTTGCGACGTGCGTTCGCGGAAGGCAAGGACATTCGGGAATTGCCAAGAATCCTGGCCAGCGATCCGCTGTACACGAATCCGAAAGCGCTCGTGACCGTTATCGGTAACCACGACCTCAAGCGTTTTATGAACGAGCCGGATGCGACCATCGAAGGATTGAAGATGGCCCAAACGCTGATCATGACGATGCGGGGAACACCGCAGCTTTATTACGGCGATGAGATCGCGATGGAGGGCGGTGACGATCCGGACAACCGGCGCGACTTTCCTGGTGGGTTTCCCGGGGATGGGATAGATGCTTTCCGTACGCGCAATTCAAAGCAGAATTCAGTGTTTCAACATCAGCGATTGTTGGGCCAACTTCGCAAACAGTTAGAGCCGCTGCGACGCGGCAACCTCGTCAACCTTGTTGCGACGGAACATCTATACGTTTACGCGCGCAGCACGTCCGCTGCTTCTGTTATCGTTGCATTCAATAATGATAAGAAGAGCGGAACAGTGGAATTCAGTGTAGAGGACACAAAGCTTCCGAATGAAACGGCGCTGATTGATCGATTGGGAAACGTCCGCGACGCTCGAGTGACTAATCGTAGGGTCAAACTTGAAATTCCGGCACGCTCATCCGCAATTCTTACGGCGCGATGATTCGTCGGTACCATTCCTGGTTGGCAACACTTCCCCTTTGCGTCTATGCGCCCTTTGCGCGAACGTATGCACCAAAGATGTACGAATGCTTCCCGCACGGCCCAAAGACGCCCGATTGAATGTTGACCGTTCGCTATCGCGAACGGTACAGAATGAATTCTTATTCGAACATCCATATCTACGCCCGATAAAGGAGCGACGATGAACAAGCCTCGCTTGAGCTTCTGGCAAATGTGGAACATGAGCTTTGGCTTTCTCGGAATTCAGTTCGGCTGGGGCTTGCAGCTCGCTAATATGAGCGGCATTTATACGTACCTCGGAGCGAAACCGGAACAAGTGCCGATTCTCTGGCTCGCTGGTCCCGTTACCGGATTGCTGGTCCAACCAATCATCGGCTCAATGAGCGATCGGACGTGGAATCGCCTCGGCCGCCGCCGTCCCTACTTTTTGACTGGTGCCATCCTCGCAAGCATCGCATTGTTCTTTATGCCTGATTCATCCGTGCTGTGGATGGCGGCGGGACTGCTCTGGATCCTTGACGCAAGCATTAACGTCAGCATGGAACCATTTCGTGCGTTCGTGGCGGACAAGCTCAATGTTGACCAGCGCACAGTCGGGTTTGCGATGCAAAGTTTCTTCATCGGCATCGGCGCGACACTAGCAAATATACTGCCGTACGTCTTTCGCAGCATGCACGTGGATGAGCGGGGTGTCGGAGTAGCCTCGAACGCGCCGCTGATTCCAGCAAGCGTCAACTATTCATTCAAAATCGGGGCGGTGGCTTTTCTGGTTTGTGTTCTTTGGACCGTAATTACGACACGAGAAGATCCCCCAGAAAACATCGAGGAATTCAAGCGTAAACAGAAAGAACGGAAAGGCGTTCGGGCAACCCTTTCAGAAATCGGTAGTGCCTTGCGCGAAATGCCGGCGACGATGAAACAGTTGGCGGTCGTGCAGTTCTTCACCTGGCTCGGACTATTCTGCATGTGGATGTTCTTTGGCTTGATGACGTCTTATCACGTGTTCGGCGCACGGAATGAACACGATCCGCGATTCGCAGATGGCCAGGCGTGGGGTGGAAATGCCTTCGCCGTGTATTCGATTGTTTGTTTCATCGTTGCCTTCTTGCTGCCACCGCTGGCGCGAGCGACCAGCCGCAAAATGGTTCACGCGTTGGCTCTGATTTGCGGTGCAATCGGACTGCTCTCGGTCTACATAATTCACGACAAGGCAATTCTACTGTTGACGATGGTAGGCGTGGGTATCGCCTGGGCATCGATACTTGCGATGCCATATGCGATTCTCTCGGCGGCGATCCCCGCAACGCGTATGGGAGTTTACATGGGGATATTCAACTTCTTCATCGTGATTCCAGAGATCATCGCATCGTTTGCTTTTGGCCCGGTGATTCGCGCGATCTTTGGCCCGGACAATCCGAATTCTCCGATGTTTGTCGTGATGGCCGGAGGTGTATTTCTGCTGTTGGCCGCGGTGTCAGTGCTTCTGGTGAAGGACACAGGAGGCGCTGATATCCCTGAGCACGCAGTTCTCGAAGCTAACAAGGAGGAGCTGCTTACAGTTCAGGAATCGGCGCAACCAGTGCCGAGCACAGGGCTCGTTGATGAAGATTGAT
>Ga0111538_10011532_pt1 | contig 11712 bp, 10 predicted proteins | sample SoiMethybrSBSTD1_FD_79669 | JGI IMG/M metagenome (GOLD analysis project Ga0111538, IMG submission 79669) | Bulk soil microbial communities from a Populus tree surrounding site in Tennessee, USA - Soil MetaG P. TD hybrid SBSTD1 (version 2)... | ecosystem: Environmental > Terrestrial > Soil >...
CACATTGATTTCGCCTTCTGGAAAATTGAGACATGAATGTCGCATTACTCGCTGAACCCTTCGCCAAAAAACGAGACCAGCAACGCTTCGAGCTGCTGCTGTAGTGCGCGGTAGGAGAAGAATTTTTGGGCCAGCTTATAGTTGTGTTCCGCCATGGAGTGGGCCAGATCAGGATCATTCAAGATGATCTTGACCTGCTTGACAGTATCTTCGGTAATGAACCCTTCGAACTGGATGGCTTTGAATCCCTTTGGCTCGATATCGGTGGAGTAGATCGTGTAATTGTTGACCACCAGCGGTTTGCGGAAATAGATCGCCTCCAGGAAGGCGTTGCCAAACCCTTCCATAACGGAAGGATAGGTCACAATATCACAGTAGGGATAAATATCCTCGAGCGAATAAACTTTCCTGCCATCCGTGGTAAATCCCCGCGTAACCCCGATAACATCAGATGAAAAAATAACATTCACACCAAACAGCTCCGCAAAGCTGCGAACGTGTTCCTTGTACTCGTCACCTTCGTCACCAGATTCGTGGGAGATGACCAGGCGCGCTTTCCCACCCACCCGCTTGACGAGCTCGATGGCATGCTCGATGCCTTTGCGCCGCACCACGCGCGTCGGCTGGAGGAAAAAATATTCATCGGGGGCAATTCCAAGGTCTGCACGTAGGGAGGCACAGTATTCGTCCGGCGGCTCGGGCGGGTGATCGAAATCCATTACATTGGGGATTACAGACGATCCAACACCTTTCCGGCGGGCGATCTGGTTCGCCGCCAGTGTGTTGATGACTACGTGCTTGATGGATGGCAGCCGCGGCGGAAAGGACATATCCAGAAAATCGCCGACACAGTTGACCAGAAATCTTTTACGTTCCCATGAAAAATCATGATGGTGACCGATCGTCGGAAGCCCAGTCTCGGCGATGAGCTCGGTCAATGCCAGTCCCAGCGGAATGTTCATAGGTATCGACAGGGCGTTCTCGACAATCAGCAACTCGATACCAAATTTTTTAATAAACTCATACAGATGCTGCTTAATATGCCACTGCAGTTCACGGATCCGGCGCGTCACTGTGAAGGGACGAATCCTCAGCTGATAGGCAGTGTTATGAATCTCCCGAATTTCCGGGTGGTCGAAGTGTGCCTCAGGCACCACGTAACTTACTTCTGGTGGACGATCACACAATCCTGCAAAATAGAACACCTGGTGACCCAGTCCTTCCAGGACATGGGCCCATTTATGGGTTTCGAGGGAGACGCCATCGTTCGTGCTGAAGCGCGTAGATACAAAGCCAATTCGCCGTGAGGGGATGGAAGGGATAAGCATAGTCAGTCCTTTGATTCAACGAGCCACAGAGATTGATAAGGTTTTAACGAGACAGGGATATCTGTATTACGCATTTTGGTTTCAATGAGATCGTAGTTCCATCTTTCAAATTCCTGTATATTTTCCAGTCGTTCCTCTCGATTGCTGACATTTTGAAGGCACAGAATTTTCTCCCCGCCCGGTGAAGAACGCAGCAATCCGAAAATCCCTGGTGGGGCAGAAACCACTTCCTGGCGGCCATAAGGGTGAAAGGCTGGATGCTCGCGTCGTATCTTTAACAAATGTGATAAACGGTCGAACACACGTGCCGCGAGCGTATCCCGGTCTGACAGGAGATTCTCCAGATCATCCCTTTCGAGTTTTTTACGGTTGATCGTCCGGTTGTGCCCGCTGGCCAGAGCCCCTTCCCGCCAGCTGCGAGAGCCCACGAGGCTGTGGAAGTAGATTGCCGGTAGACCGCGCATCGCCAGCAGGATGGCATGGGCCGTCACAAAGCGGCTCACCTGTGTTTCGATGGGCTCTCCGGCATATGGATTATTGAGTGCGTCAAAGTAGCTGATATTTAGTTCATTGGGGAGTTGTCTGCCGTCTGGCATATCCTTTAAGGAGACCAGGCCGCCATGCGTGCGTATCCGCTCGACGAGCGTATCGATCTGTTCTTCGGGCAGGATACCGCGCAATGGATTCAGGCCAATGCCATCATGAGAAGCAAGGAAGTTGAAGAAAGTAGCGCCGAGAGGCAGGTCCAGATTTGCAGCCCATTGCGACAATGTTTCTGCCGAGCCGGTCTGAAATGCATGCAGTACCAGGGGTGGAAGCGAAAAGTTATAAACCAGATGAGCTTCATTTTTCCCGTCACCAAAATAGGAAATGTTTTCGGCATGCGGGACATTGGTCTCTGTGATCAGCATCACATGCGGCGCCACCTGGTCCAGGATGGCGCGAAAGAGCTGGATAATGGCGTGTGTCTGGGGCAGGTTGATACAGGTTGTACCTTGCTCCTTCCAAAGATAGGCAATGGCATCCAGGCGTATAAAGTCTGCACCCTGGGATATATACAAGAGAAGGACATCCAGGATTTCCAGCAGGACCTGGGGATTGGAATAGTTCAAATCCACCTGGTCCGCGCTGAACGTTGTCCAAACCTTTGCGACTCCATCGGCAGCCTCGAATTCCGTCAGCAGCGGCAGCGCCCGCGGGCGCACGACCTGGGACAGGTCATCGCTCTGGGCGGGGAGAATAAAGTACTCCCGGTACCGCTGGTTCCCCGCCAACATGGACTGAAACCAGGCACTTTTGACCGAAACGTGGTTGATTACCGCGTCGAACATTAACTTAAAGTTTTCACCGAGTTGGTGGATGTCATCCCAGTTGCCATAGCGCGGATCGACTTTCTTATAGTCGATCACGGAAAATCCGTCGTCAGACGTCCATGGGTAGAACGGGAGGATATGAATTCCTGTTATAGTTTCCAGGAGGTGAAGACGGCAAAAGTCTGCAAGTATGGTAAGCGGAAATCTGCCCTCCTGCCGGACTTGATCGGGATATACGATCAGGATGATATCGCGTTGATCTATTCCCCCAAAGTGTGATGCTGAAATGCGGTCGTTATAATTTTCAAGGAGTTGTGCGAGTCGTTCAAAAAACAAGCCGCCCGCATCTTGACCGTAAAGCTCTGTCAGGAAACCACGAATTTTGTTAGTATCCATAATAACAATAAAATAAAATTTGTCTCCCCTTGAATAATGATTTAATTGTACCCGAATTCCTATTGCTAATTCATAATGTCAGACCAAGGCCTTTGCTCTGTGCGTGAAAACCCTGCGTTATTTATGCGAGCCCGAGGGCATCCATTACCTGAGGAAAGGCCTTGCGCCATCGTACTCATGGACTAAACACCTTATAAGCTTCAGCCCGAACCGATCTTTTCACTAGTTGCCCCTATCTTAACCTCTGTCCCTGCTCCCTATTCCTTTCCTTCAACCTTCCCTTCCAAATAATCCAGCAATAACTGCAGCGCTGCATCAGCGGCTGAGGCCTTATTCTGCAATCTGTCCCCGGCAAACTGGAATGTGCGGGCCCATTCCCCATCCACCGCGACCAGACTAATCCAGGTGGTGCCAACCGGCTTTTCCTCCGTCCCACCTCCCGGGCCGGCGATTCCACTGACCGACACAGCAATGTCTGTGCTCAGAGCTTCACGGGCGCCACGCGCCATCTCCAGGACCGTCTCGCGGCTGACAGCGCCGCGAGATCGGAGTGTGTCCCATGAAACGTGTAGCAGGGCTACTTTGGCCTCATAGGCATAAGTCACCAGGCTGCCCCAGAAATATTCCGAGGAACCTGAAAGGTTGGTGATCCGGTCACCGAGCAATCCGCCGGTGCACGACTCGGCCAATGACAGTTTCAAGCCTCGCTCGCGCAGAAGTAATCCAATTTGATGTTCCAAAGAATCGGCCACAGTATCCTCAGGTAATTTGTTATGGAGATTATACACGGCCTAGATTTCATTGTCGGTTATAATTTTCGCATGCCAGACTGGGAAGGCAAAGTACTCGGAAGCGTTCAAATAAACCGCCTTGTTGCACGCGGAGGTATGGCCGAGGTATATACGGGCACGCAGGACACCATCGGAGAAGTCGCTGTAAAGGTCATGCGAGGACTACTCGACAAGGATTCAGAGCAGTTAGCCCGCTTTCAGCGTGAAGCCGAGGTAATTGAGGGACTGCGCCATACAAACATCGTGCGGATGTATTACTATGATATCGTCAACGAGAGTCCCTACCTGGTCATGGAATACATCCCAGGGCCCTCCCTGGCAGTCTATCTAAAATCCCTGCACGACAACAAACAACGCCTGCCCACTGGCGAGGTGGCCCACCTCTTAAGCTCGCTCGCCAGCGCGCTGGATTATGCTCATGCGCGCGGTGTGATCCATCGCGATATCAAACCAGCCAACGTTCTTTTACGCTCCAAATCAGGGTATGTGAATATAAATGAACCTCTGCCGGATGATGTAGAGCCGGTCCTCACAGACTTTGGACTGGTTCGTCTGCTCGACTCGACCATGCATACTACGGCCGGCTCCGTTTCCGGCACACCGACCTATATGAGCCCCGAACAGGCACGCGGTGAAAAAGTGGACAAGCGCACCGACATCTATTCGCTGGGCATCATGTTGTATGAGATGCTGGCAGGCACCGTCCCATTCCAGGCGGATACTACATTCGGCATGCTGATGAAGCACATCAATGAACCTCTGCCACCCATCCCCGGCCTATCCCCAGAACTGCAGGCCATCCTGGATCGCACGTTGGCCAAGGACCCATCTTTACGCTATGAGAGCGCCGGTGAACTGGCGAATGAATTTCTTGCCTTGTTCAACGGCCAGACCATCTCCCCGGGCACCCTCCACATGGCTCAGCTTGCCCGCGAGGCGGCACTTTCCGGCAAACAGGAGGCTTCCCGCAACAATGGGCCAGCCATGAACCGTTGGCTGAGAATTGGCCTGGAAGGTTTGCTTGTGATTGTATTGGCGCTTGTCATTGTTCAATTTTTTCGACCCCAGAATAACCCACTCGTTGCAACCGAGGTTCCTGTGGACCCCAATACTCCTGTAGGAAGGGTCCGCTTCGACGATAACGACTTCTATGTTGACAAGGCTGATATTACTCTGACCAAGGTACAGCCGCCTGAGAACGGAAAACACATGGAGGCCTGGTTCAAAGATGAGGATGGGACCGTTCGGGATCTTGGAAAGATCGATTTCTCGACCACCGGCAGCGGTCGTCTGGGCATCACAGAGCCGGATTCCAATAATTTCCTAAGTAAGTTCAACCAGATGATGATCACGCTGGAGGATGATGATACAAAGGTCACAACACCGACCGGTGAAATTTTGTATTCGTCCGTTCTACCTCCAGCAGCCCTGGTGCAGATAAAGAACGTCCTGGTGTCGTACGACCAGGTTCCCGATAAGGGCCCCCTTATGCAGAACCTGTGGTGGTACAACGCCAACTATATCAACCGATCCATTAACGGTGATGAGTTCGACGAGAACTATAAAGTTGGGATCGTCCAGGCACTCCAAAACGAGGATGAGCCAATGCTCCGGAAAAAGACGGAGGAAGTTATCAATGCCATTGTTGGAGATCAGAGCGATCAATTCCGGGATTATGACCAGGACGGCAATTTTGATAACGCCGGAGATGGCTACGGCAGTCTTCCCAACGGGGACCGTCCCGGATACCTGCAGGCGACCATCCTGAACGCAAAGAATGCAGCCGATGCGGCAGATTCCACGCCCAATATCCGCCTGAATGGTGGAAATGTCAACATCTGCCTGACGAACGTCACGGGATGGACCGAGCAGCTCCTGGATCTCGCTCTCCAGCTCAATGCGACATCCTTTGGCCCGGAAATGGAACCGATTGTCCAGCAGATGTCCACACTTGGCAATACTCTCCTCAAGGGAGAAGATGCCAATAAAAATGGACAATTTGATGAAGCCATTCCAGGAGAGTGTGGTGCGACGGCAGGCTATTACTTCGGTTATTATATGGCGGATATGTTCATCTACCCGGGCCAGGACCGGGTACCACCTCCTGAAAAATGACAACTCCCGCTTCGGCGGGAGTTGTATCTTAAAAAGACTGGTCCTGGGGGTCGGTCATGTCAGCGGCGTGACATCCAGCTGGAATTGGTTCGCCGCAAACGGCCCCGGCGGGGTACGATCAGCAAGTGCTGCCGATCGATTCACCGGAAGATACGGGCAGTCTGGAACACATTCCTGCATCTTTTCCCAAAACTGTCCTGGTTCATTGCTGGACCTTTCAGTACAGATTTTCAGAGACATCATGAAGTGATATTGAAGACATCATGATGTCCTTGCTGATACTTCATGATGTCTCTATAAACACATCATGAAGTCGTGTATGTGAGATCATGATGTCTGGCTGGAAGGAGCTAGTTGGGTTTGACAAGACATCCTGTCGTTTTTTCTGATCGCTCCTGACAACTCGTATCCCGGATCCAGAGGGCATTCCTCCCATGAAAAACGGGCTCAACCATCACCAAATATTACTTTGCTGGCGCGCTGGGGATTGCCATGCGAAAATACAACCCGCCCCGATCTAATCATCGCGGCGGGTTGTATTTATGAAATCGAGAGAATTAGCGTAGGCAGACTTACGGTCTGAAGTTCGGCATCGTCTGGCGCATGATCGGGATCAACGCCGCAACCGAGATACCAGTGAGACAGGCGCAAATAAAGGCAAGCGCCAGGACTGGGATAAAGTAGGCACCAAGGGCTCCTCCCCAACCGATGTGGTTGACACCCTTGATCGCCATGAGCTGCAGGACCAGGATATAGATTCCAACCAGGAAGCCGATCAAGCCAAAACAAAGGCCGGCATAGGGGATGGCGCCAAACAGGCCCAGCACTCCCCCTAGAATGGTGAGCGGGGCAGCGATGGCAGCCAGGGCATAGGCCAGTTGGTCATAGGTGCCGGTACCGCCAAACATTTTGGCCAGCCACTGCATAATGGCCGTCACGACTGCAAAAGCCAGTGTGCTTAACGCAGCCAGAATCGGCGCCACGCAGAACAAGCTCACCAGGATCGCGCCGAATCCGCCCTGTGGACCCAGGTTGCCGATATCAATCCCGTAGCGCTCCAGGTTATTGAACAGCTGCCTCTGCACGAGAGCAGAGAGGAAAAACTGGATTAACGAGGCGACAAACATCCACAGGTAGGCAGTGGTCGCTGTCGCTTTTGGAGAGGATGCAAGAGCTGCATAAGTTAATTCATTGGGTTTGGAAAGAGCTCGCCACCAGATCTGAAATACTGAATCGGGCCTGGCTTCCGGTACGGATTCGCTTGGCAATTCATTCATAGGTTCCTCCAGAGTTGTTTTTCTGATTATGACACGAAAGTCGGAAATTAACAACAAGATTAACCCTCCCTAAGTCCCAGGGTAACACATGATGTAAAATTGACTCATGGAAATTTCTGAAAAGATCCAGGGCATCCTTGCCACCCTCCCTGCCAAGCCTGGCGTGTACATCATGAAGAACGCGGAAGGGACGATCATTTATGTTGGCAAAGCGATCAACCTGAGGAACCGCGTCCGTTCCTACTTCCATGCGGACGCCAGTCATGACGCCAAGACGCGGCGGCTGGTACGTGATATCGCCGATCTCGAATGGATCGTGGTTGGGTCGGAGCTTGAAGCACTCATCCTCGAGATGAACCTCATCAAGAAGCACCGGCCGAAGTACAACATCCGCCTTAAGGATGATAAACGCTATCCCTACATCAAAGTCCATTGGGGCGACCCATTCCCCAAAGTCACGGTGACACGTCAGATGGTGGAGGATGGTTCACGCTACTTCGGCCCGTACACCTCTGCCTGGGCCGTGTACCAGACACTGGACGTGCTGCGCCGCATCTTTCCCTTCCTGACCTGCGACCGGGATATCACCGGCACAGACCTGCGGGCCTGCCTGTACTACGATATCAAGCTATGCATCGCCCCGTGCATCGGTGCGGCCTCCCAGGCCCAGTATCGCCAGATGATCTCCGACCTGATGGACTTCCTGGAAGGCCACAGCGAACCGATTGTGACGCGCATGCAAAAGGATATGGAAAAGGCGGCAGAGGAGATGCGCTTCGAAAAAGCCGCCGCCCTGCGCGACCAGCTCAAGGCTATCCAATCCATTATCGAGAGGCAAAAGGTGGTCTTCGCCTCCGACTACCTCGATTCGGATGTGGTGGCCATGGCTCGCAGCAACGGCGAAGCGTGCGTCCAGATCTTTTTCATCCGCAGCGGGAAGCTGATCGGGCGGGAATACTTCATCCTGGAAGGGACGGAGGATGAGGCCGACACCGAGATCCTGGAGCAGTTCGTCACCCAGTTCTATACGGAGGCAGCCAACATCCCGCAACAGGTGATGCTCCCACAGGAAATCGAGGAACGAAAGATCATTGCGCAGTGGCTGCGTTCCAAGCGCGGCGGTGAAAAGGTGGAGATCTTTGTCCCGAAGCAGGGGCAGCCTCGTGAGCTGGTGCAGATGGCAGCCGAGAACGCCACCGAGACACTGCAGGCCCTGCGCGCCCAGTGGCAGGCTGATAGCCATAAACAGGAACAGGCGCTCACCGAATTACAACAGGCTCTGCACCTGCCCGAGCCCCCAAACCGGATCGAGTGCTACGATATCTCGAATACCCAGGGGACGGCCATTGTAGGCGCCATGGTTGTATTCACCCAGGGCACTCCTGACAAGAAGCTGTACCGCAAGTTCAATATCGAAAGCGTGGTCGGCGCCCCGGATGACTTTGCCTCCATGGAGGAGATGCTGACACGCCGCTTTCGACGCTGGCGCGCAGGTCAGGAACTGGCAGGCGAGCCCGGATCCAAACCGGACGCGTCCTTCTCCTTCCTGCCGGACCTGGTTATCATTGACGGTGGTAAGGGACAGCTGGGGCGGGCCGTCAATGTGCTGCAAAGGTTTGAACTTTTCGACAAGGTTCCCGTGGTGGGCCTCGCCAAGCAGCGCGAGGAGCTCTTTTTCCCTTTCAAATCTGAGCCGCTGATGCTGCCCAGGCATTCTCAGGCGCTGTATTTGGTGCAGAGAATTCGTGATGAAGCCCATAGATATGGTATAACTGCCCACCGCAAGAAGAGACAAAAATTAGGGATGGCTTCCCAGCTGGATGCCATCCCGGGGATTGGGCCGGCAAGGCGCAAGGCGCTGTTAAAGCACTTCGGCTCCGTGGATAAGATCCGGGAAGCGACCGTCGAGGAACTCAAAACGGTTGTCCCGGAGGATGCAGCAAACTCGATCAAGGCGCATTTGGAATGAAACAAGTCTGGGTAATTGACGATGATGAAGAGATGGGACGGGCAATCGGATTGATGCTAAAGTTGCTCGATTGCGATACCACCCTTTTTTTAAGTGCCCGGTCGGCAGTGCAAACTCTGCTCTCCGGAAAACATCCCCACCTGATGATCGTGGATATTAACATGCCCGAGGTCTCGGGCCTGGATCTGGTTGAATTCTTGCGGCGGCGCCGCGAATGGAAGGACATGCCCATCGTCATGCTTTCCTCCGAGGCAGCCGACACCATGGTGGACAAGGCGCTCCGCTACGGGGCAGATTCCTATGTCACAAAGCCGGTCACGTTGGAAGAGCTTGAGCACGCCATGGATGATGCATTTTCCAAACATAAGATAGGTGCATGACAATGACAGATAAAAATCAAAAAAACAAGCAGACTAAACCAAGTGAGCCAAGCAGCACAAAATGGCTGCGTATCTTTCTGATCGCCTTTTCGATCATGCTCATCCTTTCAATGATCCTTTCATTAACCCGCTAGCGGCATCTCGGAAAGGTGGTCTCTGACACAACGGAACACAAGGTACAACATGGCACCCAACGAAGCAGGCGACAAAGAAAAGCACCATCCTCCTGACACGATCAGCCTGAAACACGAGCGGCGGAAAATTCGGAAAATGAGAGTGATCTTTGGGTTGTTCAGTGTAGCCTTATTGCTTTCGCTGATCCTCTCACTGCTCCTAAATCGATAATTCCGCAATAACATCAACGTGCAGGGCATAAGTAGTAAAGGCCTTATCGCTTCACCTGGGGACGGCACTCGCCTCTTCACTGGTATAATTTTGCGGCGCGGCGTACGATCTCGCGCATTTATCATGCACCGGACGTGAAAACAATTCAGGTCCTCCAAGGATTCTTATGCTCGACAAACTCAAAGGCATTGAAGAAAGATACGACCATCTGGGACAGGAAATGCTCGAAGTGGGCAACGACTACCAGCGCGCGGCCGAGATCAACAAGGAACGTGTGGACCTGGAACCTATCGTGGAAAAGGCACGTGAATATCGCCAGACGATCAAAAGTCTCGAGGAGGCAAAGGGGATTCTCGACACGGAAAGTGACACAGAACTGCTCGCCCTGGCAGAATCGGATGTTACCGACCTCAGCCCCAAAGTCGAAACCCTCGAGAAGGAAATCAAGGGCATGCTCGTCCCCAAGGATCCACGCGATGACAGGAACGTCATCGTGGAGATTCGGGCGGGCGCCGGCGGGGATGAAGCTGCCATCTTCGCCGCGGATTTGTTTCGCATGTACACACGCTATGCCGAGGAAAAGCGCTGGAAGATCGAGGTGATGTCTGAGAACGCGATTGGCGTCGGCGGTTACAAGGAAGTGATCTTCGAGGTCAAGGGCAAGGGCGCCTATTCGAAGATGAAGTACGAATCCGGGGTGCACCGGGTTCAGCGCGTGCCTGCCACCGAGGCACAGGGACGCATCCACACTTCGACCGCTACCGTTGCAGTCATGGCAGAGGTGGATGAGGTCGAGATCGATATCCCCGAAAGCGACATCGAGATCGAGGTCTATCGTTCCTCCGGTGCAGGCGGTCAGAACGTGCAGAAAAACTCCACGGCAGTTCGCCTCTACCACAAACCAACCGGCATGATCGTCACCTGCCAGGACGAGCGCTCGCAGCTTCAAAACAAATTGCGTGCCCTGAGCATTTTACGTGCCCGCCTCTATGAGCTGGAAGAGGAAAAGCGCCGCGCAGAAATAGATTCGGACCGCCGCTCGCAGGTAGGCACGGGTGAGCGCTCGGAAAAGATCCGCACCTATAATTACCCCCAGAACCGCGTCACCGACCACCGCATCGGCCTGTCCATCTATAACCTGCCCTCTGTCATGGATGGATCCATTGACCAGTTCATCGAGGAGCTCTCCACTCGCGACGAAGCCGACCGCCTTGCCAGCAGTGGGTTCGAAGACGAAGAATAGTTTTTTCACCACAATGGGTCACGAAGGAGAAGAGAAGGTTTCCTTTGTGATAGTTAGTGACCATCTGCCCCGCTGCATTCGCGGGGTTCGTGGTTAAAGAGGTGTTATGAACGATAATCCCGCCTTCGGCGCCGGCCTGCAGCCCTTTATGGGAATCCCTTCCTTCATGCGCCTGCCCGCTTCCCGGGAGCTGGAGGGCGTGGATGTGGCCATCCTGGGTGTGCCTTTCGACAGCGGCACCTCCTATCGTACGGGGACACGCTTCGGCCCGCGCAAGATCCGGGAAGCCTCGTTGCTGATCTGGGGACACAATTCGACGCTCAACGTCACGCCGTTGAAGAAGCTCAAGGTAGTCGATTATGGGGATGTCTCCGTGATTCCCACCTCCATCGGGCATACAATGACTGCCATCACGGAAATGGCAGAAGAAATCATTAACACGGGAACAAGATTGATTACGCTGGGCGGCGACCATTCCATTGCCCTGCCTCTCCTGCGCGCTCACGCCAAAAAACATGGACCGGTTTCCTTGGTCCACATCGATGCTCATATTGA
>Ga0111538_10011533_pt1 | contig 11712 bp, 10 predicted proteins | sample SoiMethybrSBSTD1_FD_79669 | JGI IMG/M metagenome (GOLD analysis project Ga0111538, IMG submission 79669) | Bulk soil microbial communities from a Populus tree surrounding site in Tennessee, USA - Soil MetaG P. TD hybrid SBSTD1 (version 2)... | ecosystem: Environmental > Terrestrial > Soil >...
CGCGCGATGTCCTCCGCCGACGCGCCGAACTCCATGGCGACAGCGGCTTCTGCGATCATGTTGCCGGCGTCGGGCCCGAGAATGTGGACGCCGAGCACGCGGTCGGTCTTGGCGTCGGCCAAAATTTTTACGAAGCCGTCGGTGGTCATGTTCACCTTGGCGCGACCATTGGCCGTGAATGGAAATTTTCCGACCTTGTAGGCGACGCCGGCCTCCTTGAGCTCCTCCTCGCTCTTGCCCACCGAGGCGAGCTCCGGGTACGTATAGACCACATTGGGAATGACGTCGTAATTCACGTGGCCGGCCTTGCCGGCGAGAATTTCCGCCACCGCCACGCCTTCGTCCTCCGCCTTGTGCGCCAGCATCGCGCCGGCGATCACGTCGCCGATGGCATAAATGCCGGGCACGCTGCTCTGAAGATGCTCATCGACGATGACGCGACCACGGTTGTCGGTCTTTACGCCGACATCGCCGAGACCGAGCCCTTCCGTGTAGGGCACGCGCCCGACCGCCACGAGCACCACGTCGGCCTCGATCGTCTCGGCCGCGCCGCCGGCGGCCGGCTCGACCCGCGCCTTCAGCGTCTGGCCGGAGCTATCCACGCCAGTCACCTTGGAGCTGAGGCGGAACCTCATGCCCTGCTTCTGCAGGATGCGCTGAAACTGTTTCGCCACCTCCAGGTCGACACCCGGCAGGATGCGGTCCAAAAACTCGACCACCGTCACCTGGGCGCCGAGGCGCCGCCACACCGATCCGAGCTCGAGCCCGATGACGCCGGCGCCGATGACCAGCAGCCGCTGCGGCACTTTTGGAAGCGCGATGGCGGCGTCCGACGAGACGATGCGCTGCTCGTCGATGTCGATGCCTTTCAGCCGCGCCACGTCCGAACCGGTGGCGATCACGATGTTTTTCGTCGTGAGCGACGTGTCGACGCCGTTGCCCTTCACCTCGATCTTGCCGGGCGCCACGATGCGGCCGGTGCCGCGCACCGCATCGATCTTGTTCTTCTTGAGCAGGAACTCGACGCCTTTGACGTTGCCCTCGACGCCGGAATCCTTGAACTTCATCATCGCCTTGAGGTCGAGCTGCGGAGGCGAGAGCTTGATTCCCATCGTGCCAAACGAGTGTCCGGCCTCCTCGAACAGCTCAGAGGCATGCAGCAGCGCCTTGGACGGGATGCAGCCGATATTGAGGCAAGTCCCGCCGAAGGTGGCGCGCTTTTCCACCACGGCGGTTTTCAGGCCGAGCTGGGCGGCGCGGATGGCGCAGACATAGCCGCCGGGGCCGCTGCCGATGACGACGAGATCGTAGGCAGAGTCTGCCATGGTGTGGTTCCCAAAACTGGCCCGGTCGGCGCGGACACTGCCCGATGCCCTGCGCCGAAACAAGCTGCCGAGCCGACATATGGGGTTTGGCGGAAGATTTCGGCAGGCCGTCATGGCCGCCATGCTGGCGCTTGCAGGTCCAGCCGCCGCCACGGCCCAGGCGTCCGGCCTGGATGCCTTCGGGCAGGCCCTGAAATCCTGGGCAAAAGAGCAGCGAATCGTGCGCGGCTTCGTGGTGGTGCGCCGGGGCGGAAAAATCGTCTACCGGGCGGCGCTCGGCGGCGCCGATGCGGACGCGCCGGTGCACTTGGCAAGTTTGTCCAAGGCGATCACGGCGGCCTGCATCGCCACCCTGATTCGCGACGGCAAGCTCGCCTTCGACACCCCGGTGGCGACCGCGCTAAAAAAATTCATTGCCGCGCACCAACGCCTGCGCGACCCGCACCTCGGACAGGTAACGGTCGCTCAACTGCTGACGCACCGCGCCGGCTTCGCCAATGGCGACGACGACGATCCGACCAGCGGCCGCAACCTCGACCGCTATCTTCGCACCCACACGTCGCGCGAGCCCCCAAAGCCGTCGCTGCTCGCCGCCACGCTGCGGGCCAAGCTGATGCACCCGCCGGGCGAGGCCTATGCCTATGGCAATGCCGCCTATTTCGTGCTCGGCGCGATCGTCGAGGAGGCGAGCGGCCAAAATTATCTCGCCTACTGCCGCGACGCGGTGCTCAGGCCGCTGGGCGTGAGCGGCGACTTAGAGCCGACATGGCGCGTCTCATCCGCCATGGGCGGATGGCGCATGCGCGCTGCGGACTTTCTGACCTTGCTCGACCTGTTCGCGGCCAATGATGCGCGGCTCGGCGCGACGCCGAAAGCCTGGATGCTCGATCCCGCCGGCAAGGCGGTGCCGTTCGACGCCGCCGCCTGGTACGGGCTGGGAACGCTGGTGCGCAAAGCCGACGCGGGCGCCGGGGTCGACGTGTGGCATTGGGGCTCCTGGGACTACCGGCCCGACAAAGGCGAGCGCGGAACCGTGCGCACGAGTTTCGTCAATTATGCAATGCGCCTCGCCGACGGCACCGCGTGGTTCATGCACGCGGAGCCGCGAGTTGAGGAAGGAGCGCCGCGCGCCGCGCTGGCGCGGGCGCTGCACGATGCCTATCGTGCTGTCATGCGACGGGAATGAGCCGGCGATCAGTGGCCATCGTCACGATCGCGCAGCGAGTCGACGCACGTGGCACGATCACGACCTTAGCGGCGCGCCGTATATGTCGACACCGTCGCGGTATAGACCCGCACCATCGCGACGCCATTGTGCTTGGGGCCAAGTCGCGTGAAGGTGGAGCACAAAGCGTCGTTCTTGCGAAACGATACCGGCTTCACCCCTGCTCCGGTGCGCTGTCCGATGGCAAGGCTGCAGCTGTGTTCGTCCGGAGATACGGCAAACGTGGCGACATAGTCTCGTGCAGCTTCGGGCACGAAGGTCACCGTGGAGCTGCAGAGCACGTTCGCCGCAAACCTGATGCCCATCCAATTTCCTGTCAGCACGAACTCGCGTCCCGCGGGAATCTTCTTTTGCAGATCCCGGTCGAAAACCATTCCAATCGCGCCCATCTGGGACGGCGACTGGCAAGACCTGTCAGCATACGACTCCATTGTCAGCGTACCGCTGGGAAGGGCCCCCTCAATCTTCAGGCTTGCGGTACCGGAGCCGCTTGGTTCCTGGTAGGCCGATATGCAGCCGGACAGCGCGAAGCTGACCAGAATGAACAAAAATGCCTTTGACATTTTGCCCCCTAACGTGTGGCGCGAGTCCTTCCTGCGCGCAGCTGCCAAAAACCTCCACGTCAACATTCCACAATCGCGGAGGATAAATTGTAGGGTGTTTGCCCACAACCCTGACACAAGAACCGGCTGCGGCTCGACCACAATCTTCCGAGTAAGATCTTGATCGTCAGCGCAACTGGCGAGGGCATCAAGTACCAGGCCCTATGCAGGGGCAGGCCTGACCAGCTGCTGCCGCAGCACCAGCATGGCGAGCAATGCGAAGTTCGCCAGATTGGAGGCGACGCCGGTTGCGAAGGCGGGCGCGTAGTAGCCGTAGAGGTCGTAGAGATAGCCCGCCAGCCATGGGCCGGTCGCCATGCCGCTGCCGCTGAGGAACAAGAGCGTCGGCACCCGCCAGTAGGCTTCGCTCATCGGATAAAGTTCGCGGATGGCCAGCACGTAGGCCGGGATCAAGGCCGCGAAGCCGATGCCGAACGCGGTCGAGACCGCGAACAGCCCGGCTTCGTCCTGGGCGAAGAGAAATCCCGCCATGCCGCCGCCCTGCATGGCCGAGCTCAGAAGCGCGGTCGACAGGCCGCCGATGCGGTCGGAGATCCAGCCCCAGATCTGGCGGCTGAGCAATCCGACCCCGAGTAGGACCGACAGCATGGCGGCCCCAACCGTGGCAGACATGCCGAGATCGCTGCACAACGCCACCAGGTGGGCTTGCGGCATGGACATCGTCACGCAGCACAGAAACGCCGCCAGCGCGAGGAGACCGAACACGACATTGGCGTTCCATCCGAGCACGTCTGGCGTGGCGCCGGTGCCGGTACCGACCTTGGCGGCGACCGGCAGGTCTGGCGGCGGCCGCAGATAGATCAGCGCCAGCGGCAGGATGGCGGCGAGTTGGAACAGGCCATAGGCCACCATGGTCGAGCGCCAGCCGAAGTTGGCAATCGACCGCTCGAAAATCGTCGGCCAGAGGAAGCCAGCCAAGTAGCTGCCGCTGGAGATCAGCGCCAACGCCGATCCGCGCCGCAGGTCGAACCAGCGGCTGACATAGACATAGAGCGGCGCATTGAGCCCGCCATTGCCGAGAAAACCGATGAACAGGCCATGACCGAGCCATAGCCACCACGGCTGGCCGAGGGTCGAGATGATCAGCCCAATGCAGATCATCACGGCGCCGAACATCACGGTCCAGCGGATGCCGTAGCGCTCGGCGATGCGGCCCATGACGATGCCGCCGGCCGCGGTGCCGAGCCACGCGAGCGAGCCGCCGAGCGCTGGCACCGAGCGCTGGCCACCCATGTCCGCCGCGATGGCCTTCAGTCCCACCACGACGATCCATGGGCCGCCGAACGACAGGCCGAGCAGGATCAGCGACACGGTCGCGACCACCCACGACTCGCGCGTCTCGATCGATTTCGTTTGCATGCGCCGCTTGATCGTCGGTTCCAGCAGGCTGCCGCCTCAGGGTAGCAGCTCGATGTTCATAATGGCGGCAACGTGCAGGCGAGGCTGCCGGCCGGCAACGACGCGAGTCAATCCCTGGACATGCGCGCGCTGGGCCACCATGGTGCCGGCCCCACACGGGGGACCGATTCGTGAGACTTGCTGCATCAACGTGGCGGGGTCAGCCAGCTCCGCCCTGCCGAGCACGCGTCATGCCGTGCATGGCGACCATCGCGGCCCTTGTCCTGTTCGCCGCCTCGGCCTCTGCCGAGGTCCGGATCACGTGGGACCGCGGCGGCAACACCGACGAGTACACGCGACGCGTCGACGCGCTGCGCCGCTCCGGCGAGCGCGTGGTCATCGACGGGCGGTGCGATTCGGCCTGCACGCTCTATCTTACCTTGCCGCGCCAGCAGCTCTGCGTGACCGGCCGTGCCGAATTCACCTTCCATGCACTCGCCGACGCCCAAACCGGCCTGCCGCGGCCGCGCGAGACGCAAGACCTGTTCCGCGCCTATCCGCAGCCCATCCAGTCCTGGATCAGCCAGAACGGCGGATTGACCCACGTGCCGGTGACACTGAATGGCAACGCGATGCTCAGGATGCTGCCCAGATGCCCGTGACACGGGCGGCGTACGCCCGCGACAAAAGCGTTGAGACGAACGCCTCAAGCACACGCAATCTCAAAGCCGCCTCGCCCACGACCATTACGCTATCCTCGGTGGCGGCAGCGTTTATCCAACGCGAGACGCCAGCGCGGCTTGTTCCTCCGCGATCTCGCGCAGCCGGTCGCAACCAAAATCGATCTCGTCGCCCTTCTCGTCGATCCACTCGATGGAATGGCCGTAGTCGCTGACACGGACCTTTTTGAAGTTCTCTGGATTTCTGATGTATTCGAACAGTTCGCCGTCGGCAATGATCCCGCGCAGATCCACAATTCCCTCGTAGCCATCGTTCCAGGTCAGCTTCAGCACACCATGAAGGACCGGTTCGGCGGTTTTGATACGAAGGATATCGTTCATGGTATCCTCTCCGGTTTACGCTTGGCCGCCATTGCTCGCCAAGCGCGCCTCAGCGCCTCACGCCGCGGTTCAGCCCCTGATATCACGGTTGCCAGCTTCGCGGGTGGCAAGCTTCCCCTGAGAATTTGCAATGTGTCGATTGCGATTTGTGCGCGGTGCTCCGCGAAAATCGCATGAAAATGTGCCGGCGGATGCTCTCTTGCATAGAACTGGATTTTTACGCCCTCGACGATGGCAACCGTGGGCACTCGACCCTCACAGGTCCAGCACCAGCCGCGCCGGGTCCTCAAGGCATTCCTTGACCCGCACCAGGAACGTCACGGCCTCACGGCCGTCGACGATGCGGTGGTCGTAGGACAGCGCCAGGTACATCATCGGGCGCGGCTCGATCTTGCCGCCGACCACCACCGGGCGCTCCTGGATCTTGTGCATGCCGAGGATGCCCGATTGTGGCGCGTTGAGGATCGGCGTCGACATCAGCGAGCCGTAGATGCCGCCGTTGGTGATGGTGAAGGTGCCGCCCTGCATCTCCTCGATCTTGAGCGCGCCCTCGCGGGCGCGCCGGCCGAAGTCGGCGATCTCCTTCTCGATTGCGGCAAGCGATTTCTGATCGCAGTCGCGCACGACCGGCACCACCAGGCCCTTCTCGGTGCCGACCGCGATGCCGATGTGGTAATAATTCTTGTAGATGATGTCGCCGCCGTCGATCTCGGCATTGACGGCGGGAATTTCTTTCAGCGCTTGCACGCAGGCGCGCACGAAGAAGCCCATGAAGCCGAGCTTCACGCCGTGCTTCTTCTCGAACAGATCGCGGTACTGCGCGCGCAGCTTCATCACCTCGGTCATGTCGACCTCGTTGAAGGTCGTGAGCATGGCGGCGGTGTTCTGCGCATCCTTGAGGCGCCGCGCGATGGTGGCGCGCAGCCGCGTCATCTTCACCCGCTCCTCGCGCGCGGCGTCGTCGGCGGGCGACGGCGCCCGCACCTGCACGGCCGCTGCCGGTTGCGCCACCGGCGTCGGCTGCGCGGCGGCGCGCTCGATCGCCGCCAGCATGTCGCCCTTGGTGACGCGGCCGTCGCGGCCGCTGCCCGGCACCGTGGCGGCATCGACGCCGCTCTCCGCCGCGAGCCGCCGCACAGACGGCGCCAGCGGCACGTCGGCCGGGGCGACCTTGGGCGGCTGTGGCTGCTCCGGCGCCCGCGGCTTCGGCTGCTCCGGTCCGGCGCCGGTCGGCTTGGTGGTGGCGGTCTTTTCGCTCGGCTTTCCGGTCGGGCTGGCGGCTGCCGCAGCGGGCGCCGCCGCGGCGCCGGCGCCCTCCTCGATGCGGCCGAGCAGCGCGCCGACCGCGACCGTCGAGCCGTCCTTGGCGGAGATGTCGGAGAGGACGCCGGCCGCCGGCGCCGGCACCTCGATGGTGACCTTGTCGGTCTCGAGCTCCACCACCGGCTCGTCGACCGCGACCTTCTCGCCCGGCTGCTTGAACCAGCGGCCGATGGTGGCCTCGGTCACCGATTCGCCGAGGGTGGGAACACGAATCTCAGCCATGGCGCTCTTCCTTCAGCCAATGGTGACGGCGATCGATTGCGGCCTTCGCTCCGCGCGGGTTCAGCGCAGCGCGTCGTCGAGCAGCGTTTTCAGCTGCGCCTGATGCTTGGACATCACTCCGGCCGCGGTGGCCGCGGACGCCGCCCGGCCGGCGTAGCGCGGCCGCTTGTGCTTGGCGCCGATCTGGTTGAGCACCCATTCGAGGAACGTATCGACGAAGAACCACGCGCCCATGTTGCGCGGCTCCTCCTGGCACCACACGATCTCGGCCTGCTTGAAGCGGGAAAGCTCCTGCACCAGCGCCTTGGTGGGGAACGGATAGAGCTGCTCGATGCGCAGGAGGTAGATGTCGTCGATGCCGCGCTTCTCGCGCTCCTCGTAAAGGTCGAAGTAGACCTTGCCTGAGCACAGAATGACGCGGCGGATGTTTTCGTCGGCCACCAGCTTGATCTTCTCGCCGGCAAGAGTCTGCGCATCGTCCCACAGCACCCGGTGGAACGTCGCCTCGGGGCCGAGCTCGTCGAGCCGCGACACCGCCCGCTTGTGGCGCAGCAGGCTCTTGGGCGTCATCAGGATCAGCGGCTTGCGAATCTCGCGCTTCAGCTGCCGGCGCAGGATGTGGAAATAATTGGCCGGGGTGGTGCAGTTGGCCACCTGCATGTTGTCCTCGGCGCACATCTGCAGGAAGCGCTCGAGCCGCGCCGAGGAGTGCTCCGGCCCTTGGCCTTCGTAGCCGTGCGGCAGCAGGCACACGAGGCCGGACATGCGCAGCCACTTGCGCTCGCCGGACGAGATGAACTGATCGAACACGACCTGCGCGCCGTTGGCGAAGTCGCCGAACTGCGCCTCCCACATGGTGAGCGCGTTCGGTTCGGCGAGCGAATAGCCATATTCGAAGCCGAGCACGGCCTCTTCGGACAGCATCGAGTTGATCACCTCGAAGCGCGCCTGGCGCTCGCTCAGGTGATTGAACGGGATGTAGCGGTTCTCGTTCTCCTGATCGATCAGCACCGAGTGGCGCTGCGAGAAGGTGCCGCGCTCAGTGTCCTGGCCGGACAGCCGCACCGGAAGGCCTTCGAGCAGCAGCGAACAGAACGCCAGCGCCTCGGCGGTCGCCCAGTCGATACCCTCCCCCTTCTCGATCGTCTGGGCGCGGTTGTCGAGGAAGCGCTGGATCGTGCGGTGGACATGGAAATCCTTGGGGACGGCCGTGATCTTGCGGCCGATGTCTTTCAATTTGTCGACCGCGACGCCGGTATTGCCGCGGCGCGGGTCGTCCTGGTCACGCGCAACCTTGAAGCCGGCCCAGCGGCCGTCGAGCCAGTCGGCGCTGTTCGGCCGATAGTTTTGCGCCGACTCCAGCTCGGCGTCGAGGTGAGCGCGCCAGCCGGCCCGCATCTTCTCGATCTCGCCTTCCGAGACGACGCCCTCGCCGACCAGCTTCTTGCCGTACAGTTCCAGCGTCGTCGGGTGCGAGCGGATCGTCTTGTACATGAGCGGCTGGGTGAACGACGGCTCGTCGCCCTCGTTGTGGCCGAAGCGCCGGTAGCAGAACATGTCGATGACGACCGGCTTCTGGAATTTTTGCCGGAACTCGGTCGCCACTTTTGCCGCGAACACGACCGCCTCGGGATCGTCGCCGTTGGCGTGGAAGATCGGCGCCTCGATCATCTTGGCAACGTCGGACGGATAAGGCGACGAGCGGCTGAAACGCGGATAGGTGGTGAAGCCGATCTGGTTGTTGACGATGAAGTGCACCGAGCCGCCGGTGCGATGTCCGCGCAGGCCTGAAAGGCCAAAACATTCGGCGATGACGCCCTGCCCGGCGAAGGAGGCGTCGCCCGAGATGAGCAGCGGCATCACCATGGTGCGGTCTTCCGGCGTGGCGCCGCGCTGGTCCTGCTTGGCCCGCACCTTGCCGAGCACGACCGGATTGACGATCTCCAGATGCGACGGGTTGGCGGTGAGCGACAGGTGCACCTGATTGCCGTCAAACTCGCGGTCCGACGAGGCGCCAAGGTGGTACTTCACGTCGCCCGAGCCCTCGACCTCGTCGGGCGTCCATGAGCCGCCTTTGAACTCGTGGAAGATGGCGCGGTGCGGCTTACCCATGACCTGCGCCAGCACGTTGAGGCGGCCGCGGTGCGCCATGCCGAACGCGATTTCCTTCACGCCGAGCGCACCGCCGCGTTTGATGATCTGCTCGAGCGCCGGGATCATCGACTCGGCGCCGTCGAGGCCGAAGCGCTTGGTGCCGGTGAATTTCAGGTCGCAGAATTTTTCAAAACCCTCCGCCTCGACCAGCTTGTTGAGGATCGCCCGCTTGCCTTCGCGGGTGAACGTGATTTCCTTGTCGGGCCCCTCGATGCGCTCCTGGATCCAGCCTTTCTGCGCCGGGTCGGAAATGTGCATGAACTCGACGCCGAGCGTCTGGCAATAGGTGCGCTGCAGGATCGCAACGATCTGCCGCAGCGTACCGAACTCGAGCCCGAGCACGTGGTCGAGAAAGATCGGACGATCATCGTCGGTCTCGGTGAAGCCATAGGAACGCGGATCAAGCTCCTCGTGATCGTCGCGCACGGCCAGCCCGAGCGGGTCGAGATTGGCGTGCAGGTGGCCGCGGATGCGATAGGCGCGGATGAGCATCAGGGCGCGTATCGAGTCGCGCGTCGCCCGCTGCACGTCCTGCGCCGACAGCTCGACACCCTTCTGCTGGGCGCCGGCCCTGACCTTGTCGCCGACCGTCTTCTCGACCGCCGCCCAGTCGCCGTCGAGCGCCGCGATGAGCTCGCCGCGCGGCGGCTGCGGCCAGTTGGGCCGCTGCCATGACGGCCCGTGCGCGTTCTGGGCGACGGAGCCGGGATCGTCCTTCAGGCTCTGAAAAAATGCCCGCCATTGCGGGTCGACCGCGTTGGGATCGGCCTGGTAGCGGCCGTAAAGGTCTTCGATATAGGCGCCGTTGCCGCCGTACAGGAACGACGTCAGGGCAAAGGCTGCATTGGCGTCTTGACGTGACATGACTATTTCTCTGTCCCGCGGAGCTTTCGGCGCACGCGTGTTGGCTGGGCGCATTCCAGCACGCCCATGGCAATTGACCCGGCGATGTTTGGATTTGCCGGGTTCGCCACAACTTGTTGAGTTTTCGGGTTGATCACCAGATCCATATCTTCCATCGGGATCACCCCAAGAAGCACCTGATTGCCGAGCACCATGGCGCCGGCGAACCCTTTCCGATTGGCCACCGAGACCACGAGGGGGCCGACATAGGACGCGACTTGCCGCGATCCATCGGCCAGCGTGACTTCCCGTCGATCAACTTCGTCGAGTTGGAGCTGAACCGCCACGTGCTCCGGAATGCACAAGTGAACCGCACCGGTATCCGCCAGCGCATCCACTTCGATCGGAGCTAACTCGGGTCGCCTCGGATTTGCCAGCGTAACGCGCGCATAGGCCAAACCCATCCGTCATCTCCTCGAGCCGCATCGATGACTTGCCGACGACCAGGGTGGCTTCACCCGGATCCAGCCATGCCCGTTCGCCCTCGCTTTATGTAGCGGAGTCGTGTCGATTATTAAATGGCAAGGGCTGAATAATGATTCAATCTAGCGGCCAAGAACTTCTTTCAGGGTTTTGCCCAGTCTGGCCGGGGACGGTGACACTTTGATGCCGGCCGCCTCCATGGCGGCGATCTTGGAGTCGGCGCCGCCCTTGCCGCCCGAGATGATGGCGCCGGCGTGGCCCATGCGCCGCCCGGGCGGCGCCGTGCGTCCGGCAATGAATCCCACCATCGGCTTCTTGCGGCCGCGCTTGGCCTCGTCCTGGATGAATTGGGCCGCGTCCTCTTCGGAGGCGCCGCCGATCTCGCCGATCATGATAATGGCCTCGGTCTTCTGGTCGGCCAAGAACATCTCCAGCACGTCGATGAAGTCGGTGCCCTTCACCGGATCGCCGCCGATGCCCACGGCGGTCGTCTGGCCGAGATTCTCCCGCGTGGTCTGGTACACGGCTTCGTAGGTGAGCGTGCCGGAGCGCGACACGATGCCGACGCGGCCGGGTGAAAAAATGTTACCCGGCATGATGCCGATCTTGCATTCGCCGGCCGTCATCACGCCGGGACAATTGGGGCCGATGAGGCGCGACTTGGAGCCCGAGAGCGCCCGCTTCACCCGGACCATGTCGAGCACCGGGATGCCTTCCGTGATGCACACGATGAGCGGGATTTCCGCATCGATCGCCTCGCAGATCGCATCCGCGGCGCCGGGCGGCGGCACGTAGATCACGCTGGCATCGCAGCCGGTCTCGGCGCGCGCCTGCGCAACCGTGTCGAACACCGGCCGGCCGAGGTGGATCGTGCCGCCCTTTCCGGGCGACGTGCCGCCGACCATCTGGGTGCCGTAAGCGATCGCGGCTTCCGAATGGAACGTGCCGTTCTTGCCGGTAAAGCCCTGGCAGATGACTTTCGTGTTCCTGTCGATGAGGATGGACATTTACGAACCCGCAACCAGACGGTGGGTGAGATTGAGATAGATGCCCGGCGTGTTCTTGGGCGTGCCGTCGATCATCAGCAGGATCACGCCCTCGCCCTGCAGCTTGAC
>Ga0111538_10011534_pt1 | contig 11712 bp, 11 predicted proteins | sample SoiMethybrSBSTD1_FD_79669 | JGI IMG/M metagenome (GOLD analysis project Ga0111538, IMG submission 79669) | Bulk soil microbial communities from a Populus tree surrounding site in Tennessee, USA - Soil MetaG P. TD hybrid SBSTD1 (version 2)... | ecosystem: Environmental > Terrestrial > Soil >...
GAGCCGCATGCCGAGGTTCTGGGTCACGACCGGGCTGACCTTCACTGCAGCGCCGCCGTCCTCGTCTGCATAGACGGGCACGAGCTGCATGTCCATGAACGGCGATTTGCCCGGCTTGTCGAACCGCGCGCTCGGCACCATCGGGTCGTGCCAATACAGGATCCGCCGCCCCGAGTCTTGCGCAACGGACTGCGTCCGCTCCTGGGCGAACCAGTAGCCGCCGGCGATGCCGATGATCAGGATCGCCACTGCGGCGGCGATGAGCTTCAGATGCAGGTGATTCATGGGCCTGTCCTACTTCTGCTCGTGCAGATGCTCACGACCGAGGTAGCGCAGGAAGACCCACGCCAGCCCGCGCTCGTTCAGCAGCTCTGCATGCTCGATGATGAATTCGCTTTCCTGCTCGTACGCCTCGAGGGCTAGGCGCAGCTCGCCCCGACCCGCACGATAGGAGCCCAGCGCCGCGCGCGAGCGTTCATGCGCCAGCGGCAGGAGTTCCTGCTCGTATTGCCTGACGCGTTCGCCCAGCTCCTCCCACTGCGTGAGCATCTGGTGAATCTCGGCGGTGTGCATGCGCAACTCCGCCTCGCGTTCGGCCTCCAGCTGTCGCAGCTCCGCGTGCCTGGCGCTGACCTGCGGGTCCTGCCGGTACTTCGTGAAGAGCGGCAAGCCGACGCGGAACTCCAGCGAGACCATGTCCGAGAACTCCGGGCCGCGCTTGGCAAACGCGAGCTCTGCGCTCCAATCCGGTCGCCGCTGCGCCTTCGCCAGGTCGACGTCGAGGCGCGCGGCGGCGATCTGCGACTCGAATGTCAGCAGCGATCCGTGCTCGTGCACGCTCGCAAGCAATGCTGCCGGAGGCGTTGGCAGCTCATCGAGCGCCGGCATCGCTGCGAGCGGTCGATCTGCATCCGCGTCGAGCCAGCGGGCCAGCTCGAACGTCGCCTGACGGACCTCGCTCTGCACGCGAAGCAGCCGCGCATGGAACTGCGCCGCAGCTGCCTGCGCTGCAAGTGCCTCGGCGGTTGAGCTCCGGCCGGCTGCGACCGCGCCGCGAGCTGCGGACGCCTGCGATTCCAGGTCTGATTCGAGCGTGCGCAGCTCATTCAGCGATGCTTCGGCAGTGGCGCGTCGGATCCAGGCCTGCGCAACGTCGCGCGCCACCGCCAGACGAGACTCGAGCAGCTCGGCCTGCGCGACATCCGCTTCAGCTGCGGCGCGCTCGCTCTGCAACTTGCGCTTGGTTGCGGCTGGAAACGCCTGCATCACGCCCACCTTGCGCATCGTCATGAAGTCGCGGGTGGTGGAGTACGCGTCCGGACCGGTGACCGGAAGATTGTCGACGCCGATGACGAGCTCCGGATCCGGCAAGCGTCCGGCAGCCGTCGAAAGAGACTGCATGGCTTCCAGGTTCGCCGTGCGGGCACTGACCTGTGGCGCAGACTGGAGTGCGCGCCCGACCGCTTCCTCGAGCGACAGCGGTTCAGCTGCGTGCGTAGTCAGCGGCAGCGCGCATATCAAAGACAACAACGAGCGATGCCAGGGCATCGGTGTGCTCCTCGATCTCTGAATCGATGCTCAGCAGAAAACCGGCGGGGAGCCGGTGAGGAGGAGCGGGATCTACAGGCGCAGGCGCCCGGTATGCAGGTAGGTCAGCGAGCGATCCGTCGGCGCTGAATCAACAATCGTCGGAATGGATGCGGATGAACGCGCGAGCTCGGGAGGCAAGGTCAGCGTGCCTGCCGCGATGACCGGGTCCGTTGAGCCGCGGCCACGTTCCGCAGACACGACTGGAGAAGGTGCGATGCTCGTTACGCAGGAGGCTGTAGGAGCAGCGTCGAGTTGCTGATACAGATCAATGCAACCGGAGGGTGCGCCGGCTGGGCAACAATCGCCCGTCGCCCCGGCGCTGGCACAAGCAAGCGTGGCCGAGCCCGCGGCCAGCAGGCCGGCAAAAATCACGATCAGTGCAATCAAGCGACGCATGAGCGACCGACAGGGTCGGCCAACTGCCGGATGAAAGTCAAATTGGGACGCCGGTCACACTTGAGGCATCGGAGTCAGCGGACGTCGCGCTGCTGCGGGAACCCGTAGAAGTCGCTCACACCCTCGATGGCCGCACTGACCAGCGCGCGCTCTTCGGAACTGACTTCGGGATTCCAGATGTCGAAGATGAAGACCGCCCGCGGCTCGTCGCTGTCGTTCCAGGCGGTGTGCTCTATCGTGTCGTCGAACACGAAGGCGTTGCCCGGCACCCACTCGCGCTGCTCGCCGCCGACACGGAAGCCGCAACCCGGCGGGATGATCAGCGGCAGATGCACGATGAGTCGCGTGTTGTTGACGCCGGTGTGCGGTGGAATGCGCGTCCTGGCGTCGAGAATCGAGAACAGCGCGTTGGGACTCGCGCCGGGCACTTCGCAGCGCGGCCAGGCTTTGAGAGCCGCCATCGTGCGCGGACAGCGGGCAATGTGGTCCGGATACGGCACCCCGTCGCGCCACAAATAGTAGACGCTCCAGCGGCGCGACTGATGCAGCTCGCGCCACTTCTGTTCAACGGAGCGGCGCGTTCCGTGCGAGACGTAGGGCTCGAGCGAGCCACTGTCTTCCGCCAGCACGTCGACCAGCTCCGCACGAATGTCGTCGGTGGCGGCTTCGATCGTGTCCAGCCATGGGAAGTTGGCGCGCTCGTGAAACTCGATCGCCGCCAGCTGCGGGAAATACATGAACGAAGGCTGCGGCTGGTAGATGCGTTTCTTCTGCAGCAGGATCGCCAGGCACTGATCGAAGCGCCGCAGCGGTGCGTCCGAGTACTCGGACCGCAGGCTCGTCAGGCGGTCTTCGAGAAACGACTCGAGCGCGCGATTGTTGGCTTCGACGACCTGCTTCGCATGCGACAGCAGCTCACGCATCCACGCGGGCACCGGCGTCGTCGGCGTGATCGATCGCAGGGCCATACGATAAGTGAAGGCGGCCGCGCGCGCGTCGCTCTGCAGCTCCTGCAACGATGCCTTCTGCAACATCGCTCGCAGGTTGTGCGGCTCTAGCGCGAGCGCGCGATGCAACGCCTGCATCTCGTCATCGCGGCGGTTGAGACCGCGCAGCGTGGCGGCGAGATTGATCCAGATAGAAGCGTTGGCGGGATCGCCTTGCGCGGCTTGCTCGAACAGTTCCTGCGCGCGCTGCAGATTGCCCGTCACCAGCATGCGGCGACCGAGCTCGTTCAGAACCAGTGGATGTCGGGGCGCTTCCTGCTCTGCCTGCCGCACCAACCTCGTCGCCTCGTCGGCGCGGCCGTCCACGAGCGCCTTGTTCGCAGCATCGATCAGCGCCGGGATGCGCTGGTCGTTCCCCGCAAATGCATTCGTCATTCGGTCCAGCAATCCCTCGATCATCTTGCGCAGCGACTCGGTTTAGCTGCGCAAGTCTAGCCGGGGGTCTGCGTACGTTCAGTCCGTAGCGGCCGTAGAAGCGCCGGCGCGAGTTCAAAGAAATGTCGAGGACGGAGCGCAGGTTGCTCCGCGTGCAATCCGTTGCAGAGCGGACACAACCCACAGCATCGAGTGTCCGATTTCTTTCACCGCTCGTTGACGCTGTAGCGACCCGGACCCAGGATGAGGAGCGCGATCGCTACCAGCAGATACAGCGCCTGCAGCTCGAGTGCGTAGCCGCCGCTGGTGGCAAGGTTGAACAGATCGGCGCGATGCGCGAGCGACAGAGCGAACACCATGTTGATCGCGATGAGCAACGAACCGACGCGCGAGTACCACCCGAGAATCACGAGCAGCGGTGCGATGACCTCGCCGATGTAGACGCCGTACGCGACGAAGGCGGGCATCCCAGTCGCGGTCACGAGCTGCGTGATCGGATCGATACCGCTCCTCAGCTTGGCGATGCCGTGGAAGATGATCAGGCCGCCGAGCGCGATTCGCAGCACGAGCCGGCCGAGGTCCGCATTTGTTCTTGTCATGGTCGTTGCTCCAGGAGATGCGCCGATGCGCCGTGCGGATTATATAGCGGCCGGCGCGCTTGACCCTGCCCTTGGGGAAGGCCGCAGAGTTCGGCCATGGAGTTCGGGTCCATTCTGCTGCGACTGCTGCCGGTGCTGGGCGCACTAGCGGTGGCAAGTGTCATCGAGATCGCCATGCCGCTGCGCCGGCAATCGCGTCGTTCGAACGGTCGCCTGGCCACCAATCTCTGGCTGCTGAGCATCACGCTGACGCTGGGCATGGGCCTGAATTTCACGCTGGCGCTGGGCGCCGAGTACGTTCGACAAAGCGGCGGCGGTCTGTTGCAACGGGCGGGTCTCGGTGCAGCCATGTCATTCATCCTGGCCTTGATCGCACTCGACGCCGCCACCTACCTGGTACACCGCTTGATGCATCAGATCCCGCTGCTCTGGCGCGTGCATCTCGTCCATCACATCGACGCCGCAGTGGACGCGACGACTGCTTTTCGTCAGCACCCGATCGAGGGCGTGCTGCGTTTCAGCTTCCTCGCGGCGACGGCGTGGGCCTTGGGAGCACCCCCCGCGGCGATCGCTCTATATCGGTTGCTCGGCGCGCTCAACTCTGTTCTCGAACACGCCAACATTCGAGTGCCACGCACGCTGGATCGCCTGCTCGTCTTGCTGTGGGTAACACCCGACATGCACAAAGTGCATCACTCGCGCGACCGCGTCGAAACGGATTCCAACTACGCGAACCTGTTTTCGTTCTTCGATCGCTTGTGCCGCACGTTCACGCCGAGCAGTCGCGGCCCCTTCGTGCACTACGGCATTCGCGGCCACGACACGCCGGCGACTCAATCGATCGGCGCCGTGCTGCTGCTGCCGTTTCGCTCTCCGGCGTTAGACTCGCGCTCCTCTCCGGCACTACCGAGCGCGACGAGCGCGGGAGCCAGTCATGACCGACGAAGCGAGACGTGAAACTCTGATGATGCTTGGTGCAGGGGCTGTTGGCGCGATGATCACTAGTGCAGCCGAAGCGGAGAACACCGCGAGTGTGCGGCCTGAGGTGCGCGGCTCGATGACGGGCGGACGCGAGCCGAAGCCGCTGCCGTTCGATCCTGCGAAGCTCAACGGCCTCTCCGAGAAGCTGATCCGCTCGCACTGGGAAAATAACTACATCGGTTCGGTCAAGACGCTGAACATGATCGCGGGCCGGTTGCAGGCAGCGATGAGCGACGCCGATCTGCCGCCAGTCGTGTACGGCGGCCTCAAGCGCGAGGAGTTGCACCGGCTCGGCTCGGTCGTACTGCACGAGCAGTATTTCGGCAATCTCGGCGGTGATGGCAAAGCCGGCGGCGACATTCTCGCAGCGCTGAAAAAAGCCTATGGCAGCTACGAGGCCTGGGATGCCGAGTTTCGCCGCACAGCCATGTCGCTCGCGGGCGGGTCGGGCTGGTGCGTGCTGACCTACAACTTCTACACCCACGAGCTGCGCAACCAGTGGGCCTGGGATCACATGCACGGCGCGATCGCGTCGATGCCGCTGCTGGTGCTCGACATGTACGAGCACTCCTATCACATGGACTACGGCTCGGCCGCCGCGAAGTACGTCGACGCATTCATGCGCAATGTCAAATGGGAAGAGGTGGATCGGCGCTTCGCCGCACTGTCACCGAACTGAGACATTTCGCCAATTGGCGCGAGATCGACGATTGTTGGTGTCCAGCGGGTCGGATAACTGACAGGATTCTCGAATGCTCGCGTTGCAACGTAGGTTTTTCACGGTCGCCGCAGCGGCCGTGCTCATCGCCAGCGCTCCCGCCGCCTTTGCGGTGGACATCGCGCCCGGCGGCAATCTCCGCACGGCCATCGCTGCCCTCAAGCCGGGCGAAGAGCTGCGGCTGGCTGGTGGTACGTACACCGTGGACAGCGGCTTCCGGGTCACGGTCAATGGCACCGCGCAGCAACCGATCGTGATGCGCTCGAAGGACGGCGAGCGCGCGATCATCCAGCAGACGAACTCGGGTCAGAACGTCTTCGAGATCTCCTCTTCCAGGTACTTCGTCGTGCGCAACATCGAGTTCACCGGCGGCTCGCACGGCATCCGCCTGATGAGCTCCAGCTTCATCACGATCGAAGGCTGCGAGGTGCACGACACCGGCGATGTGGCGATCTCCGCGAACTCCGGCGGCACCTACGAAGGGCTGAAGATCCTGCGCAATCACATCCACCACACCAACGGCACAGGCGAAGGCATGTACCTGGGCTGCAACAGCGACGCCTGCCGCGTCGCCAACAGCCTCATCGAAGGCAACTACGTTCATCACACGAACGGCCCGAGCGTCTCGCAGGGCGACGGCATCGAGCTGAAAGAAGGCAGCTACGGCAACACGATTCGCGACAACGTGATCCACGACACGAACTATCCGGGCATCATCACCTACAGCGCAGTCGGCAACGGCGCTGCGAATATCGTGGAAGGCAATGTGATCTGGAACACCAACGACAACGGCATCCAGTCCGCAGCCGACGCCATCATCCGCAACAACATCGTGCTCGGCGCGCCGATCGCTCTGCAGAGCCACCAGGCCGGCAGCCCGTCGAACATGCAGGTCGTGCACAACACCGTCATCAACAACGACGCCGGCATCATCGTGCGCAATGTCGTCGGCTCGGTGGTCGTCGCCAACAATGCCGTCTACGCGCAGAGCGGCAGCGCGATCCGGCTGGTCAGCGGCAATCTGAGCCTGGTCACCGTCGCGGGCAACGTCGGCCAGGGCGGCCTGTCGGGCGCGAGCTCCGGCTACAAGGAAGGCAAGGGAATCGCCACCGACTTCGTCAACGCAACCTTCGGCGTGCCGCCGATCGATGTGTTTCCGAAGACGGGCTCGGCGTTGATTGGCGCCGCGAGCGCATCGCACGTCACGTCGCTGGATTTCAACGGCACCTCGCGCGCGGGCTCCGCCGACGCGGGCGCTTATCGGTACAACGCGTCGGGCAATCCCGGCTGGAAGATCGTCGCCGGCTTCAAGAACGCCGTGCGCCCCAACCCGCCGACGAACGTCACCGCGGAATAGCCTCGCCGCTGCTTTTCACGCCGCTACAATAGCGGGGCGTGGTCACCACCTCCCCGCCTTCTGCTGCTCCCGCTCTCAGTCTCGCCAACGAGCCCGCGTTCATTCGATACCTGATCGCGCGCAGCATCGGCACGCTCGCAGTGCAGATGCAGACCGTCGCGGTCGGCTGGCAGGTGTACGACATCACCTCCAACCCGCTGGACCTCGGCCTGATCGGTCTCTCGCAGTTCCTGCCCTTCATCCTCCTGATCCTGCCTGCCGGCCACGCGGCAGATCACTATGACCGGCGGAGAATTCTCACCGGCTGTTATTTCCTCAACATGGTGAGCGCGCTCTGCCTGCTGGCGTTCTCCGTGTTGGGAATCCACGCTGCTGGACCGATCTTCGCGGTGATGACGTTGCTCGGCGTCACGCGCGCTTTTGCGATGCCTTCGGCGCAGGCGCTGGTGCCGAACCTGGTGCGGCCGGAGCTGTTCGCCAAGGCGACGGCGGTCAATTCATCGGTGTTCCAGGTCTGCACCATCGCCGGCCCGACGCTCGGCGGCGTGCTGTACCTCGCAGGTCCGGGCGCCGTTTTCGGCACGGTCGCGACGCTGCTCGGCATTTCGACGCTGCTCATGACCCGAGTGCGCATCGGCGGCCGGAGCGCGACCGCTGCTCCGGCGGTGTCGCTGCGCTCGTTGCTGTCGGGTCTGACTTTCGTGCGCTCCAAGCCCACAGTGCTCGGCGCTATTTCGCTCGATCTGTTCGCGGTGCTGTTCGGTGGCGCGACTGCGCTGCTGCCGATCTACGCCCGCGACATCCTGCACACGACATCGGTTGGACTCGGCGTGCTGCGCACGGCGCCGGGGATTGGCGCCGCCGTCTGCGCCGCGCTGCTCAGTCTTTTTCCCCTGGATCGAAACGTCGGACGCTGGTTGTTCGGCGGCGTCGGCGTGTTCGGTGTCGCGACTGTCGTGTTCGGCCTGTCGACGAACATCGTCCTCTCGGTGATCGCGCTCGTGCTGCTCGGCGCCGGCGACATGGTGAGCGTCTATCTGCGCCACTTGCTCGTGCAGCTCGAAACACCCGACGAGATCCGTGGCCGCGTCAGCGCCGTGAATGCAGTGTTCATCGGCGCATCCAACGAGCTCGGCGAGTTCGAGTCCGGCATCACTGCGGCGTGGTTCGGAACCGTGCGCGCAGTCGTGCTTGGCGGCATAGCGACGGTGCTGGTGGCCGCGACGTGGGCGTGGTGGTTCCCGGAGCTGCGCCGCATGGATCGCCTGCCGGAGCGCGTCCGCTGAGTGGCTCCATCGCCGGGCGCTAAGTGGATCTGGCTGCGCGCCGCGCGGTCGCTAGCATGGATGCATGAATCGTCGCGATCTGCTGGTCATCGCTGCGCTGGGTAGCTGCACGACAGTCGTCGCTGCCGCCGACTCCTGGCCGGCCGATCTGGCGAAGGCGATCGAGGACTACGATCGCGCCACAGTCAGCAACGACTTCGCGACTCTCGCCAACCTCGTCGCCGATGACTACGTGCTGGTCAACTCCGACTCGACGCTGCAGAACAAGCAGTCGTATCTGGAAGACTTCAAGGTGCCGGGCTTCAAGCTCGATCCCTACGAGCTGCAGCAACCGGTCCACAAGGTCTGGAACGACGCTGCACTTCTTGCCGGCGTCGTGCGTCTGAGCTGGACGCTGAAGGGCGAGCACAACGCGCGCCTGCTGCGAATTGCGCACGTCTGGACGCGACAAGATGGCCGCTGGCACCTGGCGTACACGCAGCTGACGCGAATCCCGTAGTCTGAGCGGCGGCGTCCCGACGAAATCCCGGCGCAATCCCGGAGTTCGCACGGGATCGGGATCCACGCCGCGCATAGTCTGTGAGCCGGTTCCGAACATTCGTTAGGAGACTTGGCTCATGAAAGACCGATCCACCCTTTACCTGGCGTGTGCCGCACTCGGCACACTCGCTCTTGCGGCGGCACCGGCCCCGCAAGCTCACGATGGCGACGGCGGCGCACAGTCCGTCACGACCCAGCAGCAGCTCAACAGTCAGCGCAGCAGGAACAGACTGGTCAGGATCGTCAAGCAGGTGACCGACAAGTACCACTCCATCGCGATGGCCGAGAACGACGGCTACCACCTGTTGTTCGGCTGCGTGAGCGATGAGGACTCCGGCGCGATGGGCCTGCATTACGTGAACCTGGGCCTGTACGCGCACGCGGACGGCACGTTCGACGACGAGATCGACCCCTACCAGCCGGAAATCATTCTCTACGAGCCGACGCCGTGGGGTCCGAGGCTCACGGGTGCGGACTACATCGTCGACGCCGAGACCTGGAACAAGACGCACGCGCAGGCGCCCGAGCTGGATGGCCAGATCTTCCATTTCTTCGATGCGCCGAACCGCTTCGGACTGCGGCCGTTCTACACGCTGCACGTCTGGGCGTGGAAGGACAGTCCGACGGGTACGTTCGTGAATTGGAACAAGGACGTGCGGTGCGACGCGCACAACGGACCGGACAAGTGAGTTGACGCGGCGGCGCGCAGTTCAGAAGGGCCTTGCAGCCCAGTGAGCGTGGGTGCCGCTGCAGATCTTGTGCGGTAGCGCGATGCGACACACGGGGCCATCTGCGAAGTGCTTTGCATCGATCACGATGCATTCCGACGTCTGCGTGTTCTCGTCGGTGACGAAGCTGATCAGGTAGCCGTCGTCCTCGTCGCGCGCGCCGAGTCGGGGCGCGAACGGCGCTTCGCTCGCGTAGCGGTTCGGGCTGAGGTCCAGCTCCCACGACTTGCCCGTCGCCAGATCGTGCTTCACGAAGCCGGTGAACAGGAACCAGCCGGGCTTCGACTTCGTGCTGTACACGTAGCGGTTGGGCACGCCGGTGTACTGCTGGTTGATCATGCCGAACTCGAGAATGCGATCGTCGAGCGGCTCCTCGCGCGTGCGGCCGGTGCGCAGATCGAAGCGCCAGCGATGCAGTCGTGGACGAAACGCGTGCTCGTCCAAAAACGCCATCATGTGGCTGTAACCGGACGGCGCGTCGTGGCGCGGCCGCGGCGTCGGGTTCTCCTGGAAGTAGCCGTCCATCACGATCTCGTGCCCCGATTCGTAGGCATTGAGGAAGTGCAGGACATACGTCGGCGCGGCTTCGAACCAGCGCAAGTCTTCGCTGCGGCCGTGCCGCGGAAGCACCCCGAAGCGCGACGGCAAGTCGTGCATGCGCACCGCGTGCACGTCCGAATCGAGCAGATCGGCGTCCCAGAACGCGGGCAGATCGTTGAGGATCGAATGACGCGCGCTGACAGCCATGTCGTGCGGCAGACGCGGGCCGGGCAACGGGATCGGCTGATAGGTCGTGAGCCGCCCGTGGCGATCGACGGCGCCGTAGTGCATGTACGGCGCGTGCTTCGAGTAGTTGAAGAACATCAGCTCGCCGCTGCGCGGATCCACCTTGCAGTGCGCCGACACACCATCGAGCGGCACCCAGCTCGCGACTCCGAGCGTTTCCAGCGTTTCGGGATCGAGACAGTACGCCTCGCCGCACTGGTAGAACGTCGAGAGCGCGACGCCGTTGTGCGTGATGATGTCGGTGCTCGAAGCATCCTTCAGGCTGCCGTGCGCGCCGAACCCCGGCCGCAGCGAGGTTCCCGGCGGATCCATCAGGCCGCCCCACAGCGAGCCGCCGGCCTCCTGTTCGGCCACCAGGCAGCGCGTTCGGACAAACCGATTGCGATAGCTGACCTGGCCGCGGCGGAAGTCCAGCTGGTGGATCATCGCGTCGCCATCGAACGGGTGATAGCGACCGAGCGGCTGATGAATCTGGTTCTCGGTGTTGCGCAGGTAGACGCCGTCGAGATCGGCGGGCACGGCGCCCGCGAGCACGGGCAGGTCGTGCGCAGTGACCTCCTCGTATTGCGGCGTCCATGCGCCGGTCAGATACGGATGGTCGCTGTCCCGCAGCGTGGTCCTGATGGGCGCGAGCTTCTCGATTCTCATTCCGGCATCCTCGCGCGATTGTATGCCCCATGAGTCTCGTTGTGCAAGCTTGTAGGCCGGGCACTGTCCGGCGCGCCGCGCCAATGCTATCGTCCTGTTACTTGCAATACGAGACTTACAACGCAGACCGGTGACCACGATGCGCCAGCGGATTCTTGCAGTGATGGGAGTTGCCCTGCTCGCGCTCGCCGCGCAGTCGGCGCAGGCCGATCCGCCCGATACCGATGCGCAGAAGCTCGCCACCGTGCGTCAGATGATCGACGCCTGGAACCAGCGCAACTGGCAGCAGGTGTACGAGCTGTTCGCCGCGGACGGCGTCCTGCAGAGCATGATGCTGCCGCCGACTGTCGGCCGCGAGGCAATCCAGCAGCGCATTGGCGCGCTCGCCAAAGGCATCGACTCCATCGAGCTGCGGGTGCAGCACATCGGCGTCATTGATGGAGTGGTCTTCATCGAGCGCGTCGACGACTTCGTCTATCGCGGCAAGCACGGCGCGGTGCCGGTCGTGGGGGTCGTCGAAGTCGAGAAGGGACGCGTCAAGGCCTGGCGCGAATACTACGATCGCGCGCAGCTGCTCGAAGCGATGGGAGTCAAAGAGTGAGGCGTCAGCCGGCAGCCGCGCCACGCCGCCCGATCGATTCGTTCGCGACCGGCGGGAAGGTGACGTCGTGCGGATCGATGGTCTTGTGACAGTGACTACA
>Ga0111538_10011536_pt1 | contig 11711 bp, 10 predicted proteins | sample SoiMethybrSBSTD1_FD_79669 | JGI IMG/M metagenome (GOLD analysis project Ga0111538, IMG submission 79669) | Bulk soil microbial communities from a Populus tree surrounding site in Tennessee, USA - Soil MetaG P. TD hybrid SBSTD1 (version 2)... | ecosystem: Environmental > Terrestrial > Soil >...
CAGAACATCCGCCTGTTCGGGAACATGTCGGCGGAGAGCAACGTGTTGGTCGGTCTCCACCATCGGCTCAAGGGCCGCTGGTTCGGGGCGATCCTGAAGCCGCGCTCGATCATCCGTGAGGAGGAGGAGGCCCACACCCGCGCCGTGGAGCTGCTCGACCTCGTCGGGCTTGGGAGCCGCAAGGACACGCTCGCCCGCAACCTGCCGTATGGGGATCAGCGGCGACTGGAGATCGCGCGTGCCTTGGCGACAGAACCGAAGCTGCTGCTCCTTGACGAGCCGACCGCGGGCATGAACCCCGAGGAGACCAGGCGGCTGACGGAGTTCGTCCGTGAGCTCCGAGGGCGACTCGGGCTCACCGTCCTGCTCATCGAGCACGACATGAAGGTCGTCATGGGTATCAGCGACCGGGTCACGGTCCTCGACCATGGCGAGAAGATCGCCGAGGGCTCACCCGCCGAGGTGCGTGCCGATCCACGCGTGGTCGAGGCGTATCTCGGCCGCGGCGCGGCCGGCGAAGGCTGACCCATGGCCCTCCTGGAGCTCCGCGACGTCCACACCTACTACGGCAACATCCACGCCCTCAAGGGCATCTCGCTGACCATCGATCAGGGCGAGATCGTGACGCTGATCGGCTCGAACGGCGCCGGCAAGTCGACCACGCTCAAGACGATCAGTGGGTTACTCCGACCGCGCGAAGGCGAGATCTGGTTCGACGGGAAGCGGCTGGACGGGACGCCTGCCCACGAGGTCGTGGTCCTCGGCATCTCGCAGGCGCCCGAGGGGCGTCGGATCTTCCCGCGTATGACCGTTCGCGAGAACCTCGAGATGGGCGCATTCCAGCGCGAGAAGGGCAGCGAGCGGGACGCCGATTTCGAACGTGTCTATACGCTCTTCCCGCGGTTGAAGGAACGGCTCAACCAGAAGGGCGGCACGCTGTCTGGCGGCGAGCAGCAGATGCTCGCCATCGGCCGAGCGCTCATGGCGCGCCCCAAGGTCCTGCTCCTCGACGAGCCGTCGATGGGCCTCGCGCCGATCCTCGTCGAACAGATCTTCGAGATCGTCAAGGACATCAACGCCTCGGGGACGACGGTGCTCCTCGTCGAGCAGAACGCGCTCATGGCCCTGGGCATCGCCAAGCGCGGCTATATCCTGCAGACTGGTGAGATCGTGCTCCAGGACGTGGCCGACCGGCTGATGACGAACCCCGAGGTCCAGAAGGCCTACCTCGGAGGCTAGACCGTCAGTCCGCCGCCGATGGACGCTGTCGATGACGGCCGACGCGCATCCGATTCCCGCAGACGGCCGCCTCGCACCAGATCCGGTTCTGCTTGCGGGACCGGTCGACGAACAGCCACCGACAACGTGGATTGCCGCAGCGCCGGAGCCGGTCGCGCTCCTCGGCCAGCGCCAGCGCGGCTGGCAGCAGGTCATCGGTGACGCCATCCCAGCCGGTCGCCGGCGAGCGCATCGACCCGTCGGCGCGAAGCCGGTAGTCGACGCCCGCGAGCGCGCCGTCCATCGCGCTCCGCCACGCGAGCGGGTCGAAGGATGGATCGTCGGCGAGCGCGCGGATCGAGGCCCGGAGCGAGCGCAGGCGCGCGAGCTGGCCCTCGGTCGGTGCACGGCCGGGGTCGGGGATCGCGTGCGTCGTCAGGAAGTCGACGGCGCGCGCGGGCGTGTCGAGGTGGTCATGTGGCGGTTCGCCGTCCCGGGCGCGCCGGCGGTAATGGGCGCCAGGCCCGTGGAGGCTGTTGGCCAGCGCGAGCGCGGCGTCGGTCCCGAGCTGCCATGTAACGGTATCCATCGGCATTGATACGTTACCATCCGGCGATGGCCGCCCCGATCTTGTCGCTGGTCCTGGCACGCCTCCGCCGTCGCGGCGCGACCGCGCTCATATCGATGGCAGCGGTCGGGGCCGCAGCGGCGCTGATCGCGATCGTCACGGGCATCGGCCTCGTCGCCGCCGACGCGACCGTCGCGCGGACCCTCGCGGGTGAGGGTGTCGATCGGCCGCTCGTCCGCATCTCGCGCTTCGCCCCGACGGCGACCGACTACGACGCCATCATGTCGCGCACCAACGCCGGGATCCAGGAGCATCTCGGCGGCCTGACCACGCCCCCGGTCCGCGGCGTCCTTACCCGCGAGCTCCTCGACCTTGACCAGCCGCTGTTCGAGCTCGTCGTCGCGGTCGATCAGCCGGATCCGCTTGTGAGCGTCGTCCAGGGCCGGTTGCCCAGACCGTGCGCCGACGGCTCGGCCTGCGAGGCGATCCTCCTGTCCGAGTCGGAACCGGACTTCGATTTCACCTCGGCGCGACCCGCCCCGAACCTCCACCTGACGATCGTCGGGCGCGGGATCATCGACCCGGCGGTCCCGTTCGGCGACCTGGACCAGCGCGGTCCTTTCGGGGAGGCGACGATCGGGGGCGGTGACTATCAGACCGGGCGACGCAGCCCGGCGGTCCTTCTCGTCAACGGCGTCGACGCCGTCTCGCACATGCCGGCCTTGGACGTGACAGGACGGACGTACGTCTGGACGGCACCTGTCGACGTCGCCGCGATCCACCCCTGGACGGCCGCGTCGTTTCGCGATGCGGTCGAGGGCATGACCCGCGACCTCCTCGCAGGCGACCCGGCGTATAGCGTCGAAAGCCCGCTGACCCAGATCGCAGCCGCGCTCGGGCTGGCGGACGCCTCGTCCGCGCGCCTGCTCCTCATCGGCTCGCTCGGGGTCGCCATCCTGCTCGCCTTCGCCGTCTTCCTGGCGCTCGTCGTGCGCGATGATGTCGCGGCCGAGGTCGCCCGGCTCACCGCCGTCGGTGCTCGTCGGCGCGACCGCATCACGTTCCTCGTGCTCGAAGCCGGCATCCCCGCCGTGATCGGTGGCGTCATCGGCTGGATCGGTGGAGCGCTCGTCGTCGCATTCCTCGCGAGCTGGGCGTCAGCTGATCCGGTCGCGATCGTCTCGGGCGCGATACTGGCGCCGGGTGCCCTGGCGGCGGCGTTCCTGGTCATCGTGGTCGCCGTGATCACGACGGTCTTCGCGACCGCACCCGGTCGGTCATGGGGTGGCGGCGTCAGGACCATCGTCGCGATGGTGCTGACGGCGATCGTCGTGCTCGCCTGGCAGCTCGCGTCGACCGGGCCGCTGGATACCGCGGCCCTTGCCCGATCTGTCAGCAGCCCCGTCGTCGTGCTCCTGCCGCCGGCCCTCGCATTCGTCGCGGCATTGCTGCTGGCGACGGCGATGCCGCCACTGCTCCGCGCGATCACCCGACGGTCGCGCCGCGCGCCACTGGCCCTGCGCCTCTCGCTGCTGTCCCTGTCGCGTGATCCGGGTCGGCCCGCCGCGACGCTGACGCTGCTGGCATTCAGCATCGGCGCGATCGTCTTCGCGACGTGCTGGTCGGCGACGCTCCGCGCCGGTATCGACGATGCGGCTGCCTACCGCTCGGGGCTGGACTTGCGTGTCACCGAGCTCGGGACGGGTCTGTCGATCGCCCCCTCCGTCGTGCCGGTCGACCGGTACGCCAAGCTCGGTGCCGATGTGACCGCCATCCCGGTCTTCCACGAGGGCAGCACCTCCGGACCGGGCGGCCGGGTCGACATCGTCGGCATCGACCCGGCCGTCCTGCCGACCCTCCCAGGCTGGCGCGCCGACTTCTCGGCGACACCGGTCCAGGAGCTGGCGACGCGGCTCCACGTTGACGAGCCGGCCGGCGGCTGGAACGTGGCCGGGCACCGCCTGCCGGCCGGCAGCCCGGAGCTCGATCTGCGATTCCGCTACAACGGCGAACCGCTCAAACTCGACGCGGTCGTCTGGACGGACGAAGGTGACACCGTCCGCATCCCGCTCGGCACCATCGATGACGGGATGACGCGCGCCAGCGCGCCCCTGCCGAAAAGCGCCATCGGCGGCCGACTCACAGCCCTCGTCTTCTATAACGCCCAGCTCGTTGCTGGCTCCGGCCATGAGTTCGGCGTCTACCGATCGACCGTCAGCTTCGAGGGCCTCGACGGGCTCGTCGACGAGCGTCCGATCCCGCTCGAGATCTTCGCGGTGGATGTCCACATCATCAAGGCACCGCAGGCGACCGATGGGCTCGTCCTGCCGGCGGTCGTCAGCCGCGACCTCGCGAAGGAGACGAAGCCCGACGGGATGCTCGACCTGCACGTAGGGAGCGGCACCATCCCGATCCGCGTCGTCGCGACGGCCGACCGCGCTCCGACGGTCGTCGAGCCGGATCCCCGCTTCGTCATCGTGCCGCTCGACCCGTTCATCGTCGCGCTCGCCTCGGCCGTCCCCGGCTCCGGACGTCCGTCCGAGATGTGGCTGAGCGTGCCCGACCCGCAGCGCCAGGCCGACGTCCGCGCCGCGCTCGCCAAGCCGCCCTTCCGGTTCGCCCAGGTGACCGCACGTTCGGACCTCGTCGCGCAACAGGCAGGCGACCCACTGACCCAGGCGATCGTCTGGGCGCAGATCGTGGCGGCCCTGGCCGGTCTGACGCTATCCATCGGTGCGCTCGTGATGGGCGCCATCACGGATCTCCGCGACGAACGCGGCGAGCTGGCCGACCTCGAGGCACAGGGCGTCCCACCCTCGGCGCTGCGCTGGCACGCGCTCGCGCGCACGGCGTGGCTGGCGATCGGGGGCTGTGTCGCCGGCCTCGTCGCGGGGCTTGCACTCGCGGTCACCGTGACGGGCGCGCTCGCGATCGACGCCGAGGGCCGACTACCGATCCCGCCGCTGGTCGTCGCGCTGCCGCCGCTCCAGATCGGGGCCGTGGTCGTCGGGGTGCTCGTGATCGTGCTCGGCACGGTCGCGGTCCTGGCCGCACGGACATACGGTCGGTCGACGCTCGGCGAGCGACGCGGTGGACGGGCGACGCGCCGACGCAGCGCCTGGACCGCGGGGACGGAGCGGATCGATGGCTGAGGCGGTCGTCGGCAACGGGCTCATCCGGATCCATCGGACCCCCGGCGGACCCGTCGCGGCCCTGCGCGGCCTCGACATCACGGTCGGTGAGGGCGAGGTGGCGGCCGTGATCGGGCCATCCGGCTCGGGCAAGTCGACGCTGCTGCGGCTCATCGCCGGTCTCGATCGGCCATCCGCCGGTCGGCTGGTCGTGCTCGGCGCCGACCTGACCGATGCCTCCGATCGCGATCTCGATCGCCATCGGCGAGAACACGTCGGTGTCGTCGAGCAGCATTACCGTCGGGCGCTGTCGCCATATCTACGGGTCGCCGATGCGATCGCCCTGCCGCTCGCTCTGCGCGGCGTTCCTGCGGCGGAACGCAAGCGCCGGGTTGACGAGCTCCTGGACCGCATCGGGCTGCCGGGTCGTGGCGACGCGCTCCGCCACCAGCTTTCCGGCGGGGAGCAGCAGCGCATCGCGTTCGCGGTCGCCCTCGCGACTCGACCGCCGCTCCTGCTTGCCGACGAACCCACCGGCGAGCTCGACGCCACCACCGCCGAAACGATCCTCGGCGTGTTGCGCGACCTCGTTCGCGCCGAGGGCACGACGTGCGTGGTCGTGACTCATGACGAGCTGGTCGAACGGGTCGCCGACCGCGTCGTCCACGTCGCGGACGGGCGGGCGGTCGCGGAACGGATCGGTGGTCCGGGCACGCCTTCGGTGCAGGTCCGCGATGCCCAGGGCTGGCTGGCGCCCCCCTTGCCCGAACCGTCGACCCCGTTGTCCTCCGCCGTCCGACCCGATGACGGCGAGGACGCGGTCGTCCTCGAGCGGGCCGCCCGACGCTACGGGGCGGGCTCGACATCGATGCTCGGGCTGCCACCGACGAGCGTCGCGTTCGGAGCGGGCCGGTTCCACGTCGTGACCGGGCCGTCGGGGAGTGGCAAGTCGACGTTGCTCCGCCTCGTATCCGGTCTCGACCGGCCGACCGAAGGCCGCGTCACGACGCTCGGCGTCGACCTCGCGACGCTGGATCGTGACGCGCTCGCCCGATTGCGAGCGAGGCGGATCGGGATCGTCGACCAGGTGCGCGACCTCGTCCCGTTCCTGACGGCTCGCGAAAACGTCGAGCTCGGCCTGGCGATCCGCGGTGTCGACCCCGATGATGCGCGGCCCCGCGCCGTCGAGGCGCTCGATGTGGTCGGGCTTGGCGAGCACCTGGATCGAGCACCGGACGGCCTGTCAGCCGGAGAGCGGCTCCGGGTCGCGCTGGCGCGCGCACTCGCGACGGGTCCCGACCTGCTCATCCTCGACGAGCCGACCGCCGCGCTCGATCGCGCGGGAGCACGGGCGGTCGCCCGCTTGCTCGCAGGGCTCGACGGGCGTGTGACGGTCCTCGCCACGACTCATGACCCCGCGCTGATCGAGGCCGCGAGCGACAGGCTCGATCTGGTCGTAGCCTCGGGTCGCGTGCCGGTCAGCGCCGCTCGCTAGGGAAACGCGCTGACCCCAGTTCCAACCGGGTCAGCGGTAATGCGGCTCGCGCGTCATCACGAATACGGCCCGTGACAGGATGGCCAGGCCGATGCCGGTGATCCACAGGCCCGGACCGTTGGTGAAGACCTCGAGTGGCGAGTTGAACCGGAACGCCCCAAGGCCGAACAGCTCGAAGATCCGCCAGCCGAGACCGATCCAGCCGACGATGGCCAGGAACGCGAACGCCTCCCATCGATCGATCGGGGTCGGGCGGTCGCCGACCGCGTAGGGCAGCGCTACGAGGAGGAGCGTCGCGACGCCGACGAGGAGCGCGAGGATCCCGCTCCCTTCGATGCCGTTGCCGGAGAGCGGCGGCAGCCCGCCGCCGGGCTGCTCGAGTTGCCACCACGGCAACAGGCAACCGATCAGGACGACCACGCCGCCGATCGCGGCCATGGTCCGGCCCCCGCCCAGGGGCCGCCGGTGCATCGTCACGCCTCGACGGCCTCCCCCGGCTCCGCCGCCGCGCCGTACACCTCTGGCTTGAGCACGCCGACATACCTGAGGTTCCGATACACCTCACCGAAGTCGAGCCCGTAGCCGATGACGAACTGGTCCGGGATCTGGAACCCGATGTAGTCGACGGGGATCTCGACGAGGCGGCGCGCCGGTTTGTCGAGCAACGTGCAGATGCGCAGGGTCGCGGGGTTCTTTCCGCGCAGGTAGCGAATCAGGTAGTTCAGGGTCAGGCCCGTATCGATGATGTCTTCGACGATGAGCACGTCCTCGCCCGCGATGCTCGCGGACAGGTCCTTGAGGATCCGGACGAGGCCCGACGACTCGGTCGTCGCACCGCCGTACGAGCTGACCTCCATCAGGTCGATGCGCAGCGGCAGGTCGATGGCGCGCATCAGATCGGCCATGAACGGCAGCGATCCCTTGAGCACCGAGACGAGCGTGAGCGTGCGGCCCTGATAGTCGGCACTGATCCGGGAGCCGAGCTCGGCGACGCGCGTCGAGATCTGCTCCTCAGTCAGAAGGATCTCGGCGATGTCCGCGTGGAGGTCGACGACGCGACCCGTCATCAAGCGGACGTCTCAGGTTCGACGGTCGGAGCCTTCGCTGGGACACGCTGCCGTCGCCGTCTGCCGGTCCCGATGCTCGCTGCGGCGAGCGGCGAGGCAGCGGCCGGTCGGGTCGCCGGATCCGGCTCGACAGCGTCCGACCCGCTCGATCCGGTCGCGTACGGTGCTGCGACCTGGCCGGACGAACCGGACAATCCGTCGACCAGCGCCAGCTTCCCGTACTTCAGCATGAGGGCTCGGAAATCGCGTGCGTAGAAGAGCTTGATGTTGATCGACGGGTAGAGCTCACGCAGGCGGCGCAGCTTCCGATTCTTCTTCCGCACGAGCTTCTGACGGAGCGTCGTCATCTCGAGGTAGAGGTCGAGGTCGGGCAGGTAGAAATCGGGCGAGAAGCTCTCCACGACGGCACCGTCGAGGTTCCACAGGATCGGGAAGGTGTGTGGCTCGTACTCCCAGCGGACCTGATAGAAGTCGAGGATGCGAGCCATCTCCGCTTCGCTGGCATGGGCGAACGGGGTAGCGGAGTCCATGTAGGCGCAGTCTACCCGAGCGAGCGTGGACCCGGCGGCGGCTCGAGGCCGATCGACGCCGGGGATGCGTTGCGACCGATACCCCCTAGGGGTATCATCGCGGCCATGCCGACGACCGCGCGACGAACGCCACCGCCCGACCCGAGCCACTTCCGCCACAGCTATGCCAAGGACACGGCGCAGCTCATGCGCCGTCTGTCACGCATGGAGGGGCAGGTCCGCGGGATCGCCCGGATGATCGAGCGCGAGGAGTACTGCGTCGACATCCTCCAGCAGACCGCCGCACTGCGCGCCGCGGTCGACGCCCTGTCGATCCTCATCCTGGAGGACCACGTCCAGGGCTGCGTACGCACGGCAGCAGAGCGCGGCGAGGCGGATCGGTACGTCGACGAGGTCGTTGACGTGGTGCGCCGCACGCTCGGCCGACCGGTCCGGAGCGGCACGCGCACCACGTAGCCCCAGAGCGTGCCGGTACCTTCGGCCGGTCAGGCGCGGTCGCTCGGGGGATGTCGCCTGGATGCACCGGCGGCGGACCATCGTCCCGTATGACCGACCCGCGTCTGACCTCGCCAGCGACAGGTTCCCCGACACTCCCGGCAGTCGGGCCCGCGATCGCGCCACCTCGCCCGTTCGTCGATCGACGGCGCGCGTCCCGGCGTGCTGAGGATCGCATCGCCGACGCGGAACGGCGGCTCCTCGCGGTGGCGCTCGACATCCTGGCCTCCGGCCGGCCGGCCGAGGCGCGGCTCGCCGGGCTGCTTGACCTGCTCGCCCGGATCGCCGGCGCGCAACGCGCTGCGGTCGTCGCGGACGGCGTCCGTCGACGCGTGGCCGTCGCCGCGTCCGGCCCGGAGGACACGCCGGCAGCGCTCGACCTTGCGACGTGGCTCGACACGGCGGCACTGCGCACCCGCGCCGAGCGTGCCGCCGCCGTGCCCGCCGAGATCGTCGTGGCGACGCGGACGCCGGGGACGCAACGCCACAAGGGAATGGCACCCTCGACCCATCACGCGTGGTTGCCGGTCCCGTCGGCCGGAGCGGTGTCGCTCGGGTTCGCGTTCGCTCGGGCACGGGACGCCGAGGCGCTTCGCGAGCGCTTGCCACCGGCACTGACCCGGCACGCCGCCGTCGCGCTTGCGCTGGTGACCGAGGCGATGGCGACGGAACGGGAGCTCGCCACATGGCGCGCGACCGAGACGGAGCGGTCGACATACGTCTCCACCGTCGCCCACGAGCTGCGGACGCCTCTGACGGGGCTGTCGGGCTATCTCGACCTGATCCTCGACGGTCAGGTTGACGACGAGGACGTCGTCAGGGAATTCCTCGAGCGCGGACGTTCCATCGTCGGCTCGATGGCCGAGCTCATCAGCGACCTCCTCGAGCTGTCGCGCATCGACTCCGGGACGGTGGCGCTCGAGGCGCAGCCATTCTCTGTGGCGGAGGCGCTGCACGCCGTCGAAGCCGCCTTGATGCCGATCGCGCTCGATCGCGGGCTGCCCCTGGTGACGACAGCGCCGGGCCGGATGGCGACCGCAGTCGGCGACCGACGCCGGGTCGAGCAGATCGTCACGAACCTTGCCTCGAATGCGCTGAAGTTCGGCACGGACGGCGTCGACGTCGAGCTGGCTGCCTGGTTCGACGGGCCCGTGGCCATCGTCGCCGTGCGCGACGAGGGGCCGGGCATCGGCGCCGAGGATCGAGCGCACGTGTTCGAGCGCTTCTATCGCATGGCCGATCATGAGCGCGTCACCGGCACGGGCCTCGGACTGTCGATCTCGCGCGACCTCGCGCGCCGGATGGGCGGCGACCTCGACGTGGTGAGCCGTCTCGGCGTCGGCTCGGCCTTCGTGCTCGTCCTGCCAGGGCCGTCGCCACACGTCGAGCCCGACGTGATCGACGCCGGGATGACGTTGGCCCTGCAACATGAGAACGACCGGCTGGAAGCCTTGAGCGCGGTCCGCGCGGCAGGCTCACGCGCCGCTGCCTCCGGTCGAACGCCGTCCTCCCCGAGGCGGCCTCGGGTCGTCGTCGCGACGGGCCCGAACGGCTAGCGTCTTCAGTTATCCACCAATCCCCCGGCCGTCGGGAGGTTCGTGGATAACCCGGTTGACGGTCCGACGCCCCGCCTCGTACGGTCCCATCCCGCACTACGGCGACGCGAGGGTAACGCGGTCCACGAGGGGCACGGGGAAACCCGGCCACGAACCGGATGGATCGGGGAAGACCGGACGATCATCGCCCGAAGTGCGAGACGAGTCGACGCCGGGAGCGGTGCCGCGCCGCGTGGTACGCCAAGCCAAGGGAGGCGTGCCGTTGGAACGCAGGCGCGAGCCGCTCCCGACGCGCGTCATGGACACCCCACCCCTACCGACGGCGTACGACGCTGCCTTGCGAGATGGACTGTCCGCGATCCCGGTCACGGTCAGCCCCGACGCGCGTGCCGCGATCGACGGCCACGTCCGGCTGCTCCTCGCCTGGACGGAGGCGATCAACCTCACCGGGATCCGCAAACCCGCCGCGGTCGCCCTCGGTCACGTGGTCGACAGCCTCACGGGCCGCGCGCTGATCGCCGACGCGACGCCACAGGGAGTCCTCGATCTCGGATCGGGCGGTGGCTTCCCTGGGATCCCACTGGCGGCGAGCCTCCGCGACGATCGCCCGGATCTGGAGGTCACGCTGCTCGAGCCGATCGCCAAGAAGGCACGCTTCCTCGAGACGGCCGTCGCGGCGACGAGCCTCGGCAGGACCGTCCGCGTCGTGGCCGGACGGGCGGAGGACCTGGCGGGCGATCCGTTCTCGCGATCGTCCTGGGACATCGTCACGGCGCGCGCCGTCGCGGCGACGGCTGACCTGGTCGAGCTCGCCTTCCCACTGCTCAAGCCCGGCGGGTCCCTCATCGCGTGGAAGCGCGGCGACATCGCCGATGAGCTCGCGGGCGCAGGACGAGCGATCGAGGCGCTCGGGGGCGGGTCGCTGGGCATCACCGAGGTGACGGTCGCCGGCCTGGCCGAGCACCGTCTCGTGACGATCACACGGGCCACGACGGGCAGCGTTCCGGAGGCCTATCCGCGCGACCCCGCCGTCCGCAAACGACGGCCGTGGTAAGCATGGCTCGGCGCTCGGTCGGCGGCTGCTACCCTCACGCGGATGCGCGTGGCCGTGCTATCCGATATCCATAGCAACATCGTGGCCCTCGACGCGGTCCTCTCCGACGCCGCCGATGTCGATGCCATCTGGCACCTCGGCGATGTGGTCGGCTATGGTCCGCAGCCGGACGCCGTGGTGGCCCGCCTCGACGAACGCGACGCGACGGGCGTGCGCGGCAATCACGATGCAGCAGCGATCGGGGGACCCGAGATCGATTGGTTCAACCCCGAGGCGCGCGCGGCGGCGGAATGGACACGAGACTCCATCGCGGACTCGACCCGCGCCTGGCTCAGCGCCCTCCCGGAGCGACGCGTCGTCGATGACGTACTGCTCGTCCACGGAAGCCCCCGCGATCCGTTGCGCGAGTACGTCACGGATCGTGCCGCCGCCGAGGACAACATGGCCGTCCAGGAGACCCAGCACGCCCTGCACGGCCACACCCACGTGCCCGCAGCCTGGACGGCGACGCCGGACCGGGTCGCCTTGATCCAACCCGGGGCCGCGGACGCGATCGACCTCGGTACCTACCGGATGTTGATCAACCCGGGCAGTGTC
>Ga0111538_10011537_pt1 | contig 11710 bp, 17 predicted proteins | sample SoiMethybrSBSTD1_FD_79669 | JGI IMG/M metagenome (GOLD analysis project Ga0111538, IMG submission 79669) | Bulk soil microbial communities from a Populus tree surrounding site in Tennessee, USA - Soil MetaG P. TD hybrid SBSTD1 (version 2)... | ecosystem: Environmental > Terrestrial > Soil >...
ACTTCGCGCCCAGTCGGCTTGTTCTTTTTCTTTGAACCACGCCGCTCCGCCATGGCCTATACCCCCCAATGGCTTCGTTGGATAGAAACTGAAAGCGGCTGCGTCGCCCCAGGAACCAAGCATTACGCCGTCTAGGTCTGCCCCAAAACACTGGGCACAATCCTCGATAAGCGGCACTTTGTAGAACTCACAGACGGCTTTGATCTCACGGAGGTAATAAGCAGGGTGCCCGTAGAGATGGGGCAGAATGACTGCCGCAGGCTGGAAACCGCTGTCGATCCGCTCACTTATCAGGTGGTTAAGCTCGGGGGTGATTGGTGATGCCAGGGTCTCAATTATGTCAATAAACGCGACATCATGGCCTGAGTTGATGACAGACTCAGCGGTAGCGCTAAAGGTCATGGCAGGGACTATACAGTCCCCGAACGTATCCAGCGCTAGAGTCTCATAACAGAGCGTCAGCGCGTCTGTGCCGGAGTTACAGGTGACCACATGCCCGCCCCCGAGGAACTCGGCTAGCTCCTCTTCCAGGGCTGGAACATGCGGGCCGACCGCGGTCTTGCCAGAGGCAAGGACGCAGCAGACGATCTCTTGCTCCTCTGCCGAGACCGATGTGTCAAAGAGCTTAATCACCAGATACCTACTATCGCGTCACGGTAGTCCCACCACTCATTCACGTCTTTGGTGATAATGGCGCCTGCGCCGATTTTGGCGTAACGACAGATTGCCACATTGGGGAGGATGATTGCCCCTGATCCAATGGAGACGTCATGGCCGATGACGGGAGGCTTACATTCCCAGTCTCGATTGTTGGCAACGGGGTGCTTATCATTGCAAGTGGTGACGTTGTGACCCACAAACACGCGCTTGCCAATAATAGTGCCAGCAGCAATAAAGCTGTGGGAACCAATAACGGTATGGTCCCCGACAATAACGTCTTTCTGAATCTCAACAAAGGGCCCCACCCTGACCCCTCTACCCAGGATGCAATCGTAGAGGTTAGACGGTAAGCTGATTTGGCAACCTTCTCCGAACTCCACGTTCGCCACTGTGGCCGAGCGCACTATTGGGGAACATCCTCTCCAGGACATTGACGACCCGTGCACCGTGTAGTCCGTCTGAAATTCCCGCGAGTTCCCGTTTGAGGCAGCGCTGCTCAAAGTCTTTGATAAGCCGCTTGAGCGGCTCCTCTGTCTCGTTCACGACAATCTCAGATGACATCGAGCCAGGCTTGAAGGTCTGAAGCGAGCCTAGCGTCCAATAAAATGCCCCTGAGGGGAAATGAATGGTGATGGAGCGTTCTTTACACGGCCACATCCGAGAACTCATGATAAAGGCACTGCCGCCGGTTGACAAGTGGAAAGCGCACTGAGCAACCGACCCGTCCTGGGCCCCTATGCCTTCAGTATTGAAGTCAATGCCGCCGAGAACGTCCAGAATGGACAAATCGTGAACAATCAGGTCCCAGCCTGCTGGGATCGTCGCCTGGGGCATGGGTGGCGCCATCCGTAGCGACTGGTAGGAGATCACCGGCTCATCCAGGTTGAGCAGGAACTCCATGGCGGCGGTATGGCAGAACGTGCTGTCAACCGAGAGCACGCAGTCCATATCATGCGCCTTATCGACCAGGCGGCGGGCCTGGTCATGTTTCAGCGTCATGGGCTTCTCGATGAGCACGTCAAGGCCGTGTTCCAGCGCCTGCATGCCGAGCTTGAAATGGGTATCGGGCGGTGTCGCGATAACCGCGGCGTCTACCCTGACCCGGCCAAGCTCATCGCTGTTGGTGCGGTCCAGCCACTGCTCAATCTTGATGCCACAGTCCTTGAGGACCCGGGCCAGCTTCTGTCCCCAGTAGCCGTTATACCCGACCAAGGCCACGCGCATCGCGGTATTTCCTCTGCATGGGGAAGGTTATCTTTTTGTTCTCAAGCTTCCTGGCCACGCACATAATGCTTAGCCTGCGGCCATTGTTCTGGATTTCAAACTTCCCAGTGGTGCGCACCGGCAGAAGCTTGCCGCGATGCTCAGCGTTTATTTGCTCAACTTTGAAGCCGTTTGGAGCGTCATAGAAATCAGCAAACACAGTAGGAGAAAAATTCCAAAACCCATGATTCCAATGGCACAGAGGAACCATGTGATACACAAAACCCCCCACATCCAGATTGTCAGCGATGTTTGTGAGAGCTTGCCCCACATTGAGGCAATGTTCTGTTGTGCCCGGGTCGATAATAATATCAAAGGGTCCCTCCTTGAGGAGGTGTGGGTAGTTGAGGTCAACTGCCCGGTCGATGTTGTAGAGCCTGTCGTCTATGTCGATGATGCAGAGATTGCAGCCCATCGCGTCAAAGACTGGCCTGGCATTCCCCACGATGCCAGGTCTCACATGCCCCTTTCGAGACACTATGACTCCCTCTGGGTCTGCATAGATGCAGCCGAGGAACTCAAGCTCCTTTGGGGTCGCTAGGATATCAGGGTGCCCTAGCGATAGGACATTCAGCCTCTTCTTCGGCATTTGCTGCCGGAGATCATAGATAAGTTTGACTTCCCACCCCGATAGCCCCAACTCACTCCCCCGGCGTTGACGGGCTCCGCTTGCCCAGGAGCTTGTTCAGCTTCCAGCTAGGCTTCTTCACGCCCGCTGCGGTGCGTCTTCCCAGGATATGCCAGGAGACGGCTTCGACCATAAAGCGCTTCCTGGACCCCTTAAAGTGCAGCATGTAGGCATCCTCTGAGGTAGCCGACATTGCCCCACTGAACTTGTTGAAGTAGTTGTGCGTAACGCAGGGATAGAGGTGAATCCAGCGCCCTTCTGGCTTGGCCACCCGCAGCCCATTGTCGTCTAGCTTCTCCCAGGTGGAGACTGGCCCTAGGGCGTTCTGCCAGGCTAGCTGGTCGCCCCACCACTCCTTGTAGCCCTCTTTATTGATCTTCTCTAGCTCATCCAGGGCCCGATCGAGGAACCAGGCGCCCCGGTCGTGGTCCTCGATGTAGGCCACGTTGTTTACCAGCCGGTGTGAATCTTTCTTACGGAATCTATACGTGACCGCCATGTTGTGTTTGAGAGCAGACGAGAGGCCCCGGTTGGCCACGCAGTCGGTAGCCGCGAGAACAACAAGGCCAGGTTCTGCCTTCTTCTCGTAAGCCGCCTGAGCCGCAATATACTGATACATGAGCGGGCGTTCGGACGGAGCAAGCACTTCAACGTGGAATTCTTTTTCCAATTCGGGCGCCGTCTCAGCATCCGTGAGGACAACATAACTTGCGCCAGGGTTGGTGGCTTCAAGCGCTGCCTGCCCCACCTGCATAAGAGGGAGGTAATGGTGCAGGACTTCCTTACCGACATGGAAGACCACAAACCTGACATTGCTCATCTCCCTGGGCGCTCCGGGGAGTAACCTAGCGTCTTGCGATGCGGCCCCTTGAGGTGATCGGTGTATTTGCCGATGTCGCTGTCGAACCAGACATGACCTGACCGCATGTGCGGGGTCAGGTTGCGATGGGTCAGCTTGCCATCAGCGATGAAGCGACCCAGGTAGTGATCGAACACGAAGCCTGAGTGCCACTCATAGAGATTGAAGACGTGCCCGTTACGGTAGGCATCAGCGATGGCCTTGAGGAACTCCCGGGATTGATCGGTGAGTCGGACAGCCCAGAAGCCGATGTCCGTGCAACCCCGATCGCGTCCCACCGTAACGATGCTCTTGTCTTGCAGGAGGTGCCGGATGAACGAACCGGGAACCTCCGCGTAGCTCACTACGTCGGCATCCATCCAGGCCAGGATATCTCCGTCAGGCAGGAAGGACGCCGCGTGTTCTGGAATAAACATCTGGCGCGAGAACTTAACGACGTCATAGCGCCAGGAATAATTGGCTCGGTATTCCTTCTTATTCCAGCTTGGCATGGGCTCCAGTCCATGGAACCTGAGGTCGCCGTGGACCTCTATGAACTCCCGCATCCCGCGGATGTCCCAGAGGGAGCGCTGGACGGCCCGGAAGGTCTCTTTCACCGGCTCTTCGGTGTAGACCGCCATGGCGACCTCAATGGGCCACCAGCGGTCAAAGGACTTCATGCAGGACTTGCCTAGCTCTGCCCCACCGGGATGGAAGCCAGTGACGACCGTCGTGCTCACTCTGCCGACCATCCTGACTAGAAGCTAACGCCCACCAGCGGCAGCAGCTTGCTGATAATCAGCACTAGCGCAATGATGAAAATGGCAATCTGGGCAATCTTGGTAATCAGGGGGTCGGGCGAGAAGCGCTCGACCACAAACCAGACGACCAGCAAAATACCGACGGCAATGAGAACGGTAATGAGTGCACTCATATGTATATATCCTTATGTCTTGCGTTTGAAGAGGTCACATACCATGCCGCCCTGGATCATGCCCTTGACGGCTGTGCAGCTATTGGTGTCTGGACGGAACATGGCACATAGACTGCAACGCTTGAAGTCGTTGCCCAGACGGTAGTCTGCGTGAGACTTGGAAACCTTATTGCCGAAGGTCCGCTCGTTTCTCATCCGGCTCCCCCTCTACAATGTGCGGTGCATGCGGATGAAGCTGCGGGAGGCCATGTAGCAGCACCTCGTAGCGACGCTCAATCCGCCTCTGGTCCGCGAAGAGCAGAATCAGAAAATAGAGAGACAGGGCGTTGAGAACCAAATTGATAGCTTCGCCCATAGACGTCATACACCATATGGTGCCAGCATCTGGCATATCTGCCGTTCGGCATGGATCACGGCGTCAATCTTACCCGCCCTGACCCGCAACGACCGCTCCCCGGTCCTGATAATATCGACCAGCCGCGCATCGGCGGCGCTTTTAGGCATAGCACGAATGCCTAGGCGGTAGTCAACAAAATTATAGAGATCACGGACTGGCGGCCAGTAAGTGCTAGCTTGATCTATCATGGCAGTGGCGCGCGCCGTGATCTCATCTCGTGTCGCGGTGTCAAGCACCGCCTTAGCCTCCTCGTAGCTCTTGCACTGCTTACTGAGCGGTGTGAGCTTAGCCGAAGTGAGGCTGTTCATGTTTTGTTCTTCGTCCCAGGGATATAGGGACGGGAAGGGGCCATCCATAATCGTCACAGCTTTGTCGGTGGGCCCCTCTAGGAGAACCGTAACACACGGTTCGTATCTGTCAATGTTCTCGGCATCCTGGGCACAAAAGGTGCAGTCGATATGCCAGTCAAAGGCGGTCTTCTTGACCCCGAGCTTGAAGTTCTGGATCGAGCGCAGACCGGATTCTAGCCGTATGTTGTTGGCTAGCTCTCTTTCGAAGAAGTCTCTTGCTTCCCGGATGAGAATATGACGCTCTCCGGTGAGAATGGCACCTTCAACATTTCGGAGGCCCAGTTCTCTAGGATCGTGGACTGTGATGAACTCGATTTCTCCTCGGAGGACCTGGCAATACGTGCCAAAATCAACCAGGGAATCATCGGCTGCCACAGCATAGATGTTAATAGGAACATGCCGGGTAAGGTGGCCATACCGAGCAAGAAAAGCTGACTGGTGTTCTTGGCAAAACGCTCTTGTGACTCGCGAACGAGGATAGTGCTGGCCTTGATGTAGTCTTGCGGGGTTGGCACCGGAAGCTCCAGCAAAGATGTGAGGGGCATGCTCATAGAGGGTTACCTCGTGGCCGCGCTGCTTCAACCCCAGCGCGATCGAACATCCATACCACCCCGCACCAGTAATAGCAATCCTCATTTAGGATGCCATACAACGTCTGGGCGCTTCTTGAAGGCTTTCTTGTATCCAAGCTCAGTAAGGTAGTGACTAACACCCTCACTTGGGATGCCGTAGTGCTTCTCGGACAGCTTTCTTAGGTTCTCTACAATGATGATGGGGCGGCAGCGCTGTATAGTCGCCTTTGCTCCCTTTAACACTAACAACTCGGCCCCCTCTACATCTATCTTGAGGAGGTCACATGCCTCCAGGCACAGCAAATCTATTGTGGTGCATCTGATGGTGCCGCTGCCGGTTTGCACGGCATACTGACTATAAACCTTCTTGTTGATCGGCGTGACCAGAGAGACCCGTCCATGCCGGTCCAGCACTGCCCGCTTGAAGGCCTGGAGATGTGGGTGGCACCCGCAGCGAGACATGAGATCGTCAAAGCTGGCCTTGTATGGCTCGAAGGCGATGACCCGCTCGAAGTGGGCCAGCATGACCTCGGTCCACTGGCCGATGTAGGCCCCGACATCGACAGCCACGCGCCGGTTAGGTACTAGCTCAGTCTCATTGAGCAGGTACTCCAGCGTCTTGTATTGGCTGTAGATGCTCACAGCTTGAAGATGATCCGTCTGGCCTTAGACTCGTTATGTACCTCAAGAAAGACCCGATAGCCAGCCTCTTGCATCTCTTCCAGGCCACGCGCCCGCCCGCTGTTGCGGAGATCAATGAGAACCAAGGCGTCAGGGTAGTGCTTGGCAAGCTCTAGATAGGCCGAGACCGGGTAGTGGAAGCCCCAGGACCACAGCGACATGATGAGGGTCGGTGGCGGCACAATGACCATCTTGCGGCGCTCACCAACGCGGTGGGCCATGACAGACGGCCGCGGATCAAGACCCTCGGTGTTATGCGCCACGAAGATGGCTGCATCCGTAACGTCGTTCCAGGGCACCGTGACTTCCGTATTGTATTTGTTCTTCTTGGGTCCGGTGCCATCTCCATCCAGGAGATGGATCATCTTGGTGCCGTGGCGCCGGGCGAGGAGAACATCCATGCAACCCAGGCCGCAGCCGATATCGAGCACGCAGTCGCAGTTGATCCGCTTGAAGTGCGGAGCCAGGTGGGCATATTCACGGACAATGCGCCCCTGGATAGCGTCTTCCCAGTCGGGAGGGCGGCTACGGCCCTCTAGAATGACATCGGGGAACGAAAATACTGCTTTATGTGCCCCCATGCCTCTCCACTCGCTATCTCTTCCAGGGTCCACTGGCAGTAAGCCAGGTTGTGCAGGTATTGCAAGCGCTGCTTGTCGCTAGGAATGAATGGATGGTCAAGCCTGGCCCAGGCGGTCTCCGACACGGGCCTGGCAGGCGAATTGCCTATGGCGAAGTGGGGGACCCCATATACAACGCTATCGACGCCAATAGTACCACCGTAGCTGACAACAACAGCAGCCCGATCAAAGTCTTCATGGAGCGGTCCATCCGAAAACTCGGTGCCGGGGATCGGGAGGGCGGGCTGGAACTTGGCGCGGGTCGAGGGGCGCGGACGGTAGATGATCGGCTTTTTGGTGCTTTCTTGGATTTTTTTGGCAATTTCGAGTCCCCAGTTATGCCAGGCCATGCGAAAGTCGTTGCCGCCTAGCTCGTGCCAGCGAATGAATTTATTGCTGGCGCCATCAAAAAGAATGTGTGTGCCCTTGCGCTGATATTCTATGCGCCCGGGCCGGTTGTAGGGTTTGACCTCGACGCCCAGGCGCTTCCAGCGATCGGGCTTCTGGTCCTTGTTCATGAAGTAGGCGATCGGCTGGTGGCTGTTGACGGATACCCGCCAATGGTTGCAGCCTATGTATCCAGTGTCCCAGTAGACCACGTCATGGGCATTGATGTAGGCGTCGAATATCCACTTGTTGACCTTGCCGAAGCCGAGCAGCACGCAGCCCGTAACGTGCATGGGGATTCTATCCCAGTGATCGACTGGGATCACCTCATCGCCGTGGACCGCGGCCCCTGCGACGCAGGCGTGTAACATCTTCTCCTGCTTCGAGTAACGCTCTATGTCCTTGTGGTAGAAGAGGAATTTCATCCCCGCCATTCGCCAACCTTAACCCTCTTCTTGGAGAATGGCCTGTTCTCTCTTTGTTCTGCTTTCGACTTCTTCGGTCGCTCTTTCTTCCAGAGCCCAGCCTTCTTAAGCTGGGCCTTGGTAGGGGAACTCGCTTTCAGAGCCACCTCCTCAAGCACCGAATCATCAAAGATATCACCGTCTAGCTGCGGCCGGATCGCCTTCCAGCAAAAGCCACAAGCCATCTCAGCCTCGGTGTATTGGCACCAGGCTAGGTTGGCAAACCACTGCTGGCGCTCCTCATCGGAGGCCAGGTAGGGGTGCTCAACCGATGCTAACACGGTGGAGGAGATGCCCCGGGCAATGGCGTTGCCTAGCACAATGCAGGGGATGCCCTCACAGATCGCATCAAAACAGGAGTTGGAGCCATTGGTGACCAGGCACCAGGCGTCCTGGGTCTCCTGGAAGATGCTGCGGGAGCGGTGCGACCACCGCGTGCCCTTGATCTTGCGAGCCTCATCCCAGGTCGGCTTCGGGCGATACACGATCTCCCGCTTGGTCAGGTTCTTGAGAATGTCGATGACGCCGGTGGCGTATTCGGTCGGATCGGGTAGGCCGCAGAATTCATGATATTTCTGGCTTGACCCAGCGAAGAGGACGTGCCTACCATCCGTCCTCCACGGCTTTGGATCAATTGCCCTACGCTCAGAGATTGTGTTCCAACGACGAATGCTGTGCCGGGCGTTGGACACATAAGCTGTCGGGTGGTGGTCATTGACTGCCACCCGCCAGTATTCCCACATACCGCTCTTGAGGCGATGACGGAAATACCCTTTATCGAGGAATACGAAGTCCCTGCCCTCGGCGGCAATCTGCTGGGCGAGGCCGACGCTCTTGACCCCGACGATACAGAAGGTGTCGCCGTCAGGGAGGCCGCCGGTGAATTTAGTCTTCTGGACGGCCACGCCCTCGTCACCAGAAGCCCGCACCCCGGCGAGGAATGCTTCCGCAACCTCCTTCTCCCGGTCCTTGGCGGCGTATAGAAAAACAACCTTCTTCTTAGACAAGACCTTCCCCTTTGAGGTATTGCCAGGCGAGGCCTTGGCGCATCTCGTCCGGTCGCCACTGGGTGTAGGCGATATCAGCCGCCCACTGCTCCCGTCCATTCGGATAGACCGGGTCTTCGATCCGCACGATATCCTGGAGGCTCATCGGTACTGCGACACCCTGGACGCAAAACGACGGGACACCCTCCAGCAGAGCATCAATGCAGACGTTAGAATGATGAGACACCACGCAATGACAGACCCTAAGAACATCTTGAAGGGGCTGGGTGCGCGGGCTAAAGAACGTGCCGTCGATCGGCTCGGGGTTGCGCCAGGACGGCTTGGGGCGATAGATAATCGGCCGTTGAGTAAACTGCCGAATCTTGGCAACTGCATCTAGCTCCCACTCATGGGTAGCAAATCCCTCGAAGTCGGCCGCCTTCGCCCCCATACCGGCAAGAAGGACGTATTTGCCTTCCTTCTGCCAGGGCTTGACGCTTAGTCCGAAACGACGAAATCGGTCTTCTTTGTGCTGTTTCTTCTGGAAATAAGCTGTTGGGTGGCGTCCATTAACAGCAATCTTGTGGTAGCCGCTAAGCTTCCCGCCGTCTGTGCGCCCCCAATATCCAAGGTCGATGTAAACTGCTCGCCGTCCACTGTTTCGATAGTCATTGAAAGCTTGACGGCAGTTGCCCCTAAGACCGTAGAAAACGGCCACATGCGCCGTAGGACCATTATAGAACTCCTCTCTGATCTCCTGGGCCTCATCGCCGCAGGCGCGGATACCCGCTGCCATAGAGGAGCATATAACTTGTGACCTAGGAATGTCACTATAAATTACTTGAGCAAGCACTGGAACGCCTCACCACTCTCGATCTCGCTTGCTGTCCACATCGCCCAGGAGAGCTTGTGGAAGAGTGTATCACGTTCCCCTAGATAGGGATTCTCTAGGTCGTCAATGCCAAAGACGGCCGCGTCTCGGCCGATCCATTCCGGCATGAGATAGAATACCGGCACCCCGCTGGTGATCGCCTTAATGCCTGAGCCAGAAGCCCATTGCACCACGGCATGGCAGTTCTCGAACTCAGGCCATATCGGGTGAATGCGTTCCTGTGGGTATCTCACGCGGATCGGGCGATCCGTCTTCGTTGCTATTTCGTTCACTATTCGTTCCCGCCAGTCCCTCGGTTGCGCTACGGGAGGGACGCCGATTCCCCTCTGGAGGACTAGGAGGATGTAGTCGCCCTCCTTGCGCCACGGCTTTACGTCGATACCAAAAACCGGCCAGCGGCTTGGGCCTTTTACCTGCCACTTACCAGCGCCATTGTGTTGCCCAAGACAGAGTGCGTATGTGTTTTCTCCAATCCAGCCATGCTCTCCGATGATGACGCGGGCGCCACAGTTCTCGTATGTTCTGGCCACCCCGTCCATGGTCGGGAGGCGATTCCAGAGGACCAGGAGGTCATCCGGCAGCGGATCGGCCACCGGCATGTCTGAGATGTGATATCCGGCCTTCTCAAGGCCGCGGTAGAACAGAGTCTTCTCTGGTCTACCCTGCTGGAGCATGAGACTGGCGAGCGGCACGGCTAGCCAATCCTTGCCCAATCTTCCAGCGTATTCGTCCACTCCTCGGCATACGGCTGCCTGTCGTAGCCAGGCATGTCGGGGGTGCCCAGGGTGAAGTGGACACACTTGGGATTGACCGAGGCCTGGGTCACATTGATGAGGTAGTTCCACTCCGGCCCTAGCTCGCCGATCTCCTCGTCCTGGAGCCACTTGAAGGCATGCAGATCACGGCCTGGCCACTTGTTCAGCTTGTTGAGCGTCAGCTTCTCATTAGAGGGATGATCGCAGTTAAACAGCATGAACGAGGACCAGTTCTTGCGGTGGTATTTGGTCTGTGTCATGCCGTCCATCTTGGTGATCCCTTCCGGGATATGGTCGTGCTTGACGCAGTAGACCGCGTATTTTTGGCTCACCATGTCGAAGAGCATGGATAGGTCGGTGCGGACCAGGAAGTCACAGTCCATGAATAGCGCCCAGCCAGTCCTGGCCAGCATGGGCGTGAAGAAGCGGCTGATGGCGAACTCGGTGCTCATCGGAGCACCCGACAGTACGTCCCATAGCTCGCCGTCCTGATGCACCGTGAGGCGCTCGTACAGCCCCTTCTTGCGCAGGCTGTTGAGCACGATCCCGTGGATCGGGATGGGCTCGGAGAGGTGCTTCTTGATCGAATACCGGCAAGCGGCGAAGGCTGCGGCCTCGCGGGGGTCGTAGCCAATGAAAATCTGCTTAATCAAGATACCCCCTCAAGCGGCCTGATAGTGCCCGTACCTTGCCCCGCATCAGGGGCGCTGACCTTTCAAGAAGACGGTCAGGTGTCTCAGCCTCAAAGTTGCTCCAGGGAGCCCCCTTGCTTAGGTTGTGTCCGTTGGGCGGGTCGTAAAAATGCCCCGAGTTGTCGAATGGAAGACCAGCAACGGTAATAGGGTCATAGCCGAGAGCCAGAGCCACGAGAATAGATACAAGCCCGCTCGATCCTTGTCCAGGAAAGGGCCAATGATACACGCCAGGGGCCGTTCCACGAGAGAAGCAGGAATGTAATCGCTCAGGTTTCCCGTAGAGGTGGACATGCCGGTCGCGCCTCCCCTGCGCCCAGTGAACCAGCTTATACACGTCATTCGAGTACCAATGCCGAACATAGCCGGGCCAATACATGCCCATATCATTCACCGCCATCACATGGCGGTTCTCCGGGAGGCCATTCACTTCCTCCCAGACGTTGCGCCCACAGCCGACGATGAGGAGCGGGCCGCTCTCGCTGCCGATTAGTCCCTTTGGAAAGTTGCGAGGATCAAGAGCAAACAGATCAGCAAGGCGATCCCAGCTACGACAAAGCCCATCACGCACCTCCAGACCCATCCCTCACA
>Ga0111538_10011538_pt1 | contig 11709 bp, 8 predicted proteins | sample SoiMethybrSBSTD1_FD_79669 | JGI IMG/M metagenome (GOLD analysis project Ga0111538, IMG submission 79669) | Bulk soil microbial communities from a Populus tree surrounding site in Tennessee, USA - Soil MetaG P. TD hybrid SBSTD1 (version 2)... | ecosystem: Environmental > Terrestrial > Soil > Tree...
AACGCCGCGTGGGTGGAGTGGCTGCACGACCGCACCGAGCGCGACGGCCATTGTCGGGTGCATCCAATCGGCGCGGTCACCATCGGACAGAAGGGCGAACAGCTGGCCGAGATGATCGCGATGGCGAAGGCGGGTGCGGTCGCGTTCTCGGACGACGGCCGGCCGATCATGTCGGCCGAGATGATGCGGCGGGCGCTCGAGTATGCGAAGCCGATCGGACGCCCGATCGTGTGCCACGAGGAGGATCTGACGCTGCGCGGAAAAGGTCACATGAACGAGGGTCCGGTCGCGACCCGGCTCGGGATCAAGGGGATCCCGTCGGCCGCCGAGACGATCATGGTCCATCGCGACTGCGATCTCGCCGAGCTGACCGGCGGGCGCGTCCACTTCGCGCACCTGTCGTGCGCGGGCTCGTTCGACGCGGTGCGGGACGCCAAGCGGCGCGGCCTGCCGGTGACGGCCGAGACCTGCCCGCACTACTGGATGCTCACCGAGGAAGCGATCGGCGAGTACGACACCAACGCCAAGATGAACCCGCCGCTGCGCTCGGAGGCGGACCGGCGCGCGACCATCGCCGCGATCCAGGACGGCACCATCGATTGCCTCGCCACCGATCACGCGCCCCACACCGCCGACGAGAAGCGCCAGCCGTTCGACATGGCGCCGTTCGGGATCGTCGGGCTCGAGACCGCGTTCGCACTGACGGTGACCGGGCTGGTGAAGCCCGGCCATGTCTCCCTGACGCGCGCGATCGAGCTGTGGAGCGAGGCGCCGCGCCGGGTGTTCGGCCTGCCGGCGGTCGAGCTGGCGCAGGGCTCGGACGCCGACCTGGTGCTGCTCGATCCGTCCGCCGAATGGACGGTCGATCCGACCGTGTTCCACTCGCTCGGACGCAACACGCCGTTCACCGGCGCGACCGTCACCGGACGCGTGCTCGCGACCTGGGTGGCGGGCCGTCTCGCGCACACCGACGCCACCTTCCAGACCCGGCTGCCGGTCACGGTCGGAAGCCGATGACCCGCCGGCCTCCCGCGATCCTCGCGCTCGAGGACGGACGCATCTTCCGCGGCGAGTCGTTCGGCGCGCGCGCGGAAACCACCGGCGAGGTGGTGTTCAACACCGCCATGACCGGTTACCAGGAAGTGATGACCGATCCGTCCTACTGCGGGCAGATCGTCACCTTCACCTATCCGCTGATCGGCAACTACGGCGTCAATCCGTTCGACTACGAGAGCGAGCGCTTCCGCGCCCAGGCGATGGTCGCGCGCGAGGTCAGCGAGCATCCGAGCAACTGGCGGTCGACCCGCCGGCTCGGCGACCTGCTCGAGGAGAAGGGTGTGCCCGGCATCTGCGGGATCGACACCCGTGCGCTCACCCGCCACCTCCGCACCGCGGGCGTGATGCGCGGCTGCCTGTCGGCGGTCGATCTCGACGCCGATGCGCTGGTCGAGAAGGCGCGCCGGAGCCCGAGCATGCTGGGGCTCGCGCTCGCCGAGCTGGTGACCTGCGCCGAGCCCTACTGGTGGACGGCGAACGGCCCGTCGGAAACGCCGGACCCGGCCGATGCGTCGCGTCCGTTCGCGGTCGTCTACGACTTCGGCGTGAAGTACAACATCCTGCGGCGCCTGCATGCCGAGGGCTTCCGGGTCCAGGTGGTGCCGGCGCGCACGTCGGCGCGCGACGTGCTCGGCATGAATCCCGACGGCGTGGTGCTGTCGAACGGTCCCGGCGATCCCGAACCGCTGCGGTTCGCGGTCGAGGCCACGCGCGAGATCGCGCGCCAGTTGCCGACGCTCGGCATCTGTCTCGGCCACCAGCTGCTGGGGCTCGCGTTCGGCGGGCGCACCGGCAAGCTCAAGTTCGGACACCGCGGCATCAACCACCCGGTGATCGACAAGCGCACCGGCGTGGTCGAGGTCACCTCGCAGAACCACGGCTTCTTCGTCGACCTCGGCTCGCTGACCAGGAGCGAGTTCGACATCACCCACGTGTCCGGCAACGACGGGTCGTGCGAAGGCATGATCCATCGCTCGCTGCCGGTGCTGGCGTGCCAGTACCACCCCGAGGCGAGCCCCGGGCCGCACGATTCGCGGCCGTGGTTCAAGGCGTTCGCCGAGGCGGTGGCGAAGCGGCGCGGCGAAACGGTCGCGGTCGGCGCGGACCTGTCGCCGCTGACCAAACCGTCGCGGCCGAAGCTGGCGAAGAAGAGCGGATGATGCGCTGGATCAACCGGATCTCGGGAATCGTGATCATGGCATTCGCCGCGTGGTCGCTGGCAGGCGTGCGGGGAGGGAAGGTCTAGTGCCGGTTCGTACCGACATCAAGAAGGTGATGGTGATCGGCGCCGGTCCGATCGTGATCGGGCAGGCGTGCGAGTTCGACTATTCGGGCACCCAGGGCTGCCGTGCGCTGCGCTCGCTCGGGATCGAGGTGGTGCTGCTGAACTCGAATCCCGCCACCATCATGACCGACCCCGAGTTCGCCGACCGCACCTACATCGAGCCGCTGACCCCCGAGATCGCGGAGAAGATCATCGCGCGTGAGCGTCCCGACGCACTGCTGCCGACGCTCGGCGGCCAGACCGCCCTCAACCTGTCGGTCGCACTCGCGCATTCGGGCGTGCTCGCGAAGTACGGCGTGAAGCTGATCGGCGCCTCGCTCGAAGCGATCGAGACCGCCGAGGACCGCGAGAAGTTCAAGCACGCCATGGAGGCCGAAGGCCTCCAGCTTCCAAAATCCAGCTACGTCGGCAACGTCGCCGAAGCGGTCGAGATGGGCGAGCAGCTCGGTTACCCGCTGGTGATCCGCGCCTCGTTCACGCTCGGCGGCCAGGGCTCGGGCCTGGTCCACGACCGCCGCCAGCTGCGCGAAGTGGTGCGGCTCGCGCTGTCGCAGAGCGGCTCCGGCAAGCTGCTGATCGAGGAGTGCCTGCTCGGCTGGAAGGAGTTCGAGCTCGAGGTCATGCGCGACCGCGCGGACAACGTGGTGATCGTGTGCTCGATCGAGAACTTCGACCCGCTCGGCATCCACACCGGCGACAGCATCACGGTCGCGCCCGCCCAGACCCTGTCGGACGTGTGCTACCAGGACATGCGCGACGCGGCGCTGCGGGTGATGCGGGCGATCAAGGTCGAGGCGGGTGGCTCGAACATCCAGTTCGCGGTCAATCCGGCCAACGGCGAGATGCGCATCATCGAGATGAATCCGCGCGTCTCGCGCAGCTCCGCGCTCGCCAGCAAGGCGACCGGCTTTCCGATCGCCAAGATCGCGGCGCTGCTGGCGGCCGGGCTGACGCTCGACGAGATCCCGAACGACATCACGAAGAAGACGCCGGCGTGCTTCGAGCCGACCCTCGACTATTGCGTGGTCAAGATCCCGCGCTGGGCGTTCGAGAAGTTCCGCGGCGCCGAGACCCGGCTCGGCACCCGCATGAAGTCGGTGGGCGAGGTGATGGCGATCGGGCGCACGTTCCCCGAGGCGCTGCTCAAGGGCTGGCGCGGACTCGAGATCGGCAACGGCGTGTTGCCGGAGGCGGCGCCGCTCGCCGAGCTCGACACGCTGCGCGAGCGGTTGCGGGTGCCGCAGCCGGACCGGCTCGCCGATCTGTTCCGTGCGCTGGCGGCGGGCGAGGTGCCGGAGGCGCTCGCCGAGCTGACCGGGATCGATCCGTGGTTCCTGCACGAGATGAAGCGCGTCACCGAACTCGACCAGGCGATCGTCGACCGCGCCAAGCGCGATCCCGAGGCGCCGTGGCGCGAGGGTCTGATCCGCGATGCCAAGCGGCTCGGAATCTCCGACAGCACGCTCGCCGATCGGCTCGAGATGCCGGAGGCCGAGGTGCGAAAGCGGCGCAAGGCGCACGACATCGAGCCGGTGTTCAAGGCGGTCGACACGTGCGGCGCCGAGTTCGAAGCCGAGACGCCGTACTTCTACTCGACCTACGAGGACGAGAGCGAAGTCCCGACCAGCACCCGGCCGCGGGTGATGATCCTCGGCAGCGGTCCCAACCGGATCGGCCAGGGGCTCGAGTTCGACTACTGCTGCGTGCAGGCGGCGCTCGAGCTCAAGGAGCGCGGCTACGACGTACTGCTCGTGAACTCGAATCCGGAAACCGTCAGTACGGACTACGACATCGCGACCCGCCTCTACTTCGAGCCGCTGACGATCGAGGACGTGCTCAACGTGATCGACGTCGAGAAACCGGTCGGCGTGATCGTCCAGCTCGGCGGCCAGACGCCGCTCAAGCTGGCGCGTGCGCTCCACGAGGCGGGCATCCCGCTGTGGGGCACCTCGTACGACGGCCTCGACCTGGCCGAGAACCGCGAGCGGTTCAAGGTGCTGGTCGAGTCGCTCGGGCTGCGGCAGCCGGCGAGTCTCACCGCCACCTCGCGCGCCCAGGCGCTCGAGGTCGCCGAGACACTCGGCTGGCCGGTGCTGGTGCGGCCCTCGTACGTGCTCGGAGGACGCGGGATGCGGGTGGTGTTCACGCCCGACGAGCTCGAAGACTGGCTCGAGCGCGAGGCGCTGATCTCGGTCGACGAGCCGGTGCTGCTCGACAAGTTCCTGGAGGGCGCCCTCGAGGTCGACGTCGACGCGGTCGCGGATGGCGACACGGTGCTGATCGGCGCGGTCATGGAGCACATCGAGGAGGCGGGCATCCACTCGGGCGACTCGACCTGCGTGATCCCGCCGTTCACGCTCGGCGACCACACGGTGGCGGAGATCCGTTCGATCACCGACCGGCTGGCGCGAGCGCTCGGGGTGCGCGGGCTTCTCAACGTCCAGTTCGCGGTCCGCAACGACCAGATCTTCGTGCTCGAGGCGAACCCGCGCGCCTCGCGCACGGTTCCGTTCGTGAGCAAGGCGGTCGGGCTGCCGCTCGCGCGCCTCGCCGCCCGGGTGATGGCGGGCGAGATGCTCGCCGACATGGTTCCGGGGACCACCCCCGAGGCGAGCATGGTGAGCGTCAAGAAGCCGGTCCTGCCATTCGCACGCTTCCCGGGCGAGGACACGCTGCTGGGTCCCGAGATGAAGTCGACCGGCGAGGTGATGGGGCGCGACCACGACTTCGGCCGGGCGCTGGCCAAGGCTTACCTGGGCGCCGGCGACTCGCTGCCCGGCAAAGGTACGGTATTCGTCAGCTTGCGGGACGACGACAAGCGTTCATTCACCTTCCTGGCGAAGAAACTGGTCGACATGGGGTACGACCTGGTGGCGACCCGCGGCACCGCCCGATTCCTCAAGCTCAACGGCCTGACGTGCCGCGAGGTGTACAAGGTGCGGGAGGGTCGCCCGAACGCGGTCGATCTCATCGAGGCCAATTCGGTGCAGCTGGTGATCAACACGCCGCTCGGACGGGCGGGCGTATTCGACGACAAGGCGATCCGCGCGAGCGCGGTCTCCCTCGGGGTCCCGGTGATCACGACCATGGCGGGAGCGATGGCGGTGGTGTCGGGCATCGAGGCGCTGCGCCGGGGTCCGCTCGAGGTGGCCGCTCTTCAGGAGAGCACGTGATCGAACGCTTCACTCCTCGGCCGCGATCGACGGGACATCGTCGGATCCGGCGGGGCGCCGTGCTCCTGGGACTCGTGATCGCCGCCGCGGCCAGCTCGTGCGCCTTCTACAACACCTATTATTACGCGCGGAAGAACTACAACGCGGCGACCAACGACCTGCCGTACGAGGTCGAGAAGCCGGTCTCGATCGGGCAGACCGGCGTCCAGTACCGCAAGGCGATCGACTACTCGAAGAAGCTGATCGCCAACTACCCGAAGTCGAAATGGGTCGACGACGCGTACCTGCTGTGGGCCAAGGGGCTGCTCGGCACCAACGACCCGCTCCAGACCATCTCGATGCTGCGCGACTTCCCCACCCGCTATCCCGACAGCCCGCTCAAGAGCGATGCCGGTTTCTTCCTGGGCGTCGCGTACCGGGCCGCGCACAAGCCGAACGATGCGCTGGTCGCGCTCGACCTGTTCATCGAACTGTCGCCGAAACACGATCTGGCGCCCTATGCGCACCTCGAACGCGCCCGGGTGCTGATGACGCTCAAGCGTCCGGCCGAGGCAGCCGAAGCCGCAAACCGTTCGGCCGAGCGGTTCGACGGACGCATGTTCGACGTGGCGGTGGCGCTGCGGGCGGAGGCCCAATTGCTGGGCGGCAACTACGCGGCGGCGCGCCAGGATTACCGCTCGCTCGGGGCACGCGCGCTGACCGACGAGGAGCGCTTCAACATGCTGCTCAAGGAAGTCGACTGCCTGGAGGCGGCGCGCGACTACGACAACGAGATCACTCTGCTGCGCAGCGTGCTCGCGCACGAGATCGCGCCGCAACGGGCCGACACCACGCGGCGGATCGGCAGCCCCAACGCGCCGATCCCGGTCACCCAGATCGCGAGTGGCGAGCGCTGGGGCCGGCTCATGATTCGGATCGGAACCGTGCGGGGGCTCCAGGGCCGCAAGGACGAGGCGCTCGCCGCCTACCGGGACGTGATCGACCGGTTCCCGCGCCAGGCGCTGGCGGCCGAGGCCCAGTACCGGATCGGCTACGTGTACGAGACGGTCGCGGACGATTTCGAGGCCGCCCGCACCGAATACGGCAAGGTGCGCGCCCAGTCGGCGACCTCGGTGTTCTCGCAGCAGGCCAGCCAGCGCGCGCAGAATCTCGAGCGGCTCGCGCAGTTCCGCGCGAGCGCCGGCGACACCGCGACCAAGCGAGCCGAAGGCGCGTTCCTGCTCGCCGAGCAGTACCTGTTCCAGCTCGACAAGCCGGATCGTGCGTTCGCGGTCTACGACAGCATCGCGATCGCGGTGCCGGGCACCCCGTGGGCGGGCAAGGCGCGCAATGCGCAGGCGTGGATGCTGCGGACCCGCTACGACAAGCCGACGGTCTCGGATTCGCTGCTGTGGACGGTGATCCACGACTTCCCGGCCACCGAGGCGCAGCTCGCCGCGCGCGACTATCTCGAGGCGCGCGGGGCGCACGTGCCCGATTCGCTGATCAAGCTGCCCGCGGCGCCCCCGCCTCCGCCGGTCGACACGACGACCACGCTCACCCCGCCGCCGACCACGGTCGCGCCGCTCGGCGTCGCGCCGCTGATGGGGATCGATTCGCTGGGCGTGGCCGGGCCGCAGCGTCTCCAGGGTGGCGGACCGCCGCCCGGCGCCGCGCCCGTGATCGGCGGACCGCTCCCGATGCCGGGGGACAGCCTCCGGTTCGCCGCGCCGCGCGACACCACGCACCAGGCGCCGGCCGACACCACCCGCCGCACCGCACCGGTCGACACGACGCGGACGCCCGCGGTCCCGGACACCACGCGCCGATGACGACCGCGATCGCTGCGCGCAGTGCGCCCGCGTGGCGCCAGGTGATCGCCCGGGTCGGGCGTCACGAGGATGCCGGCGCCGGCCATCGCTGGCTCGATCTCGAGGTTCCGGCCGGCTTCGCGGTGCCCGCACCCGGCCAGTTCGTCCAGCTGCTGCTCGCGGCGCCCGCGCCGGTGCTGCTGCCGCGCCCGATGAGCGTCGCCTCGGTCGGGCGCCGCGCGGGACGGCTGACGATCGGATTCCTGTACGCGCCGGTCGGCATCGGCACCCGCGCGCTCGCCGCCCTGGTGCCCGGACAGCCGGTCGAGGCGCTGGGACCGCTCGGTCGCGGCTATCCGCTCGACGAGCCCGGCACCGCGGTGCTGGTCGCGGGCGGACGCGGGGTCGCGCCGCTCCTGTTCGCGGCCGACGCGCTGGCGAAGCACGGGCGCACCTGCGAGTTCGTGTTCGGCGCCCGCACGAAGTCGCTGCTGGTCGGGGTCGAGGATGCGCGCCGGCGGCTCGCCAGGCTGGGCGGCCGGCTCCACCTGGCGACCGACGACGGCAGCCGCGGACGGCGCGGCAACGTCCTCGACCTGCTCGATCATCTCGCCCCGCGGCTCGACGCGCCGCTGGTGCTGCATGCGTGCGGACCGCATGGCATGCTGCACGCGGTCGCCGAGTGGGCGATGGCGCGCTCGTTCCGCGCGCACCTCGCGATGGAGTCGGTGATGGCGTGCGGCACCGGCGTGTGCCGGGGTTGTCCGATGCCGCGCAGCGCGGCGGGGCGCGCCGGCCACCGCGCCGACGCGCCGTCGCTGTACGGCAACCGGGAGTATGCGATGTGCTGCACCGAGGGTCCGGTGTTCGAAGCGCACGATCTCGACTGGACGCGGGTCGAATGAGCGTGCGCCGCAACGGAACCGGCGGTGCGAGCCGCACCCGGCGGCGCGACGGTGCGGCCGCGGAGAGCCCGGTCGATGTGCGGGTGCGGATCGGCTCGCTCGCGCTCCGCAACCCGATCCTGACCGCGTCCGGCACGTTCGGCTACGGCGACGAGTACGCGCACGTCATCGACCTGCGGCTGCTCGGCGGCGTGATCACCAAGACCATCACGCTCGCGCCGCGGCCCGGCAATGCGCCGGTGCGGATTGCCGAGACCGCGTCCGGAATGCTCAACTCGATCGGGCTCGAAAACGTGGGCCTCGAGCGCTACGTGCGCGAGAAGCTGCCCAAGCTGCGCTCGCTCGGCGCGACCGTGATCGTGTCGGTCGGCGGTGAGACGCCGCGCGAGCTGGTGCGGCTGGTCGAGGCGCTCGCCGACGCGCCCGATGTCGCCGGCTTCGAGATCAACTTCTCGTGTCCCAACGTCTCGAAGGGCGGCGCCCGCTACTGGGCGGTGCCGCGCCGGCTCGAGCGGACGCTCGGCGTGCTGCGGCGCCTGACCCGGCGGCCACTGATCGCGAAGCTGTCGCCTGACGTCACCTCGGTGTCGGATCTGGCGCGCGCCTGCGAGCAGGGCGGCGCCGACGCGCTGACCGCGGTCAACACGTTCGTCGGCATGGCGGTCGATCTCGAGGCGGGACGCAACCGGCTGAACCGTGCGACCGGCGGGCTGTCGGGTCCGGCGATCAAGCCGCTCGCGCTCGCCCGCTGTGCCGAGGCGGCGGCGGCGGTGAAGATCCCGGTGATCGGCTCGGGCGGCGTGATGAACGGCCGCGACGCCCTCGAGTTCCTGGCGATCGGCGCGCGCGCGGTCCAGGTCGGCACCTTGTCGTTCATCCGTCCGCGTGCGGCGCTCGAGGTGGTCGAAGAGATGACGTCGTGGCTGGCGGCGCACGGACACCGCTCGCTCGACCCATGGATCGGCTGCCTGGCCGGTGCGCCGGCCGCATCGGGTCCGCCCGCTCATTCCCCCGCACCGGCCCGCGAGGAGATCCATCGATGAGCCCGACCCCGGATGCGCCGACCGGAATCGCGATCGCGTTCGATGTCCCGACCCTCGCCGATGCGCTCGCGCTCGACCAGCGACTCGGCCCCGGTCCGGAGCTGGCGAAGGTCGGCCTCGAGCTGTTCGCCGCCGAAGGCCCGCGCGCGGTGATCGCGCTGCGCGAGCGCGGGCGCGGAGTGTTCCTCGACCTCAAGCTCCACGACATTCCCAATACGGTGCGGGGTGCGGCCGCGTCGGCGGCGCGCACCGGCGCCGAGCTGCTCACCATCCACGCGACCGGCGGGCGCGCGATGATCGAGGCGGCGGTCGAGGGCATCCGCTCGGCCGGCGGGACCACGCGCGTGGTCGCGGTCACCATCCTCACCAGCCTCGACGCGGCCAGCGTGCCGCCCGGATTCGAGCAGCCGTTCGTCACCGAGCGGGTGGTGGCGAAGCTGCTCGCGCTCGCCGAGGAGGCAGGCGCGGCCGGGATCGTGTGCGCTCCGACCGACCTTGCGCCGGTCCGGCGTCTGCACGGACGCCCGTTTTTCGCGGTGACTCCCGGGATTCGACCGGCCGGCGGCGCGACCCAGGATCAGGCCCGGGTCAGCACCATCGCCGACGCGGTGCGGGAGGGAGCCGGACTGATCGTCCTCGGACGGGCGGTCACCGCGGCTCCCGATCCGGCCGCCGCGCTCGCCGCCGCCCGACGCGAACGCGATGCGGCGCTGGCGGATCGGGCCGCCGGTCTCTCGACGCGCCAGTCTTGACATCGGGTTCCGACCCCCGCAGCCTGCATGGGAATGAGCGAGGCGCAGCGGCGTATACCTTCCGGCGACCCCGCGGCCGAGCCCGACCTGATCCGGGCGGCCCAGAAGGGTGACGCAGCGGCGTTCGCCGAACTGGTCCGCAGGTATCAGCGTGCGGTCTACCGGACGGCGTACGCGCTGACCCGCAACGCGGCTGACGCCGACGACCTCGCGCAGGAGGCGTTCGTTCGCGCGTACCGGGCGCTCGGACGATTCCGTCCCGACGAGCCGCTGCACCCGTGGTTGTCGCGGATCGTGACCAATCTCGCGTTCTCCCTGTTCCGGTCGCGCAAACGCCGCCCCGAGACCCCCCTCGAGCCGTTGCTCGAGAGCGGGAGGCAATGGAGCGTGGACGACGATCCGGCCCAGGCGGCGGAGGACCAGCAGCGCCGGCAGCACATGCAGAACGCGTTCGCGGAGCTGAAGCCCGAGCATCAGGCGGTCCTGACACTTCGCGTCGTGCAGGATCTATCGTACGAAGAGATGGCGAAGACCCTGGGAGTGCCGGTCGGAACCGTGATGTCGCGGCTGTCGCGTGCGCGGTCCGAGCTCAAGGCGCGACTGGGATTGCGGAGTGCGGAATCATGAAGCATCTGACCGACGAACAGCTGAGCGCGCGGCTCGATCAGCAGCCGGCCGGCCGTTCCGAGGAGATCGAGCGGCACCTGACCGATTGCGCGCAGTGCCGGAACGCGCTCGCGGCGCTCACCGCCCAGGACCGTTTCCTGGGCGCGGCGCTCGCGCACGACCCGGGCGAGGAGTACTTCACGACCTTCGCCGCCCGGGTCGAGGACCGCCTGCGCGCCGAGAGCCTGCGCGGGGCGCAGGCGCGGCTCGGTCACGACCAGGCGCCGTGGATGCGCTGGTTCCAGGCGCCGCGTCGGATCGCATGGATCGGCGCGGTCGCCACCGTGGTGGCGGGCGCCGCGATCGTGATCGTGACGTCGCGCGACGAGCGGGTGACCACGATTTCAGCGCTCGAAGTCCGGTCCGCCCCGCAACCGGCGCCGGTCGATCTGGTGGCGCCGCCGCCGACTTCGGAGTCCAAGGAGGCGGATACGCGTTCGCAGGCATCGGCTCCGTCCGCGACCCGCGCGCAGTCGCGGGACGACGCGGTGGCGCTCGCGCCGGCACCGCCCGCCGAACCCGGCGCGTCGCCCGCGCGCATGCGGCAGGTCGGTCCCGCCGCGCAGCGCGGCGCCGACGTGCGTCCGCCCGAGCCCGCACCGGCCGCCGCGCCGGCGCCCGAGGGCCAGGGCCACCGGGTGATGAGGCGCAACTACGCCCAGCCGCTCGATGCGGACAAGAATCTCGCGGCCAACCAGGCGAAGAAGGTCGACGAGGCGCGCGAGGAATCATCGGCGCCGGCGTCCGCGACCCTGCAGGCACGGGACGCAGCCGGATCGATGACGGAGAAGCAGAGAGCGGCGACCGGCGGCAGCGCGCCCGGATTCGCCGCACCGCCGGTGGCGAGTGGCCTCGCCGCCGCGCCGCGTGCGGGGGAAGTCCAGCTGTGCGGGCAGGTCGTCGATCCCGATGGGCGTCCGGTCGCGCACGCCTCGGTCATGCTGGTCACGATCGGCCGCACGACCACCAGCAGCGACGACGGCGCGTTCTGTCTGAACGCTCCCGAGGGCAGTTTCGAGCTGTCGGTGATGGCGGTCGG
>Ga0111538_10011540_pt1 | contig 11706 bp, 14 predicted proteins | sample SoiMethybrSBSTD1_FD_79669 | JGI IMG/M metagenome (GOLD analysis project Ga0111538, IMG submission 79669) | Bulk soil microbial communities from a Populus tree surrounding site in Tennessee, USA - Soil MetaG P. TD hybrid SBSTD1 (version 2)... | ecosystem: Environmental > Terrestrial > Soil >...
CAATCTTCTCGGGCAGCTCAAGGATGAGCCGAATTTTTCTCCCAGCCTGACAGGCATCCATATTCACGTCGGCACGCTCGACTTCCTAGGAAAACGTTTCCAGGATCTCACGCTGCACGCGAGCAACAAAGACGGCGTGTGGCATTCAACTTTGGCTGGCGCCGAGATCGATGGAAATGTCGATTGGGATCCGTCTGCTAATGGAAAAGTGCTTGCAAGATTGCATAGGCTCACAATTCCGGTCCGATCGCCCTCGAGACCAGGGGTAGAGGGGCAAAAGCGGCAGCAAAGCAAAACCTTGCCGGCACTGGATGTGGTCGCCGATACTTTCCTTATCGGCGACAAGCAGCTCGGCAGGCTGGAATTGGTCGCTGGGCAGGATGAACAAACTTGGCGCGTAGAGAAACTGCATGTAACCAGTCCCGACAGCTCAATTATGGTCCGCGGCCTATGGCAGAGCCGCAGTGGCCCCCCCGGCGTGCATGCGGATCTCGTACTGGAAGCCAACGATATCGGAGCATTTCTGACCCGCCTCGGCCTTCCTGATCGCGTGAAACGCGGAAGCGGGAAGCTTGAGGGCGTGTTGTCTTGGCACGGCAACCCGCTATTGATCGACTACTCCACTTTGTCTGGAACCTTCAAGCTGAACGCCAGACGAGGACAGTTTCCAAAATTTGAACCGGGTATCGGCCGCTTGTTTGGTATTTTCAATCTGCAAGCGCTGCCGCGAAGGATTACCCTGGATTTTCATGATGTGTTCAGTGAGGGTCTGGCGTTTGATGATATTTCAGGTGAGGTGAAAATCACGCGCGGTCTGGCGTCAACCGATGACCTTCGGATTCAGGGTCCCTCCGCAAAAATATTTATCAATGGGGAGATGAATCTTGAAGCGGAGACGCAAAAATTGCACATCAGGGTAAGCCCATCGTACGGACTGGCCGCGCCAGTTGTCGGCATGGCATCCGTAATTGCAAACACTGCATTGCAAAACCCGAGCACGTCGAAAGAATATTATATTACCGGTAGCTGGGCCGATCCGGTTGTCGCCAGAATAACGCCAAGGGAACGAGAACCAGGCGAACGAGAACAATAGGATTGCTGTCCGTGCCAGTGCCATATACCGATCCGGATGTGGTGAATATTGCATGGAAATGACAGGCATCTGCCGGATTATAAAGGGCGAAAGGAACCGCTGAACAGGTCCTCGCGGAGCTGGCTGCTGGCAAAATCGGGATACTCACAGTGTTCCCCCGTCACGTCCTGCACACGTCGGGTTTGAGCGACGATAGCAAGGCCGCAACGCCGCGAGCGCTAGGCTTATAACGCACTCCCCAGGTGACGTCGGACAGCGCTCTGCGATAGCATGCTTTGCTGGGCTCCTGGCGAGGGGATCGGATATTGATTCCACCATTCGCATTGTCGCCCTTCGCGTATCCGATCGTGAAAAGTCGCGGTTGCGCCCGTTTTTGGACGGGGGAGAGTTATTCAGAGGTTCCTAAATAGATCGTTTTCAGTTACCCTTGTTTTGCAGCGACACTCGCCTTACGCCTTACGGGCTACTTATAAAAGGCACCTAAACATATTCGCGGGCCATGAAGCCGCCTATGAACATGCTTGATAACTCCACAACTGGTAAGGAACCCGAATCTACCGAAACAACTCGCGACAGTTTTACGCGGGTGGCCGCAATCCAGATGACGGCGGGGCCAAATATTTGGGGTAATCTGGAAGAGGCGGCGCGGCTGCTGGAACTAGCGGCCGCCGAAGGTGCCAAATTAGCGGCGTTGCCGGAATATTTTTGCCTGATGGGAATGAGTGACGCCGACAAAGTCGCGGTGTGCGAGCAGGCTAACAGGGGGCCGATACAGGAATTTCTGAGTAAAACCGCCAAGCGCCTGGGTCTGTGGATTGTGGGTGGAACGGTACCATTGGTTTCTTCCAGGCCGGACAAGGTAAGGAATAGCTGCCTGGTTTATGACGACAAAGGCGAACAGGTCGCGCGTTACGACAAAATTCATTTGTTTGGTCTGGAACTTGGCACTGAACGCTATGCCGAAGAAGAAACGATCGAAGCGGGTTGTGGCGTCGTGGTCGTGGACTCACCCTTTGGCCGTATGGGTCTTTCCATCTGTTATGATCTGCGTTTTCCTGAGCTCTACCGATCCATGGGCGAAGTGGATATTATTTTTGCCCCGGCAGCCTTTACTGCGACGACCGGGAGGGCGCATTGGGAAACGTTGATTCGTGCGCGCGCGATCGAAAACCTCGCCTATGTCGTCGCACCGGCTCAGGGAGGGTATCATGTCAACGGCCGCGAAACCCACGGGGACAGCATGATCGTCGATCCCTGGGGCGTGGTTCTCAATCGGCTTCCGCGCGGGTCCGGCGTGGTGACGGCGGATATTAATCCCGATTACCAGGCCAGCCTGCGCAACAGTTTGCCTGCACTGAATCACCGGACCCTCCATCACTGTTGAATCTTTCCTCGACAATTCTTACACTGGACCTATGACCACTGAACCTGTCACCCAATCCGAGGATCTTTTTACCACGGCCAACCGTTGCCTATTAATGCCCCATGAGATCGATACCGCTGCATTGCAGACAGTGTTCGGCCAAATGCTTTCGCATCACATAGACTACGCCGATCTGTATTTTCAATACAGCCGTGCCGAAGGTTGGGCGTTAGAGGAAGGCATCGTCAAATCCGGCAGCTTTAATATCGACCAGGGGGTAGGCGTGCGTGCCGTGAGTGGCGATAAAACCGCATTCGCCTATTCCGACGATATCAGCATGCCGGCTTTGGCATCGGCAGCTCAGGCCACCCGCGCCATCGCGCGTCACGGCGTGACCCAGTCGGTTCAAGCGGTGAAGCGCAGCAAGGGACGCGAACTCTACCTGCCCCAGGACCCCATCGGCAGCCTGAATGACAAGGAGAAGGTAGCGTTGCTCGAAAAGCTTGAAGGCTACGCGCGCGCCATTGATAAACGTGTGATCCAGGTGATGGCATCGCTGGCCGGAGAATATGAGGTGGTCCTCGTCGCCCGCGGCGATGGACTTGTGGCGGCCGACGTACGCCCGCTGGTACGACTTTCGGTCCAAGTCATTGCCGAGGAAAATGGTCAGCGCGAACAAGGTGCAGCGGGAGGAGGAGGACGCTTTGACTATGCTTATTTCACAGATGATGTACTGCGGGATTACGCCGCCAAAGCAGTGCACCAGGCTCTCGTCAATCTGGATGCAAAACCCGCGCCTGCCGGTACCATGACGGTAGTTCTGGGTGCCGGTTGGCCGGGAATACTGCTGCACGAGGCTATCGGCCACGGACTGGAAGGAGATTTCAACCGCAAAGGCAGCTCCGCATTCTCAGGTCGCATCGGGGAACGTGTCGCTGCCACCGGGGTAACGGTCGTGGATGATGGTACGATCGCAAGGAGGCGAGGATCGCTGAATATCGATGACGAGGGCAATCCCACCCAGTGCACCGTACTGATCGAAAACGGCATACTTAAGGGTTATTTGCAGGACAGCCTCAACGCGCGGCTGATGAATGTTCCCGTGACCGGGAATGGTAGACGTGAATCATTTGCTCATATTCCCATGCCACGGATGACAAACACCTACATGTTAAACGGCGACAAGAGCCCTGAGGAGATTATCGCTTCGGTTAAACATGGCTTGTATGCGGTCAACTTTGGCGGCGGGCAGGTGGACATTACTAGCGGGAAATTCGTCTTTTCTGCGGCTGAAGCATACATGATTGAAAATGGGAAGATTTCCTACCCGGTAAAAGGAGCTACCCTTATCGGCAACGGCCCCGACGTCCTCACGCGAGTGTCTATGATCGGTAACGATATGTCGCTCGATCCTGGCGTCGGTACCTGCGGTAAGGAAGGGCAAAGCGTGCCGGTGGGAGTAGGCCAGCCAACACTACGTATCGATGGGTTAACGGTAGGCGGTACCGCTTGAGAAAACCGCGATCAATTTAGGGGAAATGCTTCCATGGTTGAGGTGCGATAGGTAGGCGGTCACGTGAATCATGTCTTAGCGCAATCCGTCGCCGGCGGCCGTGCCAATCGCGATGCAGGATGCCGAGATGGCTTGGATATTCGCCACCGACGAGCCTCAGCCACGTTTCATATTCCATACACTGCTGCGAGCAGTTGGCAGAGGCGGAGTCATCGCAGAGAGCTAGCCTTCCATTCTAACAATTTTGGTACCGGCCAGCCGGTCATGCAGAAAAAGTCCGTCACGATCGAAGAATGCCCACAGAATTCCGCAACCAAGGAGAAAAAAGCCGATAACTGCAAATAGATACCGCGCAACCGCCTGCTTCAAATAAATCCGCTGCCCGTCGGCGGCCACCACACGAAGCTTCCAGGTCTGCATCGGTAGCGTCTGCCCGCCGTGGGTCCAGAACCAGGTGAAATAAATGCCTGCGATCAGCAGGAGATAAATTTGAAAGGCGGGACGGAAAAAAATGGAGCTTGTATTCTGAAAAACGAGATGAAAAATGAAACCGGCAATAAACAGAACCGCCACTAACATCAGCGATTCATAAATCATGCTCAGCAGTCGCCGCCCAAATCCGGGCATCGACGCCTCTATCGGTCCCGAACTCATTCAGAGCGCGCTTTCGCCTCTATTCATGGCGACTTTCTGCGGCCTTCGCGAACGCAAACGCATCGCCTAATCCCCTCGCTGGTCTTGCGAGGTTTGCCCATACTCACGCCATTTCTGTTTTATTTCGTGACGCTTCTCCGGCGGCAGCTTTTTAATCGTCTTATATTTCTCGCGAACCAACTCGCGCTGCTCCGGAGTGAGGGAGTACCAGTCACGCATCTGCAACTGGGTGCGATGTTGGTCTTCCGGCGTCATCCCCGGATAGCGCTTGGCAATACCTAACCATTTCTTTTTTTTCGCTGGGTCCATGCCGTTCCATTCTTGTGCCAGGGGAGCCAGGACTTCTCTCTGTTGCGACTTTAATTCATCCCACACAGGGTCTGCGCCTGCGGCTGACGCGGATACCAAGAACGACATGTATAGCCAGAACGCGGCAGCTATGAAGGATCGAGCCATGCATCCAACTCATTATCCAGATACGCACTCACGGGCAACTCATCGACAAGCAGCATAATGTCGATTTCCTCGTTTTCATCAATCGGCTGCAGAGTCTGCCAGTATGCAATCCCCGCCAGAGCAGCCACCAGCATAATGGCCGACAATAGCTTACGCGTATTTAGGTGCCATTCATGCCCGCCGCGCGCAGAAATCCCCTGACCAACGCTAATCTCCGCTTCGGCCATTTGATAATTTTCGAGGGCCGCACGCCGGGCGGCCTGAAGGCGGTTCAATGTACTCTGCCTGAGGTTGTCCAAGCCGCAGTCCAATAGCCGCGCGACATTCCTCCCGATTTCGTTTTCATCCTTGCTCATAACTCGATTCCTTGTTTTTTCAGCAGCGTAGCAAGGGCATGGGTTGCACGAGAGCAGTGTGTCTTCACACTTCCTTCAGAACACCCCATGACCTTCGCGGTCTCGGTAACATCCATCTCTTCCCAGTAACGCAAAAGAAAGGCTTCGCGTTGACGCGCGGGGAGCGCTTCTATGGCTTTCTCCAGCAAGCTGATAAGCTGCGTTTGTTCAAGCAGTTTACGGGGGTCATCTCTATTAGATAACCCCTCCAGTTCCAAAGTTTCTAACGGGTCATAATCTTCGGGTTCTTTTTCCTGATTAGTGGGCAGAAATGAAGAAAACAGCGTTGTCCATATGGAACGGGTTTTCTGCCGCCGGTAAAAATCACGGATTGTATTTTGCAGTATACGCTGAAATAACAGGGGCAATTCTTCGGCCGGCTTACGAGAATAACTCTCGACAAGCTTGGTCATGGAATCCTGAACAATATCCAGCGCTACATGTTCGTCGCGAACCGCGAACAACGCTTGCTTGTAAGCGCGCCGCTCGGCTTCAGCGAGAAAATTAGAAAGTTCCTGTTGAGTAGCCAGGACAATTGCCTATCGCGAAAACACGGTGAAGACCGCCGTAAACCTCTACAGCAATGTTAACAAAAATCCGGGAGTGGATGAAATCTCCCGCCGAGAACGATAGCCAGCAGCGTTCGTTCGGACCGGGCCTCCCTGTATCACACTGGGTTTCACTTGCACTGCCGGCATCCTCGCCATATCGCTTATTCAGGAAGCAGCGGCTCAGCGATGAAGCAACGATGGCCATCTATTTTTATCCTCTATTCCTGTTTACGGCGTTGCGAAGCGTCGCCTTGCAGCGCGCAACCTATAGCGATTTGTGCGAACCAAGCAGCAGGATCTTAGTCATAGCCAGGAAATTCGCATCATTGCCTGGGAGGGACGCCCTGCGACAATTTGTCGCATTGTGATTATGTTCCCCTCCGCCTATCATGCTTCTGACCTATATCGGATAGCAGATTGGCAAACGAATAAATTTTACCGCTCGCGCTTTACGTAGATTTGCAGCTTCATGGTAAAATCGCACCTTCTGAGTGGAACTGATTCTCAATTAGATTCACATTACCGATGCCAAGTAACTCGACTACGAATTCCGCCGGCGGCGGTGCGCAGTTTACGCGCGGCAGGGATCATACAATATTGCGGCTTGTTATTCTCGCATTCATGCTGTGTTGTGCGAAGGTTACTTTTGCAGCAGAAACTGTTCGTCCTTTTACTCAAGGAAGTCTGGGAGAGCTCCTTGCTGCCCGGGAGGGTAAGCCGTTCATTCTCGTCTTGTGGTCGCTCGACTGTCAATATTGTCCCACCGAATTGAAAACATTGAGCGAACTCAGGCGCAGCCATCCGAATCTTGACGTGGTACTTGTTGCCACGGACACGATAAGTGATGCGGCCCAATTGGCCTTAAAGGCTGAAACGTACGGAATGAGCCAAGCGGAGCAATGGGTTTTCGCGGACGATATGCCTGAACGCCTGCGCCGTGAAATTGATACTCGCTGGTATGGAGAAGTGCCGCGAACCTATTTTTACGATCGAAGACATCAGCGTGAGGTCAAGACCGGGCTGGTCAATAAGCAGTTTTTCGAACAGTGGCTGGCAAAGAATGCGTTGTCAGGTGCGACGCATCGATAGCATGGTAACCAATCGAAATCCCGCTTTTTTACCCAGCTTGATGCTAGTGCTGGCGGCTCATGGCGCCTTGCTATATTTTTTGTTTAAACAGCAGCTTATCCCACCACCGGAACAGCTGGCGACAGTGTTCGTCAACTTTATCCCTGCGGCCAGGCCGAAAGAAGAACCGAAGGCTGAGCCGCCTCCCCCAACACCCAAGCCTCAGCCCGCAAGGAAGACACCGCAATCACGCCAGATAGTCGCTGAAGCACCGGTGCTGGCACCTAGCGAGCCGGTAGCGTTGCCAACCCAACCCGATCCCGAGCCAGAACCGGTAGCGGTGGCGGAACCTGCCCCCGCAGCACCGCAGATGCCGGCCGGACCCGTCACGCTATCCTCGGAGCTTTCTGTTGCATGCCCCCATTTGAACGCGCCTGTTTACCCGGCCTTGTCCCGGCGATTGGGGGAGGAAGGAAAGCTGGTGCTAAAGGTGGAACTGGATGAAAGCGGTCAGGTAAATATTGCCCAGATCGTCAATAGCAGCGGCTACAAGCGTCTCGATGAAGCAGCACTGGCAGCGGTAAAAACCTGGCGTTGCAACTCACCAACGCGCAATGGTCAGCGGGTTCGGGCTATTGCCCTGCAACCCTTCAACTTTGTATTGCAAGGAGATTGACTCAATGGAAAAAGGTCTCGGCTTCTCGAATTTCATCACCCAGCTCGATGGCGTAGGCATGACCGTGCTCATGCTGCTGCTTACGCTTTCAGTAGCGAGCTGGTATCTCATACTCACGAAGAGTATCTCGAATCTCCTGGCCGGGCGACGGGCAGATGCGTTTCTCAAGCGCTTCTGGAGCGCGGGTTCCTTGCAAGAGGTTAACTCGACACTGAACGAAGGATCGCGTGATAACGCTTTTGCCCAGCTTGCCCACCTCGCGATGGACGCAGCCGCTGATTCCGAGAAACACGGTTTGCAGAAGCTGGCGGCAGGAGGCGGAGCGAGCGAATTCATCACCCGTGTACTGCGCAATGGACTCGATCAGGAGGCTACGCGTGTAGAAAACGGCCTGACACTGATTGCTTCGGCAGGGTCGGCGGCGCCTTATATCGGCTTGTTTGGTACTGTATGGGGGATTTATCACGCCCTGATACAAATTGGATTATCCGGCCAGGGTACGCTTGATAAAGTAGCCGGTCCGGTGGGTGAAGCATTGATTATGACTGCGCTGGGGCTCGCGGTAGCGATCCCGGCCGTGCTGGCTTATAACACCTTCGTTCGGCGCAACCGCATCTGGCTGGCGCGTCTGGACGCCTTCGCTCATGACCTCTTCGTGCTTATCGCGGTAGGAGCCAAAACGAATAGCTCCGCTGGGGACGAGCGACAGCTTCGTGTCGTTGTACCTGTTGTGGCGCCCGCAGCCGTGCCCGGTGAAAGGAGATCGTAATGGCATTTGGCACGATGAACAACGGTAACCGTCCGCCGCCGCTTTCTGAAATCAACGTGGTCCCGTTGGTGGACGTGATGCTCGTATTGCTCGTAATCTTCATCATTACCGCGCCGTTGCTGACGCATTCGGTCAAGGTTGATTTACCCAAAGCATCCAGCAACCCGAATATCACTCAACCCGATCATATCGAATTTGCGCTTCGTGAGGACGCGACCCTTTACTGGAACGGCGAGCCGGTTACAATGGACCAGCTGGCCCCGCGGTTTGCCGCGACGGCAAAGGAGAAGCCCGATATCGAGTTGCATATTCGTGCTGACAGCCACGTGCATTACGAGCACGTGGCACGCGTGATGTCCATCGCTGCAAAAGCCGGGCTCGTCCGGATCGGGTTTGTTACGGACCCTTCGAAACAATAGCGCCATGCCGCCCCGAGCTGCAACATGATGCAGGCAGCCCGAACCCGGACTGCTGGCATGCAATGGGGGCAAGGTTCTGGTAGTATGCCGCTCGATATGTCCAATACCGATACCTCCGCCACATGGCTGCCCTAGACCGTCCGCCCGGCCGCCAGCACTTCCTCGTGCATGGTTCCATAATAATCATTGCGGTCAGCCTCGGCTTAATCTCATGGTTCATTGCGAAGCCCTTGAGCACACGACTGCATGAAACTGAACCCGGACAGCGGGTGACCATCACCGCCACTCCAAATATCGATATCAGTCTTGATGCCGACAGCAGCGTGACTGTCAGCAATACAGATCCTCCCCGCGTGGAGCTGTTACGCGGCAACGCGTATTTCGACGTACGGGGCGATGGGGCGGGCAAACTGCAACTCAAAGTGGGCACTACTTACATCAGGGATACGGGTACACGTTTCAGTGTCAGCAAATCCTCTACCGGGGGCAGCGTCGCTGTGGCCAGCGGTGAGGTGGAGATTCAGGTAGAGATGGGGACCTATCTGGTTGGAGCCCATGAAACGGCAGATTTTGACGGTGTGCGAGTCACCGGCCAGAGAGTAATCCCGGACTCAGCCATCGCGCCTTGGCGGCGTGGAGCGTAATAACGGTCACAACTTTTTGCCTCTTGTCCGAGCATGGCTTGACGAGGGCCAAGCTCGTACCTTCACGTTTGGCGTAAACTGAATTAATCTACACGGTGCAACGTCAAAAGCCGTATTCGTACCCGGCAGATCAGGCTGAAAATAATCTCTTTCAATGAAACCTGTTGCCATCTTCAGGCATTTCCCAACCGAGGGTCCAGGTTACTTTGCAACCTTCCTTGATTCTCATTCTATTCCCTGGCAACTCATCAGAATCGATGCCAACGAAACCGTTCCTTCAAGCACCAACGGCTTTAGCGGACTGGTATTCATGGGCGGGCCGATGAGCGTAAACGACGACCTGCCGTGGATTGCCCCCGCGCTTGCGCTCATTCGGCAAGCGGTAGCAAGCAATATTCCCGTGCTGGGCCATTGTCTCGGCGGGCAATTGATGTCGAAGGCCCTCGGGGGCGTGGTAACTCGAAGTTCCGTCAAGGAAATCGGCTGGGGTGAAGTGCGCATCGCAGACAACGCCACCGCACGCGCCTGGTTTGGCGGGACGGTAGCGTTCGAGGCGTTCCATTGGCATGGAGAGACGTTTACCATTCCAGAGGGTGCCACGCTTCTGCTTTCCAGCCACTGCTGCGAAAATCAGGTATTTGCGCTGGACGGGCACCTGGCGCTTCAATGCCATGTCGAAATGACTCAAGAAATGGTCAAAACGTGGTGCGAGACAGGGGCGGCGGAAATTGCGGCCAATATTGCGCCGTCGGTGCAATTGCCAGAGTCAATTCAGACAAACCTGGCAGAGCGCGTAAGCAGATTGAATAATATCGCGCGGCGCTTATACGAGCGGTGGATCGCAGGGTTGGCGTAAGAATATTACCGCGAGGTTGCACCAGTTAGTCACGGAAATTCTGGAACTGGAGCGGATATTCAGAAATAGACTTCTTGACCAGCTGTATCGCTTCCCGCAGGGTATCGCGCTTGGCCCCTGAAACACGCACCGTCTCGCCCTGAATGCTCCCCTGGACTTTGAGCTTGCTGTCCTTTATCAGTCTGATTATTTTTTTTGCCAGTTCGCTTTCCACGCCGGTTTTAACCGTAACCTGCTGTTTTACTTTATTACCACTTATTTTCTCCAACTGCCCTTTGTCCAGACAACGCACGTCTACATTGCGCTTCGCCAGCTTCGCCATCAGAATGTCCAGCACCTGTCCTAATTTGAATTCATCATCGGCAAAAATCGTGAGCGTGTAGTCCGCCTGTTCGACGCGCGCATCCGAACCTTTGAAGTCGAATCGCGTTCCCACCTCCTTGTTCACCTGGTCAATGGCGTTTCTAACCTCTTGTTTATCAACTTCAGAAACGATATCGAACGATGGCATGAGCAACTCTCCCGAATATACTGACGTGGGGTAGGCGAAACGTTAGCAAACGGTCATCCGCGCTTCCTCAAGTTTGCCGCTATTCGCATGCGCAGCGCGTTCAGCTTGATGAACCCAGCGGCATCCGCCTGATTGTAGGCGCCTTTGTCTTCCTCAAAGGTGGCAATATCCGGATCAAATAACGAATCCGTATTCGAGTCTCGCCCCACTACGATCACATTTCCCTTGTAAAGCTTTAATCGCACCCAGCCGTTCACATGAAGCTGGGAAGCATCAATCATGGTTTGCATCATTCTACGCTCGGGACTCCACCAATAGCCATTGTAGATCAGCTCCGCATAGCGCGGCATCAGCTCATCCTTTAAATGCGCCACCTCACGGTCGAGCGTGATGGATTCGACTGCCCGATGAGCGCGGAGCATGATTGTCCCGCCGGGCGTCTCATAACATCCCCGCGATTTCATACCCACGTAGCGATTCTCGACCAGATCCAGACGCCCGATGCCGTGCTTGCCGCCTAACCGATTGAGCTCGGCAAGTACCTGAGCTGGAGAGAGCTTCTCGCCATTCAATGCAATGATATCGCCTTGCCTGAATTCCAGTTCAACATATTCGGGCAAATCGGGGGCCTGTTCAGGCGATACGCTCCACCGCCACATGGATTCTTCCGGCTCCTGCGCGGGGTCTTCCAAAATACGTCCTTCATACGAGATATGTAGCAAGTTGGCATCCATGCTG
>Ga0111538_10011541_pt1 | contig 11705 bp, 8 predicted proteins | sample SoiMethybrSBSTD1_FD_79669 | JGI IMG/M metagenome (GOLD analysis project Ga0111538, IMG submission 79669) | Bulk soil microbial communities from a Populus tree surrounding site in Tennessee, USA - Soil MetaG P. TD hybrid SBSTD1 (version 2)... | ecosystem: Environmental > Terrestrial > Soil > Tree...
AGCTGAACGCTGTATTCGGAGGCGCCGAGCGCGGTGGCGCGGATGCATTCGCCGGCCGGCAGCAGCGGCCAGGGCAGCGCGCCCTGGTCGAGCCGGCGGCGCAGCGCCAGCCCAAGGCGGCGGCCGAGATCGCCGAAGTCGCGATCCTCGCGGCCATAGACGAATTCGGCGACGCCGCCCGACACCATGATGCCATCGACGCGCCCAAGCTCGGCGATCGGCTCGGTCAGATAGAGCGCGGCGAGCGGCGGCGGCAACGGCCGCATCTTGATCGCGGCGATCAACACGTCGGCCATGTAGGCCGCGACCTTGTCGATGGCGGCGCCATCGGCCACGTCGCCCTTGGTCCATTCGAAGCCCGCTTGCGCGGCGTGGTGCCGGCCGGCGGGATCGAGCCGCACGATCCGGCGATCGTCGTCGACCACCATCAGCCGGCCGCCGATGTGGATCGCCGCGGTTGCGACGACACGGCCGGCTTCGACCAAAGCGAGTTTGGTGGTGCCGCCGCCGATATCGATATTGAGGATACGCTTGGCCTGATCGGACGAGACCCGCGCGGCGCCGGAGCCATAGGCGGCAAGCATCGCCTCCATGTGATGACCCGCGGTGGCACAGACGAAATCGCCGCCTTGCTCGGCGATCAGCCCCGCGATCGCCTGTGCGTTCTCGCGCCGCAAGGCTTCGCCTGTCAGGATCACCACGCCGGCGTCGATGTCGCCGGGCTTCAGCGCGGCGTCCGCATAGGCCGCATCGATCACGGCACGGAGCTTGGCGTCGTCGATCCGCTCTTCGCTCTGATAGGGCGTCAGCGTCACGGGTGAGCGGAACAGCGTGTCGCGCGCGACTACGAAATAGCGGCTGGACAGGTCCTCGCCCATCCGCCGCAACTCGACCTTGGAGAAGATCACTTGGGTGCCGGCCGAGCCGATGTCGATGCCGACGCTGGTCAGCGTGACATGGTCGGCCAGCCACAGTGGGTTGTCCTCGGCCGGACCGTCGAAGTCGAAATCATGGTCGTGGTCGGCGTCGGCGTCGTGAATATGGGTCAAATCGGCGCCCAGTCCGTGGTCGGACAACGTGTGGCTGCGCGGCGGATCGTCTTTGGGCTCGGCCATGGCAGAGCCCATAGCGCAAAACGGGCTCCCGAGGGAGCCCGCTTCGCGAGAGCAATCCGGCAACGATCGCTCAGAACTTCTGGGCGTCGACCCAGTCGTCGATGTCCTTGCGGACCTGGTCCTTGGCGATGCCGTAGCGCTCCTGGAGCTTGCCTTCGAGCTGGTCGCGATGACCCGCGATCACGTCGAGATCGTCGTCGGTCAAGCGTCCCCATTTCTCCTTGGCCTTGCCCTTGAGCTGCTTCCAGTTCCCTTCAATGCGGTTCCAGTCCATTGCACGCTCCTTTCCGCAATCAGTGTCGGAGGGGCAACGCAAGCTGTGCGCGATGGTTCCTGGCGAAACCGTCAACGCAGGCGTGGCAGCGACTGCTTGAGTCGCGCGATGTTGCGCCACGGATCGTGCTTCATCTTCGCCAATCGCTTCGGCAGGTTCTCGACCGTGAAGGCGTTCGGGGTTTTCTGCTTGCCGAGTTCCTCCCAGGTCAGCGGCGTCGACACCGTGGCGCCGGGCCGCGCTCGCGTCGAGTAGGGTGCGACCGCGGTTGCTTCGCGGCTGTTGCGCAGATAGTCGATGAAGATGCGATTGTTCCGCGCGCTCTTCTTCAACGTCGCGGTGAAACGCTGCGGTGCTTCGCGCGCCATGGTTTCGGCGATGCGGCGGCAGAACTCCTTGGCCTCGTCCCAGTCGGTCGGCCTGATCGGAACCACGACGTGCAGGCCTTTGCCGCCGGTGGTCTTGACGAAGCTCTTCAGCTTCAGCGCGTCGAGGAATTTGCGCACATCGCGCGCCGTCGCAATCAGGTCTTTCCAGGCGACGCCGGGACCCGGATCGAGATCGAACACCAGCCGGTCGGCCTGTTCCAGATGTTCCGTGGTCGAGCCGCGGACGTGAATTTCCAGGACGCCCGCCTGCACCAGCGCGATCACGCCTTCGAGGCTGTCGATGGCGATGGCTTTTTCGCCGTCCGGTTCCTTCACGGCGAGCAGGTGCGTCTCGTCGAGTCCCGCCGAGGCGTGCTTCTGAAAGAAGCACTGCGCGGTGTGACCCTCCGGGCATCGCAGCAGGGCGATCACGCGCCCGGCGACGTGCGGCTGCATCCATTTCCAGACCTTCGCGTAATAGTCGGCGAGCATCTGCTTGGTGACACCGGCCTCGGGCCAATAGACCCGATCGGGATGGGTCAGCTTGACGCCGGCCACGCTCGTGCCCGAGGCCGGTTTGATCTTGGTCGGTGACTTCTGCCGCAGCGCGGCCTGCCGCGGCTTGATTTCGCTCGGCGGCCGGCTGACCTCGCGGACCACTTGGGTCGCCTTCTTGTCCTCGCGCAGACCCTGGAACGAAGCCTGACGCACCAGCCGGTCGCCGGTCCAGCCGCGGAAATCGATTTCGGCGACGAGCTTCGGCTCGACCCATTTGACACTGCGCGGGCGTTCGACCGACGAATTGTCCGCGAATGGCGACTTGCTGGCGGACAGCGCGGCGAGCTTGCGCTCCAGGTCGCCGTCGTCGCGTCCGCTCCAGCCGGTCCCCACGCGCCCGGCATAGCGCAATTCGCCCTCGTCATAATAAGCGAGCAGCAGCGAACGGATGGCGCGGCCCTGCTTGTCGGAGGGCTCGTAGCCGGCGATGACGAATTCCTGGTTGCTGGAGGTCTTGATCTTGAGCCAGTCGCCGGTGCGGCCGGAGCGGTACGGGGCCGTGCGCCGCTTGGATACGATGCCTTCCAGCTTCATCGCGCGGGCGCGGTCGAGCAGCTGCGGGCCCGGCACGTCGAAATTCTCGCTGAAGCGAATGAGGCTTTGCTTGGGCAATTGGCCGATCAGCCGGCGCAACGCATCGCGCCGTTCGGACAGGGGTCGCGTCCTGAGGTCGACGCCGTCAAGGTGCATCAGGTCGAACACGTAATAGACCATGCGGTCCTGCCGGCCGCTCTTGAGGTCGTCCTGCAGCGCGGAGAAATCGGAGACGCCGTTTTCGTCGCCCGACACCACCTCGCCGTCGAGGATCGCGCTGTGCGGCAGCAGCGCCGCGCAGGCCCGCTCGACCGACGGAAACCTCTTGGTCCAATCGAGCCCGTTACGGGTGTTGAGCGTAACGCTGCCGCCGTCGAGCCGGGCCTGGATGCGGTAGCCGTCGAACTTGATCTCGTGCTGCCAATCACCGCTCGCGGGCGCCTTGCTGCTGAGCGAGGCAAGACTTGGCGGCACGAAGTCCGGCAGGTCGGCGTCGCCGCGCTGGATCGCGGTCTTGGCGGCTGCCTTGACGGTCTTCGCGGCAGGATTCTTAGGCTTGTTCGAATGCCAGACGCGCTTTCGGCCTTTGGTGATCTCATCCATGGTGCGGCCGGTCGTGGCCGATCGGTCCTGCTCTTCGAGCACGTCAGGATCCGACTTGCGGCGCGCGAATTCGTCGTCGGACTTGATCAGGAGCCACGGTTCCTGACGCTCGCCAGGCCGCTTGCGCATCCGCACCAGATGCCAGCGGCCCTTGAGCTTTTCGCCATGGATCACGAAATCGAGGTGACCCTTCTCCATGCCCTTGCGCGGGTCGTGTTCGGGCTCCCAGCTGCCGCGGTCCCAGATCATCACGGTCCCGCCGCCGTATTCGCCTTTCGGGATGGTGCCTTCGAACTTGTTGTATTCGATCGGATGATCCTCGACGTGGATTGCCAGCCGCTTGTCGCCCGGCACCAGGCTTGGGCCGCGGGTGACCGCCCAGCTCAGCATCACGCCGTCGAGTTCGAGCCGCAGGTCGTAGTGCAGACGGGTCGCGGCGTGCTTCTGGATGACGTAACGGTGGCCGCTTTTGACCCGCCGCAACTGGCCGCGCGGCTCCGCGGTTTTCCCGAAGTTACGCTTTGCGCGGTAGGTCTTGAGCTTCTTGGCCATACCTCACATCGCGATATCACCCGGCGCGTTTCATCCGCCCCTGCCGCGCGGTGCTGCGCTTGCGCGCCGCCGGCCGCGGGCGGCGTGCCGCGGGCGCGCCGCGTTCCGACTTCAAGCTGCGCCGCAGCGCGTCCATCAGATCGATGACGTTCGACGGCTTCGGCTCGCCGGCCTTGGGCGGCGGCTTGCCGGCTTGCTTGGCCTTGATCAACGCCACCAAGGCGTTCTCGTAGCGATCCTCGAACCGCTCCGGGTTGAAGTCTGTCTTCTTGCTCTCGAGGATGTGGGTGGCGAGATTGAGCATGTCGGACGGGATCTTGATGTCGGGAATCTCGTCGAAATACTGGTCCTCGGCCCGGACCTCGGAGTTGTAGCGCAGCGCCGTCGCCATCAGTCCCTTGCCGCGCGGCTGCAGCATCAGCAGCCGCTCGCGTCGATACAGCACGACGCGCGCCAGACCGACCAGTTTTTCCTTCGCCATCGCCTCGCGAATGACCGAGAAGGCCTCGTAGGCCACCTTGTCGTTCGGCACGATATAATAGGACTCGTCGAGATAAAGCTCATCGACCTCGTCACGCGGCACGAAGGCCTCGATGTCGATGGTGTGCGTGCTCTCCAGCGCCACCTCGTCGAGCTCATTCTCCTCGAGAAGAATGTATTCGTTTTTCTCGACCTGATAGCCCTTGACCCGATCATCCTGCTCGACCGGATCCTCGGTTTCGGAGTCGACCACCAGATTGCGGACGCGGTTGCCGGTCTTGCGGTTGATGATGTTGAAGCGCACGCGACCGCTGGTCGAGGTGGCGGAATAAAGCGCGACCGAACAGGACACCAGCGAGAGCTTGAGATAACCCTTCCAATTGGGACGCGGAGCCATGACACCACCCGACGCTTTTACACAACACTTTGTGCGAGTTTACGAAAACGCCGAAGTCGGGGCCAGGGTTCCCGGCCGCACTGGTTAAGCGGATGTTCAGGGTGCGTTCTGGTAGAACGCCTTGGCTTCTGCCGTGAAGGCGCGGCGCGCCTCGGTGCCGAAATAGAACATGTGGCCGCCGCGATAGGCCGCGAATTGCACGCGCCCGGGTGTATCGGACGGCGTGATCTGATGCAGCAGGTAGCGCGTGACGCCATAGGACGTCACAAGATCGCTGCGGCCATGAACCACGAACAATCTGAATGACGGATTGAGCGCCAGCAGGGTGCGCAGGTCCTCGCTGACGCCGACCCGCTCGCGGCCGCTGTTGCCGCCCCAGTCCCAGCGCAGGTCGCGATTGAGCAGGATGTAGGACATGTCGGTCTTGAAGCCGAGTTCATCGCGGGCGTAGCCGACGAACAGCCCGGACAACGCGCGCGTGAAGCCATCCAAGATGAGATCGCCGTGGAAACTGCTGCCGCCTGGATAGGGGTCCGGCACCATGAAGCCGGCGTCATAATTGCTGATCACGACGCCCTGTGCGCGCAGATGCGCCCGATAGGCGCTACCCACGTAACCGCGGGCCTTGGCGACCTCTTCGGTTTTGAGGCCGGTCATGCGCGCGATCTTGCCGTAGAACGCCGCCGCCTTGTCGCCGGCCGGCGCCGGCCCCGCGAGCGTGGTGAGATATTCGCCGATGGCGAACTGCTCGGCCTCCGCCATCGCCTGCGGCGTGAAGGTGCCGGTGCGGTCGAGCTCGGTCGCGACCAGCGACGGAAATTGCAACGCCGCCGATAGCGCATCGTTGCGCGAACCAAACGTGTAGGAGGCTTCGATCATCGGCGACACCATCACGATGCCGGAGACGATGATGCCCTGGTCGTTCTGCAGCGCGCGCGCCACCTTGGCGGCACGGAAGCCGCCGTAGCTTTCGCCGAGCAGATATTTCGGCGATGCCGTGCGGCTGTTGTGCGCGACATAGAGCGCGATCACCTTGGCGATGCTGGCGGCGTCGCTCGACACGTTCCAGAACGAACGATCGTCGGACTTGACGGTCCGGCTCCAGCCGGTGCCGACCGGGTCGATCATCACCAGGTCCGTGAAGGCGAGCCAGGTATCGAGATTGTCGACCAGCCTGGCGCTCGCGCCGTCGTATCCGTCGCGGCCGAATTCGACGATGCGCGGACCGGCGAGACCCAGATGCAGATAGACCGAGGCCGCGCCCGGTCCGCCATTGAACACGAACGTCAGCGGGCGGCCGGCCTCGCCGGGCTTGGCAATGTAGGCCGTGTAGAACACCGCGGCGCTGCGATCGCCGTTCTGGTCATAGATCGGCAATGTGCCGGCCGTCGCCGTGTAGGTGAACGGCCGGCCCGCGATGGCGACGGTACGCTCGCGGCGGACATCGTCCGGCAACAGGCGCAGCACGCCGCCGGTATCGGGTTTGACTTCCGCTTTGACGGGTTGTTCGCGCCGCGGCGGTTGGTCTTGCGCGGCGGCCGACGCAACTGCCGTCAACGCCAGAAGTACAATCAGCAACGTTCGCGCGAAGGACATCACAGCCCTATTCGATCCTGATGTCGCCGTCGACGGTATGCGTCAGGCTGATGCCGCCGACCGTCAATGTCATCTTGGCCGGCAGCGAAGTCTGGCCCTTGAGCCGGCCGTCGGCCACGCCGGCCCGAACGGCTTTTTCGATTTCACGCTGCGAAGTGACGCCGACTTCCTTGAGAAATTTGCGGATGCTGGTGTTGAAAATGTCTTCGTTCATGATGGGCTCCCGGGCTGCCGCCAGATATATAAATGCCCCGCGCGGCCTGCCATTCCAGGCGAGCGCGCCAAATCGTCGAAATTATGTTGATTTATGTTGATTAGTGCCGGTCTTTGGTTGCCGAGTCGAGCGCCTTAAGCAGGGCGGCGCGACTGTCCTTGAGCGCGGCGCGGATCGCGGGCGCTTTGCCGACCTCGCCAATCTGGCGCTGCCGCGTCGAGGTCGCGGTCGCCATCAGAGGATCAAGACCGAGTTCGCGCAAGGTTTCGGCGACCTGATCCATCTCGTCGGCCCGGCGGATGCCGTGGCTCGCCATGCGCTCGAGGTTGTACTCGATCACCTTGCCCCAATCGAGGCTGGGATAGTTGTTCTTCAGCGACGCCGCGACCTCTTCGACAATCCCGGCGCGCTGCGCCGCGAGGAAACATTCCGCGGTCAACGCCTCGATGCCTTTGATCATCACGCTGCGAATCATCTTCAGGCCGGCCGCGGCGCCGATCGCTTCGCCCGCGATCACGCCGCGCATCTCGAGTTCGTCGATCAAAAGCGGCATCACCGCCGAGGCATGCGGGCCCGCAAGCAGTAGCGGTGTTTGATGACGTGCCGGATGGATCGGTGCCAGGATCGCGACGTCGACATAGCGCGCGGCGCCTTCGAGCACCTTGGCGGTCGCCAGTTTGCGGCCGGGGGAGACCGAGTTGATGTCGAGGTAATAGGGGTTGCCGGTCAGATGCTCCGCGACCGATTGCGCGGCCTCGAGACTCGAGGCGGCCGTCACGGCCGCGACGACGACATCGGCGCCGCGCACCGCATCGGCCGCCGAATTGGCGATCCGCGCGCCCATCCGTTCGCAGGCCTGGCGCAGACGCTGGCCGTCGGCCTGGGGAAACAGGATGTCCCAGGCCGCCACGCTCTCGATGCCAGCCTCGCGCAAGCCTGCCGCGATCGCCTGACCGGCTTCGCCAAAGCCGATGAAGCTGAGGCGGGGAGTGTTGCGGACCATCGGATCGGACCTCAATTGATCTGGTCGGTTGTTGCTCAACCGGTCGAGAAATCAAGTGCGACGCGCACTTTCGTGGAAAGGACCACAACTAGGCAATTGACTGTTTTTTAGGCAGGAGACTTTGCCCATGGTCTAGGCAAATGCGGGTGGCCTGAGAATTATTGTTTTAGAACAGAGTCTTAGAAGGTCTTCAAGGTCTGGCACGTGGCTTGCGAAGACTGTCACGCACGGCCCCAACAAGGGGCCGGCATGCATGCGTCAACGCAGAGGGATATCGCGATGCTCCACTCACTCCATGCGGTCGCCACGCGACCGGTTGCCCGCCGCTGGCTCCTCGCCACCGGCCTTTCGCTGGGCCTCATGGCGGCGATGCCGACCGCCAAGGCGCAGGACACCATCAAGGTCGGCATCCTGCACTCGCTCTCCGGCACCATGGCGATCAGCGAGACCACGCTGAAAGACACGATGCTGTTCCTGATTGAAGAGCAGAACAAGAAGGGCGGTCTGCTCGGCAAGAAGCTCGAAGCCGTGGTCGTCGATCCGGCCTCGAACTGGCCGCTGTTCGCCGAGAAGGCGCGCGAACTGATCACCAAGGAGAAGGTTGCCGTGGTGTTCGGCTGCTGGACCTCGGTGTCGCGCAAGTCGGTGCTCCCGGTTTTCAAGGAGCTCAACTCGATCCTGTTCTACCCGGTGCAGTACGAGGGTGAGGAGAGCGAGCGCAACGTGTTCTACACCGGCGCCGCGCCGAACCAGCAGGCGATCCCGGCGGTCGATTATCTCGCCAAGGAAGAGAAGGTGCAGCGCTGGGTTCTGGCCGGCACCGACTACGTCTATCCGCGCACGACCAACAAGATCCTTGAGGCCTACCTGAAGTCGAAGGGCGTCAAGCAAGAAGACATCATGATCAACTATACGCCGTTCGGTCACTCCGACTGGCAGACCATCGTGGCCGACATCAAGAAGTTCGGCTCGGCGGGCAAGAAGACCGCGATCGTGTCGACCATCAACGGCGATGCCAACGTTCCGTTCTACAAGGAGCTCGGCAACCAGGGCATCAAGGCCAAGGACATCCCGTCGGTCGCGTTCTCGGTCGGCGAGGAAGAACTGGCCGGCATCGACACCAAGCCGCTGGTCGGTCACATGGCGGCCTGGAACTACTTCCAGTCGATCAAGAACAACACCAACGCCGAGTTCATCAAGAAGTGGCAGGCCTACACCAAGAACCCGAAGCGCGTCACCAACGACCCGATGGAGGCCCACGTGATCGGCTTCCAGATGTGGGTCAAGGCGGTCGAGAAGGTGAAGTCGACCGATCCTGACAAGGTGATCGATGCGCTGCCGGGCATCGAGGCGCCGAACCTCACGGGCGGCGTGTCGAAGATGCTGCCGAACCACCACATCACCAAGCCGGTGTTCATCGGCGAGGTACGCGCGGACGGCCAGTTCAACGTGGTCTGGAAGACCCCGAGCCTGGTCGCCGGCGATGCCTGGTCCAAGAACCTCGACGGCTCCAAGGACCTGATTGGTGACTGGGTCACCAAGAAGTGCGGCAACTGGAATACCAAGACCAATAAATGCGGAGCATGACGGCGGCGCATCGCCTGTTGTAGGCTTTCAAGCATGGGGAGGCGGCACCCGCCGCCTCCCCAATTGCCGCCGGGACCCTCCGCGATGCGCTTCCTCAAGGATCGCCTCGTTCTTTTGCTATGTTTGCTAGCGTTCGTGCTGACGCCGTTGCCGGTCCGCGCCGCTGCTCTCGACGAGGCGCTGGCGCATTTCGTTGCCGACGATTTCAGTGAAACTGCCGACGGGATTACCAAAGTCGCCGCCAGCGGCGATGAACGCGCCGCGATCATCCTTGAGGCGCTTCAGGACGGCCGGCTGCTGTTCAGCGCCGAACGCAAAGCGGTCTTCTACAAGGACAAATCCGACAAGTTGTTCGACGCCGCGAACGGCCAGCCGGTTGCGGGCGAGCCACCGGCCGATCTCGCACCGGTCAATATCAACAATCGGCTACGCCGCGCGATCGACGCTGCGCTGGGCGGGCTCACGCTGCTCGCGCCGGACCCGGCCAAGCGCCTCGGCGCGGCGCAAGCCGTGTTCAAATCGCGCGACGCCAACGCGCTACCGACGCTCGATGCCGCGATCGAGAAAGAGCAAAACGCGCGCGTCAAGCAGGCGCTGATCGAAGCGCGCGCCGCCGTCGTGCTGTTTGCCGATGACGCCAGTGAAGCTGACAAGCTCGATGCCATCGCGGTGATCCGCGGCCGCGGCGACCAGGAGGCCCTGGGACTGCTGTCGGGCCTGCCGGCGGACGCGCCCGCCGCCGTCACCGCCGCTGCCAAGAGCGCGATCAGTGCGATGCAAAGTTCGCTCGCGGCCTGGTCCGGGGTGCAGAACGCCTGGTACGGGCTGTCGCTGGGCTCGGTGTTGCTGCTCGCCGCAATAGGTCTCGCCATCACGTTCGGCGTGATGGGCGTCATCAACATGGCGCATGGCGAGATGGTGATGCTCGGCGCCTATGTCACGTTCGTGGTGCAGGAATTGATCCGTGCCCACAATCCGGGACTGTTCGACTATTCGCTGCTGATCGCGGTGCCGCTGGCGTTCCTGGTGACGGGCTTTATCGGCATCCTGATCGAGCAGGGCATCATCCGCTTTCTCTACGGCCGGCCGCTCGAGACGCTGCTCGCGACCTGGGGTCTGTCGCTGATCCTGCAGCAGGCGGTGCGCACCGCGTTCGGCCCGACCAACCGCGAGGTCGGCTCGCCGTCCTGGATGAGCGGCGCCTTCGAGGTCGGCCAGATCACCGTCACCTACAACCGGCTGTGGATCATCGTGTTCACGCTGATCGTGTTCGTCGCGCTGCTCGGCCTGCTGCGCTACACGCGGTTGGGGCTCGAGATGCGGGCGGTGACGCAAAACCGGTCGATGGCGGCTTCGATGGGCATCCGCACCGCGCGGGTCGACGCGCTGACCTTCGGGCTCGGCTCCGGCATTGCCGGTATCGCGGGCGTGGCGCTCTCCCAGATCGACAATGTCAGTCCGAACCTTGGCCAGGGCTACATCATCGACAGCTTCCTGGTCGTGGTGTTCGGCGGCGTCGGCAATCTCTGGGGCACGCTGGTCGGCGCGTTCACGCTCGGCATCGCCAACAAGTTCCTCGAGCCGTTCGCCGGCGCGGTGCTTGGCAAGATCGCGATCCTGGTGCTCATCATCCTGTTCATCCAGAAGCGTCCGCGGGGCCTGTTCGCCCTCAAGGGCCGGGCGGTCGAGGCATGACCGGCCCGCTGCTGCGCACTCTCGATCGCGGCGCGCTGGTCTTCGTCGGCGTGATCGCGACGCTTGCGGTGCTGGTGCCGTTCCTCAACTTGGTGTTTCCGCCATCCTCGGCATTCCATGTGCCGACCTACCTGGTGGCGCTGTTCGGCAAATACGCCTGCTACGCGCTGCTCGCGCTCTCGATCGACCTGATCTGGGGCTATTGCGGGATCCTGTCGCTCGGCCACGGCGCGTTTTTTGCGCTCGGCGGCTACGCCATGGGCATGTATCTGATGCGGCAGATCGGCACCCGCGGCGTCTACGCCCATCCGATCCTGCCGGACTTCATGGTGTTCCTGAACTGGCCGGAATTGCCGGTCTACTGGTACGGCTTCCAGCATTTCCCCTACGCGTTTGTGATGGTGATGCTGGTGCCGGGCATGCTCGCCTTTGTGTTTGGTTGGTTCGCGTTCCGCTCCCGCGTCACCGGCGTCTATCTGTCGATCATCACCCAGGCGCTGACCTTTGCGCTGATGCTCGGCTTCTTCCGCAACAATTTCGGCTTCGGCGGCAACAACGGCCTGACCGATTTCAAGGACATCCTCGGCTTCAACGTGCAGGCGCAGGGCACCCGCGCGGCGCTGTTCTCGATCTCCTGCATCGCGCTGATCGTCTGCTTCGCGATCTGCCGCGCGCTGGTGACCTCGAAATTCGGCAAGGTGCTGGTGGCGATCCGCGACGCCGAGGCGC
>Ga0111538_10011542_pt1 | contig 11704 bp, 12 predicted proteins | sample SoiMethybrSBSTD1_FD_79669 | JGI IMG/M metagenome (GOLD analysis project Ga0111538, IMG submission 79669) | Bulk soil microbial communities from a Populus tree surrounding site in Tennessee, USA - Soil MetaG P. TD hybrid SBSTD1 (version 2)... | ecosystem: Environmental > Terrestrial > Soil >...
ATGCGGCTGAAATCCGGCATATGGGTCGCGGCCTATTTGCGGCGCTGCCAGATCGAGGGCGCTTTCGCGGTGGTGCGCCGTCGCGGCGCCGACGAGGCCGGCGCTGTGTTCATCAAGATTTCTCGGCTTGACGGCACCGCTGAGGTATTCGGGCCGGCGCCGCAAAGCGCGTTCGACGAGGCGAGACCGTCCGATCGAGCGTTCGCACCAGCGCTCAAGATTCAGCCGGCGGCCGACGCCGATGCCGAAGCCTACCTGGCGCGCCAGATCAAATTTGATCCGGACGTCTGGATCGTCGAGGTCGAAGATCGCGCGGGGCGCAATTTTCTCGACGCGGTGGTGCGCTGAGACCTATTGGTTTTCGGCCTTGCCGACCTGCGCATGATCGTCCCAGCGGATCCGCGGCCGTGCCGGCAGCGCGGGGCGCTCCTCGACATGCCAAAGCTGCGGCTGATGGGCGGTCGGCCGCGGCGTTGCGGCGCGCGGCTGTGCGGGTTGCGGACTGGCGGGCCGCTGTTGCGGCGGCCTTTGACCGGCGCGCCATATCGCAACCATGCGCAGGGCCACTTCGAGGCCGATCTCCTCATAAAGTCTCGCGAGCTCGTAGACCCGCAACACCGACTGGCTGATCGATGGATTGAGGCACAGCAAGATGCGTTGCAGCACGTCAGCCGGCATCGCCAATGCGCGGGCCGCCACCACGACCGGCTCGCCGGATTCGTCCTCGGTGAGCCGCCGCGCCAGTTCGCGTGACAGGCCGAACGCGCTCTCCAATTCGCGACAGAAGGCTGCGGTGTTGTGGGACAGTGCCGCGGTCTCCAGCCGTGCTATGGCCGGGACCGCCACCGCAAGCGGAATGGGCTGTGCCGGCGGCAGAGGTGCATAGTCGAGGTTCACCAGGATCAGCCGCCGTTCCTCGGCACTGGCCCCCAGGAAGAGTTCACAAAGTTCGATCACTGCCGCGGCACCCGGCGGGCGTGCGGCCGGCGATGGCCGCGCCGCGGCGCCGACGTCCATGCGCTGCAGGCGGCGCATCACCGCTGCGGGCGGCGCCGAATAGGCGGTGAGCTTGCTGGTGACGGTTGCGCGGGTCGAACCATCGACGGCATCGATCAGGCGGAGAGCCAACTCCGTGTAGTGTTGCTCTTCTTCCGCCGAATGGTGCGGTTTCTGCACATAAAGGTCGGTCATGACCCGCAGCAGCGTGGGCTTGATGTCGACCCCGTCGCGGTTGGCGAGCGTCACCAGACCGTCGAGATTGGGAATGTTGTGCTGTTCCGCCATTGCTGCCTCGGGCTCGCGGCCGTGTGGTCCATGTCCACGATATCGCTCCCCTGTTAGCGAACCGTTAACCATGCCGGCCGCTTAATCGGGCATTGGGCGAAACGGCGCGAGGCAGCAGTCCCGTGCCGTCGGAGGAAGGGCATGGGAACCATCGTGGAATTTCCAGCCGGGCAACGCCCGGCGAGCGGCGGCCGCTACGTCGACGCCAACTCGGAACCGGCAAATGTCATCATCCTGCCGGTGGTGCGGATCGAGCGGCATCCCGGCGACCATCCCACGGATGGCCTCGATGGCGGCCCTCATGCCACCTCGGGACGCCGGCGACGGCGCCGCGCCTCGCGCACGTGAGGCTTCGGCGGCAATGCCGATAGAGCTGCGCGCCGGCGGATGGGTTGCCGCAGTGCTGGGAATGGCGCTGAGCGGCTGCGCGGTGGTCGGCGATTTCGGACGAGTCCACCCCGCGCGCACCAGCGATGACATCCATGCCTGGATGGGGCCCTATGCGGCGCGCCCGGTGGCCGAGCCGCCGTGGCGGCACCAACTCACCGATCATGAGCGGCGGCTGCGCGATCTCGCTTTTCCGCTGATCGACCCGCCCTACAATCGCAACCATTGGGACAGCGTGCTCAATGAATACGGGTTGCTCGGCCGGCCCTATCCCTATCCGGACCGCGGCGCCTACGCGTCACGGCTGTTTCAGACCGCCTATCGGTCGCAGACCGCGCGCTACAACAAGCTGATGGAAGACATCCGTAACGACGTGACGCGCCTCGATCCGTATTTCGCGGTCGCCCGCACCGTCGCCGACCTCGATCAAAAGCGCGGCCGTGCCCTGGCCTATGTCTCAAATCTGTCGCCCGAAGAGCATGCCAATACGGTGCAGCGGATGCGCGAGAACGAGGCCATCATGCTCTGGGTGCAGGGTTCGCTGCACGAGCGGGTGGCATCCTATCGCGTGGCGCTGGAGCGATTGGTGATCGCCGCACCGTCGCCGCTCGCGGTCGAGGCCGAGCGCCAGTTGACGCTGCTGCAGCAGCGCATTGCGGCTTACGGCGCCTGACACATCCATCATTCGCATTGGTCCTGTCGCGCGTTCCGACGCGCACATGATAGGCTTTGTCCCACATAGCAGGGGACGGGCCATGAGGATGAAGCCGGCGATCACGCTCGACGACGCCAAGAAGCTGTTGGCCGCCGCCGAGGCCGAGGCGGTCCGCAACAATTGGGAGGTGGTGATCGCGATCCTCAACGACGGCGGACGGATCGTGGCGGTCCATCGCATGGATGGCGCGCGCCCCGGAAACGACCAGATTGCAATCGCCAAGGCCACGACATCTGCGATGACATGTCGCCCCTCCGCGGTCTGGGAGAAATGGATCGATGGCTCGCATCCTGCTTATGCTACGTTTCCGTTTATCGCTGCACAGGGTGGGTTGCCGATTATCGTCGACGGCGATCTGATCGGCTCGATCGGAATCTCAGGAGTGAAGTCGACCCAGGATGAGCAGATCGCGCTGGCGGCGATCAAAGCGGTGTTTCCGCAAGCACGCACGACGCGCGCCGGTGAAGAAAATGACGCACAAACGTTCTGAAAGGATGGCCATGTTCAAGCGATGGTTGGTGCGTACGGCGCTGGTTGCGGCCACGACATCTGTCCTGGCTGGCGTGGCGACGTCGGCGATGGCGCAAGGCTTCCCCAACCGCCCGATCCGCGTGCTGGTCGGATTTTCGCCGGGCGGGCCGTCCGACATCATCGCCCGCATCGTCGGCGCCAAGACCTCGGAAATCCTGGGCCAGCAGGTGATCATCGAGAACAAGACCGGTGCTGGCGGCATCATCGCGGTCGAAGCCTTGGTCAATTCGCCGCCCGACGGCTACACGCTCCTGAACACCGCGACCTCGATCGCCGTCAACGAGACGCTCACCAAGAGCATGAAGTGGGAGATGGGCAAGGATTTCGTCGCCGTCGCTTTGCAGGCCGAGACCGCAAACATTCTGGTGGTGCATCCCTCATTGGGCGTGAAAACCGTTGCGGAATTTACCGCGCTCGCCAAGTCCAAACCGGGCGAAATCCTCTACGCCACCGCGGGCCGCGGCAGCGCGACGCATCTGACCTCCGAGCTCTACAACATGATGGCCGGCACCAAGACCATGCCGGTCCACTATCGGGGCGGCGGCGACACCATCAAGGATCTGATCTCCGGGCAGGTCAAAGTGATGTTTTCCAGCATCGCGCCGGTGCAGCAGCTGGTGAAAGAGGGCAAGCTGATTGGCCTCGCCACCACCGGGCTCAAGCGCGATCCGGCGTTTCCCGAGCTTCCGACCATGGACGAAGCGGGCCTGCGCGGCTTCGACGTGCGGCTCTGGATCGGGCTGACCGCGCCGGCTGCGACGCCGCGCGATGTGCTCCAGCGGCTCGAGACCGCCAACAACCAGGCGCTGAACTCGCCCGACGTTCAGAAGGCGCTGGCCGCGCAAGGCTTCGCACCCGTGGTGATGACCGCCGAGCAGTTCGATGCGTTCTATCGCGGTGAGCGCGACAAATGGGCCAAGGTCATCAAGGCGAGTGGTATGGACCAGCAATAGTCAGCGCAGGTTCGGGCTGATCTTTTTCACTTCCGCAATCAGCGCCGGCGGCGTTTGATAAAGCTGGGCCACCAGTCTTTCGAGATGCTCGGGCGGGCGAAACACCATATCGAGCTTGATCTTGTCGGCCTCGGCGATGAGCTCGGGGTCGTTCACGGCCTTTGCGAAGGCATCACGCATGAATTGCACGCGGTCCTTGGGCACGTCCGGCGGCAACAGATAGGGCCGGCCAAGCTCGGTCGATGAGAAGATGAACCGCATCAGCTGGCGCTGCTCATCGGTCTTGGCGAACTGGTAGGCCGAGGGCATGTCAGGCAAGCCTGGCAACTCGGCTTCCTCGGCGCGAAGCAGATAGCGCAGCCTGCCGTCCTTGAATTTCTGTTCGTGGTTGCGGAATTGTCCGAGGGACATGCAGACGGCGTGCACTACGCCGCGTTCGATCGCGAGCAGGATGTCCTGTCCGCCGCGATAGCCTTCGATCATCTTGAACTTGGTGCCGAGCACGCGGTTGAGCACCGTCGGCACAATGCTGGTCGCGGAACCGACGCCAACGCCGCCGGTGAGCACCTCTTGCGTGAAAACATCGGCAGCGGATTTCACCGGTGCGGTCGCGGAAGCTGCACAAATCCGGCCCGGAAATGAGGTCGCGCCAAGCCAATTGTAGCGCCGCGCGTCAGCCTCGATATTGGGCAGGCCCATCACGGCCTGACTCGGTAGATTGCGCGAGATCGAACCGATCACGCTGCCGTCACGTGGGGCGCGGACGTACATGAAGTTCGCCGTCGCCAGCCCCGCGGCCTGGGGCTGGTTCTGCACCACCACGGCGGGATGGCCGGGCAGGTGCTTGGACAGGTGGCGCGCCAACAGCCGCGCGCCGACGTCGTAGTCGTTGCCGACCTCGTGGCCGACCATCAATTGGATTTGCCGGTTCTTGTAGAATTCCTGCGCGGTCTGGCCGTGCGCCGCGCCGGACAGGCCCACGCTGACGATGAGAGTGGCCGTGATCCGGGATGCACGCGCACGCATCATGTCTGGCTACTCCGCCGCCCGCTTCTGTGACAGCGCCGCCGCGGCCTTGTCGCAGCTTTCCTCGTGCGCCAGCAAGTCCTTCAGTCCGACCAGCCCATAATAATCGTCGAGCGGGATGAGATGCTCCTGGCAGGGCGCGAGCGAATTGTCGCGCTTGAGCAGGCGGAGCACATTGCGCACGCCATTGGCAGCCGCAAACAGCGCGACCGAAGGAAACGTCGCGGCGACGACGCCGGCGGCTTCGAGCTCGGGCAGGCTGCGCGCCTTGGGGCCGGCGGCCTGCGACAGCGTCGCCATATGCGGACCGGGGATCTCACGCAGCGCCCGCTTGATTTCCGGGATGGTGTCGAGGCCCATCGGCTTGGCCATGTCGGCGCCCGCCGCCATGAACAATTGGCATCGTTCGATTGCAGCCTCGATGCCGTCCACGCCCGCCGCATCGGTGCGTGCCGCGATGAACAGGTCCGGATCGCGCCGGGCGTCGAGCGCGGCCTTTAGCTTGGCCAGGATTTGCTCGACCGGCACGATCTGCTTGCCGGGCAGGTAGCCGCAGCGGTTGGGGAACACCTGATCGCTGATGAACAGGCCGGCGACGCCGGCGCTCTCGAAAGCTCGGACCATCTGCCGCACATTGTTGACACCGCCAAAGCCGGTGTCGGCGTCGACATAGACCGGGATCTGCACCGCATCGCAGATGCGGCCGTAATGCGCCGCGTAGTCGCGCATGTTGCACTGGCCCATATCGGCCTGCGCCAGCAGCGAGCCGATCGCCGCGTAGCCGCCGGCGACGATGGCGTCGAAGCCTTCGGACTCGATGATCCGGGCAGACAACGCGTCATAGGCGCCGGGCATCAAGGTCAGGCGTTTGCCGGCCATGAGGGCGCGGAATTTCTGTCGGGCGTTCATCGCAGCCTCCACTATCGCCGATGGTCGACAGCCGCTTGCAGCCAGGGCTGCTGCGCCGCCACGCGCTTCTCCCAGGCGACGATCTCGTCGGCATGCTTGAGCGTCAGACCGATGTCATCGAGCCCTTCCAGCAGCCGCATGCGATCGGCGGCGGGAAGCTCGAATTGAATATCGGCGCCGCCAGGCCCACTGATGCGCTGGGTGACGAGATCGACCGAAAACGGCGCCGCGCCGTTGGTCTCGATCACGCGCGAAACGAACGCGTCGGCCTCATCGGGTGGCAGCGCGATCGGCAGCAAGCCGTTCTGCAGGCAATTCTCGCGGTAGATGTCTGCGAAGCTCTTCGCCACGATGACGCGGATGTTGTTGGCGAGCATGCACCACACCGCCGCTTCTCGGCTCGAACCGGCGCCGAAATTCTGTCCCGTCACCAGAATGCCGGGATTGCGGAACTGCGGCTTGTTGAGCACGAAGTTGGGGTCCTCGCTGCCGTCGTCGCGCCGCCGTGCCCGCATGAACAGCATCTTCTGGTAGTCCGGCTTGAGGTCGCGCATCGCCTGGGTCGGCGCGATCTGGTCGGTGTTGATGTCGTCGCGAATGAGTGGCACCGCGATCCCGGTATGGCTGGAAAACGGTTGCATCAGGCGCGCCCCGCGATCTGCCGCACGTCGGCGATATATCCCGCAATTGCGGTTGCGGCCGCAGTCGCGGGGCTCGCGAGATGGGTGCGGACCTTGGGACCCTGACGGTTCTCGAAATTGCGGTTGGTGGTCGAGACGCAGCGCTCGCCCGGCTCGCCGCGATCGCCATTGCCGCCGGCGCACATCGAGCAGCCGGATTCGCCCCAGAAGAAACCGGCCTCGCGAAACACGCGGTCGAGGCCCTCCGCTTCGGCGGCGCGCTTCACCGACGAAGAGCCGGGCACCACCATCGCGGTGACGCCAGGCGCCACGCGCCGGCCGCGGACGATATCGGCCGCGACCTGAAGGTCCGGCAGGCGGCTGTTGGTGCAGGAGCCGATGAAAACGCGTTGCACCGGCAGGCCGGCGAGCGCGACGCCGGGTTGCAGACCCATATAGGCGAGGGCGCTTTCCAGGATGTCCCGGCGCGCCGGATCGGCAGCCGGATCGGGCACCCGGCCGGAAATGCCGAGCACCTGGCCAGGATCGGTGCCCCAGGTGATTTGCGGCTCAAGGCCGCTGCAGTCGATCACGTGCTCGGTGTCGAAGCTGGCACTGTCGTCGGTTTGAAACGTGCGCCACAGTTCAAGCGCGCGGTCCCAATCGGCGCCTTGCGGTGCGTAAGGGCGTCCCGCGATCCACTGGAATGTGGCCTCATCCGGCGCGACAAAGCCCGAGCGGCCGCCCATCTCGATGTTGAGATTGCACAATGTCATGCGCTGTTCGATCGGCATGGCGCGAGCCGCCACGCCGGAATATTCGACCACGTGTCCACGCGCGCCGGCGCTGCCGATCGTGCCGATGATGCGCAGCGCCACGTCCTTGGCGCTGACATGCGGCCCAAGGGCGCCGTCGAGGCGGATGCGCATGGTTTTCGGCCGCCGCAGCGCGATGGTCTGCGTTGCCATGATATGCGTCATCTCGGTGGTGCCGACGCCGAATGCCAGGGCGCCCAAGCCGCCCACCGTCGAGGCATGGCTGTCGGGCACTGCATGGGTGGCGCCCGGCAGCACCATGCCGAGTTCCGGTGCGATGACGTGCGAGATGCCTTGCTCGGGATCGTCGATATCGAAAAACCGGACGCTATTCCTGCGACTGCCGGCTCGCGTCGCCCTGATGAAAGCCTCGCCCGACGCAAACGTGGAATCAACGCGGCCCGGCTTGGTCGCCACCGTGTGATCCAGCGCCGCGAAGGTCAGGTCGGCGCGCCGCACCGGGCGGTTCTGCTTTTCGAGCTGCTCGTAGCCGTGAGGCGCGTGCAGGTCGTGCAAGACGTGGCGATCAATGTAGATCAGCTCGCGGCCGTCGGCACGGCGCGCCACCAGGTGGGTTTGCCAGATCTTGTCGAACAGTGTCTGAGGCATCTGAAACGCTCGGAAAATGGTGCGACATCTTGGGCGGGGCCCGGCATGAAGGCAAGCGGCCCGCGCTGGACCAAGGGCGCTTGCCGATTATGATGAGTTCCAGTCGGTGAACGGGGAGAGAAAGTGATGCGATCGTTGCCACGGATTCTGGCGGTGCTGTCGCTTTTCTCATCGAGCGCTGCGATCGCGCAGGACTGGCCGGCGCGCCAGGCCATCAAGATCATCGTGCCCTTCTCGGCCGGCAGCGCCACCGACATCACGGCGCGAACGGTGTTCGAGCAGGTTGGCAGGCAGCTCGGTCAAACCTTCGTGGTCGAGAACCGCGGCGGTGCCGGCACCACACTCGGATCCGGTATGGTCGCGAAGGCCGACCCGGACGGCTACACGATGCTGGTCAACTCCACCTCGCACGTGGTGGTGGCTTCGACCTATGCCAGGCTGCCGTTCAGCGTGGCTGACGACTTCGTCGCGGTCAGCGCGCTCGCCGATGTGCCGTTCGTCGTTGCGACCGCGACCAAACACAGAGTGCTGAAGGACCTGATCGATGCGGGCAAGAAGCCGGGCAGTCCCATTCTCTACGGCACCGCAGGCGCCGGCAGCTCGGGCCAGTTGTTCATGGAGCGGTTTCGCCTCGCGGCCGGATTTGCCGCGACCCATGTGCCATTTCGTGGCACGCCGGAAGGCATGAGCGAAGTGATCGCAGGGCGGATCGACATGTATCCGGCGCCGGCCGTCAATGCGATCACGTTGGCGAAAGACGGCAAGGTCAATGCGCTCGCGGTCTCCTCGCCGAAGCGGCTCCCGCTGATGCCGGACGTGCTGACCCTGGCGGAGGCTGGCCTGCCGCAAGCCGCCTACAATTTCTGGGTCGGCGCCTTCCTGCCGGGCAAGACGCCGGCCGCGATCGTCGAGCGGCTTAACCGTGAGGTCGTCGCGGCGCTGAACGAGAAGGCGGTGGCCGACAAGATTGTGGCGCTCGGCGGCGCGCCGATGCCGATGACCCCCGCGGCGTTCGATGCGTTCGTGCGCAAAGAGATTGCAATCAACGCCGAGATCGTGAAGGCGTCGGGCTACGTGCCGCAGTAGTTATTCCGCGAGAATGATGGCCGCCGTCTTTTCGCCGATCATGATGGTCGGGATGTTGGTGTTGGCGCAGGGCACCGACGGCATGATCGAAGCGTCGGCAACACGCAGTCCCTCGACACCGTAGACCCGGCCGGACGGATCGGTCACGGCGCCCGGATCGTCGGCAGCGCCCATGCGGCAGGTGCATGAGGCGTGCCAATGGCCCAGCACCGCGGCCCGGATCCAATCGCGGCACGCGCCATCGTCATGCGCGAGCTCGTCAAGCGAGGGCGCGTCGGCGATCAGTCTGTCGATCAGGAAGCGCCGCAGCATCGCGGACCAATCCATCAGCATCGCGCCGGCCCAGGTCTGCATGACGTTGAACGGACTGTAGACGCCGAGCCGCCGTGCCCAATCGCTGTACGAGATCGGGAACACCTGTTCGACGGTGCCTTGAACCGCGGCGTCAGCCTGCACCCGATGCATCAGCCTGACGCCGGTCACCAGCCGCTCCAGGTCGCGCGGGTCCGAGCACATGTTGAAGTCGATATCGAGCGGTGCACCGGGCGTGGACGAGGTGAGCTTGACCTCGCCGGTCGAGAACGAGCGGTTGACCCAGAGCATGATGATGCCAAGACGTTCGCCGATCGCGTGCCACTGGGCCTTGTTGCTTGGGATCAGGTACATGTCGCCTTGCGGACAATCGGCGTGGCCCGACGACCAGCGCAGTCCCGCGAACATCTGACGCCGCAGAGTTTGGGGCAGCCGGGCGTCGCGTTTCATGAACACGCCGAAATTGACGCCGGGGTGCTCCATCAGGTGCTTGCCGATGCCGGCACGATCGGCGACAACGTCGATGCCGAGCGCCGTAAGTTCCCGCGCCGGCCCGATGCCCGACAGCATCAGCAATGCCGGCGAGCGCAGCGCGCCCGAGGCGAGAATGATCTCGCGGGCGCCGATCTCGAACCTCTCGGCACCGCGTCGCACCCGAACCCCTCGCGCGCGCCGGCCATCAAATACGATGCGTTCGACCTCGGTCTCGCCCATCACGGTGAGATTGGGCCGTCGCCGCACCGCTGCGGTGAGATAGCGCCACGCCGGTCCCATGCGCTGATCGTCGGTGTGGCTGTGTGCGACCGGCGCAAAGCCGTCGGTGAACACGGCGTTCTGATCCTGGATGTTGCGCCAGCCGAGTCGCTCGACCGCGGCCAGTACGGCTCGGGTGAAGCCCGGCCAAAGATCCGGTTGATAGCGTTGGACGTGGATCGGGCCGTTCTTGTTGTGCAGCGGGCCATCGAAGTCACGGTCGGATTCCAGCTTCTTGAAATAGGGCAGCACGCCGGCCCAGTCCCAGCCCGTGGCGCCGCGCTGCTGCCAGCCGTCATAGTCCGACGGCAGGCCTCGGATCGCCGCCATGCCGTTGATCGAAGAGGTGCCGCCAATGACGCGGCCCTGATTATAGAGCCGGCGCGGCCGGTCATCCGGTGCGTTGCCGGGGCGCGGCCCGAACTTGGCGCTGGTCGCCGGCCAGATGAAGCTCCGGTTGCTGTAGGCGGTCGCCGCGTAGATATCGAGGATTTCCGGAGGCTCGAAGCCGGGTTGATAGTCCTTGCCGGCCTCGACCAGCAGCACGTTGCGGTCGGGGTGCTCGGACAAACGCGCCGCCAGCACGCAGCCCGAGGAGCCGGCGCCGACGATGAGGTGATCGTAGTGCTGCACCGTCACGGCGATGCGACGGGCTGGCAGTTCGCCGCGGCGAGGGCGTTGCGCGCGACCGTCATCAGGCTCGGCTCGGGAGCCAATGCGCGCAGTACGATCAATCCGGTCGAGGTCGGCGATTCCACGATCAGCCGGTCGGCGGCAGTGACGTCTTCCTCTTCGGGCAGGTCGGTGCGTTGCGCCGAGGTCATCAGCTCGAGCTCGATGATGCGGCGTCCCGCGGCGCGGTCGTTGATGGCGTAATAGGCGACGCCGCGGCGCGTGTAGAACGACACCGACGTGTAGGCGGCGGTGACCGGCATGGTGAATTTGAGCGGGCCATTGCCGAGGTCGTAGCGACACACCGCCGCCGCGAAGGCGGGATCCATGAAGGGTATCACGTCGTTCTGTGGCGACAATTGCGGGATCGCGGCGACGGCATTGACGGGCGCGATCGGCGACAGGCGCGCATAGGCATCCTGAGAGGCGGTGCGCGGCAGGATCAGTACGGTGACAAGATGGACGATGCCGCCGAGCAGCACACCCGCGATCAGCCAGAGCAGCCAGCGCAGCATCACGGGCAGGCCCTCACGGTGAGTGACGGCATCGGCGCCTCGCGCGCCGCCCGCGTGGCGACGCCGATCGGAGTGTCATAGAGCCGCAGCGCCAGCACGTAGCTTTCGGCGCCTCCCGATGGCAGCCAGTTGCCGGCGCGCGCCTTCGGCGCGATGACGATTTCAAAGCTGCCGTCGGCGCGCCGCACGATCTCCTGGCTGGTGAAGCCGTAACGCTCGATCGAATTTGCGATCAGCCGGCCGGTCGGGTCGTAGAGCGTGACGGTCCAGAATCGCGCCTGCGGCGTGGTTCCGCTCAGCACCACGTCGCATCGGCCGTCGAGCATGCGGCCGTTGTCATCGCTGCGGGCCAGGAACGTCACGCCGTCGCCCGAGCCGACCATCAGCTCGCCGCTGCGGGCGATGCCGGCGCGCGCGTAAGGATCGATGTCCTGCGTTCCGGTTCGAGGCCAGGCGGTCCATGCGCCGATCTGCAGCGCGCCGAACGCGACGCCGCGGCTGAGTGTCGCCCAGGTCG
>Ga0111538_10011544_pt1 | contig 11702 bp, 12 predicted proteins | sample SoiMethybrSBSTD1_FD_79669 | JGI IMG/M metagenome (GOLD analysis project Ga0111538, IMG submission 79669) | Bulk soil microbial communities from a Populus tree surrounding site in Tennessee, USA - Soil MetaG P. TD hybrid SBSTD1 (version 2)... | ecosystem: Environmental > Terrestrial > Soil >...
CCTGCTAATAACTGCCACCACTCTGAGTGTTCCGGAAAACACTCGTGAGGGGTTTTCGATCGCTGGCACCAGCAGGCTAAAACCTCTCGAGGCCCGGCTGGTCCAAACCATTCGTCCCGAAAACTGCCGCAGCCAACACCGCATCTTCACCGAGAAGCCGCACATGGCGGGCTCGGTCCGCAACTACGAACTCGCGCAGCATGTTGCGAAACAGTGGAAAGAGTACGGACTGGAGGATGTGGAACTCATCGAGCATCCCGTTTACCTCCCCTGGCCCATTCGCTATGAAGCAACACTCGTCGGCGCAAACGAAAAGCTCTCTCTGAAGGAAGAGCCAATTCCGCAGGACAAGGATTCCTACAACCAGGACGTCGGCATACCTTACTGCGCCTACTCCGCGGACGTCGATGTGACCGCGCCCGTGGTCTATGTGAATAGTGGTAATCCTGAAGACTACGACTTGCTTGCACAACGCGGAGTCGACGTGCGAGGCAAGATCGCTCTGGCACGTTACTCGGTGCCTTACAGCTATCGCGGGTTCAAGGCGCTGACGGCCCAGCGGCGTGGAGTAGCGGCGTTACTCCTCTATTCCGATCCTGCTGATGATGGATTCAAAAAGGGTGACGTATTTCCATGGGGTCCGTGGGGGCCGGAGAGTCATCTGCAAAGGGGCGGAATTGTCTACGACTTCAATTTGCCCGGCGACCCACGCACACCGGGTTGGGCCTCAGTTCCCGGAGGTCGTTTTCTTCCTGCCGAGTCAGCCGTATCGATGCCCACTGTTGCAGCGGCGCCGATGTCCTACAAAGACGCTCGGCGTCTTCTGGAAAAAATGACGGGCCCTGCCGTTCCGGTTGAATGGCAGGGGGGACTGCCATTCACTTATCACCTTGGTCCAACATCAGACAAGCTTCATCTCGTCATCCGGAATGACAAAAAAGTGCGTTCGATCTGGAACGTAGTGGGTCGTCTACGTGGTGCCGAACGACCGGACGAGTGGGTGATTCTCGGAAACCATCGCGATGCATGGGTGTTCGGAGGCGTCGATCCGAGCAGTGGCAGCGCGACTCTGATGGAAACAGCGCGGGCCTTCGGTGAACTAAGGCGCAGTGGCTGGAAGCCACGACGCACTCTGATTTTTGCATCGTGGGATGCAGAAGAATTCACACTCACGGGAAGTACTGAATGGGGCGAGCTGGAAGCCGAACGACTCCGGGCGGGAGCCCTTGCCTATTTAAATGTTGACAGCTCGTCTTCGGGTAGTAACTTCACCGCCGCCGCGGTACCTGCGCTTGCCAACTTCCTGCGTGAGGTTGCACGAGACGTTCCCGATCCGAGCGGCGGATCGATCTACGACTCGTGGCTACGTCAAAGCAACGCCAGGGAACCGGCGGTAACAACACGACTCGGATCCGGATCGGACTATACGGTCTTTCTAAATTTCCTGGGCGTGCCGGTTGCCGATCTCACCTTTGATGGACCATACGGTGTATATCACTCGATTTACGACAGCTTCACCTGGGTCGATCGTGTTGGTGATCCCGGTTACTACTATCACGCCGCGATGGGAAGGTACTGGGCCGTCGCCGCACTGCAACTCTCCGAATGCGACTATGTGCCGTTGGACTACGCCGCTTATGCGCGCGAGGTGCAAAGCTATCTCGATGAGACTGAAGCTGCGGCGCGCCGGCTGGGAGTCGAGGTTGATTTCGAACCCGCGCGTGACGCTGCCAAAGTCTGGGAGAATAACGGTCGCACAGCGCTCGAAGTCGCGCGCAAAGCCGTGGAAGCAGGTGACATGGCTCGTGTTGAGCGCGTACACAGAGGATTGATGAAGGTTGAGCGCGCACTACTGGATCCGGAAGGCCTCGTTGGTCGACCGTGGTTCAGGCATTTAATCTATGCCCCACGTCCCACCTACAAACCGCTGATTCTTCCCGCGCTTACAGAGGCGATTGAAGCCCGTGATCAATCGCGCGCGAAATTAGAAGTTGAGCGTCTCACTCGCGCTCTCAAGCGGGCAGCGTCGGTACTCGAAGGCTTTTAGTTTCGCTTCCCGTGCCCACAGCGAACCATGGCGAGCCGCGATAGGAATCGGCCACCACCCACGCTGCGGCAGTCAACGCCAGAGTCATCACAACCTCTCCCCATTGGAAGGCGCTGAGAGGAGTACCTGTTACGACACGGGGCGCCCACACCAACAATGCGAACAACCCCATCTGTAACGCGGAAAAGGTAACTGCGAGGCGTGCAAATATACCGGTAAGCACCGCGAGGCTCGCGGCGATGAAAGTGGCGCCGGTGAAGTAAGCCCAGAACACGTGCCATGGCAGCCAGCCGGGCACCAACACAACGGTCTCTTTGAGATACATGAAGTGTGCAATGCCGAAGGGAATCAATCCCAGACCATAGAGGATCCTCGCGATGCGCAGACCTTTGTCGCCGGTCGCGAAACCTAGGTGTTGCCGGTCCCAGTCGGTCGCGAACCAGACAAACAAGACCCATGCGGCTGCCGTCATCACCAGCGTCTGACCGCAACTCCATGTGCCTCCGACGAGCGGCAAGACGAAGAGGCCGTAGACTCTCCACAAAAGAAACCAGAGAATGAGATACGCTAGCAACACGCGTGCGGAGAGAGCAGCGCATTGTCGCCAAAGCAGTCCTACGCCGCAGGCGAGAGAGACGAGGGAGCAGAGATACGCCAGTACTTCACGCGCGGGCACGCCACTTGGTACCCCTTGCCAAACGACAGTGAAATCTCCCCTGACCAGGCCCAGCACTCCGAGGCCAATCATGATCACCGCAAAGACCACATGACCTATGCTTGCGATGTGAATTGATTTATCTGTGTTCATGCGCTCAGTTCAACTCCCTTATCACCTCATAAAGAAACTGTAGAGCGAAGCCGAGGTTTTCTACTGAGACTCGTTCATCGTCGCCATGCGAACGGTTCAGTTCTCCGTCGTCCAACTTGAAAGGTTCGAAGCCGTAAGCGGTGATGCCGAGAGGACGAAACTTGGCACTATCGGTCGAGCTTGTAAGCATTGTCGGGATCACCGGCACACCCGGATCACGACGGCCTGCAACTTTGCGAATAGCGTGCATCAGCGCTGTATCGGCGCTCGATCCGGTCGGTGTTGATCCTTCAAGGGTTTGGATTTCCAATTCCGGATCATTGAGCACGCCGCGCAACTTCGCGATGAAGCCTGCAGGTGTTTCGCCGGGAAGAAGACGAGCATCGATTTGCGCCCAGGCGGTTCCGGGAATCACGTTGACTTTGTCGCTACCTTGCAGACCCGTGATCGTAAACGTGTTTCTCACCTCAGCATTGAGCGTGCTGTCAGCTAACAGTTTCTTTCGCAACGCCGGGTTCTTAAGCGAGCTCTCCAGCCTGGAGTATGCATTTCGCAGCACCGGATCAGTTTGTTGTTGAGCTCTCATCCGATAGCCTTCCGCGACGGCAGGCGAAACCCGGATCGGAGTCTCCCATCTTCGCAGCCGCTCGAGTGCTCGAAGCAAACGATTCACGGAGGAATTTGCGAGCGGAATTGAGCCATGCCCGGCCGGACCTTTCGCAATGATCCTGAGCCACAGCGCCGCCTTCTCCATCACATCGACGCCGTATTGCTCTACCTTGCCATTCTTTACATAAACAACGTCGCCTTCATTCAGGAGAAACTCGGCGCCGCGAATAAGCTCGGGATATTCTTCGATGATAGAAGTGGCGCCTGTGCCGCCTGCCTCTTCGTCCGCAACAGCCAAAAGGATCAGATCGCGTTTCAACGGGATATTAAGCCGCTTTATTAGACGCATCAGCGTCGCATGAACCGTAGCGGTGCCCTTCATGTCAGTCGCGCCGCGCCCGTAGATGAAACCGTCGCGCAGTTCGCCACTGAACGGAGGTACGGTCCAACGTTGCGGTTCGGCCATTACGACGTCGGTGTGACTGAGCAGGATCAGCGGACGGCGACTGCCATCGCCCTTGATGCGAGCGTAGAGATTCGCACGCCCCGGCGCGACGTCGAGTATGCGGGTCTCAATACCGTCCGATTCAAGCAGCTTTTGCAGATGCAAGGCTGCGGCACGCCGTTACCCGGCGGGTTGGTCGTGTCGATTCTGATCAGCTCCTGAAGCAACTGAACCGCCTCAGTGCGGGCTTTGATCCAGTCGATTTCACCGGCGCCACAAGGTTGAACCGCGAACAGCAGGAACACAATAAGACACAAAAATCGAATGCACATGGTCCACAGATTAATATAATCTGTGTAATCTGTGGATGAACAAACCAAAATAATGGCGATGGATGAAGCTGTCCGTCGCTTTGTGCATGACGGTGACATCATTGTCATCGAGGGGTTCACGCATCTCATCTGTTTTGCTGCCGCGCACGAAATCATTCGCCAGGGACGACGCGATCTAACCCTTTGCCGCCTCACGCCAGATCTTATCTACGAGCAGCTAATCGGAGCTGGCTGCGCGCGACGGTTGATATTTAGTTGGGCGGGAAATCCTGGCGCAGGGCCACTGTATGCTCTCCGCAGAGCTGTCGAGCAGGGCATTCCCAATTCAATCGAACTCGAAGAATACTCGCACTTTGGTATGGTCGCACGCTTGACTGCGGGTGCATCGAAACTGCCGTTCTATCCACTGCGAAACTACAGGGGCAGCGATCTCCCGCGCGTCAATCCGCAGATTAAGACCGTTACTTGTCCGTTCACTGGAGAAGAACTGGCGGCGGTGCCGGCATTGAATCCTGACATAGCGATCATTCACGCTCAACGAGCCGACGAGAACGGCAACGCGCAAATTTGGGGATTAATCGGAGTGCAGAAGGAGGCCGCATTCGCATCACGCAACACGATCGTCGTCGCTGAAGAGATCGTTTCGGAGAGTGTCATTCGCTCCGATCCGAACCGGACGTTGATTCCGGGATTGATCGTTAACGCCGTCGTGCATGAACCTTTTGGCTGCCATCCTTCCTTCGCGCAGGGCTTTTATGATCGCGACAATGACTTTTATGTTCGGTGGCGCGAGATTTCGCAAAGTGAAGCGTTGCTCAATAAATACCTGGAAGAGTGGGTATACGGCGTGCGCGATCGCCGCGAGTATGTCGAGCGCATGGGCGCTGATATCGATCGCTTGAAAGCGCGACCGCAATATTGTGAGCCAGTCAACTATGGCTATTGATGGACCACATTTCAGCGCGCAGGAGTTGATGGTTTCTCAGGCAGCGCGTCAGCTTCGAGACGGCGAGATAGTTTTTGTGGGGATTGGCCTTCCGAACCTTGCTTGTAACCTGGCTCGTCGTCTGCACGCGCCGAAACTTGTTCTCATCTACGAGTCTGGCGCGGTTGGGGCCGACCCAAAACGTTTGCCGATTTCGATCGGCGATCCGTCGCTGGTTACCAATTCGCTTGGTGTCTTTTCGATGTTTGATGTATTCAGCTTCTACCTGCAGGGCGGACTCATCGATGTAGGATTTCTGCAGGGCGTACAGATCGACCGCTTTGGTAATCTCAACACGACTGTCATCGGAGACTATCAGCGTCCCGTAGTGCGTTTGCCCGGTAGTGGTGGTGCGTGTGAGATTGCGATTATGGCGAATCGTGTATTCGTTATCACGCACCAAAGCAAACGCTCTTTTCCGGAACGCGTAGACTTCATAACGTCTCCCGGATTCATCGATGGGCCTGAAGGCCGTCGCAAGCGGCGCCTGCCGGGAGGAGGTCCAGTCATGGTCATTACGAATTTGGGGTGCTATGAATTTACTGACGGTGAGATGGTGCTCACTTCGCTGCATCCGGGATGCTCAGTGGAACAAGTAAAAGAAAACACCGGTTGGGACATCCGCATCTCACCACAGTTGATCACAACCGAAATTCCCAACGACGAAGAGTTGCGTATCATCCGCGACTTAGACCCTTCGCATTTGTTTGTCTAGTGTGGAACAAGTTGCTGTAGCGGTAGCGACCTGGTCACTGATCAGCATGCGATAACTCTAATGATTCTTGACTCTCATCGACTGACCCCGTGCAAGTGCGATCTCTAATTTGGCACGCTCGTCGCCTTTCTTCTATTGAGCGCTCGCAATCCCACTGCAGAACAAGAGCAAAACAACTAACGCCGCACAAGTCTTCATTCGATTACTCCAGGTTGGCAGGATGGGACTAGTCGGGATCCGTCTTGACATACTTCAACGGCGAGTCCGCCAGTAGATCCAAGAGTTTTTGGCGCTGTGGCTTAGTGCTGTCCTCAATCATCCACGTCGCAGGCGCGAAAGAGAAGGCATCTTCATAAGTGTCGTTCGCTTCCTGCTCCTTACCTCCCATTCCCTGATATGCTTCAGCCTTCGTAGCCACTACCCAGTATTTATTTGTCAGATACTGTTCCTTGGCTTTAGGAGTCGCCGTTTCCGGTGGGGCAGGGTTGGAGTTCAGCCATTGTTCGCAGATCGAAAGCACCTCTTCACGAACGCGCTGGGCGTGCACGAAATCGGCAATGGCCGCGGCACGGTGCGAGGCTATTTCTGCAGGGTCCGTCGCAGAGTTAGCCAGCTTTGTGGCATGCGCGGCCCGTGTGTTAAGCAGGAAGGCGAAGTTGATCCCGTTGTAGTAGTCGTTGCGAATATCAAATCCACGCTCGTAGCTGCGTATCGCTTTATCGAGGGCGACCTCATCCTTGCTTTTGTCCCACAGCCGCTTATGCACGGCCCCCCAAAGACCGATCGTCTCGGTATCGTTGGAGGTGGCGGGATCCAGCGTATCAAGCAGTTCACATGCTTCGTGTAGAGCCGCAATCTCCTTTTCAGGCGTGTCCTGTTTGGCTTTATAGGTGACGAGTGCGAGGCGTTGAGTTATGTAAGGATCGTTGGGGCGCATGGCTCTGACGGCGCCGAGCAGCGCCTTCGCTGACACGAAGTCTCCCTTTTTCTGTGCTTCGTCCACTTTTTGCATCAGTGCGCTATGCGTTTCGTCAGGAGCAACGGCCTCATCCTCAGCAGCGACTGCCCGCGCGGCAAGTACCTGATTCGCGTTTAGATCGTCTGGTAGTTTCAAACGTCGCAAGCCCTGAAGAAAAGTGTAGACCGGACTATCGTCATTGGGCGGATCTTTGGCCAGGATTTCCGTAACGGCATTTTTGAGTGCGGCCGTAAACCGCTTCGCCTCAGTAACGCCAATGTCCTCGCCAAGGTGCTTGTACTTTTGGATGGCGATTTGGGCGATGTCGAATGGAAACTTGAACTTGTCTTCAGAGATGATGATTGTGGTTGACGGACGCAACGCGTGACGGACGCCGAGTTCATAGAACGCGTTGCAGTTAGCGGTAGACACGTCCGCAACGACCACGTCCGCCGTTAATATGTGCTGGTACATGGGAACATTGATGTTGCCGGAATGTGTGATCTCATCAGCACGAATGCATTCCAGGCCCGCCTCTTCGATCGCCGGCTTGATAAGGTTCTGATACGTCGCATCGAGGTTCAGCGTACGGCCAGTCTCGAAGTCGACCTTAGGGCCGAATCCCATGACTACGAAGCAGGTTTTCTTTGTCATTTGGATATCTCAGGGCCACAGATGAACACGGATCCAAATCCGGATTTCCGTGTTCATCCGCGGCTAAAAGGCCCGATAAACGAGCGGTGCTAAGGCGTTACTTTGACGTTGCCCGATTCGATTGGTATCTGCGGGAAATCGTCAGCACCAATAAACTGGCAAGCACTGGGCTCGACGACGTTATCAAAGAAGACTTCACTGATCGTGTCGTTGTCAGCACCTGGCTCGCCGTTGTCAAAAACAGTAAAGAAGGCGGCGTCAAACTCATCGTTGAAAACCGGATCGCTTGTCTTCCTGATTGAGCCGCCGAAGCTGGCTCGGTTTCCTACAACTTGAAGACAGGTGATGTCGAACTGGGCATCATACTTCGGGTCAAAAGATGGATTATGAAGTATCCCACTCCCCTTAACAGAACCATCGGGCATTACCCTGGCACTGAAGGAAAACTGTCTTCTGACCGTTTTACCATCCGTATCCTGCAGCAAAACAGTTCCGTGACCGGAGGCTGATGGTCTGGGCGCGGCTGCTGACGTCGACCGCAGCAAAGCGGTGCCTGCCAGAACCGAGATCAACAATCCGGCAAAACCAAATATCTTGATGTGTTTCATGATTGTCCCCCTTATCTGGTGTGAGAGAGAGAAAGGAAGTGATTCAATCCTTACCCTCCCAGATTACCGTGGCGGTGGGTTGCACCGCTTCGGTCGTGTGATTCGAGTGTTAAAGGCGGCGCCCACTCTAATGGAATTCGAAATCGCCTGTCAATCCAATTGCGAAGACTTTTTAAGGGTGGTGGCTTTGCCATCAATAGTCCAATTCGACTTGGATACAGTCAGTACCGTCCGCGGTAGCGGATGGGTGCCGCGCAGCGAACCTTAGCAACGAAGTACCCATCCGCTACCGCGGACGGTACTGACTGTATCCAAGTCCCACGTCCAACTTTTGAGGCGAAGCCAATGGTGGACTCACTCTTGCAGGTGGGTCTTGCATTACACATAACGAAATGTTTGAAGGGGTGGAATGCAACTATGACAGAAGCGAATCGTCAACAATCAACGAAGACTGCTCGAACCGAAAGCAACGAAGAAGCTACGAGTGACAATAGATCGTCCATGTCTCCCATCGAAAACGGAACAGCGAGCGTAACGCGAGATGAGACCGACGCGCTGGATGACCAGGGAACTTCTCAAGAAGAAGCTGCGGAAATCTTACAAATACTTCGCGACGAAGCTTTCGATTCGAGTGACGAAAAGCTGGCGCTCGCGCTCGGACGCACCACCGCAGAAGTAAAAAGATGGTTTAGTGGTGATGAACCCATCGATGCCGATGTTTTGTTGAAGGCTCGGGCACTCGCAATGGAGCGAGGCGTAGAACCTCTACTTCACGATCAGAGGGAAGCATAGTACGACGTGGCATTTTCTTTGCTCGTAATTAAATCAGGTTGCAACTATGTCTTGAATGAGTGCAGCCTGTTTCACATAATCGATTCAGATCGAACAAGGGGGGAATATGGCAGACGATCGTAAAAGCAATCAGGGTGGTGGTAAACAAGGCAGCGGCGGCGGTCAACAAGGAGGCGGCGGCCAGGGTAACAAGGGCGGCGGCCAAGGTGGTGGTGGCGGCCAAAAAGGTGGCGGCGGCAAGCAAGGTAACCGCTAACCTTAGCATTCAATACGAAGCGTGTGATGGGCTCAACTGAGCTCATCGCACGCTTCATCTTTATTCAATCAACTCAACACCAAGGGGGTAGAGCGAGGTGACAGAAAGTCGGTCGAGATATGCAGGCACGCGGGCAAGGCCGGATTCTGTTTACAGGATCGATTGCGGGTTTCACGCCGGGAACTTTCAACGCCGTGTACAACGGAACAAAAGCGTTCATCGATTCTTTTTCCTTGCGTTACGCAACGAGCTAAAAGATACGAGCGTCACCGTCACTTGTCTGATGCCCGGCGCGACGGAGACTGAGTTCTTTGAACGTGCGCATATGGAAGATACAAAAATCGGTCAGTCAAAGAAGGACGATCCGTTTGATGTTGCGAAGGTAGGATACGAGACAATGATGAACGGTGAAGGGGACGTTGTGGCTGGATGGAAGAACAAGATAATGTCGGCCGCATCCTTAATCACACCGGCTGAGATGCTGGCAGAAAAACATCGGAAGGAAGCAGCGCCTGGTTCCGCAAACAAATAGGTTTAGGCGTGTCCCCGACGGTAGGCAGCAAAATCGATTTCAGTTGAAGGTCTGACGTCTGCCTTGAGCACATTGCTCATTTGCTGCAGTGCATATTCATTGTCGGCGGGCGTATTTGAAGCGGTGCAATCAGCCGGAATAATCAACTGATAGTCTCGCATGTAGGCATCGTTGGCCGTGAAGAGGACGCAGTTGTTGCCGGCAAATCCCGCAACTACCAGCGTCCTCACACCAAGGTACCCGAGTAATAGATCGAGAGTAGTGCTGAAGAACCCGGAATGTTTTGGTTTTAGCACAAAGTAGTCGTCTTCGTCCGGGACCAACAACTCGGCAATGGGACGCCCGCGCACGTTTTCATGTAGACAACGATCAACGATCTTCTTGAAGTCTGAGCGCCAGCGACCGAAGTTGTCGTTGACGTAGATTACGGGAACCTTTGCTTTGCGCGCTCGGTCTTTGAGACGTGCGATATTCCTGGCTGCCGGCAGTGCAGCCTCGAGGAGCTGATCGCCTTCAGGGAATTCCAGATCGTTGATGACATCGATCAGGACTATCGCGATCTCAGACTTGTCCGGGGCATTCATCATATCCACAGATTACACAGATTCTTTCAAATCAATCTGTGTAATCTGTGGATAAAGGTTGACAAATATAGGGCGAAGTAGTCAGCATTACGGGCCAATGATGAACAAAACCCTGATTCTCTTGAGCGCCCTCCTCATCTTGACGACTGGTTCACTCGCGTTTGCCCAGGACAAGAAGCAAACTGCCGAAATCGAGCGACCCAAAACGGAAGTTGATACACTGCTTGATAAGGCGAAAGAACGCGGTGAGCTCGTAGTGGCCAGATGTCTTGAGAACTGCGGCGATAAGGTCGAAGGAGAAGTTGAAACCGGCCGCGCGCTTGAGATGCCTAAGCCACGTTATCCCGAAATGGCCAGAATGGCACATGTCTCCGGACAGGTGGTAGTCCAATTACTAATTGACGTCGATGGAACGGTAATGGCGGCGGCCGCGGTCAGTGGACACCCGTTACTCTACGGCGTGTCGGTCGAAGCTGCAAAGAATTCGCGATTTTCCCCAACCACGCTCAACGGTAAACCAGTAAAGGTCACGGGCGTAATCTACTATAACTTCGTTGGCCAGTGAACGGAGGTTCAACTGAACCCGATCGCTAAATTAAGAACCAACTGGCGCACTGTTGTGCTGGGTCTCGGGGCTGGTTTGTTTTCAAGTGGTCTGTGTCTGCTCGCGTTTCGAATCGATGAATACTTCCGCGAGTTAAGAGAAGCGCAGTTGCGAGCCTTGATGCCATTCCGTATCGGTTGTGCAACAATGCGGACTCCTTTTTGGTGGGCCTATCTTTCAGGTCTACATATTTTCCTGTACGTTGTTGCAACTCTCATAGTCTATCGATTGCTTGCCAAACGAGAAACTTCGGTCTTCATGCTTTGGCAGTACATTGGCTTGTCAGTTATCGCTGGTTGGTTCTTGCTCCTGATCGTCGAGATGATTCCGCGACTTCTGGATGGTTGGCCGTTCCATATTATCTCACCGATGTCGCCTGCGGGAGGGAAGGTGATCGCCATTGCTTTCGCAGCAAACGTGATCTACGGCACCGCGATTCACCTCTACGCCAAGCGCCGCGATGCCTAGTCGTAATCACGACACCGTTCTTCTCTGTGCAACCTTGTGTTCTCTTGAGGCAAAGCTCTATCTAAGGATAAAACTGATGAAATTTCTTCTCGCGTTAACGATCCTATGTTCGTCAGTCGTGTTCGCTTCTGCTCAGAAGTCACCGGGTCTGCCTTCAGGTCAAGCGGAAATTCTGGACTTACTGCAAACCTGGAATCAGGCTGAGTTGAAGGGTGATGAGGCGGCGGTCGCGAAGCTTCTGGCTCCTGAATTTTCTTTTCTTGGTGGCAGCAACAGGAAAGAGTATCTCGCGTTGATAAAACCCG
>Ga0111538_10011545_pt1 | contig 11702 bp, 9 predicted proteins | sample SoiMethybrSBSTD1_FD_79669 | JGI IMG/M metagenome (GOLD analysis project Ga0111538, IMG submission 79669) | Bulk soil microbial communities from a Populus tree surrounding site in Tennessee, USA - Soil MetaG P. TD hybrid SBSTD1 (version 2)... | ecosystem: Environmental > Terrestrial > Soil > Tree...
GCGATGCCGGCGTTCGAGATCAAGTGCTTGTCACCGTCGATCACCCACCCGCTGCCGTCCTGCCGCGCCGAGGTACGCATCGCGGCGACGTCCGAGCCGGCATCGGGCTCTGTCATGGCGAAGGCGGCCATGACGCGGCCACCGCAGATGGCGTCGAGCCATCGCGCACGCTGCGCGTCGGTCCCGGCCTGAGCGATCGGGGTCCCACCGAGGGCCTGCAGCGCCAGCACCGCATCCGCCAGCGGGTTGGCCGCTGCAACGATCTCGCGTGTCAGGCAGAGCGCCCGAATGTCTCCTGATCGAATCGGGTCGTAAAGGCGCTCGCCAGCCATCAGCGTCAGCAGCGTTCGAGCCTCGCGCCGCGCCGCGTCGTCGTCGAGCGCCTCGCCGCGCGAGCCCATCATGTCGGCAGAGGGCCGCACACGATTCGCCAGGTCGATGTGGCGCGCGTCGAGCAGCGCCCGAATCGCCTCGACGCCTTGCAGCCGGACCTCGCCGCGAAGCGTCACTGGAACCTCGGCGGCCGTTTCGCGACGAATGCCTCGTACGCCTCCCGGAAATCAGCGTGCGTCATCAGCGAGGCCTGAAGCTGTGCCTCCGACTCGAGCGCCGCCTGCAGATCCATGCTGGCTTCCCGGTTCAGGGCGTCTTTCGTCCTTTCCAGCGCAAGCGACGGCCCTTGTGCCAGCTGCCGGGCCACAACGGTTGCGGCGGCGAGGGCTTCTCCATCAGGCACCACGCGGTTGTAGAGGCCAATACGAAGGGCCTCGTCGGCGGTGATGAAATCGCCGGTCATGAGCAACTCGGTCGCGCGGCCCAGGCCGACGAGGCGGGGAAGCAGCCATGCGGCCCCCATGTCCGCGCCGGAGAGACCCACCTTCGTGAAGAGGAAGGCAATCCGTGCCGATGCTGCCGCAATCCGCATGTCGCACGCTGTGGCGATCACTGCACCAGCGCCGGCGCACGTGCCGTTGACTGCGGCGATGACGGGCCGATGACAGTCGCGGATGACCCGGATCAGCTCACAAGTCGTACGGGTGAACTCGAGCAGACGGGGATAATCACTGCCGATCAGGACGCCAATGATGTCGTGCACGTCACCGCCGGAGCTGAACGCCTTCCCCGCACCGGTGATGACAACGGCGCGTACGCCCGGTTCCGCGTTGACGCCGCGGAAGATTTCACCCAGCTCGTCGTAGATTTCGAACGTGAGCGCGTTGAGACGCTCGGGGCGGTTCATCGTGATCGTCGCCACACCCGACGCGCCATCGTGCTCGTAGAGGCACAGCCTCGGCGCCGTCACGGGAGCACCGCGTTCGCTTCGATCTCGATGCCCGCGCCTGCGTCGACAAGGCTCGTGACCTGCACGACTGCCATCGCCGGATAGTGACTGCCCATGTGCCGCCTCCAGACATCGCGGAGCATCGGCCGGCTGTCGCGGTACGCGTCCATACTCGTGACATACATCGTCATGCGCGTGACATGCTCCGGGTGTCCACCGGCGGCGCGCACTACGGCGAGTACCCGCGCGAGTGCGATCTCGAACTGCCCGGCGAAGTCTTCGGTCGTGGTGCCGCCGTCGGCGCCAGCCGCCGTCTGACCGGCAACGAAGAGAAGGCGTCCCCCGGCCGGTGCGAGCAGCCCGTGGGCAAACCCGCGAGGTTGGCCGAGCTCCGGCGGATTGACGACGTCCAGATACCTTCGATGCGCGTCAGTGGTCTTATCGCTCATCGTCGAAGCTCCCCGCCGTCGATGACAAGGGACTCGCCAGTGATACCGCGCGCCGCATCGAGACACAGGAACGCCACCGTCTCCGCGACTTCCTCGGGCTCGATGAGGCGCTTCTGCGGCACTGTCTGCAGGATAGCCTCGAGCGCCGCTCCCTCAGAGCGCCCGGTCACCTTCACGATGCGCGCGAGGGTCTCGCGCGTCAACTCGGTGTCGATGTACCCAGGGCAGACGGCATTCACCGTCACGCCGCGAGCGGCGACCTCCGCGGCCGCTGCGCGCGTGAGACCGACGAGCGCGTGCTTGGAGGCGGCGTAGGCGGCGATGTAGCGACTTGCGCTGAGGCCTGCAACGGACGCGACGTTGACGACCCGCCCCCAGCCGTGCTGCACCATGCCGGGCAGGAACGCCTTCAGGCACAGGAACGCACCTGTCGCGTTCACGGTCAACATACGGGTCCAGTCATCGAGGGTCGTCTTGTGAATGGGCGCTGCCGTTGCAATGCCCGCATTGTTGATGAGGATATCGACATGCCCGAGGCAGTCAGAAGCGGCGGCCGCCAGGTCCTTCACGCTCGATTCTTCGGATACGTCGCACTTCGCGGCGTGCGCCGTGTAACCCTCGTCGCGCAGCCGTGCGGCCACCTGCTCGATCTCGACCGCCGTCCTCGCGGCAACGAGCACCGAGGCGCCCGCGGACGCGAGGCGCCGGGCAACTGCGGCGCCCACGCCGCGGCCGCCACCGGTAATCACGGCGGCTCGGCCGCGGAGCGGTGCGCCGTTACTCACGTCTCGCCTCCGGCCTGATCACCTCCATGATCGACTGCTCGAGGATCTTGCCCAGAGTCTCGATGGTCTCGCGGCCTTCGTCGGCCGTCGCCTCGGCGGGGAAGCCGAAGTACGCCTCAGGTCCCCCAGCCTGCGTAAACTTCACATCGCCACGGCGCATGGCCTCGATGATCGACCGGGGGTTCGGAGCGAGCGTCGCCATCACCTCGTGCCGCACGAGATCGGGGCGCTCGGCGAGGACGATCGATCCTTCGTAGCGCCCCCCGTGGCACGCGCCGCTCCGGAACTCGGCAGTCAAGTACGCAGCCCAGCGACGGCGTGTCAAGTCGGGAAAGATCAGCGTGCCGTAGCCGCCGACCGCAATCTGGCTCACCGCGCTCCGCAGCGCGAGCACGTGCGCTGGATCATGGTGCGCGTTCGCGATCGCGACCACCTTCACGCCGTGCGCGGCCAGGCTCTGCACCACGCCGACGACCTGCATCGTGGTGACCTTTGCAGGGATGTTCATCGTACCGGCGAACTCCGCCGCGAACGGTGCCGCCGTCAACGCGAGTGTCGGGAGCACCAGCACCTCGATGCCGCGCGAGGCCAGACGTTCGGCGCCGGCGCGCGCCATCGCCTCAGCGATGATCACGTCGGTCGCGAACGGCAGGTGCGGACCATGCGCCTCGATGGCGCCGGTCGGCAGCACAGCAACCGTCCGGTCGGCGGGCAGGTCGCGTACCGCCGGCCACGTGAGCGACGCCAGGGAATGCACCGCCATGCGTGCGATTCGAGTGTATTCCAACCAGCCAAGGGGCTCCGCCCTTGCCCTTCGACTATCGCTCAGGGCACCCCGAGCGGAGTCGAGGGGTGATATCTCCGCCTCCGCCCGCGTCCTTAGATAGAATCCCGACGCTGAGGGGGGACGAGCACCGATGATTCCGGGTCGGCTCAACCTGGCCGCGCACCTGCTGGACGCGCGAATCGCCGAGGGCCGCGGTGACCGGCCCGCGATTCGCACCGCAACTCGCCAGTTCTCTTACCTCGACATGTGCCGCCTCTCGGCTCAGTACGCCAGCATTCTGGCCGCCGATGACATCCGTCCCGAAGAACGCGTGATCGTCGCTTTACCTGACGGACCGGATTTCGTGGCGGCGTTGTTCGGCATCCTGCGGCGCGGGTCGGTCGTGATCATGGTCAACCCAGAAGCGCCACCGGCGTTGACGCAGTACTTCTTCGAGTACACCCGAGCCACGGCGGCCTTCATTCCGTCGGATCGCAGGCTGCCATTCCAGGAGGCGACTGCCGGATTGTCTCGCCCGCCCCGGCTGTACTCCGTTGGCAGTGATGAATTTTCTGCCCGCGTCCAGTTACAGCCGATCGACTTCGCGCCCTTCGACTCACATCGCGACGACGCCGCGATCTGGCTGTTCAGCGGCGGCACGACAGGACGACCAAAGGGCGTCGTGCAGACGCATCGCTCCTTCGTCAACACGACCGAACTGTACGGGCACGGCGTGCTGCGCATGTCGGCAGACGACATCACAATCTCCGTCCCGAAGCTGTTTTTCGGGTACGCGACCGGCGCGAACCTGTTCTTTCCGTTTTCAGTCGGGGCCTCTTCGGTGCTGTTCCAGGAGCACAGCACGTCCGACACGCTGTTCGCGCAGATCGCACGGCATCGTCCGACGATTCTCGTCAACGTGCCATCGATGATCCAGCAGATGGTGTCCCACCCGGACGCGCGGTCGCAGGACTTCTCCAGTCTGCGTCTTGCCACGTCGGCCGGCGAGGCGCTGCCAGCGGACTTGTACGAGCGCTGGATGCAGACGTTTGGCGTCGAGTTGCTCGACGGGCTCGGGACCGCAGAGATGTGGCACATCTTCATCTCCAACCGGCCCGGCGACGTCGTGCCAGGAACAATCGGGCGTGTGGTGCCGGGGTTCGAGGTGAAACTCTGCGACACCGAGGGCCGCGCGGTGCCCGACGGCGAGCCCGGCGCTCTCTGGGTAAAGGGAGACTCCCGTGCGATCGGCTATTGGCAACAGCTGGACGATACCATCGGCGCGTTCCGCGGCGAGTGGTACGTGTCCGGTGACATGCTGTGCCGCAACGCCGATGGGACGTTCAGTTACTGTGGCCGGTCCGACGACATGCTGAAGGTGAGTGGCAAATGGGTGGCGCCCGGTGAGCTCGAGAACTGCCTCCTGACGCACCCCGCGGTGCGCGAGGTCGCCGTGGTTGGTGTCAAGAACGCCGACGGGCTCGTGAAGCCGTGCGCGTTTGTCGTGACGGCGCTCCCGTCTCCGGCGTTAGCCGGCGAGTTGCAGGAATTCGTGCGATCACGGCTCGAGCCATACAAGTATCCGCGACAGGTCATCTTCCTGGAATCGCTCCCGCGAACGCACCTCGGCAAGGTCGATCGCGGGGCCCTGGCCAGGAGCGCGACGACCGCGTAGTTATCGCGCGCATCGGCTGGTCTCACGTCCGCCGTTTTCGCGTATTCTTGCTGCCTCACGAAACGGAGGGTTTCAATGCGTCAGCATTGGCTTGTCATCTTGCTAGCCGTCATCGCCGTCGGTCTGGTTGGCGGCACTGCCGTTGAGAGGCCCGTTGCGGCGCAGTCATCGCGCGGCAACAGTCTTACCGCCGTCTCGGGTGCCATCGGTTCCCTCGATCCCACCGGACCGTACGAGGTCGTGCAGGGCTGGCCCAAGGACCTCAGCACGTTGCCCGGTAACGAGAAATGGACGTTTGGAGCGGGACAGGGTGTCTTTGCCGAGAGCCCGGATCGCGTCTTCTACATTCAGCGCGGTCAGCTGCCAGTGCTTCCCCAGGCAGGAGGGCGTCGCGGAAATCCTCTGCCACAGATCGGGCCGAACCTGAACTTCCCGGTTGCCGGAATGTGGCGGAATGCGACGCAGGCCAGTCCACCTGGCGCGTTGGAAGTCAACGGCAAGGTCGGCGACGATTCCGACGCGGGCAAGGCCGGCGTCGACTTCCTGTGGGAGAACTGCATCGTCATCATCAATCGCAACGGTGACATCGTCGAGACGTGGAAGCAGTGGGACAAGATGCTGCGCCGGCCGCATTCGGTCTACATCAGCCCCTACGATCCTCAGAAAAACGTCTACATCGTCGACGACTACCGCCACGCGATCTTCAAGTTCACTAACGACGGCAAGAAGTTACTGAAGACCATCGGCGAGCCCAACGTCCATGCGTCGGACGACAAGCACTTCTATCGTCCAACCTTCATGGCGTTCCAGGTTGACGGCAGCTACTACGTGGCGGATGGCTATGCCAACACGCGCGTGGTGAAGTTCGACAAGAACGACAACTACGTGACGGCCTGGGGCGAGCGAGGCGAGGCTGGCAAAGAGACCCGGCCGAACTACTTCAACAACGTGCATGGTGTGGCCGTCGATTCCGGCAGTCGCCAGGTCTACGTGAACGACCGCGGCAACCGGCGTATCCAGGTGTTCGACGAGAACGGCAAGTTCATCCGCATGTGGTCGATGCAGCCTGGGGCGACAGGCCTCGACCTGCATTTCGTGCACATCGACGCCGACAGGCGCGTGTGGGTCTACGACCAGGTCACCCAGCAGCTCGCACAGCTCGATCGCGAAGGGCATCTCGTCTACGCATGGGGCGGGCTGGGCTCATGGCCGGGCGCGCTCTTCGGCGTGCACGGCATCAGCGTGGATCAGGAGCAGAACCTGTATCTCGCGGCGGTCGGTCGCGGTGGCGTGCAGAAGTTCCGTCCGAGGCAGGGCGCGAATCCAGCGTATCTGGTCGGCAAGCATGTGTACTCTGCCTGGAAGTAGCTCCAGGAGCATCTTCGTCTCGTGCGGGGCGCTCTCTCTACCGTGAACTGGAAGCGGCCGGGTCAGGGAGATCGATCAGGACGATGTCCGAGTTCTCTTTGACGCGATCGAAGACAATCCGCGTGCCGTCAGGGGCGATGTCGAACGTGCGTGTGCCGGGCATGTCAAAGTCCGCGAGTTGCCGCACGGTGTTCGCGGAGAGGTCGTAGATCCAGAAGGTCTGCTTGGTGGAATCAGTGTCGAGCATGTACACCAACTGACGTCGTCCGGGCACAAACCGATATCGCTCGCCCCCGACACGTACCGGCAACTCCGGAGTCGCGATCGCCTTGCCGTCAGGATCGATGAGGTGCACGTGAACGATGCGTGCTGCGGCAATCAGATCCGTGTACGCGATGACTGAACCATCCAGGGACCACACCGGATTGGAGGTGGGTCCAGCCTTCAAGCGAACCGGCGTTCCACCTTCTACTGGCACCTTGAACAACCCAGGTCCTTTGGCGTCGGCACCGCTGACGGCGATCCACTTTCCATCGGGCGACCAGGAGGCGGCGCTCGACACGTCGAGCGCGCGGGTCACCGTGCGGACGTCTCCACCGTCGCTCGACAGCGTGGTGAGAGTTCGCTTGCCTGCTTTTCGCAGAAGCACCGCGACACGCCGGCCATCGGGCGAGACAGCGGGCGGCTCCTGCAGCGCGCCGTCCACGCCACGCCAGACTTCCGTCGCTTCGCCGTTCTCGAAGCGCCAGAGGCCGTCGCCTCCACCAGGCGACGAGAGATAGAACAGCGCGGTTGTTCCATAACGCGGCGCGAAGGCGCGGCCCGAGGGCAGACCAAGAGGTTTGACGTCAGCCTCGTGAGCCACATGCTCCGACAGGGGAACCGTCCACAGATTCGCCGTTCGATTGGAGAGCGTCGCCACCAATCGGCGACCGTTGCCGCTCGCCTCCACCGACGTGTAACGCTCCAGTCCGTCGCTCACTCGCCGAGTCGTCTTGCGTTCTGTATCGAGCGCCCAGAGCCAGGGGCCCGCCCCATTCTCGTCAGGCGCCGTGTAGAGGATCGTGCGTGCATCGAGAGGCGCGATGTAATTCATGTCGGTGTTGACTTGCGTCAGCCGTTCGGGCGAACCGCCAGACGATGGTATTCGCCACACGTCCATTTCGCGAGCGTCCCACATGCCGCTGACGAAATAGATCCACTGACCATCTGCGGACCAGACCGGAAAGTGATTGTGTCCGCCCGGGCCGGCAATGTAGATCTGCTGCGCGTTGGCGCCGGTGGGATCCGACACGAAGATCGGATCGCCGGGATCGTAATTCTGGAAGACGATCCGCGCACCGTCAGGCGACCACGCGACATTCATAGCGTGCTCGGCGAGAAACGCGCGCGCAGTGCCGCCAGAGAGCGGAACCAGGCGGAGGCGCGAGCCGCCGATGATGCCCGAGAGCCAGACCTCCGAACCGTCTGGCGTGAACCCGACGTTGTCGACGAGCACCGTCGACTGGCTGCCGTTGGTCAGGTTGACGAGGCGTCCCGTGCCCACCTGCGTCACCCAGGTGTCAATCAGGCCAGCGCGGTCCGAGCGAAAGGCGACAAAACGCCCGTCACGCGAAATGGCGGCGTCGGTCTCCGATCCATCGAAATCAGTGAGACGGGTGAATCGCGCTCCGGCCAGCGGATTGGCAGAGGTCTCCACGCGCTGCCCGAGCAGCCATGTGATGGCGAGCCCGGCACCGGCGATGACGACGGCCGCTGCAAGTAGCGGCCAGTGAGAAGACTTTGCCTCGACGAGAGGCGATGTCTGCCGCACTTTGCCCGCCCATTCGAGCTCTCGTCGAACGTCAGCCGCCGACTGCCAGCGCTCATCGGGGTCAGTTTCGAGACAACGCCCGATGACGTGCGCCAATTGAGGCGACACACTCGATGCAAGCGTGTCCTTCGACTGAAAACGCGCCCCTGTGACCATCTCATGAAGAATGAGGCCGAGCGCGTAGATGTCGGTGCGGGCATCCGTCTCGCGACCTTCGCGTTGTTCCGGCGCCATATAGGCAAGCGTGCCAACAACGACGTGAGACATCGTCACCGTGTCATCGGCCGACGTCTTGGCCAGACCAAAGTCGAGAACCTTGGCGCCCAGCTTTGTAAGGATGACGTTGCCCGGTTTGAGGTCGCGATGGGTGATCCCGCGCGCGTGCGCAGCGGCGAGCGCTGCGGCGATCTGTGCCCCAACCCGGACGGTCTCTTCGACACTGACTTTCCCTCGTTTGATGCGCGCGGCCAACGTTTCGCCGTCGCAGAACTCCATCACGAGGTAATTGGGGCCGACATCGTGCAGCGTGCAGACGTTCGGATGATTCAACGCCGCGATGGCGCGCACCTCCCGGCGGAAACGCGGATCGTAGGAAAGATGCGACGTCTTGATCGCCACGACACGGTCGAGACGAGTGTCGGTGGCGCGAAACACCTGCCCCATTCCGCCCAGTCCGATCGTGGCCTCGATGCGGTATGGACCGAGTTGCCGGCCGGGAACGATCGCGTCAGCAACTGGCGCGGCGACCGCGGACGCGTCGAAGAACGTCGCCGAGTCGTCGACCGACAGCATGCGCTCGACGTGAGCACGGATCTCCGGATCGGCAGCCTCCAGCAGCGCGACGCGATCAGAGAGACGGGCACGCACGGCCTGGTAAAGCCGCTCAATCTGGACCTGAAGATCGGAGGCCACGGGGTGTTGGAGTGGAGTAGGACTACGCCATGATACAGCCGGGCGCGTCAGTCCACCCAGTTTGTAGCGGTCGTTGGCTCCTCGGCACATCACTGGCAGGCCGTGGATATTCCATCTGTTCAAGGGCGGCGGGTGCGGGGCACGGCATCAGCGTGGATCAGGAGCAGAACCTGTATCTCGCGGCGGTCGGTCGCGGCGCCGCGCAGAAGTTCCGTCCGAGGCAGGGCGCGAATCCAGCGTATCTGGTCGGCAAGCACGTGTACTCTGCCTGGAAATAGCGGCAGGAGCTTGCCGGCCACGCGGCGGATCTGTTGCTGAAGACGAAGGGCCGCTCACAAGACGGGCCGCAATTTCATCCGTGAGAGGCACTCGTTGAATCGCGGATCCGCGCGCAAGCTGTCCCACTGAGGCGCAACAGCGAGGTGGACCAACCCAGGATCGCGTACGTCGAGGCCGCGCTGGAGAAGCTCGAAAGCTTCGTCGAAGTCTGCCATCCCACCGAGGCCAGCGAAACGCGCCAGTTGCCCAAATATCGTATTGCCACGGTCTGACGCCGCATCCGGTAGCAGCTCATCCAAGCGCTGCTTATGTTTGAGGAAATATTGGAACGCCGCGGCCTTGCCCTCGTGTTTATAGACGTGGACGAATTCGTCGCAGATTGGCTTCAGGGCAGCACGGGTTTCGTCGCTCAGGTCGAAACGCGCTTCGACGCGCTTGAAGTCCTGCTCCAATTGGCGCTCGATATCGCCTTTTCCCCAATACGCGCCGACGAGCAATTCACGAGCGAAGAGATGCCGCGGATCGCGATCGAGCGCCTTGTTGACCCACACGATCACGTCGTCGTACCGTCGCTGATTCCAGAACGAGACGGCAATGAGGACGTGCGCGAGCGCCGAAGTCGAATCGCATTCGAGACCCTTCAGCTTCAGGTCCAATCCGCGCGGCAGGTCTCCCAGCGCTTCCATCAAACCGCCGTAATGCAGGTACGCTTCCGCGTGATTCGGGTTGATCGCCAGTGCTCGTTGGAAGCTGCGCTCCGCTGCGATCCAATCCCATTCAGTGAAGAGCATCACCTGCCCCAACGCGACCTGCGCGTCTGCGCTCTTGTCATCCAGCGCCAGCGCGCGAAGCGCGGCAGCCTTGGCATCGGCGAGCGCCTCGAGGTGCGGCACATCGTGAACCGTCGCCTGCGCAACTTTCGCGAGCGCCAGCCCCGCGTGCGCGGCGGCATATGTCGGATAGACGTCGGCTGCCGCTCGAAACGCCGATACCGCGTCGGAGAGCTCAAAGAAGGATCCGGAGCGCAAGTGCGCCCATCCCCTGGCGACGAGCTCGGATGCCTCCGAGATCCGCGAGGAATCGGAATCCTTCACGTCATCTGTCACTGCGCCGTTGGTCGAGCGAGCGCCGTGAGCCGAGTCAGGCTGCCTCAGGAACTCGAACCGGACTGAAGCCGGCGCGGCGCGGGCGTCCAGCTGGCGTTTCAGCGCCCACAGCTCCGTCAGCAGCTCCCGCGCTGACTGATAGCGGGCGTCCGCACTCTTCTCGAGGCATTTAAACGTGATCCGTTCCAGCTCCAAGGGGATGTCGGAGTTGAGCCGCGTGATGGGCTCCGGTGCCGCGTGAAGGATGCCCTCCTTCACTTCTCCCGGCGTTGCTCCTGAAAACGGAAGTTGCCCGGTCCCCATTTGGTAGATGACGATTCCCAGGCTGAACACGTCGCTGCGCGGGTCCACATGGCCGCCTGCGATCTGCTCGGGACTCATGTACGGTCCCGATCCGATCACGCTCCCGACTGCAGTCCGCGGCTCAGCGCTCCAATCATCCTGCCCGTTTGGTTCAGCGTCGGGGGTGATTTTCGCGATGCCGAAATCGAGCACCTTCACGTGCCCGCGCTGCGTCAGCATCAGGTTGGCTGGTTTGATGTCACGGTGCGTGATGCCCTTCGCGTGCGCGAGCTCCAACGCATCCGCGGCCTGCACGGCGATATCGACAACCTCGGGCGGTGTCATTCGACGGCTGATTCTCGCCAGAAGGGTCTCTCCTTCGACGTGCTCCATGGCGATGAAGGAGATACCATCGCTCTCGCCGACGTCGTAGATGTGGGCCACATTCGGATGGTTCAGCGCGGATGCGGCCTTCGCTTCGCGCGTGAAGCGTTGCATGCGGTCCGCGTCCGCCGCGAACTCTCCGGGCAGGATTTTCAGCGCGACGGTCCGGTCCAGTCGCGGATCGCGCGCGAGGTAGACCTCTCCCATTCCGCCGGCACCGAGCAGCGACAGGACCTGATAGTGACTGATGGTCCTGCCGACGAGCATCGCCTGATGCGACTCACCCGGCGGGGTGGGCGCGATGTCCACTGCCGGCCGCTCCAGGAATGACTCGGCCTCGGGCGCATACGTGAGAAGCGACTCCACTTCGCGGCGCAGCGTTTCGTCACCGCCGCATGATTCGTCGACGAATGCGGCGCGTTCGGACGGGGCTTTATCGAGAGCCGACTGATGAATGCGTTTGACCGTCGTCCAACGGTCCATCACAGACTGGTTCATAACGGACTCCTGGAGCGCGCGCGATTGGAACCGGGTCGCCGGGGAGTAACATCCCCTTCTGGTTATAAAGGCGCCATCCGACCGGAAAAACTGTCATGTCGCC
>Ga0111538_10011547_pt1 | contig 11702 bp, 13 predicted proteins | sample SoiMethybrSBSTD1_FD_79669 | JGI IMG/M metagenome (GOLD analysis project Ga0111538, IMG submission 79669) | Bulk soil microbial communities from a Populus tree surrounding site in Tennessee, USA - Soil MetaG P. TD hybrid SBSTD1 (version 2)... | ecosystem: Environmental > Terrestrial > Soil >...
CAGAAGTTGTGCGTGAGCGGCGTGATGAAGCCGAGCCGGCCGCCGGTCTCCGCGATGCGCACGTAGCGCGCCGGGCCGCCGGTGCGCAGGGGGATGTCCTCCAGCGTGAAGCGGTCCATCAGGCGCGCGCGCACGATGGAGAGGGGCAGGTACTGGTCGGTGCGGTCGCCGTCGATGTCGCCCATCGGCATGGTCTCGATCAACGTTAGATCGAAGCCGCGGCCGTGGGCGAAACGGATGAGGTCGTCGAACTCGTCCTCGTTGACGCCCTTCAGTGCCACCGCGTTGAGCTTGACCTCGAGGCCGGCTTTCTCGGCCGCATCGATGCCGGCCATCACCTGGGCGAAGTCGCCCCAGCGGGTGATGGCCTTGAAACGATCTGGCTTGAGGGTGTCGAGGGAGACGTTGATGCGCCTGACCCCGGCGTCTTTCAGCTCCTGGGCAAACTTGGGGAGCTGGCTGCCGTTGGTGGTGAGGGTGAGCTCGTCCAAGCCGCCGCCGAGGTGGCGCGAGAGGGCGCGGAACAGCCACAGGATGTTCTTGCGCACCAGCGGCTCGCCGCCGGTGATGCGCAGCTTGCGCACGCCCTTGGCGACGAAGGCCGAGCACAGACGATCGAGCTCCTCCAGGCTGAGCAGGTCTTTCTTCGGCAGGAAGGTCATGTGCTCCGACATGCAGTAGGAGCAGCGGAAATCGCAGCGGTCGGTGACGGACACGCGCAGGTAGGTGACGTGCCGGCCGAAGGGGTCGATCATGGTGTCGGGGCGCGTTGCCAATGGCGTGGGCATGTCCATGTGCTTGGGTATGAGGCCGGGGTGCCGAGGTGCGCCTCAACCTACAGGTCGTCAGGGCAAGAGCAAAGTGCAATGGGGCATGCGCTCGCAGGGGCGCCGCTTCGCAGGCGCACAAGAAAAAATCTGCAAAAAGACGCAGATTTTTCGTCAACGGGGTAAGTATCGTAAAACGTGCGCTCATGGTCACAGACGGAGCAAGCAAAAGCGCTGTCCACTGAAACCTTGCCGTTTCCTGAATTGATATTGCGTCCTGCCCTCCAAATAGGCACTATCCAGCAACGACAAGAAGGCCAAGAAGGTAGGGAGGCGTCCATACTGTCCGCTTCGGAAGCGGGGCAACGCATAGCGCGCAACGACAGCGTCGCGCCGGAAGATCTGTTGCGCGCGCAATGCTACCGGCTGCTGGCGCGCTTTCTCTCCTCCCCACCCGCCGCCGCCGATCTGGCGGCCGGCGCCCAGCTTAGCGGCGACGAGAGCGACCTCGGCCGCGCCATCTCCGCTTTCGCGCGCGTGTGCGCCGGCTCGCAAGCTGCAGCGGTGGCGGAGGAGTACCAGGATCTGTTCATCGGCTTGGTGCGTGGGGAGCTCATTCCGTATGGCTCCTATTACCTGACGGGCTTCCTGCATGAGAAGCCTCTGGCCAAGCTGCGCCAAGACATGAGCCGGCTCGGCGTCCAGCGCAACGACAGCGTGGCGGAGCCCGAGGACCACATCGCCTCGCTGTGCGAGATGATGGCGGGCTTCATCGACGGCTCGTTCGGCCGCGCGCTCGCCCTCGACGAGCAGAAGGCGTTCTTCGGGGCACACATTGGCAATTGGGCGCCGGTTCTCTTCCGCGACATGGAAGCGGCCAAGGCATCCGTCCTCTATGCGACGCTCGGTTCGGTAGGCCGCGTGTTCTTCGAGATCGAGGAGGGCGCATTCGCGATGGTCTGACGGGCTGCGCGGGTCGAAGGACAACGAGATTCAAATCAAAAGCAGGCATTGGAATCACACTCAGGAGGCAAGGCTCATGAAGCAGGGCAAGAAAGAGGCGGTGGCTGACCGCCGCAGCTTCCTCAAGCTGGCGGGCGCGGGTGCCGCGGCCGGCGGGGCGGCGCTGACGACCGGCGAGCCCAAGGCGCAAGCCAGCGAGGCAAAGCCCAAGACCGGTCTCTACCGCGAGACCGAGCACATCAGGCGCTACTACGAGCTCGCGCGCTGAGCCGGTGAATTTCTGGGCGGCCGCCCCCGCGTGGCAGCCGCCGGCGTGACCAGATCAAGGGAGAGAGGCATGCTCAGGAAGAAGATGAGCGGCATCGCGCAGGGTCCCCGCATGTCGCAGGCGCTGCAGGAGCAGACGTCGGGAGCCGTGGACCGGCGCGCATTCCTAAGGAATTCGGGGCTCGCCATCGGCGGCCTTGCGGCCGTTTCCGCAGTTGCGGGCGGCAGGGTGCGGCAGGCGGAGGCTGCGGGTCCGCCCACCGGCGGCAAGATCGACATCAAGAAGTCCGTGTGCACGCACTGCTCGGTCGGCTGCACGATCATGGCCGAGGTGCAGAACGGCGTGTGGATCGGCCAGGAGCCCGGCTTCGACTCGCCCCTCAACCTCGGCGCCCATTGCGCCAAGGGCGCGGCCGCGCGCGAGCATGCGCACGGCGACCGCCGGCTCAAGTACCCGATGAAGCTCGTCGCCGGCAAATGGACCCGCATCAGCTGGGACGTCGCCATCAACGAGATCGGCGACAAGATGCTCGACATCCGCCAGAAGTCGGGCCAGGACTCCGTCTACTTCCTGGGCTCGGCCAAATTCTCCAACGAGCAGGCGTACCTGTTCCGCAAGTTCTACGCGTTCTGGGGCTCCAACAACGGCGATCACCAGGCGCGCATCTGCCACTCCACGACCGTCGCGGGCGTCGCGAACACGTGGGGCTACGGCGCCATGACGAACTCCTACAACGACATCATGAAGTCGAAGGCGATGTTCCTCATCGGCGGCAACCCGGCCGAGGCGCACCCCGTCTCCCTGCAGCACCTGCTCAAGGCCAAGGAGCAGAACAATGCGGCGATGATCGTGTGCGATCCGCGCTTCACGCGCACCGCCGCGCACGCCACCGAGTACGTGCGCTTCCGTCCCGGCACGGACATCGCGCTGATCTGGGGCCTGCTCTGGCACATCTTCGAGAACGGATGGGAGGACAAGGAATTCATCCGCAAGCGCGCCTGGGGCATGGACTTCGTGCGCGAGGAAGTGAAGAAGTGGACGCCTGAGGAGACCGAGGCGGTCACGGGCGTGCCCGGCGCGCAGCTGCGCCGCGTGGCCAAGACGCTCGCCACCAACAAGCCCGGCACCGTCATCTGGTGCATGGGCGGCACCCAGCACACCGTCGGCAATGCCAACGTGCGCGCCTACTGCATCCTGCAGCTGGCGCTCGGCAACATGGGCGTGGCGGGCGGCGGCACCAACATCTTCCGCGGCCACGACAACGTGCAGGGCGCGACCGATTTCGGCGTCGAGCCGGGCACGCTGCCCGGCTACTACGGCCTGGCGGAGGGTGCCTGGAAGCATTGGGCCCGCGTCTGGGACATGCCCTACGACTGGATGCTCGCCCGCTTCAAGGACAAGAAGCTGATGGAGGAAGCGGGCATGCCGCTGTCGCGCTGGGCCGACGGCGTGCTCGAGACGAAGGAGAACGTCGCCCAGCCCGACACGCTGAAGGCGGTGTTCTTCTGGGGCCATGCGCCGAACTCGCAGACGCGCGGGCCCGACCTCAAGAAGGCCTTCGAGAAGCTCGACATGCTGGTCATCGTCGACCCGCATCCCACCGTCAGCGCCGTGCTGCACGACCGCACCGATGGCGTCTATCTGCTGCCGGCGGCAACCCAATACGAGACGGTCGGGTCGGTGACGGCGTCCAACCGGTCGCTGCAATGGCGCGAGAAGGTGTTCGGGCCGTTCTTCGAGGCCAAGTCCGATCACGAGATCATGTATCTGCTGGCCAAGAAGCTCGGCTTCGACAAGGAGATGTTCAAGCAGATCAAGGTCGAGAACAACGACCCCGTCGTCGAGGACATCACCCGCGAGTTCAACAAGGGCATGTGGACCATCGGCTACACGGGACAGAGCCCGGAGCGCCTGAAGCTGCACATGGCCAACCAGCACACCTTCGACAAGGTGACGCTCAAGGCCAACGGCGGCCCGTGCGACGGCGACTACTACGGCTTGCCGTGGCCGTGCTGGGGAACTGCCGCCATCAAGCACCCCGGCACGCCCAATCTCTACGACACGTCGAAGCCGGTCGCCGACGGAGGTCTCAACTTCCGCGTCAACTGGGGTCTGACGGTCAAGGGACAGGCCAACGACAAGTGGACCAAGAACGACCCCGTTGCCGACAGCCTGCTGGCGGTGGAGAGCTATCCCGTGGGTGCCGAGATTCAGGACGGCCACCCGCCCGTCACCATGGGCCTCCTGCAGAAGATGGGCTGGGACAAGGACCTCACGCCCGAGGAGCTGGCGACCATCCAGAAGATCGGCGGCGACAAGCCGGAGAACGTGGCCTGGACCGTCGACAACTCGGGTGGGCTGCAGCGCGTGGCCATCAAGCACGGCATCGCCCCGTTCGGTAACGGCAAGGCGCGCTGCGTCGTCTGGAACTTCCCCGACGGCGTGCCGCTGCACCGCGAGCCGCTCTATACCAACCGGCGCGATCTGCTGCCCAAGTATGCGACCCATCCGGATCGCAAGCTGAACCGGCTGCCGCTGCTGTTCGAGTCGATCCAGAAGCGCGACGTCTCCAAGGAGTATCCGATCATCCTGACGTCGGGGCGGCTCGTGGAGTACGAGGGCGGCGGCGAGGAGCAACGCTCCAACCCGTGGCTCGCCGAGCTGCAGCAGAACATGTTCGTGGAGATCAATCCCGCGGACGCCAACAACCTCGGCATCAAGGACGGCCAGCAGGTATGGCTCGAGGGCCCAGAGAAGGGCAAGGTCAGGGTCATGGCGCAGGTCACCGAGCGGGTCGGCAAGGGCGTGGCCTTCATGCCCTTCCACTTCGGCGGCCACTTCCAGGGCAAGGACCTCCGATCCAAGTATCCGCCGGGCACCGATCCCATTGTGCTGGGCGAGTCGGCCAACACCGCCACCACCTACGGGTACGACATCGTCACCCAGATGCAGGAAACCAAGACCACGCTCTGCAAGATTTGGAGGGCCTAGACCATGGCACGCATGAAGTTCCTCTGCGATGCGGAGCGGTGCATCGAGTGCAACGCCTGCGTCACCGCCTGCAAGAACGAGCATGAGGTGCCCTGGGGGGTGAACCGCCGGCGCGTCGTCACCATCAACGACGGCAAGCCCGGCGAGCGCTCGATCTCGGTGGCCTGCATGCACTGCTCGGACGCGCCGTGCGCGGCCGTCTGCCCGGTCGACTGCTTCTACCAGACCGAGGAAGGCGTGGTCCTGCACAACAAAGACCTGTGCATCGGCTGCGGCTACTGCTTCTACGCCTGCCCGTTCGGAGCCCCGCAGTACCCGCAGGCCTCCAACTTCGGATCGCGCGGCAAGATGGACAAGTGCACCTTCTGCGCCGGCGGCCCGGAGAAGAACGAGGAGGCACAGTTCAAGAAGTACGGCCGCAACCGGCTGGCCGAGGGCAAGCTGCCGCTGTGCGCGGAGATGTGCTCGACCAAGGCGCTGCTGGCCGGCGACGGCGACGTCGTGTCGGCGATCTACCGCGAGCGCGTGGTCACCCGCGGCTTCGGCTCGGGCGCCTGGGGCTGGGGCAAGGCCTATCCCGGACAGTCCGGGTGACGCCGGGCCCGAGCGCAACCGAATTGCAAGGGGGCGGCCGAGCGGTCGCCCTTTTGCGTCATCGCACCGCCACCGTGTAGGTGGCGCCACGCGGGGCTGCGAGGTGAAAGGGGAGGCCGGACGATGGCACACGGGTATCGGGCAGCGCTGATCGCAGCGGGCCTGCTTGCGCTCGCGGGAGGCTGCCGCGAGAGCGAGAAGGATCGGCCGCTCGAGTTCCAGCCGCATGTCTACCAGGGGCAGAAGCTGCCGTCGCTCACCGGTCAGCAGCAACGCGATCTGCAGGATCGCGGCAACCTGCAGCGGTAAGAGGCGGGTTGCGGATTGGCAGGACAGGGCGACATTGGCAGAATGGGCTCACGGGGGCTCGAATGGCGCCAGGAGAGCGCATCGATCGGGAGGTTCGAACAATGGTAGCGGGCTGGGATAGCGGATCGCTCGGCAGGCGCAGAGGTTTGAAACTTGCCGGTGTGCTGGCCGGCGTGGCCCTGGCATGCACCTTGGCGTTGTCGCCGCTCAGCGCGCAGCAGGAGCCGAGCTCCAGCGTGCGGCCGCCGCCGGGTGCCGCCATCCCCGGCGGCCCCAACGTCGTGCAGCCGGAGCGGCCCGGCAACTACGACGTGGAGATGTGGAAGAAGGTGCGCGAGGGCCTGAGCGGCAACGTGTCGATCCCCGACAAGAAGGCGGGCCAGCTCGTGCAATCGGACGGCGAAGCCTGGCGCAACTTCCGCAACGGACCGCTGCCGCGCTGGGGATTGTGGGGGATGGCCGGCATCGTCGTGCTGCTCGCCGCCTTCTTCCTGGTGCGCGGGCGCATTCGCATCGAGCATGGCTGGGCCGGCCGCACGATCATGCGCTTCTCCGAGGTCGAGCGGTTCGGCCATTGGCTGCTGGCGGTCTCCTTCATCGTTCTGGCGCTGACCGGGCTCAACGTTCTCTACGGCCGCTACATCCTGCTGCCGCTGATCGGTGCGGAGCCCTTTTCCTTCATCTCGATCTGGGGCAAGTGGCTGCACAACTACGTGGCGTTCGCCTTCATGATCGGGCTCGCGCTCACGTTCATCGTCTGGGTGCGCCACAATTTCCCGCACTGGCGCGACGTGGTGTGGCTGTTGAAGGGGGGCGGCATGTTCGTCCGGGGCTCGCATCCGCCGGCCTGGAAGTTCAATGCGGGGCAGAAGATCCTGTTCTGGATGGTGATGCTGGGCGGGCTGTCGCTGTCGCTGTCTGGCCTCGCCCTGCTGTTTCCGTTCCAGACGGCGCTGTTTGCCAAGACGTTTGCGGCGGTCAATACGCTTGCCGGCTACGTCGGGCTGGCACCGAACCTGCCGATCGAGCTCACGCCCGTCCAGGAGATGCAGTACGCCACCACCTGGCACAGCATCGTCGCCCTGGCGCTGAGCGTGGTGATCGTCGCCCACATCTACATCGGCACGCTCGGCATGCAGGGCGCATTCTCCGCCATGGGCTCGGGCCAGGTCGACGTGAACTGGGCCAAGGAGCACCACAGCCTGTGGGCCGATCGCGAGCTCGAGAAGATGGAGGAGGTCGCGGCCGCCGAGACCGGCGCTGCCCGCGCTGCGCCGGCGGAATGAGGTGTAGGTTGGGTCAAGCGAAGCGCAGACCCAACACCAGGCCCGGCGCGGCGCGCTGTGTTGGGTCTTTGCTCGCCTTCTTTGCCTACGCGACCACGCCCGCGTTGGCGCAACCGGCGGCCCCGCTGAGCGAGCGTCCCGCTGCGTCGGAAAACGCACCCGCCAAGTCCGACCGCCGCGCGGCCGAGAAGGAGCGGCGCGCCAGGCCCGGCAACCTGATCGGCCACGGCGGGCCCATCAAGGCGCTGGCGGTCGATGCGACGACGGGGCGGGCGCTGTCCGGCTCCTTCGACTACGCCATGATGGTGTGGGACATCGGTGCCGAGGTGCCGGTCCGGCTGCACCGTCTCGACGACCACAACGGTGCGGTCAATGCCGTGGCCTTCGTGCCGGGCGGCAAGCTGGCGCTGGCGGCCGGCGACGATGGCGCCGTGGCCGTATGGGACCTCGCCACGGGCAAGCTGGCGCACCGCTTCACCGGCCATACCGCCAAGATCGTGGGGCTCGCCGTCTCCCCCGACGGCAGGTGGGCCGCCTCCGCCAGCTGGGATCACACGGCTCGCCTTTGGGACCTCGCACGGCGGGAGGCGGGGCCGGTGCTCGAGGGCCACCAGGGGCCGGTCAACGCCGTGGCGTTCTCCGCCGACGGCGAACGCGTCTACAGCGCCAGCGCTGACGGCACCGTCGGCCTTTGGCGCACGGCCGACGGCAGCTTCCAGCGGCCATTGCTGAGGCATGGCTGGGGCATCAACGCGCTGGTGCTGACGGGTGGCGAACGTATCGTCTACGGCGGACTCAACGGCACCGTCGCGATTGCTGACGGGGAGACCGGCGCGACGCTGATGGAGCTGCCGGCGCATGAGCGGCCCGTGTTGGCGCTGGCGGCGCTGGAGAAACCCGGCATCATCGCCACTGGCGGCGGCGACGGCGTCATACGGGTGCTGAGGGCCGCTGACGGCTCGCTGATCGAGCAATACCGCAATCCCTACGGTCCGGTGTGGGCGCTGGCCTTCGTCGCCGAGGGCACGGCGCTCTACTACGGCGGGCTCGACGACTTCGCCACGCTGTGGCGCATCGCGCCGCGCGAGCCCTTCGAGGCGATCGACAGCCCCTATCCCCGGCGCTTCCAGATGCGCGGGGAGACCTCGGACCGGATTGCCGCCGGCGAGCTGCAATTCGCGCGCAAGTGCAGCGTCTGTCATACCCTGCAGGCGGACGGGCGCAACCGCGCCGGGCCGACGCTGCACAAGATCTTCGGCCGCCGCATCGGCACCCTCGAGGGCTATCCCTACTCGGAGGCGCTGAAAAGGCTCGATATCGTGTGGACCCCCGCGACATTGGGAAAGCTGTTCGAGCTGGGCCCCGACGTATTCACGCCGGGCTCCAAGATGCCGCTGCAGACGATGTCCGACACCCAGCAGCGCGATGCCCTGATCGCCTTCCTGAAGCTTGCCACCGAAGAGGCGCCCATTGACGCCGGCGGGCCGGCGGGCTCAGAATCCTCGGCCCAAGGAGAAAAGAAATGAAAGCCTTCATCGCCAGCCTGATCGCGTTAGCGGCCATTACGGCGATATCGGCGGCGGCCTTGCGGTTCGTGCCGATGTCGGCCAGCGATGTGTTCTCCGAGAAGCCGAACGTGCGGCTGTGAGATCGAAGCGAGCGCTTGCGCAAAATGTTTCACGTGAAACAGTGAGGCGTTCAGCGGGGCGGGCGGGGATAAGCCGAGCCGGGGTCACCCGTTGCGCGCCAGTGCGGCGGGGGTTCGGACCCCTCGCGGGGCGTTGTGAGAAGCTGACAACACGGAGGCGAGGGGTCTGACCCCCCACGGACACCCGATGAACGAAGACAAGTTCAACATGTCGCTGCGCAAGTTCCTCAAGCAGGTCGGCGTGACCTCGCAGCGCGAGATCGAGCGCGTGGTGCGCGAGAAGGGCCTCGACAAGGGCAAGCTCAAGGTCAAGATAGTCCTGACCGCCGCAGGCACCGATCTTAACCACGTGGTCGAGGAGGACCTCGACCTTGGATGAGCCGCGTCGACGGCATTCCAGGTCCATGCATCTCGACGACCCGCAGTTTCCGCCCCTTCTGAAGGGCCATGCCGTGAGGGCGCCGCGCAAGCCCTTCGCCGAAGCCTGCCGGCTCGCTCAAGTCGGCGAGCTTGGCGCAGGCGATGTGGTGTGGGGCCGCAGCACCGGCCGCGCCGAGCTCGCCCTCGTACTGGAGCCGGAGGTGGCGCTCGAGCGGGCGCTGCAGATGGCGCCGCTGCTGCTGGTGGCGCTGGGCGATTGTCTGGGCTCGCTTTGTCCGCCCAAGGTCGCCGTGCAATACCGCTGGCCGCGCGGAATCCTGCTCAACGGCGCGCTGGCGGGCGAGGTACGCATCGCTGCACCCCATGTGCCGCCGCTCGAGATACCGGCGTGGCTCGTCGTCGGCGCCACGCTCGACATCGCTCCCCCGCGCGAGGAGCGCCAGGACTGGTCGAGGACGTCGCTGGGCGAGGAGGCGGGCACGGACATCACCCGCACCGACATCCTTCAGTCCCTCGCCGCACATTTCCTGGTCTGGCTCAACACCTGGGAGGAGGAGGGGTTTCGCCCGGTGCATGACCAGTGGCTGTTCCGGGCGGAAGGGCGCACGGCACCGAGCTCGGTTGCGCATGGCGATGAGCATGTCGAGGGCCAAGTCCTGGGCCTCGATGAGGGCGCCAATCTGCTGTTTGCGACGCACGGCGGCAAGGTGCGGACCCTCTCTTTCCTCGATAGCGTCGACCTGATCGAGGCGCGCACGCCATGAAGCTGCTCAGGACCATCCGCTTCGATGCCTCCGACGAGCGCGTCTACGAGCTGGCGGCGGCGCCGGAGGAATGGGCGGTATCGGGTGCCTTCGCCTTCGCCAACCTGCCTGCTGACGCGCTAACGGGCAAGACGAGGCAGGCCTTCGCCAACGGCTTTCTCGGCCTCGGTAGCTTCGGCCGGTCGACCTTCGCCACCGTCGCCGAAGCGATGCCCGCCGACCTTGAGGCGATCGAGCGCGTCCTGGCCTTGCATTTCGTCGCGGAGCATGGCGCTCCCGGGCCCGAGGCTGCATTGCCAGCGGCCCAGGAAGAGGCCCAATTCGTGCTCGATCTGTGTCGCGAGGCTCCTATCAACACGGTCTTCACCGTGCGTCGCACGCGCAATGCGCAGGGCGGCATCAAGGAGGAGTTCAGGACCATCCGTCCGCCCACCGGCGAGCCCCTGCATGCCAAGGTCTGGACGGTGGTCGATGAGTAGCCGCGACTTCTGGAAATCGGCGGGTCTGCATCTGCTCGAGCGCGGCCCGGAGGGCTGGCTGCAGGTGACGCCCTCGTTCCTGCGTGCCTATTACACGCGGCCCGAGATGCACCCGATCGAGGGCTCGTGCGAAGCCGAGGTGCGCCTGCACGAGAAGCTGATGGCCGACCCGTTGCATCCGGTCGAGCCGCCTCTCCTCGCCGCGCTCGCCGACCAGGAGGCTGCGGACAACTACCGGGTGGTGCTTGCCTATCGCGATCTGCTGATGCGCGCCGGCACTATCGAGGGCGCCTACCTGCGGCTGATGCGCCAGGCGAGCATCCCCATCCCGCCCGTCTTTGTCGATCAGATGGTCCACCTCATTCTGCGCAATATCCTCGCCGACTGCTCCGACCCCATGCGCCTGCGGGCGGCCGAGCTGTTCTTTCGCGAGCAGAATGCTTCGACCGACGACAATCGTCTGATGCTGGCGGACGAGGAGATCGTGGAGATGCACGCCCGCGCGGGCAGCGAGACCGGGCTTGGCCAGTTGCTCGCGGAGACCGGAACGCCGATGAAGTCCGTGGCGCTCGACGTGCTCGGCGACGACAACAAGGAGATCTACTGGGCGCGCTCGGACCGCTTCGACACGGTCATCGATTTCCGTTTCGGTCAGCCCGCCCCAGACGCATTCGCGCGCGTCATCGAGAGCTGGCTGCGGCACCTCCTGAAGATCGACACTCAGGTCGAGCCACGCCCCAGCATCGAGGATGCCGACTGGCGCTGGCACATCGGCCTCGACCGCGAGGCCACCCGCATCCTCAACGCGCTCTACGAGGGCAAGACACCGGCGCTTCAGGACATGGCCAGCATCGTCGGGCTGTTTCGCATGCGCATCCGCGACGAGCGCATGGTGTTGGAGAAGGTGAAGGGCAAGCCGGTCTATCTGGGCCTGGCGATGGATGCGGGAAAACGGGTCAAGATGAAGCCGCAGAACTTGCTGACCAATCTGCCCCTGGTTGCGAGCTCCTGATTTCAGATCACCGCCCGCAAAGCGAAGGTCCGCGAGCGCGAGCCCGCGGACCTTTCGTGATTTCTGTCTGCCGGTCAGTTGCCGGACTGACGATCCATCTGCTCGTAGAAGCTCTTGGCGTCGAGCGCGCTGGCGGGGGCTGCGATGCCGGCGAGGACCGACAGGGCGATCAGGGCTGATACGATGGTCTTCATGGCTGTTCTCCTAGAGTTGAGTGTCTGCGGTGAGTGACTGACGGGC
>Ga0111538_10011548_pt1 | contig 11701 bp, 10 predicted proteins | sample SoiMethybrSBSTD1_FD_79669 | JGI IMG/M metagenome (GOLD analysis project Ga0111538, IMG submission 79669) | Bulk soil microbial communities from a Populus tree surrounding site in Tennessee, USA - Soil MetaG P. TD hybrid SBSTD1 (version 2)... | ecosystem: Environmental > Terrestrial > Soil >...
GCGACCAGGTCGTTGAGACTCTCCAGGTGCTGGACGTTCACCGTCGTCCAGACGTTGATGCCCTGCTCCAGCAGCTCTTCGATGTCCTGCCAGCGTTTCGCGTGACGCGGCGGCGGATCGCCTTCGATCAGGTTGGAATGCGCGAGCTCGTCGACGACGAGGATCGCAGGACGACGCCGCAGGCCCGCATCGAGATCGAACTCACGTCGCACCGTACCGCGGTAGTTGATTGCGACCGTCGGCAGCTGCTCCAGACCTTCGAGCAGACGCTCGGTCTCCACGCGTCCGTGCGGTTCGACATAGCCGACGACGATATCGCCGCCGCTCGCGCGCACACCGCGCGCGGCCTCGAGCATCGAATAGGTCTTGCCTACACCCGCGCTGGAGCCGAAGAAGACGCGCAGCTTGCCCCGTCTCGCCCGGGCCTCTTCCGCCTTGACCGTCGCGAGCAGCTGATCGGGATCGGGGCGTGCGTCATTCATCGCACGTTATTGTGCATGCGAGCGAGCGTCGAGTGCGAGGTTCAGCTCCAGCACGTTGACGCGCGGCTCGCCGAGCACACCGAAGGTGCGCCCTTCCGTGGCCTCCTCCACCAGTCGCCGAACTGCGCTCTCCGACAGCTTCCGCTCGCGCGCGACGCGCTGCACTTGATACTCGCCTGCGGCAGGCGAGATGTGTGGATCGAGGCCGCTGCCCGAAGCAGTGACCAAATCCACTGGCACCGGCGCTGTGTTGCCAGGATCGGCTCCGCGCAAGGCCGCGATTCGCTCTTTCACGGCCGCTTCCAGCGCCGGGTTAATCGGCCCCTGGTTCGAGCCGCTCGAAACGGCGCCGTTGTACGGCGACGGGCCGGTGGCCGACGGTCGGCTCCAGAAATACTTCGGGCCCGTGAAAGGCTGACCGAGCAGGCGCGAGCCGACGGCGCGGCCGCCAGACTCGATAATGCTGCCGTTCGCGCTGCTGTGGAACGCCGCCTGCCCGATGCCCGTCACGACCAGCGGATAGGCGATGCCGGTCAGCACGCTGAGCAGCAGGAATACGATCAGTGCCGGACGCAATTCACTCATGGACCTGACTCCTCATGCTGCCCCGACCGCGGCCAGGAACATGTCGATGATCTTGATGCCGGCAAACGGCAGCAGGATGCCGCCCACGCCATAGATCAGCAGATTCCGGCGCAGCAGCTGCGCCGCCGACGCTGCGCGCGTTTTCACTCCACGCAACGCCAGCGGCACGAGCATCGGAATCACGATGGCGTTGAAGATCACCGCCGACAGGATCGCGCTCTGCGGCGTCGCGAGCTGCATGACGTTGAGTGCGTCGAGCGCGGGATACGTCGCCGCGAATGCAGCCGGGATGATTGCGAAATACTTCGAGACGTCGTTGGCGATCGAGAAGGTGGTCAGCGCGCCGCGCGTCACCAGCATCTGTTTGCCGACGTCGACGACCTCGATCAGCTTGGTCGGGTTCGAGTCGAGGTCGACCATGTTGCCGGCTTCCTTCGCCGCCTGCGTGCCAGTGTTCATTGCCACTGCAACGTCGGCCTGTGCGAGCGCCGGCGCATCGTTGGTGCCGTCGCCGCACATCGCCACGAGTCGCCCTTCCGCCTGGTTGCTGCGTATCAGCGCCAGCTTCGCCTCCGGCGTCGCCTCGGCCAGGAAATCATCGACGCCCGCTTCCGCGGCAATCGCCGCGGCCGTCAGGCGGTTGTCGCCCGTCACCATGATGGTCTTGATGCCCATCTGTCGCAGCTCCGCAAAGCGCTCGCGGATGCCGCCTTTGACGATGTCCCGCAGCTCCACGACTCCGAGCACGCGACGACCATCAACGACGACCAGTGGCGTCGCACCGCCGCGCGCAACCGTATCCACGGTTTCGTTCACCTTGGCCGGCCACGAGCCGCCGTTCTGCTCGATGAACTTGCGGACTGCATCGGCAGCGCCCTTGCGCAGCTGTCGTCCCTCGATGTCGACGCCGCTCATGCGCGTCTGCGCCGTGAACTTGTGAAACACGTGTGCTGTGGCCGCCAGGTCGCGGCCGCGCAACTGAAACTTCTGCTTCGCGAGCACGACGATGGAGCGCCCCTCCGGCGTCTCATCCGCAAGCGACGCGAGTTGCGCGACATCTGCAAGCTCCTGCTCGGTCACTCCCGGCGCAGGCAGGAACGCGAACGCCTGTCGGTCGCCCAGGGTGATCGTGCCGGTCTTGTCGAGCAGCAACACGTCGACGTCGCCGGCGGCTTCAATGGCACGACCTGAGGTCGCGATGACGTTGGCGCGGACCATGCGGTCCATGCCCGCGATGCCGATTGCCGAAAGCAGCGCGCCGATGGTCGTAGGAATCAGGCACACGAGCAGCGCCACCAGCACCGTGATGGTAACGACCGAGCCCTGGCCAGCCAGCTGCACGGCAAAGTGCGAGAACGGCGCGAGCGTGGCCGTTGCGAGCAGGAACACGATGGTCATCATCGCGAGCAGGATCGACAACGCGATCTCGTTCGGGGTGCGGCCGCGCTTGGCGCCCTCCACCATCGCAATCATGCGATCCAGGAAACCTTCGCCTTCGCGACTGGTCACGCGGACCACGATCCAGTCCGACAGCACGCGCGTGCCGCCAGTCACCGACGAGAAATCGCCGCCCGCTTCACGCAGCACCGGCGCCGACTCGCCCGTGACGGCGCTCTCGTTCACGGAGGCGACGCCTTCGATGATCTCGCCGTCCGCCGGAATGATGTCGCCGGTTTCCACCAGCACCAGATCGCCCTTGCTCAGCGTGCCGGCCTCGACCGTCTGATACTCCGTCGTCTTCGTGCTGCTCAGCTTTTTCGCATGCACATTGCGTCGCATCGAGCGCAGCGTCGCGGCCTGCGCTTTGCCGCGGCCCTCCGCAACGGCCTCGGCGAAGTTGGCGAACAACACGGTCAGCCACAGCCAGACGGACACGTGCACGATGAACCCGGTGCTGCCCTCACCCTGGATCCGGCCGAGCGCTGCTCCGATGCCGATGAGGGTCGTCAGGATGCTGCCGATGAACACCACGAACATCACCGGGTTGCGGAACTGCACGCGGGGGTCGAGCTTGCGGAACGACTCGGTGAGCGCGCCACGCACGATCTGACGAGTGATTAGAGTAGCCATGGATGAACCTGCCTGCAGTCAGCGCGCCAGCATCTGCAAGTGCTCGACGATCGGTCCGAGCGCGAGCGCCGGAACGAACGTCAGCGCGCCGACCAGCAGCACGACGCCGACCAGCATGGTGATGAACAGCGGCGTATGGGTGGGCATCGTGCCCGCGGTAACGGCGGTCGCTTTCTTGGCCGCGAGACTGCCCGCGAGTGCGAGCACCGGAATCATGAGCCAGAAGCGCGAGCCCCACATCGCGATGCCGAGTGCGATGTTGTAGAAAGGAGTGTTCGCCGAAAGCCCGCCGAAGGCGCTGCCGTTGTTGTTGGCAGCTGACGAGAACGCGTAGAGGATCTCGGAATACCCGTGCACCGAAGGGTTCGCGACGCTGGCCACAGCAGACGGCGTCACCACGGCGATGGCCGTGCCGACGAGCACCAGCAGCGGTGGCACCAGCACTGCGAGCGAGGCCATCTTGACCTCGTATGACTCGATCTTCTTTCCCAGGTACTCGGGCGTGCGTCCGACCATCAGCCCGCCGACGAACACGGCGATCAGCGCGAACATGATCATGCCGTACAGCCCGCTGCCCACGCCGCCGAAGACAACTTCGCCGAGCTGCATGAGCCACATCGGCACCAGCCCGCCGAGCGGCGTCAGGGAGTCGTGCATCGCGTTCACCGAGCCGTTCGACGCAGCGGTCGTTGCGCTGGCCCACAACGCGGAGTTGGCGATGCCGAAGCGCACCTCCTTGCCTTCCATGTTGCCGCCGGACTGCGTGTGCGAAAGAGCGGTGTCCGCGCCCGCAGCGGCGAGCACCGGATTGCCCGTCTGCTCGGCGACATACACGCCGAAGGTCAGGGGCACGAAGATCACCAGCATCGCGATCATCACGGCCCAGCCCTGGCGCGTGTCGTTGACCATCTTGCCGAATGTGTAGCAGAGCGCCCCCGGGATCAGCAGGATTGCCAGTACTTCGAGAAAATTCGACAGCGGCGTGGGGTTCTCGAACGGATGCGCGGAATTGACATTGAAGAAGCCGCCGCCGTTGGTGCCGAGCTGCTTGATCGCGATCTGGCTCGCAGCAGGTCCAAGCGGCACTGTCTGCTGCGTCACCTGTCCTGCCTGCGTCGTCACGGGCTCGACCAGGTCGACGCGCTGATACGCGGAGAAGCTCTGCACCACGCCCTGCGATACCAGCAGCAGCGCCAGCAGAATCGAGAGCGGCAACAGCACGTACAGTGTGCTGCGCGTCAGATCGACCCAGAAGTTGCCGATCGACGAAGTCTGCTTGCGCACGAAGCCGCGGATCAGGGCGACCAGCACGGCCATGCCCGACGCGGCCGAGACGAAGTTCTGCACGCCCAGGCCGAGCATCTGGGTCAGATAGCTCATGGTCGCTTCGCCGCCATACCCCTGCCAGTTGGTGTTCGAGACGAAGCTGACCGCGGTATTGAAGGATGAATCCGCACTGATCGCGCCGAACCCCTGCGGGTTGAGTGGCAGCACGCCCTGCAGCCGCTGCAGCAGATACACGAAGACCAGGCCGACGAGATTGAACAGCAGGACGCCGAGCGTGTAGCGCTTCCAGTTGGATTCGGCAGCCGGGTCGACGCCCGCCAGCCGGTAGATGCCGCGCTCGAGCGGACCGAACAGCGGCGACAGGAACGTGCGCTCGCCCTGGTAGACCTTCGCCATGAAGCCGCCCAGCGGCTTCGCCAGGGCGACCAGCACTGCCATGTAGAACACGATCTGAAAGATGCCGAGCGCGTTCACTGGAACTTCTCCGGCAGCAGCAGCGCGATGAAGAGGTATACGGCGAGGCCGATAGCGAGGATCAGTCCGGCCCAGTTCATGAGACTCATTGGCGCGGCTCCAGCCATTCGGCCAGCTTATAAAGCAGCCAGGTCACTGCGATCAGTGCGACTGTGGTCAGGAAGATGGTGAGTTCCACGAGCGGACCTCCGATCGAATGAGGCAATGGCTCACTGTAGTCCCGGGCTGTGTGAGCGCGCCGTTAGCATTTGGGCTACTCCCTTCTAGCTTTTCAGCGGCGGCGGCAGCTTTCGACGGTCACGATTGCTGCTTCGTGCGCATGCAGAAGTCGCGCATACAACCTGCGCGATTCGCACGCGCCGCTCCTGTGATCTGGCCACCGGATACTATGGACCGGGTGCGCCAGTCGGCAGACAACGCGGTGTGAGGATTTCGCCATGCTGATCAGCTCGGTTGCCTATCAGAACGGCCGCAAAGTGGCCGACATCGAGCCGCAGGACATCCATCGATATCTCGTCCAGCCCGACACCTTCGTGTGGGTCGCACTGCTCGACCCGGACGATCGCGCGCTCGAATTGATGCAGGCCGAGTTCAACCTGCATCCGCTGGCGGTCGAAGACGCGCGCCACGGCCATCAGCGCCCGAAGATCGAGGAGTACGGCGAGGTGCTGTTCGTCGTCCTGCACATGATCGAGCAGGCGAGCGACGGTCAGCTGCGGGTCGGCGAGGTCGCGATCTTCGTCGGGCGCAATTACATCCTTTCGGTGCGCAGCGGCATGGAAAGAGGATTTCAGGACGTGCGCGCGCGCGCTGAGAACGAGCCGAAGCTGCTGAAACGCGGTCCCGGCTACGTGCTGTACGCGCTGATGGATGCCGTAGTCGATCGCTATTTTCCGCTGCTCCAGAGCGTCGAGCTCGAGCTGGAGCGCATCGAGGAGCAGATCTTCGCAGCCGCGGCCTCGCCTCGCGCGAACGTCGAAGAGCTGTACGCGTTGAAGCAGCGCCTGATGATCTTCCGGCATGCGGTCTCGCCGATGCTGGAAAGCATCGGCAATATCTATGGCGCGCGCGTGCCTGCTGTCTGCACCGGCATGCAGGAATATTTCCGCGACGTCTCCGACCATCTGCAGCGCCTCAGCCAGACGATCGAGTCGATCCGCGAATCGGTATCGACGGCGATCTCCGTGAACCTGTCGCTGATCACGCTGCAGGAAAGCGAAACCATGAAGCGCCTGGCCTCGTACGCGGCGCTGATCGCCGTGCCGACGCTGATCGTCGGCGTCTATGGCATGAATTTCGACAACATGCCGGAGCTGCACTGGCGCTACGGTTATGCACTCGTGTGGGGACTGATGGCCGTGCTCGACGGCTACATCTTCTATCGCCTGCACAAGGCGAAGTGGTTGTAGTCCCGCTCCAGAATTTACAAAGCCCGCTGCAAGAAATGCATCCGGGCGTCACCATCCGCTCGGCCTTTCGGCACTTTCTGCTCTGCGACCGAGCAGCGGCCAGTCCCGAACATTACGAAAATTAAGTTCCCGTCGTAAACGGGACGCTGGCACCTGCGCTGCACTCCAATGCGGCTGACCGGCGACCGTCGTCGCCGTCGTAAAGGAGAGACGGTGCAGGCCCTGCGGCTCTGCCTGGTCACAGAGATCTTCCATCCGGAAGATCAGGGTGGTCAGGGTCGACAAGCATTCTCACTCGCGCGTCGCATGAGCGCGCACGGCGCCGTTGTGAGCGTAGCGACGCGGCGCCACCTCGCAGCGTCCAGCGCCGGCGATGTCATCGATAGCATTCGCATCTCGCGACTCGCGCCGACTGGACTGCTCAAGGGCAAGGGTTGGCGCGCGATACCACCGACGGTCCTGTTCCTCACGCTGCTGCTGCTGCATCTGGTTCGCCAGCGCAACAGCTACGACGTGATCCTCGTACAGGGAGTGAAGGCGGTGTTGCTGCCAACACTGCTCGCAGCCTGGCTGCTGCGGAAACGTTGCATCGTGAAGGTGGACGCTGTCGCAGAGCTGGAGCAGGAACTCACGCCGGAAAGCCTCGTGCAGATGAAGCTGGGCAAGGGCGCCACGATCGTCCGTCTCTGGGCACGGCTCCGCGATGCATTGCTGCGCAGGGCGCACGCGACTGTGGCGATCTCCGCCGAGATCGAAGCGGCGCTCGTTCGCCGGATCGGCTCTGCGACCCGCGTCGTCCGCATTCCCAATGGACTGGAGTTGCGCGAGAGCGCCATTGCCGATGGCGACCGATCGCAACTGCGCCGGCGTCTGGCGCTGCCCGAAGGGCTGCTCGCGATCTACACCGGCCGGCTATCGCGCGCCAAGGGTCTGCCGATGCTGCTCGAAGTCTGGGCAGGCATCGCGCGCGAATACGCCGACGCGCACCTGGTGCTCGTCGGCAGCGGCGACCGCTCGTTCGATGGCTGCGAGCAGGAACTGCGCGACTACGTCCACGCAGCGCAGCTCGAAGCGCGAGTCACGTTCACCGGTCACGTCGATAACGTTCACCCCTATCTGCAGGCCTGCGATCTGTTCGTGTCTTGCAGCGAGAGCGAAGGCTTCGGGCTCTCGCTCGTCGAAGCGATGGCCGCGGGATTGCCGTGTGTCTCGACCGCAGTCGGCGTCGCGCCAGAAGTGATCCGCGATCGGCACGACGGCTGGCTGATTCCGGTGCGCGATCCTTCTGCACTGTCAGCAGCTTTGCACGATGCCGTCGAGCAGCCCGATTCGTTGCCCGCGATCGGCGCTGCGGCCCGACGCGCCGTCGCCAGTCGTTTTGACATGGATGACGTCGCGCGCCGCTATCTCGATCTGTGCCGCGAACTTGCCGGGACCACTGCGCCCGGCATCGTCGCTGCAACGGCACGGCTGCGTAGCAATGCCTCCTGGCTGCTCGCCTGCCGCGTCGGCGCGGATCTGCTGAACTTCGTACTGTTTCTCATCGTGTCCCGACGCTTCGGGCCGCCCGGCATGGGCGTCTACGCCTACGGGTTCGCCATCGCAGGATTCGTGTACTCGGCGACCACGCTCGGCATCGACGAGTACGGCATCCGCGAATACGCCCGCCGCCCCGGCGAACGCCGCGCCGCCCTGCTCGCCGACCTGCTTGGATCGCAGACGTGTATCGCACTGGTGTCGCTGACCGCGCTCGCGATCTACCTGGTCGCAACGTCACCCGGCATCGCAGCGCTGACCATCATCCTTGCGTTGACGACCTACCAGCTGTGCGCGGCCTTCGCGAATACTTTGTTCGTGCCGTCGATGGCCGAGCAGCGGATGGTGTGGCCATCGCTGGCTATCGTGCTCGGCCGCGCGCTCGGGCTGGCGATCGCCGTGCCGCTGATTCTGATCTGGAACACACCGCTGCACATTGCCGCGTTGGCATTCGCCCTGGCCGGCATTTTCACAGTGGTGCTCGCGGCGCGCTCGGCCATCGGACAGGGTTTGCCGTTGCGCCTGCATGTGGCGCTGCCGGCATTGCGAACCAACGTCCGCACCTTGTGGTCATTCGCAGCCGCGGATGTGATGAGCCAGGTCTCTACGCGCATCGGCGTGATCGCCTTGACGCTGCTTGCTACGGAACACGCCGCCGGCGTCTACGGCGCGGGATTGAAGCTCGTGGAGCTCGCGTGCCTGCCGCTGCTGTTTCTCGGTCGCGCCGCCTATCCCGGTTTGAGTCGCGCATTCAACGATCCGCCCAGGTTCGGGCGCATGGCGCGCCAGGCACTGTGGGTGGGTCTCGCCATCGCGGTGCTCACTGCCGCAGCCCTGGCGGCCGTCATTCCGCCGCTGCTGGTGCCCTTGCTCGGAGCGGGATTTGCGGGCAGCGAATCGATCGTCGCCGTAATGGTGTCGGCGCTCGTGCTGGTGCAAGGAGTCGAGATCGTGTTCGGCCGACTGCTGTTGTCGGCCAACTTGAATGTCGCGCGCGCCGCGTGGACCGCCATGGGAGCGTGCATCTGTGCAGCGCTCACGCTGGCGACGACCCGCGCATTCGGAATCCGGGCGGCAATCGCTGCCGTCGTTCTCTCATTCGTAGCCGTGGACTTTCTGTACGCAGCCAGCTTGCGCGCAGCACTGCGGCGCCGCTCGTTCGCGGCGGCAGAACTGTCCGTGAACACGCAGCCGGAGGCGCAACGCCCATGAACGCGCTCACCAAAGTCATGCTGAAGAGGCTGAGCCGCGCGGCTCGCCCCTATCTCAAATCGTCGGGACTGTTGCAGGTCTCCGGCGTCTACAACCGCTCGGCGATGGTCTGGGAGCCCGGCGCGGAGCGCGTCGTGGTGCTCGCGCCGCACATGGACGACGAAACGATCGGCTGCGGCGGCACTCTCGCTCTGCATGCGCAACGCGGTGCGCAGATCACCGTCGTGTTTCTCACCGACGGTCGCAACGGCAGCAGCAAGCTCGCCACCCTGCCGCGTGACGAGCGCGAACAGGTGCAGCGCTCGCTGGTCGAGACGCGCAAGCAGGAAGCACGAGGCGCGCTTACCGAGCTCGGTATCGAACAGATGGTGTGCCTCGACGCGGAGGACGGCGCTTTGCGCGCGAATCCCGGCGCAGCACTGCGGCTGCGAGCGATTCTGTGCGAGCGGCAGCCGCATCTGGTCTATCTGCCCTTCTATCTCGAAGAGCACGACGATCATCGTGCGGTCAGCAAAGTGCTGCTCGATGCAGTCGCGGACACCGATCTGCAGTTTCAATGCATCGGCTACGAAGTCTGGACGCCGCTGTTCCCGAATTGCCTGGTGCGGATCGACAAAACCATGCCGCAGAAGCAAGCAGCGCTGAGCCGATACGTCAGCCAGCTCGCGGAAGCGGACTATCTGCACGCCTGCGTCGGACTGAACGCGCATCGCTCCGCCGGGCTGCTCGATGCGCGCAACGGCTACGCCGAGGCGTTCCATGTTTCGTCGCTCGCGGAGTATCGCGGGCAATACGCGCAGTACTGCGCGTCGAGGTAAGCGCCATGCGTCTGGGTATCATGCTGCGTCATTTCGACCAGCACGACGGCGGCGTGAAGGTCTACACGCGCGAGCTGATGAACGCGATCGTCAGCGACAACACGCGCCACGAGATCGTCCTGCTCTATCGCAATCGCAAGCACCTCGGCACGTACGGCAGAGTGGACGGCGTCAGCGAGGTGCTGCTCGAAGGCGGACCGATCGTCTACTGGGACCAGGTGAAGGTGCCGGGGGCCGTGCGCAAGCTCGGCATCGACGTGCTGTTCAACCCGAAGTACTCGATCCCGCTCAACGTCCAGTGCCGCACCGCCTGGGTCTGTCACGGTCTCGACTGGTACGTCATGCCGCAGGCCTCGCGCTGGATCGATCGGCTCAATCATCGCCTGCTGATTCCGCAATACGCCGCGAAGAGCGACGCGGTCATCGCGGTCTCGCAAACCACGCGCGACCACGTGCTGAAATATCTCGACGTGCCCGCCGAGCGGGTGCACACGGTCTACTCGGGATTGAGCCGGGCGTTTCACTCACCGATCCGGCAGGCGCAGCTCGAAGCTGCGCGCCGCCGATTCAACTTGCCGCCGCGGTTTCTGCTCTACTGCGGCGCCGTCTATCCGCCGAAGAATTTCACGCGACTGATCCGCGCCTATGCGAAGGTCGGACCGGCGCGCGGCGTGCCGCTCGTAATCGCTGGCGGCAGCAACCGCTTCCTGTCGGCGCACGAATTGCTCGAGCCCCAGCGCCAGAACGTCACGGACTGGGTTCACTGCATCGGCTGGCTCGACAATGCCGACCTGCCGGCAATCTACCGGTTGGCAGAAGGTCTGCTGTTGCCGTCACTGTACGAATCGGTGGGTATGCCGGTCATGGAGGCGATGGCCTGCGGCTGCCCCACGCTCACAGCCAATCGCTACGGCACACGAGAGCTGGCGCACGGCGCCGCCCTGCTCGTCGATCCCGAGTCAGTCGTCGAGATCGCCGCCGGCATCGTCCGCCTGCTCGATGACGAGCAGCTGCGTGCGCGCCTGCGCGCCGCCGGTCTCGAGCGCGCACAGAATTTCACGTGGCAGCGGACCGCGGCCGAGGTCATGGAGGTGCTCGAGTCGCTGCCGCGTACTAGGAGCAGCGCGCGCGGCAACGCTGATGAGGCACCGGCAGCAATCAGCGTTTAAGCTTGGGGAATGAAGTTTTGCCCTGCCTGCGCCCAACCCGTCGAGCTGAAGGTACCTGAAGGCGATCACCTGCCGCGCTACGTCTGCACGGCCTGCGGGACCATCCACTACGAGAATCCGCGCATCATCGCCGGCTGCGTCATCGAGGTGGACGACGGCCGCATCCTGATGTGCAAGCGTGCAATCGAGCCGCGGCACGGCTTCTGGACGGTGCCGGCCGGCTTCATGGAGAACGGCGAATCGGTGCAGCAGGCGGCGGCGCGCGAGGCGATGGAGGAAGCGCTGGCGCACGTGCAGATCGGCACGCTGCTCGCGATCGTCAGCGTGCTGCGCGCCCACCAGGTCCACATCATGTTTCGCGCGCGCCTGCAGCCGGACCGGCCGGACTTCGGCGTCGGCCCGGAGAGCCTGGAAACGCAGCTTTACGCCGAAGAGCAGATTCCGTGGCCCGAGGTCGCGTTCCTGAGCGTCGAGTTTGCGCTGCGCCGCTATCTGGCCGACCGGCGCCAGGGCGTCGAGCAGGTGCATTTGCGCACCATCGACTGGCGGGAGGGGAAACTGGTGACCGTGGATGGCTGATGGCACAATGCACGCCCCGTTTTGGAGCTGCCGATGACCTTCGTCGTCACTGAAACCTGCATCAAGTGCAAATACACGGA
>Ga0111538_10011549_pt1 | contig 11701 bp, 7 predicted proteins | sample SoiMethybrSBSTD1_FD_79669 | JGI IMG/M metagenome (GOLD analysis project Ga0111538, IMG submission 79669) | Bulk soil microbial communities from a Populus tree surrounding site in Tennessee, USA - Soil MetaG P. TD hybrid SBSTD1 (version 2)... | ecosystem: Environmental > Terrestrial > Soil > Tree...
TCCGGTCGCGCACGCCTCGGTCATGCTGGTCACGATCGGCCGCACGACCACCAGCAGCGACGACGGCGCGTTCTGTCTGAACGCTCCCGAGGGCAGTTTCGAGCTGTCGGTGATGGCGGTCGGATTCCAGACCTCGCGCATGCAGGTCCGGGTCGCGGGCGAGCGATCCGATGTGCGGGTGACGATGAGCGCGATCTCGGTGCTCGACGGGCTCGCGAAGCCAGCCGGCGGACGGCTCGATGCGGGCGAGCCGATGAAGCTGAACACCAGCACCGGCGAGAAGAGCGCGGCCAAGCCCGCGCCGCCCGCCGCCAAGGACCAGGCGAAGGCCAAGACCCCGCCGGTGGATCCATTCGCGGGCGAGTCGAAGGCCGCCATCGGTCTCACCACCACCGCGATGGAAGCGACGCGCTTCGCCTCCACCTATCCGACCATTCCGACCTGGGAGAAGGCGGCCAAGGCGTGGGGGTCGGCGACCACGGCCTTGAAGACGCCGTCCGGCCGGTCCGAAGCCTTCTACCGGATCGCCCAGGCGAAGCTGATGGTGTGGCGCCAGTACCCGAACCTCGCGCGCAAGAATGACGCGCTGTCCGCGTGCCTGGCCGTCCTCTCGGGGGCCCCCACGCCCGAGCAGCGCAAGGACGTGATGCGCTGGATGACCGAAGTCCGCAGCGGCCCGATCGGCCGCGACTAGGTCGGCGGCAGGGACGGCCGATCACTTCGTGGGCGACCGACTTCCCCTCCAGATCGCAACGTGACCCGCCGATAACTCACGGGCACCCCCGGGGAGGTCCGTGCCATGTTCCGACTCACGCCCGTTTTCCGTCTGGCCGCATTGTCCGGATTGATGATCGTGTTCGCCGCCCTGCCGGCCGACGCGAAGAAGAAGGAATCGCCGGTCCCGCCGGTTCAGGACGAACCCGCGCTGCTCACCTATCTCGCCGGACGCGTCGAGGCCTGTTACGACTCCACGCGCGGCGGCTTCGTCGGCAAGGATGGTGTCCCGCGCGCCGCGGCCATGCGCCTGGGCTTCCTCCTCTCGCAGGACGATCCCGACAATCCGTGGCACGGTCGGGCGATCGCGACCCTCGACTGGACGCTCAGCCTGCGGGACACGGTCGGCGGCGGCTTCCTTCACGCCGCGGACGACCAGGCACTCGACATTCCCTCGTTCCACAAGCGCACCGACTCGAACGCGGAGCGGCTCGAGCTGCTGCTCGAGGGCTTCGAGGTGACCGGTGACCCGGTCTATCGCAATCACGCGGCGCAGGTGGTCGACTACTTCCAGCGCGTTCTGCTCGACGGCCGCGGTGGCTTCGTGGCCGGCCAGTCCGGTGACCGGGACCTGATTCCTGAGGCCAACGGCTACGCGATCCGCGCGTGGTGCGCGTGGGCGGTCGCGACCGCCGATCCGCGGGTCCGCGGCTTCGCATACAAGAGCGTGGACCAGGTATGGGCACAGTGCTGGGAAGACGGGGTCGGGCTGCTGCGCAAAGGCACGTTCGGCGAGGTGATCGAGACGCCGCAGCTGATCGACCAGGTGGAGATGGGACGCGCGCTGGTGATGGCTGCGTCGATCGGCAACCGCGAGAGCGATCGCGCCCGTGCCGCAGTGCTCGGCGACCTGCTGCTGGGCGTGTGGGAGGACAAGGAGAAGGGCGGTTTCGCCACCCGCGCCAAGGTCGACGACAAGGGCAGGATCAAGAACAGCGGCCGCGACTCGTATGCGAACGCACAGGCGGCCCTGTTCCTGGCCGAGCTCGCGACCCTGACCGGCGACGACAAGTACCGCGACGGTGCACGGCGGGCGATTGCCGTGTTCACGCCCGAGATCGAGAAGCCGGAGTTCGAGGCCGCCGACTGGGCGCTCGCCGTGCGCGCGCTGTCGACCGACGACCGTCCCCAGGCGCCGAACTGGGCGGCGCTCGCCGAGCGCGAACGGACTCCTGCGAAGACACGACGCTACAACACAAGAAGGCGCTGACAAACGCGAGGAACTGGTTCACAATCGTAGCGAATCTGGCCGACCCCTGAGATGCGACTCGAGCCCCCCACCTCGGCCCCGAGGCCCAGACGCACAGGCTTGATGATCGCCGCCCTGGCGATCGCGGCCGGCATTTCCTTTGCGGCGGCACAGCCGGAACCCGCGCCCCCGACCGCTTCGGTCGACTCGGTGCGGGTGGTCGAAGGGGACAGCGGGACCGTCACCGCCGTGTTCACGGTGCGCCTGTCCCGACTGCCCGACCTGCAGGACGCCACCCTCGCATTCGCCACCGAATCCCGTACCGCCACCGAGGGCAGCGACTTCCTGCCCGTCTCCGGGACGCTCCACCTGAGCTCGGCCACTCCGCTGCGCGTGGGGCAGCGGCGGGGATTGGAGACGACCGATTCGCTGCGCTATGAGATCCCGGTCACGGTCTTCGGCGATTCCCTGATCGAAGGCAACGAATGGTTCGCGCTGCGACTGGTGGGCGACGGGGTCACGATCGCCGACAGCATCGGCGCGTGCGTGATCGTGAACGACGAACTGCCCCGGTTCGCGATGGACCTGCTGGGATTCTGGTTCAGGAACGGGCCCATGTCACCCGCGTTCGCCGACATGGATGTCGACGGTGACGTCGACCTGCCGACCGAGATCAACCTGGGAAACGCCGAGTTCACCCCATTCGAGGGGATCATCGACATGCTCGATGAAGGCGACCACCACGGCAGCGCGTGGTGCGACTACGACAAGGATGGCCTGCCCGACCTGGTCATCCTGCCCTACGAATCCGTGCCGTACCCGGGGGTCCGGGTGCGCCTCCTGCACAACCTCGGGTTCGGACAGTTCGAAAACGTCGCGCCCGCGCTCGGCATGGATGTCAACGGCAACGGAGAAACCCCGGTCTGGGGCGACTTCGACGGCGACGGCTGGCCGGATTTGTTCACTCCGTACTATGCGTACGTCCCGCCCTACCGGAGCTTCCTGTATCGCAACCGCGGGGACGGAACGTTCGAGGAGATCGCGGAGCAGGCGGGGGTCGACCTGCGCGGCTTGCCCGAGTCGCTGAAGCCCGAGGGCGCCGATGCGGTCGACTGGGACGGCAACGGAACGCTCGATCTGTACTGCGCGAGCCACCTGTTCCTGAACGACGGAAACGCCCGGTTCACCGATGTCCGGGAGCAGGTCGGACTGCCCGAGGTGTTCGACGAGGGATCCCGGTTCGTCGACATCGACAACGACGGCGATTTCGAACTCTATCTGCGGACCACCGAGGGCGCCGTGCTGTTCCGCAACGAACGCGGGCACTACACGCGGATCCTGGACTCGGGGCTTCCCGACGGACCGTGGTTCTGGGGAGATTCGTGGGCGGACGTCGACAACGACGGCGACCTCGACCTGCTGTTTGCGGGCCCGAACGGAGTGTTCCAGTTGTGGCTCAACCGAGGGGACGGCACGTTCCGGGGCGACGCCCGGTTCGACGGGACCTTCATGGTCGGCACGCTTTCGGCGTGGGCGGACGTCGATTCGGACGGCGACCTCGACGGCGCGGTCGGGATTCACCGCCGGGCGATGCTGATCAATGGCACCGACGGGATGCCGCATGCGCCGAACAGCGTGCTGCGCGTCCAGGTGCTCAACGCCGACAGCACGGCGACCTGCTTCGGAGCGACCGTCCGGCTGCGGGAACTGAGCGGAGGTCCGGGATCGATCCAGACCCGGGTCGTCAACGGCGGCGGCGGCTACCTCACCCAGGACGAATACACACTCCACTTCGCCGGACTGTCGGGCGGTCGTTACGCGATGGAGGTCCGATGGCCGGGCTCACTCACAACCGCCACGACGGTGGATGGCTCCGTCAATGCGTTGCTCGCGAATCTCGATCCGGCGACCTTCTCCGACCGCTTTCTACGCGTCTATCGCAACGGGATCGTGGCGTGGGGCAATGACCAGGGACCGGTCGCGGTGGGCGACGAGCCGTCCCGCACCCCGCAGTTGAAGCTGCTCGGTCGACCTTCGCCGATGCCGGCCCGCACGCGGGTGCGGCTTCCGCTGTGGAAGGGCGATCTGACGAATGTGCTCCTCACGATCCGCGACCTGACGGGGCGTCGCGTTCGTGAGCTCACGAACGACCAGGTCGGTGCCACGGACCTGACGTGGGACCTGCGCGACGATCACGGCCAGACGGTCGCGAGTGGCGTCTACTTCGCCCGCCTGACGGTGGCGGGCCAGCCGGCGGGCGATCAGCGGATCGTGGTCGTCCGTTAGCGCGCCGGCGGGCGCGTCGCTAAGGTGTCCCGCTGGACGCGCCCACGACCGTGACACCGTCGCCCGGAATCGGCTTCCCTTTCCCCCGATAGGAGTGCATGGAACGCACCCCGCCGCTCCCGGATGCACCTGGTTCCGACCGGAGCCGCCGTGCCGGAATCGTTCTGGCGATGCTGGTCGCGGCTCCGCGGCTGGCGATCCTGTTCGCGGGTCCGGATGTGCATCTGTCGCTCCTGGTCGACGATGCGTCGTACTACCTCGAGGCGGCACGCCGGACGGTCGAGGCCGGAGTGTGGCCGACCATGGATGGCAGGAATCCGACCAATGGATTCCATCCTCTCTACATGGGGTTGCTGGTGCTGCTGCAGCGCGTGGCGGGAACCGAGCCACGGCTGATCGTTCCGCTGGTGATGGGGCTGCATCTCGCGCTCAATGGCATCGCTGCGTGGATCCTCGGGCGCCTGGCCCTTCGCCATGCGCCCGGCATCCCCGGGTGGTCGGCGGCGATCCTGCTCGCACTCGATCCAGGATGGCTCGCGCACGGGACGCTCGGCGTCGAGAACAGCCTGTCGTCGCTGCTGCTGCTGGTGCTGGTGCTGCGCTGGGATGCACGGTTCGGCGATCCGGTACGAGCGCGCGAGCGACCCACTGGAGCGTGGGCCGACGGGCTGTTGCTGGGTTTCGCGATGCTGGCGCGCACCGACGCGGCGATCTGGGGGCTGGTTCTGATCACGGGCGGGCTGTGGCGCTCCGGCTGGCGTGACCCGGACGCCCGCAGACGGGCGCTCGCAACCGGATTCGTGGCGTTCCTGGTCGTGCTGCCGTGGCTGATCGCGTCGATCGCACGGTTCGGGACCATCGTCCAGGACAGCAGCGCCGCGCTGTCCGCCCGCTACCAGATCGAATACGGCGCCCGCTTCTCGATCGGCTCGATCCGGACGGGAGCGACGCAGGTGGGGTTCTGGGTCTACCGGATGCTGTGGGCGGGCGGGCTCGTTCCGCTGACGGGATGGGTCCTGGGGAGGGCGTTCGCGCCGGGTTCCGAGCGGCCGCGGAACGCATCCTGGGGAGGTTGGATCACCGCCGCCCTGTGCGCGCTCACGCTGTTTCTGCGCGCGAACGACCCGACCGACATTCGCGATGTCCGCAGCGCGGGAATCGAGCTCCTGTGCGGAGCCGCCGCGCTCGCGGTGGGTCTCGCCTCGGGCCCACCAGCGGGTTTCCGCCGCCGCCCCGCGCTCCTCTTGGTGCTGGTCGCGACCACCCTGCTCGTGACGGCATACGCGTTCGTGTTCCGCGGCTTCCAGGTCTGGTACAGCACCGGCCCGTGTCTGGCCTTCGCACTGTTCGTATTCGCATGCACCGCCGGCCCTGCGCTCGCGGGCCGGCGGCAACTCACCGGCGTTCTGGTCGGATTGATGGCCATTCAATCGGTGCTGGTGGTGGGCGGGCTGCGATCGCGCGGCGGCATCGAGGGGATGCATCCCGGACTGGTTTCGGAAGGTGCGGCGCTGCGTGAACGACTCACGGACCGGGTTGCGAACCAACCGTTCCGGGTCGGGAGCTTCGACTCGGGCGAGGTGAGCTATCTGCTCCATCCGTTTCCGATCACCAATCTGGACGGCGTGATGAACCATCACGCCTCGCTCGCGGTGCGGAACCGGAGGTTCGCGGACTATCTGAAAAAGGACGGGATTACCCACATCCTGGGAAGTGCCGGCCGCGTGGAGCAGTTCCGCCGCGTGTCCCCGTTCGACGCGAGTCCCGACAGCGCCTGGAGCGAGGCACTCGGGACCGAGGTGTGGAAGGTGGAAGGCAGATGACACCACGAAAACACGGCGTTGCGGTTGCTTCGCCGGTCCTGATTCCCTACCTTCCCGCGCGACTCTCATGACCGATTCGACCATCGTCAACGCGCTCACGATCGACTTCGAGGACTGGTACCAGGGGATCGAGATTCCCTCCGACCAGTGGGATTCGTTCGAAGATCGGATCGTGGATTCCGGGCGTCGGCTCCTCGACCTGCTCGCCGAAGCCGGCGTGCACGCCACGTTCTTCGTGCTCGGGCGGGTGGCGGAGAAGCACCCCGAACTGGTGGGCGCGATCGCCGCGGGCGGCCACGAGGTGGGGACCCACGGCTGGTCACACACGTTCGTCTACCGACTGACCCCGGAGTCGTTCCGGGAGGAGTTGCAGCGCTCGATCGCGCTGCTCGAATCGCTGTCCGGGCAGCGCGTGCGCGGCCACCGGGCGCCGTACTTCTCGATCACCCGTGCATCGCTGTGGGCATTCGACGTGCTCGCCGAGTCGGGAATCGCCTACGATTCGAGCGTGTTTCCGGTGCTCAACTACCGCTACGGGATCGAAGACGCTCCGCGCTGGCCCTACCAGGTGAACGCGGGCGGGAGCACGATCGAAGAGTTCCCGATCACCACCGTCCGGGTGCTGGGCCGCAACCTGCCATTCGCCGGCGGCGCGTACTTCCGGATCTTTCCGTATGCCGTGACCCGCGCGGCGTTTGCCCACGTCAACCGGAGTGGGCGGCCGGCGGTGTTCTACCTTCACCCGTGGGAGCTCGATCCCGGGCATCCCCGCATTCCGCTGCCCCGCCGGGTGGCGACGACTCACTACGTCAATCTGCGCGCCACCGAGCCCCGATTGCGACGGCTGCTGCGCGATCTGCGGTTCGCCCCGATGAAGGAGGTGCTGGGTGTCCACTGAGCGCAAGGTGCTCGACCATTTCCACGCGGACGCGCGCCGCTTCGACGCAATCTACGAGGAGCACAAGGATCCGCTGACACGCTTCATCGACCACGTGTGGCGCGGGGTGGTGCGGAGGCGCATGGACCTCACCCTCGACAAGCTCGGCGACCTGCGGGGCCGCTCGGTGCTCGACGTGGGCTGTGGCTCGGGCCGTTACTGCGTCGCGTTCGCGGCGCGCGGCGCGTCGCGGGTGGTGGGGGTCGATTTCGCGCCCGCGATGATCGACCTCGCCCGCACGATCGCCACCAACGCCGGAGTCGCGGACCGCTGCACCTACATCGTCGGTGCGTTCCCGGACGACGTGCCGCCCGAGACCTTCGATGTCAGCACCGCGATGGGCTTCTTCGACTACATCCCGGATCCGGCGCGGATGGTGGCCGCCATGCGCGAGCGCACGCGCTCCACGATGGTCATGAGCTTCCCCAAGGCCAACGAGTGGCGGGTTCCGATCCGCAGGGTCCGGTTCCGCATGCTCGGCTGCCCGCTGTTCCTCTACACCGAGGAGCGGACCCGCGCGGTCCTCAAGGACGCGGGCGTGCGCGACTACGAGTGGATCCCGCTCGACCGCGACTACATCGTAATCGCGCGGGCCGGATGATCGTGCGGGTGGCGCGCGCCGGCTGATGTGCGGAATCGCCGGTATCTATCGACTGGGACCCCAGCCTCCCGGTGATGCAGAGCGCGCGCGCGACCGCGCCTGCGTCGAGCGCATGCTGTCCGCGATCGCGTACCGCGGCCCCGACGACCTCGGCGTCGAATCGCGCGGACGGGTCACGTTCGGCGCCCAGCGACTGTCGATCCAGGACGTGGCGGGTGGTCACCAGCCGCTGTCCGACGCATCCGGACGCGTATGGGCGGTCCAGAACGGGGAGATCTACAACCACCCCGAGCTGCGTGCCGAGCTGGCGTCCCGCCACCGGTTCCGGACCCGCACCGACACCGAAATGCTGCCCGCGCTGTGGCTCGATCACGGGCCCGACGCACCCACGCGTCTGCGCGGCATGTTCGCGTTCGCGATCCACGACACGCACGACGAACGTCTGCTGCTGGCGCGCGATGCGCTCGGCGTGAAGCCGCTGTACTACGCGGAGTGCGGTGATCGGCTGCTGTTCGCCTCCGAGCTCAAGGCGCTGCTGTGCGATCCGGACCTGCCCCGCACGCTCGATCCGGCCCAGGTCGCGCGCTTCCTCGCGCTCGGGTTCGTACCCGGCGGCGGGACGGTGTTCCGCGGGATCCACAAGCTTCGCCCCGGCTGCCGGCTCCAGGCGGACCCACGGGGATGGCAGGTCGACCGGTGGTGGCGCTGGCCCCGTTTCTTCGACGGCTCGGTCGCGCCCGGGACCTCGATCGACGCGATGGCGGACGAGGTCGAGCGCCGGCTGGCGGACTCCACGCGCGCGATGCTTCTGTCGGACCGTCCGCTCGGAGTGCTGCTGTCGGGTGGCGTGGATTCCAGCCTGCTGATCGCGCTGCTGCCGCCCGAGGTGCGGAGCGTCACCCGCACGTTCACGATCGGATTCGAGGACGGCGGCTATCACGACGAGCGGGTGATTGCGCGCAGCGTGGCCGACCAATTCGGCACCCGCCACCACGAGAGCGTGGTGGCGCTCGATGTCGCCCACGAGCTGCCGCGCGTGCTCGCCCGCCTCGACGAGCCGTGTGCGGATCCCGCCGCGGTTCCCGCGCATCTGGTCGCGCGCGCGGCGGCCGAGCACGTGACCGTGCTCCTGTCGGGCACCGGAGGCGACGAGATCTTCGGCGGCTATCGCCGCTACCGGCTGCCGGCGCTGCTCCGCAAGTTCGGCTGGATCCCGCGCCCGCTCGCAGCGGCCGGGGCCGGATGGCTGGCCGACCGCGACCAGCATCGCCGCTCGCTCGCGGGCGAGCAGCTGATCATGGTCCGCAAGCTGCTCGACGCGCAGCGGCGCCCCGCGTTCCTCGACGCCTATCTGTCGACCCTCGAGCCCGCCACGCCCGATCGCTGGCGCGAGGCGCTTGCGATGGACCTCGACCCGGCATCGGTGCCGGACGCGCTGGCGGCGGAAATGGCCGCCGAGATTGGCGTCATGCCCGACCGGCAGGAGGAGATCGCGTTCGCGGCCGATCATCTCTACTACCTGCCCGACGATCTGCTGCTCAAGGAGGACCGGATGACGATGGCCGCCTCGGTCGAGGGCCGCGTTCCCTATCTCGACGCCGACCTGGTCGCATTCGCGGCCGGACTGCCGCTCGCCTCGCGTTTCGACGGCGACCAGGGCAAGCGCGTGCTGCGAACGCTCGCCCGGCGCCATCTGCCCGAGGCGGTGGCCGGGCGTCGCAAGCACGGTTTCTCGGTGCCGATCGAGGACTGGCTGCGCGGTCCGCTCGACGCGATGGTCGGCGACATCGCGGTGTCCGGCGGCAGCGGACTGTTCCGCCGCGACGTTCTGCGCCGCTGGCACGACGAGCATCGGCGCCGCCGCGACCGGTCGGGACCGCTGTGGGCGGCTCTGGTGTGGGAGACCTGGTGGCGCGAGATCGGATCGGCGTCGCCCGAGCGTCTCACCGAACAGGGCCGACCATGGGTGGCGACGCCGTGAGCGCGCTCACGAATTCCGCACCCGCACCGGCCGGGCCCCGGCCGTTGCGCGTGCTCCACGTCATCACCCGCATGATCGTCGGCGGCGCGCAGGAGAACACGATGCTGTCGTGCGCGCTGATCGACCGCACGCAGTTCCCGAGCGAGATCCTGTGCGGGTCCCAGACCGGCTCGGAGGGCGAGCTGATCACCGAGTGCCGGGCGCGCGGCGTCACGGTCCACATCGAACCGACGATGGTGCGGCAACTGGACCCGGTCCGGGACGTGATCGCGTTCTTCCGTCTGACCGCGTTGCTGCGCCGCGAGCGGTACGACATCGTCCACGTCCATACCTCGAAGGCGGGGATCGTCGGCCGCTTCGCCGCCGCGGCGGCCGGCACACCCGTCATCATCCACACCGCCCATGGATGGTCGTTCAGTGCCGACCAGCCAGCACTCGTCCGTCAGCTCTACATCTTCTTCGAGCGCTGGTGTGCCCGGCTCAGCCACGCGATCGTGGTGGTCGCACGCCCGGACCAGGTGGATGCGCTCGCGCTCGGGGTCGGCCATGCCGGCGACTACCACCTGATCCGCTCCGGGATCGAGATCGATGCGTTCCGCGACGTGCCGCTCACGGTCGCGCAGGCCCGCGAGCGGATCGGTGTGCCGGCCGATGCGTTCGTGGTCGGGACGGTCGGACGTCTGAGCCATCAGAAGGCGCCACTCGACCTGCTCGCCGCGTTCGTGCCGGTCGCGCGCACGCATCCGCACGCCCATCTCGTGTTCGTCGGCGACGGCCCGCTGCGGCCCGAGGTCGGGGCTGCGATCCGCGCGGCCGGACTCGAGGAACGTGTCCACCTGCTCGGTCTGCGGCGCGACGTTCCCGAGCTGCTGCGGTCGTTCGACGTCATGGCACTGGCGTCCCGGTGGGAGGGGCTGCCGCGCGTGTTTCCGCAGGCGATGGCGGCGGGCCTGCCGATCGTCGCCACGAGAATCGCCGGCGCGGTCGACGCGATCGTCCCGGGCGAGAACGGCTGGCTGGTGGAGCTCGACGACATCCCCGACTTCACGCGCCGGCTGGAATCGCTCGCGCTGGATCCGGCCAGTGCGCGCCGCATGGGCGAGAACGGCCGCGCGCGCGTCGACGAGTTCTCGGCGCGGCGCATGGTCGATCAGATCGCCGACCTTTACCGGGCGCTGGCGCGCGCACGGGTCCCCGGGTACGCCGACCCGGCCTGACGCATCGCTCGGTTGCTTCCGCCTGCCCGATTCCCCTACCTTCGCGCGCGATTCCATCCCATTCCCCACGCGACCGAGGAGTTCCATGCGTCGAGTCCTGGTGACCGGGGTGACCGGCTTTGCCGGCAGCCACCTCGTCGATTACATGCTGGAACGCGGGGATTGCCAGATCTTCGGCATCCAGCGCTGGCGCAGCCGCACCGAGAACATCGAGCATTTCGCCGACCGCATCACACTGCTCGAATGCGACCTGCGCGACGCGACCTCGACCCGCGACACGCTCGAGAAGGTGAAGCCGGACTGGGTGTTCCACCTGGCCGCCCAGTCGTTCGTGCCGACCTCGTGGCTCGCGCCGACCGAGTCGCTCACCACCAACGTGCTCGCCCAGGTCAATCTGTTCGAGGCGGCGCGGCACATGGGGCTCAAGTGCCGGTTCCAGCTCGCGTGCTCGAGCGAGGAATACGGGATGGTGTATCCGGATGAGGTGCCGATCAAGGAGACCAACCCGCTGCGTCCGCTGTCGCCGTATGCGGTCAGCAAGGTCGCGCAGGACATGCTCGGCTACCAGTACTGGATGTCGTTCAAGGTCGACAGCGTCCGCACCCGCGGGTTCAACCACGAGGGACCGCGCCGCGGCCCGGTATTCGTGGCGAGCGATTTCGCCAAGCAGATCGCCGACATCGAGAAGGGGCGCAAGCAGCCGGTCCTCCACGTCGGCAATCTCGAGGCGCAGCGCGACTTCACCGACGTGCGCGACATGGTGCGTGCCTACTGGCTGGCGCTCGAGCACTGCGAGCCGGGCGAGGTCTACAACATCTGCTCGGGCCACGCGTGGACGATCCAGAAGCTGCTCGACCATCTGCTCGGGCTGACCAAGACGAAGATCGAGGTCA